>Ga0193717_1001880_pt1 | contig 12484 bp, 6 predicted proteins | sample U2c2metaG_FD_145900 | JGI IMG/M metagenome (GOLD analysis project Ga0193717, IMG submission 145900) | Soil microbial communities from a riparian zone of the East river system, Colorado, United States - U2c2 | ecosystem: Environmental > Terrestrial > Soil > Riparian zone | place: USA: East River...
ACATTTAAACAGTTGTGGACAAAGGTCGGTGACGGGTACCACGATATTGACGGCGGCAGGTCGCTGGACCCGACGCATCCCGGCACGAGAAAACGCATTGCCTATGTCTGTGCGAGACTAAAAGCCATTGGCTTTAAAATGATCAAGATCGATTTTCTGGGGCATGGGGCGGCGGAGTCGGTGGGTTTTTATGATACTTCGGTTCGGACGGGTATGGAAGCTTACCGGAAGGGGATGGAATACCTGGTCGATCAGTTGGGAGGGCAGATGCTGGTGTATGCGGCTATCTCTCCCAGTCTGGCTACCGGCAGATATGTGCATAGCCGCCGCATCGCCTGTGACGCGTTCAAAACAATTAAGGATACGCGCTATACGCTGAATGCCGTTACTTATGGCTGGTGGCTGACTTATGTCTACGATTTCGTGGATGCCGATCATGTCGTCCTGGCCAGTCAGTCTGAAGGGGAGAACCGGGCGAGGATGCTTTCTTCGGTCATCACGGGCACCTTTTTTACGGGGGATGATTTTTCGACGCATGGGCCCTGGTCGCAACGTGCAATTGAATGGTATAAGAATCCTGAGATACTGCGGATCGTAGCGAATGGAAGGGCTTTTGAGCCGGTGGAGGGGAATACGGGGAACGGGCCGGCCGCGCTGTTTGTCCGAAAGATCGATGGTGCGCTGTATCTCGCGGTCTTTAATTATGGACAGGAGCCTTCTACTCTTATCATTGATGCGGCGCGGATCGGGCTGTCACCGGGGCGTGTATATACATTTACGGAAATGTTGCCGGGCGGACCATCGGCAGCGGCAGCCGGAGCTCCTATGACCTTGAAGGACCGCATGGCTATTGTGTTCTCCTCTGCCGACGCGATTTTATATAAGATAACGCTTTAAACGATGGTATTCAGAAAGTCGTTCAGCGACTGCTGCCTCGATAGCTGGAATTTTTTCCGCAACCGGTACCGGCTGATATCCACGCCCCGGACGGAAATATTCATCAGCTGTGCAATCTCCTTTGTCGAAAGGTTCAGCTGGAGATAGGCGCAGACCTTCAGGTCGGAATTGGTAAGGCCCGGGAATTTTACTTTCAGCTTTTTGAGGAAATCGTTGTTGATCTCATTAAAATGTGAGGCAAACTGATCCCAGTTGGATTTACTTTTCTCGACCTCACTTACCAGTTGCAGGGCACTCTTTACGTCGTGATTATGTCCCGTCTTTTTATACAGCGACTGTAGTTCCTCCTTTACCCTGGCCAGGGCATCTTCTCTTTCCACCAGATGCATGCTGACACCTGCCAGCTCCTGTTTTTTGAGGAGCACTTCGTTGGCCAGTTTCTCATTTTGTAATTTTATGATCTCTTTCTCGCTTTTCTCTATTTCCAGGTTGTGCAGCGCTATAATTTGTTTTTGTTTCTCTTCGTACTTTATGCGTTGCATGTCAAGGCTGCGCTGCTGCCATCGGTTGATCAGATGGAGGATGAGTAAAAACAGCAATGCGTAAAATAAGTAAGCCCATACCGTTTTGTAAAAAGGCGGGTCGATGACAAAGGAATAAAGGGCGGGCTTAGACTCCGCCGCGAGGTTGTCATGTGCTTTTACCAGGAAACTATATTTTCCTTCGGGGAGATTAGTATAGTCTTTTTCGGTCTTTGGGGACCAGGAGCTCCAGTTCTTATCGTAACCCTCCAACTTGTAGCTATATTCAATATTGCCTTGGAGGCTATACGCGGGGGAACTGAACTCGAAGTGAAAGGAGTTGTAGCTATTGGGGAATGTTAGATCGTTGGAGGCCGTATAACCGCCAAAGATGGAGCTATCGGAATTCAGCTTCACATTGCCGATGCGAACGCTCAAAGACCTTGGGGTGCTGATATACTTCCTATAATTCAGATGGATGACTCCTTTTTCGCTGGCGATGAAGATATTCTCCGGGTCATAGGGATAGACGTTCTCAAAACCAGAAAGGATCTGGCCTTTTAGTTCGGGAAACCATGTGATAGAAAACTTTTTGTCGTTTTGCGGATCGGTATATTGAACCACTCCCATGGATTTCCCGCTGCAAAACCAGATATTACCTGTATCGTCTTCATTCAGGTAGCGCAATTCCATATTGCCAAACACCGGTTCCAGGAAGCTGGAGCGGACAAACCTGCCCGAAGCCGCATCGAACTCATAGGCCCCATTTTCGGTGGCAAAGACGATCCTGTTGCGGATTCGAAATACCTGGTTGTTCAGGGAGGAAGGGAGTCCATCCTTCTCCGTAAAGAGCTTTGCATTGTAACTGGTCTGGTCGGGCGATATTTCCAGCTTATAGATACCCCGATAGGGATGGGAGGCCCATAAGGTATTGTTGTTGTCGATGGCCAGGTAGCGGAAGGATTCATAAAGTCCATCCAGCTTTCCCTTGTTGACGAATTTATTATTCTCAAATGAAAGCAGCTTCAGGCCTGTATAGGTGCCCGTCAGCACGTACCGGGAAGGGATGACCGGGCTGGTGGGTACGAACAGCCAGGAGGCTTCAGGGGCCAGTGATGTTGCCTCGTTGTTAAGGATGGAAAAGGTACCGGCGTTGTGTCCCATCAGCAGCTGCTGGTTTACTTCGTCGATGCGCCAGACTTGTCCGTTGCTGTTCTTTATCAGGCTGAACTCTCCTTTTGTGAAACTGAGGTCCCGGTTCTCATGGGAGAGCGGTGTCACATAGGCGCCGTCGGATGTTCCGATATAGAGGCGATCGTTGAAGATCCGGGAAGAAAAACCCGAGAGGTCATCGGAGCTGCCCGGCTGAATATATTTTATTGCCGAATTATAGGTGATCAGGCTGATCCCGTTGTTCAGACCGGCCCAGAGGTTGTTTTCCCGATCGAGGAAGAGGCATAGGACGCTGTTGTTCTGCAGTCCATCGGTCCGGGAGATCCGTTGGATGATGTGACCTTTGAAATCCATGATCAGGCAGCCTTCGGAAGTGGTGCCCGCCACAAATTCGTTCTTGTTGAGCTTTGCCGATTTATAGATGTCGGTATTGACCGGCCCGGTTTCAGCTTGCTGTAAAATGGAGGAAATGGAGTCGTTCTTTATGAGGAAGAAACGTTTTCTTATGGTGGAGACCAGCATGCTGTCATTTCCCATAGGTGAGACACCCGAGATCAGCTGGTTTTCCATCAGGCGGTTGTTCTTCAGCGGCACCCATTCATTATTCCTGTAAGTCAAGAGACCATTCTTCCGGTCCTGGGCGATGAGTTCGTTACCCGCCCGGGTTAGAAACTGCCATTCCGATCGGGGAAGGAAGACTCGGATCACATTATTCTTTAATTCGAAGATGCGGTCGGTGGCCTGAAAGAAGACAGACCCGTTGAGCAGCTCGATATGCCAGATGTCGGCAAAATGATTATTGGCTGGCGGTAATAAATTAATGAGTGATTCATAATGAAGAAAGCCATTTCTATCCGGGCTAAAAACACCGATCTCCCCCTGTCCCCCGACATAGATATGGCGATCCTTGTCGATGGCGACTGAGCGCATGATGGTCCGGTTGGGTAGGGGATAGATCTTCCAGTAGGTGCCGTCATAACAGATCAGACCTTCGTTATTGGCAAAATACATCAGGCCGTTGCGGTCCTGTTTGATATCCCAGGTCTGGGAGCCTCCATGAAAATCCGTTTTTCCATAGTTGATGATCAATGGCAGGCCGATGGTGTTTTGCCCTTTAACGCTACTGCATAGGGTAAAAAGAATGATCCAGGAGAGCAGGGATTTCATGATGTTAAGATAATACAACTTGGTGAAGTAGTATTGTAGTATTTGATTATTACTGACTATCAACAATATACGATTTTATGTAGTATTCAGGATGTATCTCTTTTACTTGAAAAACCTGCAAGCTGCTATAGTTTTACGCCACGATTTTAGCAGTTCATTAAACTAAAACTAAAAGCTTGCATATGAAAAAAATCTTTAACAAGATTTTTGCCCCTGCCTTGATATTATTATTGCCCCTAATATCTCTGGCGCAGAACCGGACCCTTTCCGGTGTGGTAATAAACGAAAAAGGGGATCCGGTTTCCAATGCCTCTGTTCTTTTAAGGGGTACTACCCGGGGAACCACAACCAATGAAAAAGGCGAGTTCAGCCTTACGGTTCCAACGGCTACCGGCAATTCTTCCAGGACCTTGACCATTTCTTCTTTAGGTTATCTTTTTAAAGATGTTCCGGTTACGGAAGGCGCTATCCGGATCGTGCTGACTTCTTCGGCTGCCAGCCTGGACGATGTGGTCGTTATCGGGTATGGAACCCAGAAGGTGGCAAATGTTTCGGGCGCCATCTCTACCATTAAGACTGCCGACATCGAAAAGGTCAGTGCTGTGAGGGTGGAGGATGTCATCCAGGGTAGGGCTTCTGGTGTTACGGTGATCCAAAGCGGATCCCCTGGTGTAAAACCGACCTTGTTCGTCAGGGGAATCCCATCCTTCAGCGGGTCGGACCCCTTGGTGGTGGTTGATGGAGTCATTCAGACGCTGGACGATTTCAATTCGATCAATCCGGCGGATATAGAATCCGTCAATATTCTGAAGGATGCTGCCTCCACAGCCATTTATGGCATCAGTGGTGGAAATGGCGTCATCGTGGTCACGACGAAAAGCGGTAGAAAAAATCAAAAAGCGCAGTTTACTGTTTCAAGCAGTTATGGAGTCCAGCAGCTGGCCAAAGAGCTGGGCGTACTTAACGCAACGGAATATGGCGCCATGCTGAATGAAGGCAGCACCACTGCGGGCGGGCCGGTCATTTTTCCTGACCTGAAGTCTCTGGGCGTCGGCACCAACTGGCAGAACCAGGTCTTCCGGGCCGCTCCCATCCAGGCGCATTCGATTTCCGCGAGCGGAGGATCCGATAAGATGACTTATTTTCTATCGGCTGGATACAATGACCAGGTGGGAATTTTAGGAGGGACGAAGTTTAATAAATCGGACTTTCAACGGGGCAATTTCACCGCCAACCTGAGTTTTCAGCTGACACCTCAGCTGAAATTCATCGTCAATGCAAGCGAAGTGTTATTGAACACAAAAGGAGTACAGGAGGGCAACTGGAATGGTGTTATCGGGGAAGCGCTGAACTTCGATCCGACTGTTCCGGTATACAACAATGTACCCTTCACGACCGGGACCTATGGATTTAGTAAGCTCCTGGTGCAGGAAGTACATAATCCGCTGACTTCGCTGGCCAATACTTATAACCGGAACACGGGTAATAAGCAATATGGAAAATTCGAATTTCAATACGACCTGCTAAAAGGATTGAAGCTGACAACGCGCTGGGGGTATACGAATTTCATCAATAATGCGACCAATTTTTCTCCGCTGATCTTTTATGGACTGAATAATCTCGACAACTCCATGAATGCAGATGGCACGACCGTTAACCACGATCACAATTCGGTCAGCTCGACGAGAGACAACTATTTCAACTATAACTGGGAGACCTTCGCCAACTACAATTTCAGGATCAAAGAAGATCATCACTTTGAAGCTGTCGCCGGTTTTGCCCTTGGACGGGATGCCCAGAATCATTTGTCGGCCGGCAAGCAGGATGTACCATTTAACTCCTGGACCTTTGCCAGCCTGCAGGCCGCAACGGGCGCGAATACGGACTCCAATACACTGGCCAACACCGGCTCCTATAGCCAGCTCTACAGCAGATCGCTCTCTTATTTTGCCCGCGTAACCTACGACTACCAGGAAAAATACCTGGCCTCCTTCAGTGCCAGAAGAGACGGGTCTTCGGAATTTGCCGATGCCAAAAAATACGGTAATTTCTATGCGGGGTCATTAGGTTGGCTAGTCTCCAAAGAAGAATTTTTTACTTCAAGACTCATAAATTTCCTGAAATTAAGAGGAAGCTACGGATCGGTGGGCAGCAGTAACGGCGCCGTGCTGCAGTCGAACTCTATCGTCACCGGCGGTAACTACAACAATGTGGGTAATAGCAACGGGTATTATTTCAATGGAGGGTTTTATAGCGGGTCTACATTAGGATCGGAGATCAACCCGCAGCAATTGGGTTGGGAAACAGATAAGCAGGTGAATGGCGGCTTCGAAATTGCTGTATTGAATAACAAGCTGTCGCTGACGGCCGATTACTACACAAAAAAAGTATCCAATCTGCTCTTCAAGGGATTCCAGGCCTTGTTCGTCGGGACGGTTCCGGCGCCGGAGGCTAATATCGGTTCTACCAAAACGACGGGCCTGGATGCGACGCTTACCTATAGGGAATCTATCGGGAAAGACTTTCGGTTGACGACTTCGCTGACCTTTACATCGTCCAACAGCAAGGTTACTGCCACCAATCAGGACAATACGGCGAAAATGCCGGGCAACACCTATTATAATGGTCAGAACTATACAGTAACTGTGTTTCAGGCTGGCCAAGCGCCGGGATATTTTTACGGTTATAAGACCGACGGCTTATTCCAGACGACAGCCGATATCGCTAAAGCACCCGCACAGGCGGGCGCGCAGCCAGGTGACATCCGGTTCAAAGATGTCAATGGCGATGGTGTAATCGACAGCAAGGACCAAACGAAGATCGGCAACCCTTTTCCAAAATTCGTCATGGGTTGGAATCTTGGCCTGGAATTTAAGGGATTTGATTTTACAGCATTCACCTATTTATCCTATGGGAACGATATTTACAGGGCTTACGAAAGAAACGCCAACTATACCAACAAATTCAGAAATATACTCGCCCGCTGGACTGGTCCGGGTTCAACCAACGATGGCCGCGACCCCCGTTATTCCTTTACCGATCTGAACAACAATTCCAGGGTATCGGACCGATACGTGGAAGACGGGTCTTTTATCAAGATCAAGAATCTGCAATTAGGGTACACCCTTCCTGCTTCGGTGACGAAGAATGTCATCAGCAAGGTCCGTTTCTATGTGGCGGTTAAAAACGCTGCCACCTTTACCCATTACAGCGGATTCGATCCGGAGATATCCGGAGGCATCCTGGCATCGGGGGTTGACCAGGGCACTTACCCGCAATCCCGCGTATATATGGCCGGTTTAGATCTCCGATTTTAATCACTCCAAACGATCAGCAAAATGAAAAAATATTATCATATAGCAGTTGCCGCGCTCTTTCTGACCAGCGCTGTCTCCTGTAAGAAATATCTCGCCAAAACACCGGAAGACGCATATCAAGTTACTGCCCTGGATTATTTGAAGACAGGTACCGATTACCAGACCATGGCCGTAAGCGTCTATACTCCTTTACAATGGCTGAACCAGGTTGTCCCCGTCGGCGACATCGCATCGGATAATGCCGTTGCGGGCGGCGAGAGCGCTTCGGACGTCCTGGATCTCCAGCAGATCGACGATTACAGCCTGACCCCTGTCAACGGCACGCTATCGAATATCTGGCAGTTTGCCTATGAAGGTGTCAACAGGGCCAATTACCTTACGCAGTATAAGGCCGCGAATCCGGCCGGGCAGTCGGTCAATTTTGCGGGAAAAGATGCTTTGTATGGTGAAGTATATTTTCTGAGGGCCTTTTATTATTTCACGCTGGCAAAAATGTTCGGCGATGTGCCCTTATTTACCGACAAACGATTGGATATTTCTGCAACCGGGCAGATCAAACGATCGCCCAAAGCGGCCGTTTACCTGACTATCGAGAGCGATCTCAACGCGGCGATAGGTGTATTGCCGACTTCCCAGACGGGAGCGGCGGGCCGTGCCACCAAATATGCCGCACAGGCTTTATTGGGTAAGGTATATCTCTATCAGGGGAAATACGATTCGGCGGCGACCGTTCTACAAAGCGTCATTGCTGCCAACGCCTACACGCTGGTCCCTGATTTCAAGTCCATCTTCCTTTTAGCGGGAGAGAATGGTCCGGAGTCTGTATTCGAGATCCAGTATTCCAGCGTCGGGGCCGCGTCCTATGGTGTTCAGCCTGCCGAGCAGGGCCCCGGTAATTACCAGGTACAGCAATGCGGGGTGCGGGGGTTGACGGCATCTTCTCCGCTGATGCCCTATGCATCGGGGTATAGCACGAACCTTCCCACCCAGGATCTGAACAATGCCTATAGTCCCGGCGACCAGAGAAAAGCGGCGACCTGCCTCGACATTGACGCCTATTCCGCAGCAAATCCTTCATGGGGCATAAAATACCTGGTCGCACCGTATAAGAACACAGGGTTGTACAGTCAGAAATACCAGCCCTATATCGGCCAAGACGGCAGCAGCGGCGCCTTCCAGCTGAACTATCCCAATAACTATCGCACCATCCGTTATTCGGACGTCTTACTGATGGCGGCGGAAGCGCTGAATAAAAGTACGGCGCCTAATGATGTGCTGGCGCAGACTTATCTGAACCAGGTAAGGCGCCGGGCCTTCCAGGTGAACGATGCCAGTCACGATGTCACAGCGACCGGTTCATCTCTTTACCTGGCCATCATCAATGAGCGCAGGCTTGAGTTCGGGATGGAGGGAGAGCGGTTCTTTGATCTTGTCCGGACAGGACAGGCAGCTTCGGTCATCCCTGGTTTTAAAGTGGGCAAGAACGAAGTGTTCCCTATTCCGTCTACAGAAGTTACCGGTGCCGGCCTCACACAGAATGCCGGGTATTAATATTAAAAAAACGCCAATCATGAAACGTTATCAATATACATTATTTGCTGCGCTGCTTCTGCTAGGCGCAGCGGGATGCAAAAAGGATTTTACCGACACCTCGCTGGTCTCGTCGGCATCGGCAGCCAATCTGGGACTGCTGTTTAGTATCACGCAGGACAACTCGGGCCTGGTTACGATCATGCCCAGCGGCGAGGGTGCCGTTTCCTACGACATCTATTATGGGGACAGCGTCTCCAATTTTGGTACGGTAGTGCCAGGGAAGAGCATCAGCCATAAGTATGCCGAAGGGGTGTATACGGTCAAATCCGTAGCCCACGATCTGAAGGGGGGGACAGCTAACAGTGTCTTTCAAGGCGCCCGAGAACCTGAAATTGAATATCACGCAAAATGGCGTAAATATAAGTGTCGGGGCTACGGCCTTAAATGAGACTTACTTCCGCATATCCTACGGCGATAGCACTGCTGCTAAACCGGACCCCTCCGTCCTGTTTATGGAAGGACAGACCCTTATGCATACTTATCCGGGAGCAGGAACCTATATCATAACGGTCATTGCCTACAGCGGCGGCGCAGAAACGACCCAGGTCCTGGATACTATCCATGCTGCAGTTCAGATCAATCTTCCGGTAACGTTCGAAGATCCCAATACGAACTATACCATGTCTGATTTTGATGGGGAGGTTTCCCAACTCGTCGCAGATCCGACCAATCCCTCGAATCATGTAATGAAGTCCACAAAAACGGCGGGTGCGCTAGCCGATGCTGGTGTGACGATTGGAACTTCGCTGGGTTTTTCTTCTCCTGTGCCACTGACTGCCGCCGCCAGCAAAATGAGCGTCAGGGTCTATTCCCCGGCTATCGGCCTGGATGTCAAATTAAAGCTGGATGATCATACCCGGGCCAATGCGGGCTTCTCTGTGGAAACGGATGTACTGACGACGGTGGCGGGTGGATGGCAGACCCTGACCTTCGACTTTAGTAAGCCGGCGACGGGCACTCCTGCTTATAGCGCCTCCAACAAATATGACCTGGCATCCATCTTCTTCGACTTTGGCAATGCGGGAACCGGCAGCGTCTTTTATTTCGATAGTGTAGTGCTGCTGCCACCGTCGCTGTCCCAGATCGATCTTCCGGTTAGTTTTGAAGATTCAAAAGTGGACTATACGGTTACGGATTTCAACGGGAATGTTTCCGTATTGACGACTGATCCGGCGAACAGCAGCAATCACGTGATGAAGTCGACCAAGACCGCAGGAGCTGATATCTTTGCGGGTACAACGCTTGGTACGGGCAGCGGCTTTGCTCATGCGATCCCACTAACGACAGTCGCGCAGAAAATGAGCGTCAGAGTTTATTCTCCGGCGGCAGGTATCGACATCAAGTTAAAACTGGACGACCACACCCGGCCCAATGCAGGATTCTCCGTCGAAACAGATGTCAAATCGACGGTGGCAGGAGGGTGGGAGACCCTGACTTTCGACTTCAGCAAACCCTCGACGGGTCCCGCCTGGAGCGCTGCCAACAAATATGACCTGGCATCCATCTTCTTCGACTTTGGCAAGGCTGGTACGGGTTCCGTCTTCTATTGGGATGAAGTACATTTTCTTGCACAGATGAGCCTGCCGGTCGATTTCAATAACCCGGATATGGATAAGACGGTAACTGATTTTGCCGGCAACGCATCGATGCTGGCGCCGGACCCTGCCAATCCTGCCAATATGGTCATGCAATCGACCAAGACAGTAGGCGGGCTGAGCTATGCCGGTACAACACTGGGCACGCCGGTTGGTTTCGCGACACGGGTACCTTTAACTGCTACGCGGCTCAAAATGACGGTGATGGTCTATTCACCGGCGGCGGGTATTGACGTGAAATTAAAGCTGGACGATCATACCAGGCCCAACGCCGGATATTCGGTCGAAACGGATGTGCTGACGACCAAAGCAGGTGCATGGGAGATGCTGACCTTTGATTTCAGCAAACCCTCGACGGGTCCCGTCTGGAGCGCATCGAATACCTATGACCAGGCCTCGATCTTTTTTGATTTTGGAAACACGGAGACAGTAGCGGGAAAAACGTTTTACTGGAATAATGTAGTCCTTCCATAATAATCTATAAAATCTTTGAAATGAGAAAGTCAATAAAATATATCTCACTGGCCGCTATGCTGATCCTGATAGCTACGGTAGGCTGCGAGAAAAAATATTCTTTCGGCAGCATCGTTACCCCAACCGGTCTTGCCATAACAACCGCCATACAGGGGGCCGGTTCCGCCAGTCCGAATGGTGATGGGTCGGGCAATGTCACCATCACGGCAACAGCAAATGGCGCGATTGCGTACAAGATCTATTTTGGTTCGGGCGACTCCGCTGTGTCATCCGCGGGTACATTTGTTCACAAATACACGCTGCTGGATACCAATCAATATACCATCGTCGTCAATGCCATCGGTAAGGGCGGTGTCATGTCCACTGCGATCAAACAGATAAAAGTCTACTATCTCTTTCCGATACCTGCAGCGACAGACAGCGCGTTGACAAACGGTTCGTCGAAGGTCTGGATGGTAGCTCATGATACAGCAGGCAGCTTCGGCGTCGGACCCAATACTACTTTTACGCCCGACTACTACTCTGCGGCTCCAAACCAGGAACCCGGCTGCAGCTATGCCGGTACGATAACCTTTACCCATGTTGGTCTTAATAATATCTCCATGAATGTGGACAATTTAGGGTCTACCTTTATGATCAGCGCTGCTGCACCATTTTATGGTCAGTCCGGACCGGACAATTGTTATCCCCTATCGACAGTGGGGGCTAAGACGGTTACTTTTGGGGTCGATCAATTCCTGGGTTCGAATGCCTCAAACTCAACGGGCCTGCAGATCACCATTCCGGGAAATGGCATCATCAATTATGGTACCGGAGCCAATGTGTATGAAATTCTATACTTATCACCAACGGTTATCTCTTTGCGGAACATCGGCATTGATGGAAATGCCTGGTATCAGATACTAAGGGCCAAATAAAAAATTAATAACATGAAAAAATTATCTTTTATTCTTTCCTTGTCCTTGCTGGTTTCGTGCAGCAAACACAGTTCCGGCGACAACGGCAATCCCACACTTGGGGATGTCACGATCACAGCCGTCGTCAGCGCGGACAGTTCGGGAAATGTCAGTTTTACCGCTGCTGCGACCAATGCGCTGGCTTACAAATTTGATTTCGGCGACGGTACGGTTCAGACCATCGACTCAGGAAAAGTGACCTACAAATATTCTGTAGGAGGCAATTATACTGTCAATGTCGCGGCAGCGGGGACGGCGGGACAGACAAAATATGCGACCAAGTCAATTGCCGTGGCAGTCAGGTCCGGATTAGTATGGTCGGATGAATTTGACGTTCCCGGTTCACCCGACGCCACCAAATGGGTATATGACATCGGCACAGGCTCCGGAGGATGGGGGAACAATGAACTGGAATACTATACGTCCCGGACAGACAACGCGGTCGTCAGCAATGGAACATTGAAGATCATTGCCAAAAAGGAGTCTTACAATGGCAGTGCCTATACTTCGGCGAGGATGCTGACCCGGGGGCTTTTTTCCTTCCAGTACGGGAAGATCGAGATCCGGGCCAAACTGCCTGCGGGGACCGGCACCTGGCCGGGGATCTGGATGCTTGGCAACAATTTTGCAACGGCAGGATGGCCGGCCTGCGGTGAAATAGACATAATGGAGCAGAGCGGCAGCCAGAAAAACACCGTTTTGGGTACCATGCATTATCCGACAGAAAAGGGCCAGTACGGGGACGGTGGCTCGACGACGGTAACCACGGCGAGCTCGGATTGTCACCGTTA
>Ga0193717_1001881_pt1 | contig 12482 bp, 15 predicted proteins | sample U2c2metaG_FD_145900 | JGI IMG/M metagenome (GOLD analysis project Ga0193717, IMG submission 145900) | Soil microbial communities from a riparian zone of the East river system, Colorado, United States - U2c2 | ecosystem: Environmental > Terrestrial > Soil > Riparian zone | place: USA: East River...
ACCGACGCCGGAGCGACATTCAGCCGCTCTGAGAGCTCCTTGCTGCCAACGCGCCGCTTCTCTCCACCACCGAGATAGAAGATCGCCTTCAAATAGTCATCGACGGACTCCGTGTTTGCATTCAGTTCGCGGCCCTTGGCCATATATCTCCGATCTCCATTGCTGCTTGATCTCGCGGGTGATTTAGGCTAGCCTAAATCATAATTAGGTAGGGCTAATTCAGGACTTCTCTTTGGAGCGCCCCATGAGACCAACTCTCAGAATCATACTTACTCTCGTGCTGGTTGTAACACTGGCGGACGGTTCCTCGCTGTTGGCGCAGAGCGGGACGTCGAGCGCAATGTCGGGCACGGTAACGGACTCGACTGGAGCTGTTGTGCCTGGGGCGACGGTGACGGCCACCTCTACAAAGACGCAGGCGCAGAGAAGCATGAGGACGGATGCGGATGGAGCGTTTCTCTTCCTGCAGTTGAATGCGGGGAGTTACAGGATCTCCGCGCTGGCTGCGGGATTTGCTTCGACGGAGCAGGAGGTGACGTATGCGGGGGTGCCGCTTCGAGTTGACTTCAGGCTGGCGACCGAGGGGATTCGGGCGGAGGTAGTGGTCAACGCGAAGGACCTCGATGCTACGGCACCGGCACACATCGACATTACCCCGGAGCAGATTGAACGGATTGCGAGCCAGAGCGTGAGTTCGCCGATCAGCTCGCTGATTACTCTGACGACGCCGGGGGTTGCGGCGGATTCGAATGGTTCGTTTCATCCGCTGGGCGACCATGCGGAGGCGTCGTTCGTGATCGATGGCCAACCGATTACGGATCAGCAGAGCCGCACGTTTTCCACGCAGATCTCGCTGAATGCGCTGCAGTCGATGGAGGTGCGGGAGGGGGCTCCGCAGGCGGATGTCGGCGATAAGACAAGCATGGTGATTGTCGCGCAGACACGATCGGGGCTGGATCAGCGGCGGCCGACGGGAGCGGTTTCTTTTTCGCGTGGCTCCTTTGGGACCTCGCAGGTGAGTGCCAGTGTTGGATTCGGGTCGGCGAGGTTTGGGAGTTTCACTGCGCTGGATGGAATCAACAGCGCCAGATTTCTCGATGCGCCTGAACTGGTGGCGCTTCATGCCAATGGGAATGCACAGAATCTTATAGAGCGCTTAGATTACAAGGCGACGCCGCGGACCTCGCTGCAGTTGAATACCGGTCTCAGCCGGTCTTGGTTTCAGACGCCAAATACGCTGGACCAACAGGCTGTAAGCCAGAACCAGCGGCAGACGATTGTGAGCTTCAACGTTGCGCCTTCGGTGCTGCATACCTTCAACAGCTCTGCATTCAGCCAGACGAACCTTTGGGTGCGGCAGGACAAGGTTCGTTATCGCCCATCGGACGATCTGCTCTCCGATACGCCTGCCACACTGGCGCAGGCGCGGCGGTTGACGAATGCGGGGATACGCTCGGAGATCACGTACTCACGCGGGAGGCATACGGCGGTTGCGGGCGCAGAGTGGAAGCACACGTTTCTGTCGGAGCAGTTCAGTACGGGGTTGACGGATGCCTCGTACAACAGCCCTTGCCTTGGTGTCGATGGCGCGCCTTCTCCCGATCGCTCGCTGAATGACCCGACTCAGTGTGCGGTGGCTGGTCTGACGATCAATCCGCGTTTTCTGCCTGGGTTGCTGCGGATCGATCTCACACGCAACGGCACTCTCTTCAACTTCAGGGGATATACCGATGTGAAGCAGGAGGCAGTCTTTGGGCAGGACAGCGTTCGATTGAAGGACTTTACCTTCAACCTCGGTCTACGATTCGATAACTACAACGGGCTGACGAGCAGCCATGCTCTCCAGCCCAGAGTGGGCGCGGCTTATACGACATCGCGGCTGCATAGTGTGTTCCATGTTGCGTACTCGCGCGTCTTTTTGACGCCCTATAACGAGAATCTGATTGTTGCCAGCTCCGCGGGTCCTGGGTCGGCCGCGGATGCGTTGGGAGCTGCCGGTTCTGCTGTGTTGAAGACGGGCACGCGGAATCAGTTCAACGTTGGTTTTGAGACTCAGGTATCGAAGCTACTCTCGTTCAGCGGCGAGTACTTCTGGAAGTTTACGTATGGGGCCTACGACTTCGACGTGTTGCTCAACAGTCCTCTTACCTTTCCTACGCAGTTTCGGAAATCGAAGATCGACGGCGCGCTGTTCCGCGCGAGTGTTGCGCCGACGCATGGTTTTGCGGGTTATGTAACCGCCAGTCATGTGCGCTCGCGGCTCTTTGGGCCTGAGACGGGGGGAGTGAGCTTCAGTGCTCCGTATAGCAATGTCGCGCGTCCGGACCACGACGGGGGGCTTTCGATGAACGTTTACACGCGATATCAGATTGGGCAGCGTGGGCCGTGGGTTGGGATCTCATACCGGTACGATGGAGGGCTGGTCGCTGTTGCCGTGCCCGACTTCGCAACTGCCCTGCGGCTGACAGGAGATGAACAGGCACAGATGGGATTGCACTGCGGGTCTACCTTTTCGAGTGTGTCGCAGCCGATACGCTCTTGTGCTGGGGCTCTGGGCTCTACCCGCATTCGTATTCCTGCTGCAGGTACGGAGAATGATGACAGAAATCCGCCACGCATCGCGGTAAGGAATATGGTGGATATCTCTCTCGGCGAAGATGATCTCTTTCATCGGGAGAAGCAACGAATCGGGGTTCGGGTGAATGTGGTCAATCTGCTAAATGTGGATGGGCTTTACAACTTTCTGTCAACGTTCTCGGGAACGCACTTCGTTGCGCCGCGAAGCGTGACTGCACAGATCCGCTATACGTTCTGAGTTCTCTCTGCTGAGGTTGCTGCTAACCTCCGGCGATGGCTCCGATGATCAACAACGGTTCGGTGGCGTTGGCGATGGGTTGGGGTAGCGGGGCGTCGGGTGATTCGTGGGAGAGATCTTCCTCGCAGGCGAAGAAGCGCAGGAAGGGACGGCGTTGCTGTGTATTGTGATCGCGGATGGTTCCGCAGAGCATGGGGTAGCGGGCTTCGAGAGCGTCGAGGACCGAGCGGAGTGTGGGCTGGCCCTCGACTTCGAGCTGCACCTCGCCATGGACTTGCGCAAGGGTGCGGAGATGCTGCGGGAGAAGGACTCGGATCATGACAACGTCTGGACCTCTACGGAGAGGACTGCCGGGAGATCGCGAACGATTGGGGCCCATGTGTCGCCGGCGTTGGAGGAGGCGTAGACCTGACCACCGGTGGTTCCGAAGTAGACGCCGCAGGAGTCGAGCGTGTCTACGGCCATGGCATCACGGAGTACGTTGACGTAACAGTCGCTCTGCGGGAGACCTTGGGTAAGGGGCTCCCAGTCGTTGCCTCCGGTGCGGCTGCGGTAGACGCGGAGCTTGCCGTCGAGTGGGAAGTGCTCGGAGTCGGACTTGATTGGGACGACGAAGATGGTCTCGGGCTCGTGGGCGTGGACGTCGATGGCGAAGCCGAAGTCGGTAGGGAGGTTGCCGCTGACCTCGTGCCAGGAGTCGCCGGCATTGTCGGTGCGCATGACGTCCCAGTGCTTCTGCATGAAGAGGGTGTTGGGACGGGTGGGATGCATGGCGATGTGGTGGACGCAGTGGCCGACTTCGGCGGTGGGGTTGGGGATGTGTTCGGAGCGGAGGCCCTGGTTGATGGGGCGCCAGGTCTGGCCACCGTCGTCGGTGCGGAAGGCTCCGGCGGCGGAGATGGCGATGATGATGCGCTGAGGATCGGTGGGCGAGAGGATGACGGTGTGGAGACACATTCCTCCGGCTCCGGGTGCCCAGTGGGGACCGGAGCCGTGGCCGCGGAGGCCGGGAAGCTCGGACCAGTTTTGACCGGCGTCGGTGGAGCGGAAGAGAGCGGCGTCTTCAATGCCGGCGTAGACGGTGTCGGGATCGGTGAGGGAGGGCTCGAGGTGCCAGACACGCTTGAACTCCCAGGGGTGCGCCGTTCCGTCGTACCACTGGTGCGTGCCGGGGACGCCGTCGTAGGTGAACTTGTTGCCGACGGCCTCCCAGGTTTCACCACCATCATTGGAGCGCTGGATGAGCTGGCCGAACCAGCCACTACACTGCGAGGCGTAGATGCGGTTGGGGTCTACGGGCGAACCCTTTAGGTGGTACAGCTCAAAGCCGGCGAAGTGAGGGCCGCTGACGTCCCATTTTTCGCGTTTGCCGTCTGACGTTAGAACGAAAGCACCTTTACGCGTGCCGACGAGTACTCGTACTTTGCTCATGCCTTAATCCTCCCTGAGTTCCGTGTTGGTCTTCCTGGTTTTTAAGCTTTCTTCCTTGTTCTAAATCGCGCAGACTGTGTAAAACGGATGCGTTATGCCACGTTGCGGTCGACGCTGCTGCTGTCGAATCTGGGTATGAGTGGTGTGGTGTCTCGTTCCTGCCAGCGGCGACGGGTTTCGGTGAGGATCTGTTCGCGGTTGCTTGCCATCTGGGCGATGAGGGCGCAGGGCGCTCCGGTCTCCTCGTGCCGCGCTCCCCAGATGAGCAGCTCCAGAAGCACCGGGGCGAGATCAATCCCTTTCTCCGTCAGCCGGTAGTTGATTCTTCGGCCATCATTTTTTTCTACCTCTGCGATAACGATCCCTGTCGCTTCGAGCTTGCGGAGACGGTCGGCGAGGATGTTGGTGGCGATGCCTTCACCGGAGTTTTGGAACTCCTTGAAGGTTCGATGCCCACGCACCATCATGTCGCGGACGATCAGGAGAGACCAGCGATCTCCGAAGATGTCCAGAGAGACGCTAACCGGACAGCCGGATCGGCGTTTCGAGTTGGACGCTGCTGGCACGCTGGACACGATATCAATATTTACTTGTAACGTGCAAGTAAATTTTGCCCGATAATTTTCCAAGCGCTTAGAGTTCGGAGAAGACCAGGCAGACACGGCCGATGATGTAGTCGGCAGGTGATTCGTGCGTGGCGAGGGGGATTAGCTGGACGGGGAAGTCTCTGGAATAGGGGCGGAGGATGAGGTGACCTTCGTCGAAGTCAACGAAGCGAAGGGACAGGGCTGCTCCGTTTCGGACAGCGTAGAGGGTAGGTTGATGGGCACGGTAGGGGGCTAGCGAGTTGTAGTGGCGATCAAGCACGGTGATGGCACCGGCAGAGACCAGGGGTTCCATCGCCGCCGCCTGCTGAGCGTCGGCGCGGATGGCAATAAAGCGCTGCCAGTGCGTGTGCCGGGGGGACGGGCGGGAGCGGTTTTCGTGGAGTCGTGAGGCTGTGACATGGATGGTTTCAATGATGGCGGAGGGAGGGATACGGGCGGCGTCCATGGCGGCGGAGGAAGAGACGACAGGGATAACCTCTGTGTGGTCACTGGAGGGAACATGTGCACAGGCGGCAGTAGCCGTGACATCGAGGGGAAGGATCTGCTCCACGGTGAGGTTTTGCGAGGCTAGAACGCGATCGAGGCCCTCGAGGGAGAGAGAGCGTTTTCGATTGAGGAAGTTAGAGACGTGGCCCTGTTGAAATCCAGCCTGGTTGGCAAGGCGACTACCGGTGAGGGCGCCTCGCTCGATACGCCGAAGCAGTTCTAAACGAAGGAGTTCATGAAGGTCTTGGAAGTTCATAGGTATGGGTTTCCCATGGTGAGCCATATCATTTGACAAGACGAAGATTAGGCGAAAAGTTTGCTTTGTGCAATGTAATTTTTCGCGTAAATCGCTGATTGATGAGGATTTAGGTGAAAAGGTTGCCTGATGAAAGATTGATGTTGACAGCAATTTTGTCTAAAGCTATAACCTTGAGACTTTCCATTTGAAGGAACCAGAGAGAGATACCTTTTGACAAAGCATGAAGGGACTCGTCTGCATTTTGGAGCCAAAGAATGGGGAGATGCTGAGTGGATTGACTTTCCCAAGGTACTACGCCACAGAGACAGGTGTCGCAGCTTGAAATAGATGGGGCCGGTAGAAGCCCCGCTATAAGTTACGACGCTTCACAGCAACCTGAGCGAGCCCATTCGACCGCGGAAAAACACTGAGGCCCGCCGGGGGAGACATATATGCCGAAAGGGAATGAAATGAAGTACTTGCGCATGAATTTAAAGGTGTGTGAAGGATGCGGAGCGCTTTGGTTCCGCAATGATGCGGCAGTCGCTGTCTACTGCCGTGGATGTTCACGACGGCTGGCTGACTTTCCTGCCCCCAGGGACAAGCACAGCGGAGGCCGGCCGCGACTGGAGCGAGTTTCGCGATGCAATGGAGCGGATGAAACAACTGGAGGTGTGCGATGAGTACAGCTCTAATGATTCTGCCGGTTGTCTGGGCGACTGAGGCGATCCATGAGGTTCATGAAGCCAATGTTCATGCGCCCGGGGAGGTTGTGGAGCAGCGGAAACCGGAGTTGGCCTTCTACCGGAAGTATACGGAGGGGCTGCTGCGGAGGTACGTAAGGCTGGCGATGGAGGCGGGTCGCGCGCCATCTTTGCTCGGACGGGAGATGTTCCGGGGGAAGGTGACGAACTACCAGGTCCATGGCTTCGACGATGTGGTGATCTTCGTCCACGACGTGGAGAGATGTCTGGAAAAGCTGGACAACGTGGAGCAGAAGTTGATCGAGCGAATCGCGCTGCAGGAGTACACGCAGGTCGAGACAGCTGGGTTGATGGGAATGACCGTTCGGACGCTGATGCGCCGCTATGGCAATGCGCTGGATGTCATGACGGAGGTGCTGCTGGAGCGGAAGCTGCTGGAGCCCATGACGGAGTGTCAAGGGGCAGGAAGTTCCAGGAAGCTTGTAAGCCGTTGCGTCAATTGAAGTTATGGCAGTTTTTGAATTTGCCGATTAGTTATGCCTGGCTTGGTATTCTGGATAGGTAATCAAGAAATGAGACGGGAGAGTGCCTGATGGCGACTCTCCCGTTTGCTTTTGGGGGATGAGATGGAGAGGAAGCGGAAGGCGGGCAGGTTTGTGCGTGAGGATGGGGTGGACGTCGTGAAGGCAGACGGGGAGGAACAGGAGAAGAAGGCCCTGGTGGGGGCTCCCCGGCCGAAGTACTGCAGGACGTATACGCGGAAGCGGGTGGCGGAGGCGCTGCCGGAGATCGTGGATGCGTTCGCGAAAGAAGCCAAGAAAGGGAGCGTCGCGCATATGAAGATGCTCTCGAATCTGGGTGGGCTGGATAAAGGCGAGATGCCGGTGGTGAAGAAGCGACGAGGTAAGACGACGGTGGGACGTCTGCTGGAACGTTTGAAGAAGGAGCCGGCGGAGTAGACAGAACAGCTGAGTTGTTTGGCAGAACAAGCAACTACAACACAACGGCTGGCTGGGAAAGTGTTTACCTTCCCACCCTTCGCAAAAGTGCGCGAAGGATGGGGCACCCGAGCTTTTTGGTGATGACAAGCTTTTTGCTGATGACTTTTACTGATGAAGAGACAGCAGCGCGAGTACGAGTTTACGAATGGGAGGTGGCGATTGGGACATGTGGATGGGCTTCATCGGCGGAGTGCTGCGGGATTGTGCGGGCGAGAGGGTTTGGGGCGGATGGGAGGCCTGCAAACGCCGGGCCTGGCGATGCGGGCGATGGCGGTGGAGTTTCCGGAGGTGCATGGGCATCCGAATCGGTTGCCCTTTGAAGGCGTGTTGACGCTGGTGGATGTGGCCAGCGACAAGGCTCCGAGTGGGGCGCGGGGGCATCGGGTTGTGCTGACTCGTGCGGCTGCGGAGGCTGCGCTGCCAAGCCTGCTGGGAATGGCCGTCGACTACAAGGCCGGGTGGGATGGGCATGACGCGCGGCAGAAGTGCGGCATCATCACAGCGGCTGAGGTGGATGGGCGGAGGCTCACGGTAGCGGGCTATCTGTTTGCACGGGACTTTCCTGAGATGGAGGCGAAGATCCAGGTGGAGGGTGCGATGGGGATGAGCTATGAGCTGGCGGATGCGCATGTGGCGGATATGCGGGCGCAGGTGTGGACTCTGACTCGAGCTACGTTTACCGGAGCTGCGATTCTGCTGCGGGAGAAGGCGGCTTATCGGAGTACAAGCTTTCGGGTGAAGCGGCCGGTGGTGGAGCGGCGGGTGGCTTTGGCTCGGTAGGCAAGGGTTCGACCGCGGATCTTTCGCGGAGGGACGCGAATGAAAGGCCAGGGTGCGACCAGGAGACCAAAGGCCAGGAGCTTGCTGGGCAAGGTCATCCATTCCCATCCATGTCGCGAGGAGACTGCGACATGGATGGGGCACCCGAGCTTTTTGACGCTGGTTGAGATAGAGCAACAACAACGGCAGTAGTTGCGCGATGGAGGATGGATGAGTTTTGTGAGTGTTTTGGAGGCGATTGGTAAGGGATTTGAGAAGGGGTTGAAGTGGGCTGTGACCTATGCAGTTCCAGTGGAGAGACTGATTGGCCTGTTGTTTCCGTCTGTTGCCCCGGTTGCAAATGAGATTGCGGATGCTACTTCACTGATTCAGAATGCCGTGCTGCTGGTAGAGCAGAAGTATGCGGCGAGCGGGGTTCAGCAGGGTACCGGGGCCCAGAAGCTGGATGAGGTGATGTTGTTGACGGAGTCCGCAGTGACTGCGCTGCTGGCGAAGGGCGGGGTCCAGGCGGACACTGCCTTTATTGAGAGCGTGGTTTCAGCGGTCGTCGCTGTGCTCAACGTGCAACGGGGTCCAGAGCCTGTAGCGGCGAAGGTTTAACCAGGATTCAGTGGGTGGACTGATTTAGCAGAAGACAAGAGGAGAGAGCATGGAGATGGAGATGAAGGACGAGCTGAGTGTGACTGTGGAGCGTCTGGCAGCAGCGGCGGGTTTGCTGGAGCAGGCGGTGGAGCGGTTGGCTGAGCGACAGAGCGATGCCGAGGCTTCCGTTGGGCGCATTGTGGCTACGGTTGAGGCGGAGCTGGAGGTCAGGCTGGCTGCGGCCGAGGCTCAGATTCTCGAGCTGAAGGCTGCGGCGGCTGCCACATATGTTCCTGTACCTGTTACAAATGGGCGGAAGACCTTGCCAGTGGCGATGGTAAACCTGTTGGCGAAGCAGGGTGTGACGGTGGATTCGGTGGAGGCTGGGGCTTTGGATGCCGCTCTGGTCAGCTTGAGCCTGGAGCAGCGGATTGCCGTAAAGGCTCAATTGATGCGGGCTGGTTTGCTGGGTTAAGGCGCTTCGCAGAGTCTCGCGGATGAGCACGGATAAATGCATGGGCGTGGCTGAGGCTGCGCCCTTTTTCTTGAAAGGGATAATGATGAACGCGAAGTTTACTGAGATTCATGCGGCAGCGGATTACCTGGGACCTGGTGCGATTGAGGTTCCGATGTATCAGTCGGAGATTACGGACCTGGTACAGCGCCGGGGTGTGTTTGGACAAAGGATCAAGCAGGTTCCGGCTACGGGGCATCCTTCACGGTTCTTTGAGGAGACGACGATTCCTTCGCCGACGGCTGCTTCCGGGTTCGTCGATCCGCGCAATATCGTTGCACCGCTGGTAACTCCGACTCGTGTGGAGCGCAGCGTTCCGTTGAAGGCCCTGGTGGCGCAGATCAACTACAACCTGTTCGATATCGAGCTTGGCCAGCAGCAGAGCCAGTTCGCCTATCTGCAGGCGAAGGATCTTGCGGATACTGTCGATGGCGTTCTGCGCACGCATGATGTTGCGCTTTGGAACGGCAGCGATACCAGCCTGAGTACGCCTACGACGGCACAGTACTTTGGCGCGGGCGCGCAGATCGCCGCGGGTGGCAACACGGTGACGATCGGTACCGGCCAGAGCATCGTCGATGGCTTCAAGTCGACGATCGCGCAGATGGTTTCGAACAGCTCGTATGGGGTTCGGCCTACGGCTATCTATGCCAATCCTGTGCTGCTGGACCTGATCGATCGCGAGATGAAGGCGGAGTTCAACGTCGTGCTCAACACCAGGGAGATTGCGGCTGGCCTGACGGTGAAGACGCTTTCGACGCAGGCGGGTGAGATTCCGCTGATACCTGAATGGACGCTTAGCTATACGGGCATTCCGGGTTCAGGTGCGGCTGTGCTGCCGGCTTACATCGTCACCGAAGACCTGATCGAGTACCACTGGTTGAGCGATCCGAATCCTCGGATCTTCCAGCTTGGGGTTCCGGGTTCGCTGGCTTCGCAGTACGTCGTCGTGAAGTTCGGCGGGCTGGTGGTGAAGGGCGCGGGCTATGCGCACTATCAGGTGCTGGTGGATCGCTAGGCTTTGGTTGAGCGGCTTAGTGGCTGATTGTTGTGGGTGGATTTGCAGGGGCCGGGAATTGTACCGGTCCCTGTTTCTTTTTACCGGGAGGTGTGTGTGGCTTATTTGTTGCCTGCAGAGTATGTGCAGTACGGATTGACGGCGGAGACCTCGGACGACTGGGTGGCGATGGCTTCGGCGCTGATGGAGGGGCATTGCCGACGTCCCAGCCTGATGGTGACGCAGTATGTGGAACGGATTCGGTTGACGGCGGGGTCGCAGACGGTTCGGTTGAGCTATCGTCCGCTGGCCGCGGCTGTAGCGACGGATTCGCCGCTGGTGAGTGTGCGGGTTCGATATGGACGGCCTCGGCGGGGCGAGCTGGCGGACCCTTTTCGGGAGCAGATCGCCTGGGCGTTCAGCGTGCCGGGTAGCTGGAATGTGCTGGACGTCGCGAACGTGGACGTGAATGCGGCTACGGGGGAGTTGACGTTTCCAGAGAACTTTCTGGGGCTGAACTACAACGAGGCGGAGATCACGTATACGTCCGGGCTGGCGACGGTTCCGGCGGCGGTGAAGGTGGCGTGCGCGCAGATTGTGAAGAATGCGCAGGCGACGCCGGCCATGAATGTGAAGAGCAGCCGGATGGAGTCGATGCAGATGGATTACTTCAGCGGATTGCTGGTGGATCCACAGGTGCAGACACTTCTGCGGCCCTACGTGGCGGAGAGGCTGGGGTGAGGCTATGGCGGATTCTGTGAGGGCTGGCATAGCGGCTCGGCGCGCGGCGGATGCTCTGCTGCGTGGGGTTGGCGGGCGAGCAGTGATGCTGCGGATGCCTGCTCCGGCGAGCGCTGGCGATGTTGGGGAACAACTGGGGTTGGCGGTGCCGGAGTTCCAGGATGTGGAGCTGGCGCCGGTGGTGCTGCTTCGAGGCAAAGGAACGCAGCGGGAGCTGTTGGTTTCGGCTGCGGCAGTGAATGCGCTGGTTGGGTCGATGGGGTATTCGGCGGGGAGCGTTTTGTTTGCCGATGCGTTTGGCGTGTTGCTGGATGGGGTGCTGATGGCGGTGGAGTCGGTTGCGGAGTCGGAGTTGAGTGGGTCTCCGTATGTCTATCGGCTGACGCTGCGCGGGCCGGTTTCTCTGGTGGTTTAGCGGACTTTGTTTGAGATTGTTACAGGAAAGGTTACATACAGATGCAGAATGCTCGAGATACGTTTTATTTGACGCTGCGGGACAGGCTGGCAGCGTTGAATCCGGCGCGGACGATGGTTGTACGCGGGGCGACGCGGCCTGGCCTGCTGGTGGAGGAGAACGAACTGGCTTCTGCGTATGAACCGGCAGATGCGTTTCGGCTGCGGTGGACCGGGGTAAGGGTGGATGCGGTGGGCGCTCTGCCCTTGGTGGTGATGGTATGTGAGATTCGGTATGGAACTGATGGGAATGCCGGCAATGGCGGGATGGATCGTGGAAGGCTGCTGGCTGGAATGGATGCGGAGTTGGCTGGGGCTGTGAATGCTGCGCCTCAGAGGGTTGGGAAGAGGAACTACGCGGTTTCGCCGTCGGTGGAGCTGGGGACGAATGTGTTCTGGGGAGATGTGGCGTTTGGAGCTGTGACGGTGAATGGGGAGCGGCTGGAGCGGGTAGCTACGGTGGAGGTTTTTTGCTACCAGGAAGCGGGTGAGCTGTGAGTTCGACTTTGAGTGGGATGGGGACGGGAGTCGCTCCAGTGGTGCGGCGGGTGCGAGCTTATTTTGCGCCTGTAGACCGGGGGGCGGTTGTGCCTACGGTGTTCGATGCGGCGCAGATGGGAGGCTTTGCGCTGGATTCGCCGCCGTCGCGCTGGGTGGATCTGGGATGGTGCAAAGGATTCACACGGAAGAGCGCGACGAAGGTGGAGGCGTTGCGGGTGGGCGCAATGGCGCAAGGCCAGGTGCGGACGGAGGTGGAGGCTACGGTGTCGTTGGAGTTTGAGAGCTGGGGCAAGCTGCAGCTGGCTCTGGCGGCAGGGTCGCAGCAGATGAATCTGCTGCGGACTGCGACGGGCGCGGCGCTGAATGGGAGTGGGGGCGTTGCCGCTTCACCGGTGGCTTTAGAGGCTGGGTCCACGGCGACTTCGTTGCATGTGGACGAAGCTGCCCTGGCTGGGTTCGCCGTAGGGGATCTGGTGGCTGTCGATGTTGATTATGTGGGACAGGTTGGGTTTGTGGGGAGCGGGGTCAGTGGGGCTTATGTGAGTTCGGCGGCGGCGATTGGCGGGGATACGAACTATGTTCGGCGAGTTTCGCTGAATGTGGGGCGGGTGGCTTCGCTGGCGGCTGGGGT
>Ga0193717_1001883_pt1 | contig 12475 bp, 13 predicted proteins | sample U2c2metaG_FD_145900 | JGI IMG/M metagenome (GOLD analysis project Ga0193717, IMG submission 145900) | Soil microbial communities from a riparian zone of the East river system, Colorado, United States - U2c2 | ecosystem: Environmental > Terrestrial > Soil > Riparian zone | place: USA: East River...
TCCAAAATTGTTTTTATCAAGACTTACCGACAGCACATAAAACATGAGGACACCAAATAATTGGTTAATCACCAATTGAAGTGTATTAGCCGAAAGATTTTGTACCAGCTTTTTTTTCATGAACAGGGGCCAACTTTATTCGGTCTGAGCATCGGCTTTAAGCTTGTAAGCCATAGCCGGTACTTCCTTTGAATAGCTTTTTTGATTGGATGCGTGTTGTGCCTTACTAAGATAATAATATTTTAACCAGGTGTTCTTTAACGCCATCTTAGCGATGTTCCATCCCTCCTTACCATCTAAAAAACCTAATAAAAACACATAGGTTTTTACAAAATGAAATACTGGCGCTATATATAGTTTTACAAAACCGGCCTTTTTACCGCTTTGTAAATATTTTAAGGCGCTTAGCTGCGCATAATGAATGATTTTAGCTTCATGTTCCTGCGCGTTTTTAACTGAATAATGGTGCAGGTGGCCATTCAGTTTTTTCACACGTACATTTTGCGGAAGTATTAATATTTCATGCACAGGAGGCTCAGACCATTTAACACAAGTACGGTTAAATAAACGAATATGGTGATCGCGGCCCCAGTTGCCAAAGTTTATTGGTTTATCGCCGTAATATGCTTTAAATGGTATATCATATACCGTATTATTGTCATCAAACTCCAACTCAGTTATTGATGTTAACAGGGCGGTATCTGGTATTTCGTCGGCATCAATACTCAATATCCAATTATATCGGGCAAGTGCAATCCCCTTATTTTTATTGGCGCCATAACCATCCCAGTTTTTCTGGTACACACGGCAGCCATTTTCAATAGATATGTTTAATGTTTGGTCGGTACTGTCATTATCAACTATGATAATATCATCAGTGATCTGCTTCAGCATAAAAATACTTCGGCTAATCATTTCGGCCTCGTTTTTAGTAATGATAACAACAGAAACTGGAACCATGTATAATTAAATTAATTTATCAGTTATTCGCAAGGTTAAGGCTGATCACAGTTGCACAAAAAAATGAACATCTATTATTATATCGTAGATTTATAGCAAAGGGTTGCCCGTAACTAAAAACTATTTGTCTTTTTATTTCAATATTCTGAACTATAATCCGAATAATTACAAATGCAGTTTACAGGACTGTTATTTTATCTATTTTTATAGAAAGATCAGTCAATTTATATATGGAAAGGTCAACATCTATATTATCAGCCACTTAAATGGTTTGTGCAATATAGTTTTCAAGGTATATCAACTGATAGAATTGCCAGTGAGACAGAAATCATTTGAACTGATCAGGTCAATTCCCGAAATAAAATGAAAACAAAAATAAGAGCCATCATAACAGGGGCTACCGGAATGGTAGGCGAGGGGGTAATGTACGAATGTTTGCAGCACCCCGACGTGGAAGCTGTTTTGGTGATCAACCGAAAACCCTGCGGTGTTGTTCATCCAAGACTCAAAGAAATTGTTCATCATGACTTTTTTAACCTTTCTGCTATCGAAAGCGAACTGTTGGGTTATAACGCATGTTATTTCTGTTTAGGAGTTTCGTCTGTTGGTATGAAGGCAGATGAGTATTATAGCCTAACCTACACGCTAACCATGCATGTAGCCGAAACCCTGAGCAAATTAAATCCGGAAATGACATTTTGTTATATTTCGGGGGCTGGTACTGATAGCAATGAAAAAGGTAAAGGCTGGGCCAGTGTGAAAGGAAAAACAGAGAACGACTTGATGAAGCTTTCATTCAAACAAGTGTTTGCATTTCGCCCCGGTTTTATTAAACCCATAAAGGGATTGTCACATACACACAGTTTTTATAAATACATTAACTGGATGTTCCCTATTGGCCGTGCTTTATACCCCACCGGATTTTGTACACTGCAAGAACTGGCGCTGGCTATGATCAACGCGACTAATCAGGGTCATGTCAAAAAAGTTGTGGATGGAAAGGATATTATTTTACTGGCTAAAGCCCAGCGGAGTTTTTTATCTGTTAAGTAATTATCTCTTTAGTAACAATAAAAGCCCCTTGTGAGTGCAAGGGGCTTTTATTGTTACTATGATAACATGATTATTTTGGTTTCCAAGAGGCGGAATTAATGTTCCAGCTAATACCAAGTGCAACCCCTGTGGATTTGAGATCTACACGGCCATTCCCAATTCCGGTAATCGGAAGTTTAACATAGGGTTGTATTACCGTACTAAATTTGGAGTTGATTTTACGCTCATAAGTGGCATTAACATTAACCACACCAAACCAATGCTGGTTACGGTTATTTATCTGTACATCATATGATGGCCTTCCGCTACCATCAGCAAAATCAAAATGATAGTTTTCCCTTAGCATAATATACGATGAGAAACCAGTACCAAGTGCAAACGCATTTTTACCTTTTGAATAAAACCGGTAGTTAACATTTACCGGTATATCCAAAACCTTACAATTAGCCGCAATATAGTTTGGCAGATCACTTAAAGTTCTGCCTTGCCAATTAATAGAATTGTATTGGCTCCCATTTGCTTCATAAGGCTTAATGGCATAAGCTGCACCTGTTGATATGCTAAACCTTTTAGATAAGTGTACTGCAACCTGTAATCCAAAGTTGGTACCTACCTGGTTTCTGTTAAAAGAATTAACCGCGTTAACATCTGGTGCTGCCAATATACTTAGCGTAAAGCGCGGCCCGGTCCTTAATATCGGCTTCATAGAAGCTTTTTCTGCTTTCTCTTTTTTTACTTGCTGAACAGGCGCTGTTACATTAGTGGCAGCTGTATCAGGTTGCGCGGCTACGGCCAGGTTATTTTGTGTTTGGTTATCAGCCGACGCTATTTTTGAAGGATCAACTATATTATTATTAATTTTATTAATAGCGCTATCACTATTCGTTAAATTATCTTTTGACGTTTTAGCTATTGCCGATGTTGTTTCTGTTGGCTGTTTTACATTACCCGGAAAATAACGGCCATTCCGGTTAGCAGGTAAGGATGATCCCGATCTGTTTTCCTGACTGTGCACACTACTTCTCCCCAAACTTTCATTCCCAGCCGGAAGATGCGAAACTGAATCTTTAAACTGTTTACTGGTTTGGTCGTTATTATCTTTAGGTTTTGTTTTGTTTTTAGAATATAATTTTTTATGTGTCAAATCTGTTTTGTCGTCTTTATTAGAATTAAAGAAAAATAGTCCTATAGCAAGCAGTAAAATAGCCGCTATAGCTGATGCATAATAGATACGCCTCATCATGACTACTTTTTTGCTGGGTTTATTATCCAGCAGCCGTTCCATAGAAGTCCAATCCTCCTCACGAAAAGCAATATGATCTTCAGAGCCGGATAACCCGTCTTTGAATAGCTGATCTAATTTATTTTCGTTTTTCCCCTTCATCTTATTATTAATTCAATCAAATATGACATTCCAATACTGATAGCGCTTATGGCTATAATTTTGTGCATAGAGCCTTCAGAATTGTTATCCGGAAGTCGTCCGGAATTGGTTACCATAATTTTTAATTTTTCCCTCGCTTTAAACAGGTTTGATTTTGATGTTCCAGTACTGATATTCAGTTTGGACGCAATCTCTTCGTGCGAGAACCCCTCAATAGCAAATAAATTAAATACCGTGCGATAAGCATTGGGCAGTTGCTGTACCATACCTAACAGATCATCGTAGTTCAATTTTTGATCAGGCAGCTCATTATGACCAATTTCTTCTGCAACTTCCAGGTCATCAGTAAGCGATAGCTTCAAGTTACTCCTGTAATAGTCTACCGAGGTATTCATCATTATACGGCCAACCCATGCAATAAAAGGCCTGTCAGTATCATATTTATGCAAATTAGTGAACACTTTTAAAAATCCCTGGTTCATAATTTCCGAAGCCTCATAACGGTTACCAGCATAACGCAAGCAAATACTCATAGCAAAACCATAGAATGCTTTATAAAGCATTTTCTGATCTTTTCTGCTATGCTGCAAACAGCCGGCAATTAATTGTTGAAGTTCCGCTTCTCCCATATAAAGGGGCTAATGGGTTAAAGTTTATCGTTGTTATTTATTTTATTCATAGTCATCACGTTAGCTAATATTAAAAGGTTGCCCGGATTTTTTATTTTTTTTTTAAATAAAAGCTAAAAATCAATCAAGATAGATAACTATTAATAAATGGATTAAAAACAACAAATATAAGAAGTGTTAACCATGAATTTATTACAGTGATCTATTTTAAAAAATTGCATAGAAAAAAGGCTAATATAGTTATTAATAAAAATTATACAGCGGCATGCCCCGGCAAATTTATGATAGGTATCTGTGCGGGATGGAAGCATAGTTTCGTGCCCGATGCTTCTTTCGGATGAACCGCTTGTACGATACCACAAACCGGCGTTGATGCTTTTTCGTTTAAATTGCAGTCCCGCATTTACTGATTGCGCGCTTGCCTGCTTATATAAAATAACTGAGGGGGAATGCACCTCCAATATTAAAATTACTCACAGTAAGGTTAATTCCTAATCCGGCATCAAAATAAAACCTGTTATCAAAAAGTGGCGGTTCTGCAGATGTTGGTGTAGCCGGTATATAACCAAACTGCGGATCTATCTGATCGCCAAACACCAACTTACTATAATTAACCGAGCAGTTGGTGATACCAGCTTGTAAACCAGTTATAAACTTGGGGGTAAAACAAGTGTTAATCACAATCAGCAACCAGAAGGCTTGATTGCCTATCCGCAGACACTTATACGCAACATTTATCCTGTGGTTACGAAAAAACAGGGAATAGGGCCATTAATTAACCTAATGGAAATTCAAAGGAAGTAAATGGATATAGAAATTGTTAACCGAAAAATAAATAAGCCACAAATATAGCGGCTATCACACCTGCCAGGTCGGCTATTAAACCAGCAGGTATGGCATAACGCGATCTTTTAATGCCTACAGAACCAAAGTAAAGAGCTACTATATAAAAGGTTGTATCCGCCGAACCATTAAATATACAGCCCAAACGGCCGGCAAAACTATCAACACCAAAAGTTTGCATCGTGTTTATCATCATGCCCTTTGATCCTGATCCGCTCAGAGGTTTCATATAAGCTACAGGCATGGCATCAACAAAACGAGTATCCATATTAAACTGAACGCATACCCATCGCAGACCATCGTTCATATAATCCAAAGCGCCACAACTGCGAAAAACACTGATGCCCACCAACATAGCCACTAAGTAGGGGATGATCTTTACTGAAGTTTCGAATCCGCTTTTGGCACCCTCAATAAAAACATCAAATACATTTATCTTTTTAATTAGCCCGCCTAAAATAAACAGAACAGGTATAGTATACAGCAAAAGGTTACTGGCTATTGTTGAAACCGTGCTGATTTGCCCTTTGGTAAGGTAATGGGTAAAGCACCAAACCAACAGGGTTATAAAGGCGGTTAAACTGCCCAGCCAGGTAATGATCACCCTATCAAACAGGTTTATTTTTTGTTTAATGGCCACAACAAGCAAACCAACTACTGTAGCTACATAAGTTGCTATAATGCAGGGTATAAATACATCGGTAGGGTTGGCTGCGTTTAATATGGCACGTTGTGCTATAATAGTTACTGGTAATAATTGTAAGCCCGATGTATGCAGTACCAAAAACATGATCTGAGCATTTGAAGCCGACTCTTTATCAGGGTTTAATTCCTGTAAGCTCCCCATAGCTTTTAACCCTAATGGCGTGGCTGCATTATCAAGTCCCAGTAAATTTGCTGAAAAATTCATCAGCATTTGTCCTGTAGCTGGGTGATCTTTGGGCACTTCAGGAAATAACCTGCTAAAAAAGGGTCCTACAATACGTGACAGAAAACGAATAGCGCCGGCCTTTTCACCAATATTAAGTATGCCCAGCCAAAAAGCCATAGCTCCCACCAGCGGTAAGGCTATATCCATTACAGATGATTTGGAAATGCCATCAACCAATAGCTTAAAAGCCTCTGTATCGCCAAAAAATATCAGTTTTATCAATGCAACTACAAAGGCGATCAGAAAAAATGCTATCCAGATATAATTAAGGGCCATTAGGAATGTTTAAGGCGTTGAAGTTAATGGTTTTGTAATTTAATATGAAATAACAATCTTTAAATACTATTTAAGTGGCTACAAAATGAATGATACTATAATACTCCTTACTCATACTGTTAATGATTTCCTGACGATAAGATCGCGACCCGTTAACTGGGATACCCGGCCATTGCCCGGCAAATGGTCAAACAAAGAAGTCATTGGCCATTTGATAGATAGCGCCCAGATTAACCTGCAACGGTTTATACGCTGTACTTATGAAGAGGGTTTTAAACTAACTTACGAGCAGGACGCATGGGTAGCGGTGCAACGTTACCAGGATACCAATATTAATGACCTGTTTGATCTGTGGGTTTTGCTTAACAGGCAGATTATCAGGGTGCTTGAAAATTATCCGGCCGATAGGCTTAACATCCGCAGTGATATCAGCAAGCAGGAGCCAAACCTGCAAACGGTTGAATGGCTGGCAAATGATTATGTAGAACATTTAAAACATCACCTAAAACAGATAAAATAATGGCTGGGTATTCGGGCACACCGCTTGCAAAAAAGCTGGGCATTAAATCTGCTTTCAGGATTAAGCTGATTAACGCACCGGGTAACTATATGCAACTGTTTACCGATATGCCCGCTGAATTGTACTTTGAAGATGATGAGGTATCAAAAAAAGATCTTATACATTTTTTTACCAGGCAAAAAGATGAATTGTTAACCAAGCTCTCCATACTTAAAGCCCAGATAAAGCCAGACGGGATGATATGGGTTTCATGGCCCAAAAAAGCATCAAAAGTAATTACTGATGTAACAGAAGATACAATAAGAAACCATGCCCTAAGCATAGGCCTGGTTGATATTAAGGTTTGCGCTATTGATGAAACATGGTCGGGCCTAAAATTGGTTATACCTGTAAAAGACAGAAAAGCATCAGTTTAAGATCATTTTTATTAAAAACTGCACAAACCAAGCCTGCCTATTTTACTAAGCGCATACAAATACATAACTTAGCATTAATAATATATTTAATATGCCTAATAAGATAGAACTTAAACGTGTACAGGGTGATTTTGGGTTTGAAGCAGTTGATGCTCATGGCCATACTGTAAAAATGGATAGCAGCCCCGAAAGCGGCGGTCAGGATTTTGGGGTACGCCCTATGCAAATGCTTTTAATGGGCCTTGCCGGATGCTCTGCCATTGATGTGATCAGCATTCTGAAAAAACAACGTCAGGAAGTAAAAGATTATAAAATGGTAGTTAACGGCGAACGTGAAGCTGGTCGGGAGCCTTCTTTGTGGCAGAATATTGAAATTGAATTTCATTTATACGGTGATATTGATGAGGATAAAGCTGCCCGTGCGGTTGAACTTTCCTTAAATAAATATTGCTCTGTGGCCGCCACATTAGGTAAAGCTGGTGCAGATATTAAATCAAAGGTTTTCGTACATGCTGCTGTAAGCCAATAGCAGGATTAACCTATTCTTTTTATGACAAGCAAGGATGTACCTATACAAACGATACACCTTTTCCCGGTTTTGGATCAATTGCTCATTGAGCTGCTTAAATCCTTATCTCCCGAAGATTGGGACAAACCTACTTTAGCCAAATTATGGACTGTAAAAGATATTGCAGCTCATCTTTTGGATGGGAATATGCGTACCATATCTACAAAACAACAGTTTACCGGTGAAACCCCATCAAGCATCAGTAACTATCAGGATCTCGTTAATTATATTAATGAGCTAAATGCAACCTGGGTAAAAGCCATGAAAAGGGTAAGCCCCGCATTACTCACACAGTTATTGGAGATAACCGGAGAGCAATTTGCTGAGCACATCGCATCGTTAGATCCATTTGCCAAGGCAATATTCTCAGTGGCATGGGCAGGAGAGGAGCACTCAGCCAACTGGTTTCACATTGCCAGGGAGTACACTGAAAAGTGGCATCACCAGCAGCAAATACGGGAAGCCGTAAATAAACCGGGTATCATGCATCGGGAGTTGTTTTACCCCTGTATAGCTACTTTCATGTATGCCTTACCCCATACTTACCGTAATGTAAATGCCGATGAAGGTACCCTGATTGAAATAATTGTTTTGGGTGAAACTACAGGCAACTGGTATCTGCAAAAAAGCATGGAGAATTGGCTCTTAACAACAAATAATGATAAACCTGCAGATTGTGTGGTAAGTATAAGCACGGATACCGCCTGGAAACTTTTCACAAAAGGTATAACCCCCAACCTTGCTTTACAAAATTCAACGCTGAAAGGCAATATCAAACTTGGCGAAAGAATATTTGATGCTGTGGCTGTTATGGCCTGATGATTAAATATATTATTTAATGTATATATGTCTTAATATCCAACAAAGTGATATTAAATATTTCATGATTGGCGTAAAGCAAATCAATTAAAAACTCATTAAAAGCTCAAATTTCATCCAAATTTCATCTTTAGCATTCTTGGGTTGTGAAAACAATATACTTATAATTAATTATTGTATTAGGTAATATAAGTCAACAATAACTTTTTAATACACAACTGTACTATTTTTAACTCATTTACCATTTGGTACAAAAAGTTAATAAGTAGCACATGCCACATGTTAAAATACGGATTTTTATAACATCGTACTTCCATGCTTAAACGATGCTCTGTCAATCATTTATGTTAATTTTTTAACCTTAATTCTTATAAAATTAATTTAATTTTAACATGCGTTGAAGTTAAAATTAAATTTGGATGGCATTAATGTTGCCTGTTGTGGTTACGGTTTACTGAACAATAAACCTATAATTAAACACAACAATATGAAATCAAATTTTAAAAAAACCATCCTGCTTCTAACAGGACTTATGGTAGGTGGTAAATTATTTGCTCAAACTCCCGACACTACAACTAATGATTATGTGAAACCATTTTCGGGGGGCAGTAACTTTCGCACCTGGTCAATAGGTGTTCATGGCGGCATGTTAACGCCTTACACCATTTTTGGTGCCAATGGCAGGCAGGATTTTAAAAACCCAACAGAACAAGTAGGTTATGGTGCTTATATTAAAGACCAAATATTGCCATCATTAGGTATTCAGGCCGATTTCCTGAGAGGTAAAGTAAGAGGCAATAATAGTCAGCCAGATGCAGCCGGTAATATGGTTTATAGCCAGTATACTACCAACATTAACTGGTCTGCTGCACTAAGCGCCAACATTACATTGGCCAACATCAATTGGCGTCATGACAAACCGTTTATCCAGCCTTATTTAACAGTTGGTGCAGGTAACATGAACTATACGCCTAAAATTACCACACCGGGCGGCCAGGAAACCAATTTTAAAACCGATGGTAAAGCTTCAATAAATGAAATATTTATTCCTCTTGGACTTGGTTTGAAATTTGATATTGCTCCGGGTGTAAACCTTGATTTAGGTTATGCGGTTAACTTTGTACAGTCTGATAACTTTGATGGTTTTAATCATGGATCAACCAACGACAGGTTCTCTTATGCACACGTAGGATTGGAGTTTGCTCTGGGCAGCCGTAAAAAGCCTCAAATGGCAACTCATAACCCGGTATCATCAATGCGTAAAGAATACTTATGGGAAAATCAACAAACCAAAACTTTGTTACAACAACAAATTGATGCAGAAAAAGCTAAAAACGACCAGTTAAGAAATGATTTGAACACTACTAATGCAAACCTTGCCAAATTAACAACAGACAGCGACGGCGATGGCGTGGTAGACGTTAATGATAAATGTCCGAACACACCTGCCGGAACAAAAGTAGATGGATCAGGTTGTCCGCTTGCTAAACCAGTTATTTATGTAACTGAAGAAGATAAGAAAGTTGTTAAGGATGCCATCAAGAACCTTGAATTTGATTTAGGTAAATCAACCATCCGCGACCACTCTTTACCAAGTTTGGACAGAGTTGCTCAACTCCTTGTTGACAAAAACTTTAGCCTTAAATTAGCAGGACATACTGATAATACAGGTTCTAAAGATCTGAACATGAGGTTATCAAAAGACCGCGCAGAATCAATAAAATCTTACTTAGTAAGCAAAGGTGCTAATGCATCACGTATTGAAGCAACTGGTTACGGTCAAAATCAGCCAATTGCAACAAACAAAACAGCCGCAGGCCGTCAGGCAAACCGCAGGGTTGAATTCACTTTATATTAATAGTATTTTTCCCCAAAGAAAATCTATATAAAACAGCAAAGCCGCTCTAATTGAGTGGCTTTGCTGTTTTACTATATCCTTGCAATGACCCGTTTTTTCTTAATGTCATGCTGACAGTGAAGCATCCATTCTACAATATGCTTAGCTCATTAATAGATCTTTCGTTCCAGGATGACAAGAGGGGTAGATTATTCTCCCTCAAAAAACTCAATCAGTGCGCCAAAATAACTGGTGTTCCATCCATCCACCATGTCATCAAAATCAGCATCGGGGATATTGGTATGGCGTAATTCGGCAGATGTTCCATTTTTATCAGCATGAAGCTTAATGGTTACGATAGAATTATCAGACTGGCCATCAAAATACCATTGCTGCACTATTTTTTTACCCGGGTCAAATTCCAGGTTTTTTCCTGCGATACTGCCTTCCCACATAGAAAATTCTGAGCCAGGTTCGGTCGACATTTCGGCAACTTCGCCTGTCCATAATTCCATGGTAATGGGGTTGGTCAGGGCCATATAAATCTCGTCAGGCGTAGCCGGTATGCTGTAATATTTTTTAAAATCTTTCACCTGCGCAATTTAGCAGAATTAATTTTAGCTTTTAAATTAAACATTAACTGGCCCAATGGGTAATACAACCCTGCCATAGACCTCGTTCAATACATTGGCAATACCAGTATATACAGCCGATGCACCGCAGATTATTCCTTCGTACCCGGCCAAATGTTTTATGGTGGTATTTCCGGTAGCATCGCCGGCTACCAATAAAAAGAATAATACTGTTAGTGAGCCAAAAACAAACTGAAGCGCTCGGTTAAGTTTTAACGTACCAAAAAACATGAGAAAGGTAAATATCCCCCAAATGCCCAAATAAGCACACATGGCTCCTTCTGATGGGGCAGTTCCCCAACCCAGTTTGGGCATTACTAATAAACCTACTAATGACAGCCAGAAAAACCCATACGATGTAAAAGCTGTTAAACCGAAAATGTTGTTCTTTTTTGCTTCAATAACACCGGCAATAACCTGGGCGAGCCCGCCATAAAATATACCCATGGCCAATATCATGCTGTTCATTTCAAAAAAACCGGCATTGTGAACGTTTAATAATACGGTGGTCATACCAAAGGCACAAAGACCAAGAGGGGCGGGGTTGGCAATACCATCCTTTACAGGTACAGGTGTTGTAGGAATCATAATAGACTGAGGTTTTAATTGGTTTGTTAGGGGCAATCTAAGTGATTTATAAATATTAAACAATTTTTTTTTACAACTCAACAACTACATTTACGTTAAATAAATACCTATGCAAAAAATAGTGTTGATACGCCACGGCGAGAGTATCTGGAATCAGGAAAATCGCTTTACCGGCTGGGAAGATGTTGATCTGTCTGAAAATGGCTATACGCAAGCTAAAAAAGCGGGCCAGATACTTAAAAAGAACGGATATAATTTTGATGCCGGTTTTACATCATATTTAAAAAGATCAATCAAAACCATGCATTTCATATTGGAAGAGCTTGATCATTTATGGATTCCTGTAGAAAAGTCATGGCGCCTGAATGAGCGTTTTTATGGCGCCCTGCAGGGAATGAACAAGGATGATGCCGTAGCAAAGTACGGGGTAGAACAGGTACAAAAATGGCGGCGCGACCCTAATGGGCATCCACCGGCCGTAACCAAGGATGATCCACGCTACCCGGGCCATGACCTGCGATATAAAAATCTTACGGAGCGTGAACTACCTTTAACTGAAAACCTGAGCGAAACTATGGATAGGGTGCTACCTTTTTGGAACGAGACCATCGTGAATGCCATGCGCCGTAACCAAAAGGTAATTGTGGTAGCGCATGGCAACAGCTTACGTTCATTAATAAAATATATTGATTGCCTTAGCGACGAAGAAGTAACCCAACTGGAAATACCAACAGCTACACCCTGGGTTTATGAACTTGATCATGGCCTAAACCAAATAAAGCATTACTATTTGGATTAAGGATTATCTTAATTGGGGGGTCACTCTTGAGAGGGGGCGCGCTGAAATGTGTGATGGCAGGGGTGTGTTTATGCGAATAACAAAACACATCCCCCTAAAGAAATGAATCGCGACTTCCCCAACCTTTTTCTACAATCAGCTTTTCATCTATTCAATATGTGCCACATTTGTTTATATTCGTCGCGCTGTAAACCTTATCCCCAAGCAAAAAATGAAGAAG
>Ga0193717_1001884_pt1 | contig 12475 bp, 10 predicted proteins | sample U2c2metaG_FD_145900 | JGI IMG/M metagenome (GOLD analysis project Ga0193717, IMG submission 145900) | Soil microbial communities from a riparian zone of the East river system, Colorado, United States - U2c2 | ecosystem: Environmental > Terrestrial > Soil > Riparian zone | place: USA: East River...
ATCAATGAGATTCTCAAGGTACATACGGCCAACGACATTGCAGCGGCGCGTGACAATGTCTTGTTGCAGATCCTCAAGGCAAAGGTTGGAGACAAAAGGCTGCCGTACTGAGTACTCATCTCGTTCCACAAGTGAGACCTTGAGCCAGGTGCGCGACGGCATTCATCGAGCTATTGGAAGGAATAGACTCCCTCTTAGGCCAATCCGTCTGACTGATTAACGCCAGTAAGCATATTGCGCGCCGCCACTCTTGATTCGAACGCGTTCAAAATGGATAGACCAAGCGCCTTGAGGTAGGAGCGCAGGAGGTAGTTGTTTCGCGGATCCTAGGGGACTGCTCTAGTGGTCAAGCTTGATTTCATCCGGATATGGTGGCAGTGCCCACACAGTTTCGACGGTTACTTCGCTATTCGTTTACGTCGCATCCTTGGTTGTAGTCGAATCGGCGCCCCCGCTAGCGCGGTGATCAGCGAAAATTCTTCGAGAACGTGCTGTCTTTGGCGAACCCTAGAGTCCAAATTATTTTCCGCACTCTCGGATACGGGCTCGCATCCAGCTTAGTTTCAACGCTTTCTCGGAATTGTTCAACTCGGATGCACGTTGATTCTCTGAGACATCTATGAGACTACTTCTAGACCTTTTCGGTGTTTCTTGCGCAAGGCAACCGCGACGATATCAGCAACGCGAGGGTGCAAAATGACGACAGTATGACCGAAAAAGCGAGAGCCATGAAGACGGAGTGCCTTAGGGCTATCGAGCCTAACGCTGCACCAGCAAACATCGCCACTACCGCTGCAATTCGCCGCTGCAAACGGGGATTGGTTCCGCGCGCCAGCGATGAATCCGCAGCGAGGCCCGTAATAGTCAACGTCAGCACTGTCGTTGTCAGGTCTGGAATGGCTAATTTGCGTACGGCGGCATTTCTCATCCCCATCGCTATGGCAGTGAAAGCGATTATCGCGTAAAGCCGTAGGAAATGCGGAGATGAAACGACACTATAGCCAAGTGCCGCCAGAGTTGCCCCGACTAAGAAAACAACCTCCAATGCAAAAACCGAACTCGCAGCACGAAGCTGCACCACTGCGCTTGCGCCAGCCATGATGCGACCACCAACCGCGGCGCCTGCAAGAAACCCCAAGAGAGCAGTGATTGAACGGGCCAGTGAGACCTGAGGTACACCCGTGCTCGCAAATGCAAGAAGAACGATGTTTCCAGTCATGTTTGCTGTGAATACGTGCCCGAGAGAAAGGAAACTCACTGCATCGATAAGACCGGTAACGGAGGTCATCCCAAGCAGCGCATATGGGAGGATTGAGTCCGCAGTCGGCGCTTTCCACATAAATAAACACCTCTTCTCGTCAGACTAAAACTTGTAGGCGACCCACAGCTCTTAGTAGTTGAAGTGGCGTCTTCTTCAGGAAGCTGTGTGAATAAAAGATTCCGTAGTCGCACTTCATCAGTAGCTGGACTTGCGATGAGGTCAGGCATGGTGAGCTCCGTTGCGGTTCGCGTGAGAGTGGACCACAACACCTCATCTCGCGTCATGCGTCGTCAACAAGTTGCACGCAACCGGAATGGATCATCAAACAGGTCAACAGCGTGATCGTAGCAAGCTATCAGAGCTCGATACATTACATATTTCTTGTAGACGAGACTCGCAGCAACGATCGCCCGCGTTCTCTTATCGGGAGTTGAGCAAGCATTTTTTTGCCTAGGGCAGCTACGAGTGAGGGGCAGGGCAGGGCACTTTTGGTTCTTTTTCTTCGCCGGGGACTGCCGGCATCCTCATCGTGCCGGACAATTATCCTGACAGCCTGAGCGTGCCGCCAGTAGTCCTCTACGAGTTCAAAGCTGGCGGACATCATTGAACGGCCGGGATCGCGGAGCCGAAGAGACTACTTCTTCTCGGCGACCAGGATGCATACACCGGACCAATGATCATGCCCCAGTGCCGGCGGGGGAGTCGCGCTCAAGGGCATAATGCCTACATTCTTTGTCGTGAATGGGTACCGCGCCTCTAGATAGTTGCGGACGAGCTGTGCGCGTGCGTAGGACCAGGAAATAGCATCGGCTGTCACCGAAGCGTCTGAATATCCCTCGATCACAATAGGATGGGTAAAAACGGAGTCCCCGAATGATGTGACAGCGGTGTCAATCGTATGCTTCCCATCCTCGCTCAATTCTTCCGTGCCATGTGGCCCGTGCTGAAATAATGTGTCAGCCTGCAACCAGGCGCGTGGGCTCTGGGTGCTTGCAAATAGCTTACTGCGCCTATATTCCTCAGGGGAAAGACTGCTGAGTGTGTAGTAGCCGCGGTGATTGAAGTAGCCCTTAAAGAAGAAATTGTGCTTGAGAGCCTCGGTATCCTCTGCCATGTTCCCTGTCGCGACATTGACATTGGTCAGGGCTTCGTTAATGTTCTGTGCTGCCGTGACACCACTTGCATCGGGCCCTAGAGCCTGGGTCAGGCTTTGCTGAACTTGCTGGATGGTAGCATCGGCGTGGGTCGACGCGGAATGAATTTGCGTCATTGTGTCATCAAGTTTCTGAGGCAGTTGACGCTGTTGAACATCCGCGACGAAGCTGTCTACTCGGCCAGAGGCCCTATTAAGATTCGAGGTTGTCGACTGTACGTTCGACATAGTTTCTCGGATCTGGGCTGCCATCTTCTCATCTCGGAGGAGCATGCCCGCTGGTCCGCGGCCTTCTTTGAGACCTACCAGCAGATCATTGGCGTTACCTATGGCGCCATTGACACCGTCGAGTGCAATGTTCAACTTTCCTCCCACCTGCTTTATCGTTGCGTCCGCGTCATTCATGATCCCAAGACCATGGCTAAGCAGATCGGACATGCTGACGGGAGGTTTGCTTTGGAGTACGGAGTCAGTTTGCGCGATCGCCGCAGCCGGGGAGCCAGAATGAATCGTCAGGAATGTGTTGCCAACTACACCTTCTGTATCGACCGTTACGACGGAGTCGGTTCGAACCAGACCATGAAGCTGCTCGTCGACCTTCATCTGGACACGAAAATGACCGCTTGGCGAATTAGGTACGTCGATCCTTGTAACCTGGCCCGCGTCCATGCCTGCAACTTGCACCTTCGAACCCTTGGCGATGCCATCGAGATCGGCAAACTCCGTATACAGCAGCACGTGGCGCGAGAAAGCTTCATGACGACTTCCGACAAGGAAGATCCCGAGAGCGAACAAGGTCACGCCAGCGATGAGGAAAATTCCTACAGCAAGATATCGTCTTGACATTGCTCTCACTCCGTAATCAGTTTGCGAGCGACTTCGTTTTCGCTCTGGCTTACTTCATCAACCGATCCAAAGGCGACAAGGTTTCCTTTGTCGAGCACCGCAATCCGGTCAGCTACTCGGTGTGCTCCGTGCACATCGTGTGTGACGATGATCAGGGCGGTTCCGTGTTCGGTTTTGCGCCGCATGAGAAGCTCATCGATCTCCGCGGCGGTGATACGATCCAAGCCACTGCTCGGCTCATCAGCCAAGAGAATCCTGGGTTCGAGGACCAATGCTCTAGCAAGGCCGGCCCTCTTCCTCATACCACCCGAGAGTGCCGATGGAAATTTCGCACCATCTGCTCCCAGGCCGACATCGGTAAGAGTACGGTGGACCACGTCCTCAATCTCGTCCTTGGATTTCTTAGTCAGTCTTCCGAGCGGTAGTGCAAGGTTTTCATAAAGGGTTAGGGAATCGAAGAGAGCTGCGTCCTGAAACAGATATCCCAGCTTTCTGCGAACGTGTGATAGACCCTGCTCGCCCAAACCGACTACGTTCTCCTGATCAACCCAGACCTCTCCCGAGTCGGGGCGCATGAGAGCCATAATCAGCTTGAGAGTGACGCTCTTTCCGGTACCGCTGCGACCGAGCAGACACAGGGCCTGACCTTGGTCGACGTGAAAAGAGAGGTCATTCAGTATGCGTTTTGTACCGAATGACTTCATCACATGCTTAAACTCCACCGCGATGCCTTGGGTTTCGCTCATATGGCCGTATCCGGGAAGAGAAAGAAGATGCACTTGATCAGCAAGACGTCAGCAACAATGATCAGCAGAGAAGACAGGACAACACTGTTGGTCGCAGCCTCGCCGACGCCCTGCGCTCCCTTGTCCGTCGTATAGCCAAAGTAGGAAGAGACGGAGCCGATAATGAAACCGAATACGCCGGTTTTCAGTGTAGGCGCGATGAAGTTCGACCACTGAAGATAGTCAAAGGCGCGACTAATGTACAGCGTTGGCCCTATGTGTGAGGAGAGGACTTCTGAGAAAAAGCCTCCCAGCAGGCCTGCGAAGTCCATGAAAAGTGTCAGGAGCGGAAGAGCGATCACACAGGCCAGAACTCGAGGCACTACCAGGAACTTGAACGAGTCAATCGATAATGATTCGATAGCGTCAATCTGCTCTGAGGCCCTCATGTTAGCAAGGACCGCACCGATTCCTGAGCCGACCCGGCCAGCAAGCAACAGACCCGCTACCAATGGTCCAATTTCGACGAAGAAGGATACTGCCTGCACGGCCGGTATCATCGCCGTGGCGCCAAACATCACCAGGGTGCTTCTTGTGTGGAGAGTCATAACGGCTCCCAGGGCGAAGCCGGATACGACGATGAGTGCGAGTGATTTGTTTCCCACTTCTACAAGCTGACGGCCAAGTTGGGCAAATTCGAACGGGGATCTGAGGGCATCAACGACAACGCGAAGGCCAAACAACCCTACCCTTCCGACGAACTCGAATATCTTACTGAGCCAGCGCACATGTCCTCTCTAGTCCTGTCTTCTCGCTCACGAGTCGACTGTTCGCCAAGCATCGAGTAGTCAGAGATGGCAGGAATGAGGAAAACCAAAGACCCCGAACGCCTACATGAGAGCCCCTGCTGCGGTCTGGTCCTTCAAAGCATCAATTCCCAAAAAGCCGCTCGATCACTCCTTAGCTTGAGCAGAACAACCGCGCGCAACGTCCAATCTGACCGCCAATTTCTGTTCTTTGGGAAACATAGCGGTTGCCGTTCCGTCATGCTATTACATGTTTATGTGGTAGGGGCGCGAGAAGTCTCATCGGGTTAGACTGCAGCCGAAGCGGGTATTATTTGCGCTCGTTGTGCCGAGGCGTCTTGTTCCGCGCGCTCGGCAAGATATCGATGGACCAGGTGTATTGCCATAGAACCTTCGCCAACTGCGGAAGCAACCCGTTTTATACTTCCTGCTCGTGTATCGCCGACTGCAAAGATTCCTGGCACGCTGGTTTCGAGCATGAGAGGAGGACGTTTTAGCGACCATTGATCTCCGTCGGCGAAGCTAGCAAGATCGGGGCCGGTGACGATAAATCCTCTGTTGTCCAGCACAAAGGAATCCTCAAGCCACTCCGTCCGCGGAGCGGCTCCGGCCATCACAAAAACGTGGCGGATAGGGTTAGACTTCGTTTCTCCAAGTCCGTCGTCTCTCCAATCAACATGTTCAAGGTGACCGGCACCGCCGAGGCCTGTGATTCGAGTCCGGTAGTGGATTTGAATTCTCGGATGCGCCTCAATTCGTCCAATCAGGTACTGAGACATCGAATCGGAGAGCTTCTGTGAACGCACGAAGAGATGCACCTTCGCCGACGACTGGGCAAGAAATACCGCGGCCTGGCCGGCTGAGTTGCCTCCTCCCACCACAATGACCTCCTCCGAATCACAAAGGTGCGCCTCCATATGAGTCGCGTTGTAATAAATGCCCCTGCCTGTGAATGCGTCCGCGTCTTCAATAGGAAGTCTCGCGTACTGTGCTCCGGTCGCGATCACTACGGCGCGCGCGTTGAACTTGAGCCCAGATTCAAGGACAATCTTGTAAGGATGGCGACTCGTGTCTATGTGGACTACTGACTGAGCAACCATGATCTGCGCCCCGAATTTCTGGGCCTGCGCGATGGATCGGTCTGCGAGTTCTTGGCCCGAAACTCCCGTGGGAAAACCCAGATAGTTTTCGATTCTGGAGCTTGAGCCTGCCTGGCCTCCAGGTGCGGACTTTTCAATGACGAGCGTTCTTAGTCCTTCAGACGCGGCGTAGACTGCTGCCGCAAGTCCCGCCGGGCCGGCACCGACCACGACAACGTCACGCACGCTCTTGTCAGTATTGATATTCAGATCAAGACATTGCGCCAGTTCAGCGATTGATGGGTTCCGCAGAACGTAGCGGTTATTGCAATACGCAATTGGGATCTCACTGTTGCGAACAGCAAGCTTTTCCATCAACTCGCCCGCGTAAGAATCTGAATCGATATCCACGTAGCTGAACGGATGTGCATTCCGGGTGAGGAATTCTCTTAGGGCGAAGGTTCGGGCGGAACTCTTGGTCCCGAAGAGGACAACATTCCCCTCACCCAGCTGAATCATCAGGAGGCGGCGAGCGACGAAGGCCTCCATGAAGATCTCACCCAATTCGGAATCCTTCGCCATCAGGAAGAGTACCTTTTCCCGGCTCAGTTCGAGAACGGAGCCAGTGCCTGTTACTCGCGCCTTGAGGAGTGAGCGTTTCCCGGAAATTACCGACATCTCGCCAGTGAACTGACTTGCTTCACGTACCGCAAGAATCTTGTCGTCCTCTCCAGTCCTGCTGATCAACACACTACCTTCCAGCACGATAAACAGGGGTACATCGGGCTGCGAAGATTCATATAAAACTTCACCGTCTTGTACTGGCCGGAACTGGGCAATGGACCGAATGCGGTCTAGCTGCTCCGGGCTCAAATTGGGATTGTCCCGCATCGTACCGCTCCTTCTATCTTCATTTGCGCGAGTACGCCATGTTTTTGTCCCAGAGGGCTCAAGGGGCTGTGAAGTTCAGAGAAACGTACAGATTTCTCACAGGTTTTTCCAAGGTTTGCGTCGGCTGCACAAGTACGATATCCACGCTCTTCAACCTAGGCCACTACATCTTTGTGTGCATTCGCGCGCCAGAGAGCCAATGCGGCGATTATGTTTCTTTCCTGACCAGTTGAATGCTCCAGCCTTCGCCAACAATGTGAGTTCCGTCTTTTTGAACCGAAGCCACACGGCTCATTAAATCGTATTCAGAGGCGAATGGGTCATCCGTCATTCTTGCAGCGATTGCGTTGCCAATCTTCTCCGCAATCCAGTTCAAATTCTTGGCGCAAACACAGGTGCATGTTTTTCGTACACGCTTTATCCCACCTCGAACGTCGATAGCTGTTCCATCTTTATGTCATTCCCGTAAAGAGTTGTGGAAGATTGTGCCTTTCTGCGATTAGCTACGCGACGGAAAGGGAGCATTACAGAAACATGTGATTGTTTTGTCGCGAAGCGATTGCTAACCTCTGGCTTGAAGTTTCGCACTTTCGCTCCACGAACCTGAAAGCGGACAAGTGTCTGTTGGGGCGCGTATCCATTCCGCGCGTTGCGAACCGCAAGATCGTCCAAAATTGCAGAAGTTTGAAGGTGAAGAGAGATAATGACGAAAATTCCTCTCGTGGTAATTGTCGGCGGTGGTTTTGGTGGCCTAGCTGCCGCCAAGGAATTAAAGCGCTCTCCGGTCGACGTGCTGCTCATCGACCGCTCTAATCATCACGTCTTCCAGCCCCTTCTATACCAGGTAGCAACCTCAGTATTGGCCCCTGGGCAAATAGCATCGCCCATCCGCAGTCTCCTGGCTGAGCAGACAAATACTTCTGTGATGTTAGGCAACGTGACAGGAGTGGATGCAACCTCAAAGCAGGTCATCGTGGATGCCGATGACAAGGTCGGAATCATGATCAGTTATGACTATCTGATTCTTGCAACTGGAGCGACTCACAGCTACTTCGGTCATGACGAGTTCGCTGCCTTTGCACCGGGGCTCAAGAGCCTGTCAGATGCCGAATCACTCCGAAACCATTTACTGGAGACCTTTGAGAAGGCCGAGATCGAGGATGATCCAGATCGGCAAAAGGCGTTGATGACCTTTGTAATGGTCGGCGCAGGGCCGACCGGTGTCGAAATGGCGAGCGCGATTGCCGTCATGACTCAGACCACATTCCGCAAAGACTTCCGCCGCATCGATCCTAAGTCCGCCCACATAGTTCTTGCGGATATGGCATCTCGCCCGCTTGGCACTTTTTCGGAGAAGTTATCTGAAGCCGCAAGGCTGCGCTTGATGTCTCTGGGAATCGACGTTCGCCTTGGTAAGGCAGTTCAATCAATCGACGCGGATGGTGTGATCCTCGGAGAGGAGCGCATTCAAGCAAAGACAGTTGTATGGACGGCCGGGGTGGCCCCTTCGCCTGCCGGAAAATGGCTAGGATGTACCGTTGACCGAGCGGGCCGCGTTCGCATACAACCAGACCTCACCGCTCCCGACCATCCGGAGATTTTTGTCGTTGGAGACACGGCTTCGCTCGATCATGACGGGCGGCCACTTCCAGGGGTCGCGCAAGTTGCAATGCAGCAAGGCAAGTACGCTGCCAAGTCCATCTTCCGCAAGGTGGTTGGCCACCCTCCTTTGCCATCATTTCGCTATTTTGATAAAGGTAATCTTGCCGTTGTCGGCAAAGGTTTCGCAGTGCTTCAGAGCGCTGGAGTTGAGCTCAGCGGCTTCGCAGCCTGGCTCGTTTGGGCGCTCATACACATTCAATTTCTATCCGAGAACAGCTTGAGGTTCAGCGTCCTCTTGCAGTGGGCGTGGACCTATCTAAGCGGCAAGCGCGGTGCCCGGCTGATCATCCGCCAGCGGTCGGGGAGTTGAATCAAGTCTTCTTTACGCAAAATTCCAGACTCAATCGATCGCCATTCAATGAGGATAGAGAGGGCGAGACGGAATAAGAGCGTTCCCTCTATACATCTTTATGTGGTTGACTTCGGCTGGCACGCGGCCCATTGCACCTTGTTAAACGTATGAATCTAGAAGGCCCTTTCGTTCAAGCGACGACTTCAGACTACGCCGTCCACGGAAGAGGCGAGACTTAACAGCTGCAACCGAAATTCCTAGTGCGTCAGCAGCTTCCTGCACGGAATGATCTTGGTCATAATAGTTGGTCACTACTTCCTGCATTTTCGATGGGAGGCTATCAAGTTCCTTCTGGAGGAGGAGGACAATTTGTGCTTTCGCCACGCGGCACTCAGGATCTGGCGCCTGATCGACGATGTCCCAGCCTGGCCCGTCAGGCCTAGACAGCTCGATATCGAATTCTCGCCGAGACTTTCTCTTTCGAATCACGGTCAACGCAGCATTGATACCAATAGCGGTCATCCACGTGGAAAACTTGCAGGACTGACGAAATCTTCTCAGGTTCGCGTAGGCGCGGAGTAAGGTCTCCTGCATTGCATCTTCGGCATCCTGCTGGTGACGGACAATGGCAAGAATCCTTTGTCTAGTAGTCTGAGTGTGTCGCCGGCAGAGTTCAGCAAAGGCATCGTGGTCACCCGACTGAGCCGCCTGAACGAGATCATCATCCGTGCGAAGAGTAATCATTAATGAGTCATCTTGGCTGTGGCGAAGCGCCCCACTTGCGAGCCGGACCGTTTTGAGTCTCCGAGACTTGTTTCGAGTCCGCGTCCTGGTTCTCTTGAGCTCCATTTTCAGCCCCCGATAGAAAACAGCTTTCCAGTGGACTTTCGACTCTCGAGATCTCTGTGGGCTTTTGCGGCGTCCTCGAGGGCGTACGGCGGTTTGATTGTAACTTCGAGTTCTTTGGCTAAGTACATCCCGAAGACTGCGTCCATGATGGCAGTCGGCTTCTCACGTGTCCTTAGATAGAACGATTCAAGAACCTCAGGACCGTCAGTCGACGCGATTTGAATCGCCTTCATGAAGCACCTCCCTCTTTGCCCGTGACAAGGAATTATCGTTGCGGCAATCATCCGGAAAGCCCCTCCTCGATTTGGTTTGAGAAAGGACCTCGCGCCTTTGGACTAGCTTGCGATTGCCGCGATCATCCACTCGAATCGCAATCACAACACAGGTCCACTAATCTGTGATGCTAATTTTGCGCATCTGCACGAATACTATCGCCGCATGTTTACTGCGCAAAATTACATATTCCTAGTACGCATCACGCAGCCGTTGTGTCGAGGCTCTTTCATCAACGGAAGCATGTGGAACTCAGCGGATTACTAGAAAGATGTAATGGGAATCATGCCATGAACCTCGTTACGATGCATCGATACGTGAGGTTGCGATTGTGCAGCGAGGGGTATGGGAGCGTTCGATACAAAGCCTGACAGAGTAGCATTAGCCACGTCGTCGGTAACGAGCGTGGCATCCATTGGAGCTGATTTGCAACTCCGGAAGAACCTTTTGGAGAGGCTTCTTTCGGTCGTATGTGATGTCTGCCCGGGAGAAGGCTTGGGCGCGTTGATCCTTACGATCAATCTCTTCACGCTGCTTGGCGCGTATTACCTTCTGAAGACTGTCAGAGAGTCGCTGATACTCGCGGAAGGGGGAGCAGAGGTGAAAGCGTACTCGTCTGCTGCGCAGGCGATCATTTTGCTCGGAGTCGTGCCTCTGTACGGCTGGATCACAACTCAGCTAAACCGGAATCGGCTTTTGCGTTGGACAACACTGTTCTTCGCATCGAACCTGCTTATCTTCTATTTCGCTGGCCAGACCGGTGCTCGAATCGGTGTCGCGTACTACATCTGGGTCTGAATCTTCAATGTCTTCACCGTGGCTCAACTTTGGGCTTTTGCGACAGACCTCTTTTCTCTGGAGCAAGGCAAAAGACTATTTCCATTACTCGGTGCTGGAGCGTCGACTGGAGCAGTCGCAGGGGCCTGGATTGCAGGACGATTGATCAGACCATTCGGCCCTTACAAGATCATGCTCATTGCTGTCGCTGCGTTGTGCGTTTCCGCTGCGCTGACGCGGCTGGCGGGCTACATCATGACGAAGCGTGGTGGAGAGTCCGAAAAGAAGAAAGACAACGCGACCCTCAGCAATGAAGGCGGTTTTCAGCTTCTGATGCGCGATCGTTATCTGATGCTGATCGCGATTCTCACAGTTCTGCTCAATATCGTGAGCCTTTCCGGCGACTTCATCTTTGGAAAACTGCTCTTGGATCAGACGAACCATGTGGTCGGCACAGCGGCCTCACTCATCAAGGCACGCAAGGCTTACATCGGATCCTACTATGCCTCCTATTACGAGTGGACGAACGCTGTCAGCTTAATCGTCCAGACATTCCTTGTCTCCCGCATCTACAAGAGGTTTGGCGTGCGTGGATCCATGTTCGTCCTTCCAATAATTTCAGTTGCTACCTTCGCGACGATCCTCACGAACCCGATTCTGCAGGTGGTGCGCGTTCTGAAGATCGCCGAAAACTCCACAAACTACTCGCTTCAGAACACTGTTCGCGCGGCCCTGTTACTGCCTACGTCAAGAGAAGCCAAATACAAAGCAAAGGCGGCGATTGAGACCTTCTGTGTCCGTTTAGGGGATGTCTTGCAGGCCGGGGTCATCTTTATCGGCACGTCACTCCATTTCCGGGTGCAGGCATTTGCCGGAATGACATTAGCGATCACGCTACTTTGGCTCTTGGTGACATTCAAACTTTACCAGGAGCATAAACGAAAGGTCCCGGAGTTCTACTAGCCCATCGCTGTGGCCTATAGTTGATTAAAAACTTGACAACTCGTCTTAGCGACAGCTCGTTTCCCGTTCATGTCCTGTCCTACTCAATTCTCATGATGCACTACGTCTTCAGCAGAGCATTCAGGGATTCGTGCTTGGATCTCGTACTGCTGGTGTCCGAGCTTCCAGGCCTTACCTTTCTTGGCACATTGCTCGCAATCACCTTGAGTTTGATCTGCTCATTATTTCTGCGATCAAATGCTCGCATTCATGTAATTCAGTTCTTCTACCTGATAAATGCTGTTGCTGAAACCATCATCGCGTTCCAATACCAAACCCATAGCTGGATGCTGAGAGCGTACTACATCGAAGTGTTTGCCTCCACGGCGATAGGCTTGTCCCTGATCTGGGTATTAATCGAACGATTATGAGACTTTCCGCGGGAACAAAGTTGGAGCTGAGCTTGCGTATAGGCAGAGCAATCGATGGACAATGCCACGACGCTGGTAAAGCGTGAAGCTTCCGAAGGAGAACCCTCTTCTCATACTCGTCTGCCTGGATTCGAATATCCCGGGGAGCAAGGGGTATGACCTTTGGCCGTGGAGCTTTGTGCTGACCAGACAGCGACACGAAAAACAGCAACAATGGCTTGAGGCAGAACTCGCGAAGCCTCGTACCACCCCGTTTGTAGCGGTTGCGGCCCATCATCCCCTGTACAGCAATGGACAGCATCGCGATAATACAAAGTTGATTGCGCAGTGGGATTCTCTGTTTACGGCGGTACAAGGTCGACCTGTAACTCTCTGGCCATGACCACGACCTACAACACCTTGAATTCAATGGCCATCCAACGTTGTTTGTCCTCTCCGGTGGAGGAGGGGCGGAGCTCGTCGGTTGGAAGACACCGCCCCAGGAGCGC
>Ga0193717_1001885_pt1 | contig 12468 bp, 15 predicted proteins | sample U2c2metaG_FD_145900 | JGI IMG/M metagenome (GOLD analysis project Ga0193717, IMG submission 145900) | Soil microbial communities from a riparian zone of the East river system, Colorado, United States - U2c2 | ecosystem: Environmental > Terrestrial > Soil > Riparian zone | place: USA: East River...
TGTGGTCCGCGCGCCTGGAATCCTGCCTTGAAGCTTGCATCGCTGCCTGCCTGCCCGGTGGCACGGCCGAATTCTCGCAGCCGGTACTAAGGCGGCTGAACTTCACCAACCAGCTGGCGACCCTGCCCGAAGTGTCACTGCTTCTTTACGAGCCGCGCGATCCCACCCTGGTGGAGTTCCGCCGCTGGCTGCGACGCCTGGGCCGAATTCGGCTTCGCAGGAACGACCTGGTTCACCACGTATTGCGGGTAGAGCGCTCGCCCGAGGAGCTCGGGCGATGGAAGTCGGAAGTCGGGCGCATGCGCGAAGCCTGTGTCGAGGCGCCGGCATGGGTTGATGTGTTCGAGGCGCGGATGGCGATTGGCCGTTCTTAGGGCTCGACGCCGCGGATGCGGGCGATAGTAGTCACCCCATTGGTTCGGGAGTAAATGATGAAGTGACTGGAACCAACAAGTGCCTTGCATTCGGGGGCGAACGGGAACTCAGGCAAGTGAGAAATCAATCCGATGTCGATCGATTCAATGAGATCATGGATTCGTTGTTCGAAGGCAATTGCCGAACGAACGCCAGCGAAATTCTTTCGCCGTTTGTAGACCTCATCCATATCGTCTTGCGCCACGGCCTCCCAGACCACTGTCATCACTCATCCTTGATGGGTTGATCCTAGATCATCGTGATCTGGGTTTCTGCTTGGACTTTGCCTCTTCGTCAAGGTCAGCTGCCCAGCGGGCTTGCGACCGGGCAAGTACATCGGCGTGGGCTATCTGGGGCCGGGGATCGGATCTCGCTTCCTTGATGTCGGCATCCCATAGAGCGCGGAGCGCTTCCGAACGGTCTTCACGACGTCGCGTTTTTACGGCTACATTCGCCGCGGTGCCGACATCCACGTCCAGCTGGGGAACATCCAGTTCCCTCAAATAGCCTAACAGCGTTTCAACCTTTGCGAAGCCGCGGGGGGACTTCGATCGAGTGGCAGTCAGCACCCACTCATGACCCTTGGAAACCACCAGCAGCACCCACTTGCCAGCCATCCCGATGGCTCGTGCGCCATCGACTGCACCCGCATCAGCCAGGCGGGAGAGATGAATGTGGTCGATGCTGGGAAAGGCGCCCCGCTCCAGGCGGGCAACAACGTCGCTAGCCATAAATCTCGCCCTGCAAGTTATGATTAACTGTAGGTCAACTAATCATTAATTGCAACTCGCGTCCATGCTGCCGCCCTAGCGCGACCCGGATGGCGTCTTCTAGCAAGGACCTGCCGTCCTGAGATTCGCAACGCGCGCGGTATCGGTCAAAACTTCCTTATATAGACGCTTGAACATTCCGCGCAGCGCCGGCTTCAAATGCGCCAATGTCTCCTTCGGAGACAGCTCCTGCAGCACACAGAAGATGGCGTGCATCTGCAGGATTTCCGCCTCGCTCACATAGCCCTGCTGCTGCCATCGCCATCCGCTTGAGTCGGCGGATGTGAAATGCGAAAACTGAAAACGCGTGTTCGCAAGGAATATACCGAAACCCAGGAACACGGCCGCCAGGTCGGTGGCTGGCTCCCATACGTCCCATCCGCCAGGCGGAGGTTCGGGAAAGTTGGCTGTACGGTAATGTGCGAGCTCGTGCGCGAATGTTGCGATCAGGCTCATCGCATCGCCCACATGCTTAGGATGGTATGTGATCAGCACGCCTTCGTCGGTGCGACGAAACGTGCCCGCGGGTCCTTGAGGCGCGCCCTGGACGAACGCGTATCTCGATACTTTCGTTTCCGGATCGTCTTCCTGGGGCTCAATGGCGCAGGGCCAGTCGGACATCATCGCGTGGTGCCGGGTCTGCTCGAACAGCGCTGCCGCGAACGCGTGGCCGGTCTCGCCGGATCTTCGAAAGAACTTGCTGGTCGGAGCCACCAGGGTCCGTTTGCGGAACTCCTCGTAGCCGCCGGTATGTCTTAGCAGCCAGGCGAAACATTCAAACTGCGCCGCTGTAAGCTCCTCGCCCAGCAGTGGCCCTCTGCGCCGAAACCAGATCATGCCGTCCCTCGCTCATCCCCTGTTTCCCCTGGGAATATAGCTCGTGCCCGTGCGGAGGTGGAATGCTTCCATGCTCTCGGCTCGATGGCAGGGATGGCGTCCAAAGGGGGGGTGATGAAGGGAAAGTTGATCCTTAAGCGAGAGCGGGGTTTCGCCGATTTCTTTCGCAAGTACTGCGTCTACATCAATGGGCACGAGAAAGGCAGGATCAGCAGGGGTGGCACGTTCGAATGCGAACTCAACCCGGGTCCGGGATGATCTTCGAGCCGATGAAGCCGGTCGCGCCAGTAAGGAAAATACGCATGAGGGGAATTTCCCAAGTGATGGTTGAAGCCACCATCTTCTCCAGTGCCCGGATACGCGCCGCGCAGGAAGACTGGCACGCCATGGCCCGTTTCGTCGTGGGTGCGTTTCGTGCCGATGCCGCGCGCGCAGGTGCTGTCGCCGAGATCGCGCAGTTCGTGAAGGAGATGTCCGCGCAGAACCCTGAGTTCAAGGAGATGTGGCTCGCCAATGATGTGCACGCGTATGGCGAAGGAATGAAGCGCTTACACCATCCGGAGTTGGGCGTACTGGATATGGAGTTTTCTGCGTTTGCCGTGGATGGGCGGCCGGATCTTGGGATGGTTGTGTATAACCCGGCAACGAGCGGGGATGCCGAGCGGATTCGGGGCTATCTTGGGTCTCGCGCGTTGTCGGGCTAGCGTCACCGACTTGGGTCACGCCACGGAAGGTGACGTGGAAGGCTTCAGCGCCCCGGTAAGCGCATCGCGAAGAGGCTTGGGCGGCCGGCCGGCAAGGCGCTCGACGTCGCCGGTCACAATGTCGAATGCACCGGTCGTAAAGTTCTTCTGGATGCCGACGAGTATGTTGATAACCGGCGCCGGCAGATCGGCCTGCGTCAGTCCGGCACGTAGTTGTTCCTCCGTGATGGTCTGGAAGGCGAGCGGCCGGCCAGCGACTTCGGCGATGACGGCGGCGCGTTCGGCACCCGACAGGGCCTTGGGGCCGGTAGCGTTGTAGATCGCTCCGGCATGGCCGTCGCCGACAAGAATTCCCGCGGCAGCGGCCGCGACGTCGTCACGCGCAACGAATGCCGCGCGATTCTCCGCCAGGCCAGTCAGCACGCCCCGGTCCAACGACGCCTGCGCCAGCTGCAAGATAGATTCGGCATAGAAGTTCATGCGCAGGATGGTCCAGGTCGGCGCCACGGCGATCAGGTGTTGTTCGCCTCGCCAGTACGATGCGCCGGTCGCCGGCTCCTCTTCCTGCCGCGTGCCCGTGGCCGACATCAGGACAATGTGGCCGACGCCAGCCCTCACGGCCGCGTTGATGGCGGCGACATTCTGCGCGCCGCGCTTTCCGGGTTCCCGCTCGATGGTCGGGATGATCAGCAGACGATCCAGGCCCGCATAGGCTTCAACGAGGCTTTCGGGCCGGTTGTAGTCTCCAAACCTTCCGTGGGCCGGCGCCGCAATGACTTCAGGCGTGCGCGAGATCGCCACGATTTCGTGACCGCCGCCCCGTTGCACGAGCTCCGCAATCGTGGCCTTGCCCAAATGGCCACTTGCACCGCTTACACCGATTTTCATGTTCATCTCCGGCCAGTTCACGCCGTTGCCGGGATCGCGAAATTCGCGCGAGCCCACGCGGCGAACTTCGTCGGCTGTCGTCCGGCCACTTTGTTGGCGAGGGCGATCGCGTCGCGCGAATCCGCACCGAGGTAGGTATGAGCCTCGAAGTAAGCGAGCATCTCGGCGATTTCCTTGGCGCCTGGGAACCAGCTGGCAAAGAGTTCTTGTGGGACTTGCTTGAACGAGACCTTGTGCTGCTGACGATTGAGCGTGGCAATGATCTCGTTGAAGCTCAGGAAGTCGCCGACCAGCGGCAGATACTCGCCATGGCCCACGAGTTCCGGCTGTGCGAATGCACTGGCCACGATCGGACCAAGTTCAGTGATGTCGCCCATGTGGATGACGCGTTTCTCCGGATCGAGCGGCAGCGCCCAACCGAAGCTCCCATCAGCCTGTTTCTGGGGGACCATGGCGCCGAGCAGGTTCTGGTAGAAGAACGGCGCGATGACGAACGTATGGTGCGCGAACCCGGCTTCCTTGACGAAGCGATCGACCTCCGCCTTGTGCGTGAAATGCGGGACATCGAGCTTGCCGCCGCTGATCGTCCCGGCGTTCGGCAGCGTCGACCAGATGAAGTGCTGCACGCCGGCATCTTTCGCCGCGCTGATGGCAACGAGTGCCTGCTTGTGCTCGTCCGTACCCTGTTCCCAGGGATTGGTTACCAGGAACACGCCATGTGCTCCGGCAAAAGCGGCTTTCAGTGTCTCCGGACGATTCAGGTCCGCCAGCACCACTTCGTCGGCCAGCTGTGGATGCTTGGCCGGGTCGCGCGTCAACGCGCGCACTTTGAATTGACCGTCCGCCTGCAGCGCGCGTACGACGGCGCCACCCTGCTGTCCGGTTGCGCCGATGACGGTGATGAGCTTTTGGGTGTTGGACATGGCTGTTCTCCAGTGAGTGAATGGCTACCGCTGGGGAACAAGCTAGGCTTCCACCATCCATCTTTGAAGCCTATATTATTAGATGCAATCCATCGGTTTTGGAGATAGGTCATGCTCGATGCGGTAACCCTGGATCAGCTCCGCACGTTTATTGCCGCCGCCGAGCAAGGCAGCTTTTCCGCCGCCGGCCGCAAACTTCGGCGGGCGCAGTCCGTCGTCAGCCAGACGTTGGCCAATCTCGAAGGACAGCTGGGCGTGATGCTGTTCGATCGCAGCGAGCGCTACCCCACGCTCACCGAAGATGGGCGCGCGTTGCTGCAGAACGCACGTGCTGTCATCGATCAGGTGGACGGATTCAAGGCGCGCGCGAAGACCTTGCGGGAAGGGCTCGAACCGGAACTGTCGCTGTCGATCGACGTGATGTATCCGATGCGCGAACTGACCGACGCAGTGGCCAGTTTCCGCAACAAATTTCCTCACACACCGCTACGGCTCTTCGTCGAAGTGCTCGGCGCTGTCATCGAGCCGGTGCTCGACGGGACCTGCCAGATCGGCATCGTCGGCTCATTGCCCGTGCTGCCTGAAACCATACATAGCGAGATGCTGCACGACGTACCGCTGGTGACGGTGGTTGCGCCGTCGCATCGCTTGGCGTCATACAAAGGCGTCATTCCGCAATCGGAGCTGCAACAACACGTGCAGCTGGTGTTGACCGATCGATCGACGTTGTCCAAAGGGCAAAGCTACGGCGTGTTCTCCAAGAACGTTTGGCGGCTGGCCGATATGGGCGCCCGGCACGCGTTTTTGCGCGCTGGTTTCGGGTTCGGCAACATGCCGAAATTCATGGTCGAGGACGACATCGCCAGCAAGAGGCTGAGCGTCATTCGAATCGGAATGCCAAGCCATCTGAAGCCATTGATGCCGATGCGGGCGGTGTACCGCAACGATGCTCCCCCGGGGCCGGCAGGGCGTTGGTTGATTGAGCATCTGAAGGGAAAGCCGGCTGCGCGCAAGGCTCGATGAGCACCATTCGCTCCAAAGAAATCCATTTCCGACAATAAGTTAGGTGAAAAGCAAAGTTTTACTTGACTATCATTTAGATATTTAGCTAAATACCGACAATGAACAGTGTCTTCAAAGCCCTCGCCGACCCAACCCGCCGCAAGGTGCTGGAGTTGCTCCGCCAGCGTCCGATGACCGCCGGGGAGTTATCCGACCATTTCCCGGTGTCGCGCCCGACCATGTCGGCGCATTTTGCGGTGCTGCGCGAGGCCGACCTGATCGAGGCTAACAAGATCGGCACGACCATCCTCTATCAGTTGAAGTTGTCGGTGCTGGAAGACGCACTGCTTGGCTTCACCCAGCTGTTCGGCATCGGTGCCGAACAAACCCGTGAAGGAGCCGACGAATGAGCGAGAACCCCAATCCACGCATAAGGCAGGAGATCTTCTTCGCGCTCAAACTCGCGACGGTCATGATCGGAGCTGCCCTGCTGCTCACCCTGGCCCACAGGCAAGGATGGATCGACGGTGAGATGGTCGTGCGTGCGAACAATATCGTCCTCGGTCTCGCCCTCGCGGCCTTCAGCAACGTCATCCCGAAGATGTATGGACCTCCGCCCCGCAACCTCTATCAAGCGACGCTGGCGCAGGCGGTGAGGCGCGTCAACAGTTGGGCCATGACGCTGGCATTCCTTGTTTGGGCCGCGCTGTGGGCATTCGCGCCGCGCGATATCGCCCTGATCGGCTCGATGGTTGCCGTCGGCGCCAGCATCGTGATCACGCTTGGCTACACGATATGGAAGGCGAAGTCCGCTTCAGGCCGGTAACAGTCAGCGCCTGGCCACCATGCCGAAATGATATGGACAAGACGAGTGCAGGTCTACGGCGCTAACGTCATAAAAGTCAGCCTCCTCTAACCAGCCGCGACAACGGTCCGGTGAAGGGCGAATTTCCATTGAGGGGCCGCGCGGCGTTGAAATATCGCTACGCCAATGCATGATCGCTATAAGGCCTCCAGAAGCCAATGCCCTGTGCGCCTCCTGCAAGAGGGCAACCGGCCGTTCCAGATGCAGCAGGTTGAACATCAAAGCATACGCTTGGCTTCCTGCTTTCAGCCCGGTCCCATCGGCAACAAAGTCCCTTAGTGAGGCACGGACGTTAGGTAGGTCAAGCTGCAGGGCCTTCTCCCGTACACGCGTCACCATTTGCAGCTCGATATCCAGCGCCGTGACGACACCTTGTGTGCGGCGAGCGGCTGGTAACGCAAAAGTGCCGTAGCCACAACCAAACTCGACGATGTCGCCAGTCAGATGGCCCGCGCCGAGCAACACGTCGAGCGCCTCTTCAGCATGGAAGAAGCTCTCCCAATACGCCTCATGCGGCATGTCACTTTCACGTCCTTTCATGCAGTGATCCGCGCCTCCAGGACAGGTTGAACGTCATTTCTGGTGCTTGGTTAAGGAACTTTTCCGAGTTCAAGGCGTCTGTTCTCCGAGAGGCCAGGGGAAGCATGCGGGAGTGAAAGGAACCAACTCCAAGCCCGAAAGCAAGGGAGCATCGACTCGCCGAATAGCAGCGATAGTCGTGGCCGTCAGTTTGCACCTGGCTCTGATGGTGGCGCTGCTTCGGCCCGAGACTGCCCCTTTAGAACGATTCCAGGTTCCTGAAAATGATACCGCGACACTAAAGCTTCGCTTGATCACACGTCCAGCGCCACCGGTGGGGCAACCTGCAAGCCATCCACAGAAGAACATGGGGTTGGCTTCGAGCACGCGACACAAGCAATCGCCCCCCTCATTTCCAGTGGTTGATCATGCGACGATCGCGTCCGCCCCTCGAGCCATAACCGATTCCACTCAGACGACAGCGATTCAAATCGCACCTGTAGCGCCCGCGGCGCCAGATCTGTCTACACACGAAACGTCTGCGAGTGACGGCGGCTTTAGGCGGCGATTGATGCATGCCCAGCACTCTAGCGATGTTCGCGGAGTGCCGGGCTCCAACTTGCGCCTGGCACCCACCATTCAGTTGGTTGATCCTGCGGAGCAAGGTGTGGGCGCGGTCGCGCGCAGCGCGCAACGTCTGTTTGGCATCCCGAGCCATCACTGTATCGACGTCAACACGTGGAGAAACCTAACCGCTGGCGAGTTGATCGCGCGGCATCTAACGGCCAGGGACGTGGAAGAAGCGAGTCAGAAATATCAATGCGACAGGCCGCTCGGCTTGAGCATCTAGCTGCAGTTGCAGGAACGCCGGACTAACTGCTGATTACGAGGTTAAAGTTTCATCCCGAGCCAGATTACCGATTCAGTAGCTGCAGCGACAACAGGCTTAAAGATAAATAGACCGGCGTTTTGGTAAACCTGCTGCCTGTCGTTTAAACGTTCTGCGAAGTTTCGGCATCCAACGATCTTGACCGGTGTTGGATTGGGCCAAGATACGTCGAACGGGGTGATCTCATGCAAATGAAAGGTCAGGCGGGCAGCGGCAGGAGCGTTTTTTCTTGCGTGAAAGGGATCATCTTCTTCGTGCTGTTCCTTTCAGTCAGCACAGCCATCTATGCGCAAAAGGACAACCGGATCGTCATAGGAACCACGGAAGTCTTTCATTCTTCCGTTCTGGGTGAGGACCGGACCATCCTGGTTCATGTCCCTCAGGGTGAGCCCGGGCAACGCTATCCAGTACTGTATGTGTTGGATGGCGAGGATCACTTTGGCTCGGCAGTGGCATTTACCGAGCAGTTGAGCGGGGTATTTCCACAACTGATTGTTGTTGGCATAAAAAATACCGATCGGCAACGAGACTTGACGCCCGACAAGGGGCATATCGGCAAGATCCTGAGCGCAAACGAGTCTGCAAGGTCCGGTGGCGGCGGGAACTTCATGTCCTTTGTCGAAAAGGATCTGATCCCCTATATCGATCAACACTATCCAACCGCACCCTATCGCATTATTAGCGGTCATTCGTTGGGTGGGTTGGCTGTACTCAATGCTTTCTACTATCACACGGCCTTGTTCAATGCCTATATCGCCATCGATCCAAGCATTTGGTGGGATGACCAGGACTGGATCAGGACGGCTGAAAAGTCATTCCTGAAAAAAGACTTCGCGAACAGAAGGCTATTCGTTGCGGCGGCCAACAACATTCCAGCCGGGTATGACATCAAATCCATTCTGAAAGATACGACTGGCCTGTCGCCCGTGACTCAGGCAGTACTTCCGTTTATAAGCTTCCTGCGTGAAAGCAAGCTACGGAACCTGGACTGGTCAAGCAAGTTTTACCAGAATGAACGCCATGGAACGGTTGAACTGAATGCCGAATATGATGCACTTAGGTACATATTTCGTGACTATGAATTCAACGTCCGACAGTTCAATGAGCATCCCGATTGGGATCGCTACGTGCTGCTTAAAGCGCACTACCAAGAGGTTTCCCAGCGAATGGGCTATACGGTGCTACCTTCCGAAAGCATGGTGAACCAGTTGGGCTATGCGTGCATGGAACAGCACCAGATGAAGCAAGCGGCCGCTCTATTTGAAAGAAACACCAATGAGCATCCGAAGAGCGCGAACGCCTTCGATAGCCTGGGTGATTACTACGTGGCTGCAGGTGACAAGCCAAAGGCGATTGAAGCCTTCTCCAAGTCGCTAACCCTCGGCAACATGACAGATACCCGTCAAAAGCTGGATGCCCTCAGAGGGAAATGACGCTAGTACTTTAAATGTTCGCGCGGCCCGTTGAGCCATCCAAGTGCACGGCGGACCCAGGCGCCTGCCAGGTCGGAGTTCCATATGAAGGTGGCCACGCTCCTGGGTGGCATCGTGTACTGGAAGCGGACCGGACCTTGCGCCACCGTCACCGGGGTCGGCTCGGTGTGGCTGTTCACCACCACCAGTACCATCGATTCGTCGGAAACGTTCTGGAAGGCCACGTTTTCCAGGCCTTTCTCGGTGGCGGTGGATCCCACCCGCACGGCGCCCGGCAAGACGAATCGGCTGAAGTGCGCGATCGCGTAGTACTCGTCATTACGGGTGATCTCGCCAGTTTGCGAGTCGATCGTGATGATGCCCTTGCACAGGGCGCATCCGCCGAAGTGGGGGCCGTGGTTCTCGTCCAGCGCCAGGTTCCAGTACACCACGCCACGTGCCCAATTACGCATGCTGGCGACCAGCAGGTTATTCGAGAACCAGATCAGTTCACCGTTGGCCGCCGACGCCCAGTCGCCGCCGGAGCATTCGGTTAGATAGACATCCTTCTTCGGAAACGCCCGGTGGACATCACTCTGTGCATGGGGCGCGCCGGCGTAGCAATGCCAGGCCACGCCATCGACATAGCGTGCGGCATCGGCGTCGCCCAGTACCGCCAGGGGTTCCTCCGGATGGTTCCAGTTGTGGTCCCAATCCAGGATGCGGGTTGTCGATTTGCGGCTGGCCAGTTTCGGGCCAAGGTACTTGCCGATGACGCGCGCGCGCGTGGCTGCCGGCATCAACATGCCCGGGTAGGTGAGGGGCGAGAAGGACGGCTCGTTCTGCAAGGTCAGGGCAAAGATGGGAATGCCATAGCCGCGGTAGGCGTCAATGTATTTGACGAGGTAGTCCGCGTATGCGCTTTCGTACTGCTCGAGAAGCTCGCCACCCACCAGCACCTGACTGGACTTCATCCAGCCTGGCGCCGTCCACGACGAGGCGATGATGCGCATGTCCGGGTTGATCGCCAGCACTTCCTGCACGGTGGGGATCACATCGCGTGTATTGGGGGTGACATTGAAGTGCGTCAGGTCAGGATCGGTCTGGCCCGGCGGCAGGTCATCGAGCGTGTAGAGGTCCAGCGAGAAATCCGAGGCACCGATGGTCAGGCGCATCATGTTCAGGCCGAGATTGGGCGGCCGCCCATACAACTCGTGCAACAGGGCGGTCCGCTGGACAGCGTTGATCTTGTTCTGGAGCAACCAGGCCGACGAATCGGTCATGGCGGCTCCGAACCCGACCATGGTCTGGTACGACTTGTCGACGTTGACAATCACTTCGGCGGGCGCCTCGCCGGGAACGCTCGTTTCGATCGAAGGCTGCTGCACGAGTTGGAGGCGGCGGTCTTCCGTGCTCAGCCACACCTCGACCGCTGGCATGGACGGCGGGAGGGGCGGGGCGACGACGACCTGTGCCACCGGATGCGCGAAGCGCGGGGCATACAGGCCGGCCAGGGTGAGCAGGGTAAACAGGGCGATGAAGAAGGCGGCCGCCAGGCGGGAGCCGGAAGGGCGGTCAACCACGGTGGGCATTCATCCTGTCGCTCACATTGGGGTTCACTCGGGCCACGGCGCTCCTGGGCTTGCGATTCAACAAAGGCACGTCAAGCGTGAGCCTTGTTAAGCTATCAGGCAAGCCCAGGGGGAGAAACGCATCGTGTCGCTTCCGCAAATGCCCTCCAGCAGGAATTATCGCCTGGCCGCCGCACGCACCCTGGCGCTCGCTGGCCTTCTTGCCCTGGCCGCCTTTGGAGCGGGCACGGCCTGGGCCGATGGAGTCCAACAAGCGCTCCCGCCATGGACGGATGGCTACCTCTACATCCATCACATCAGCACCGGGCGCGGAAATGCCGCCTATATCGTGATGCCGGATGGCACCACGATGCTTATCGACGCGGGGGAGTCGGACCCGGAGTTCGTCAAGTCCGTGGCTCCGCTGAAGGCGTTTCCGCCCTTGCCCGATGGCACTCACTCCTCCGGGTATTGGATCGCCAACTACATCCGCCAGTTTGCGCCGGCGGGCAGGCCGGTTGCGCTGGACTATGCGCTGATAACGCACTTTCACACCGACCATATCGGCACGATTCGGCCCACCAGCCCGATGTCGGCCACGGGCGCCTATCGGTTGGCGGGCATCACCGAAGTGGGCGACCTTGTCCCGATCAAGACGCTGGTTGACCGGGCGGCACCGAATTACACGGTTCCCGTGGATATTCGGGCCTGCGCGAAAAGTAACGGTGACGACGGGCGATCGCTTGCCAATTACCTGGACATGGTGGCGTTCCGCAAGGGGCACGGCGAACCGGTGGTCGGGCTTCAACCAGGGCAGCTGGATCAAATCCGCTTGCAGCAGGCGCAAAAGTTTCCTGACTTCCATATCAGGAATATCGCGTCGAGCGGCGTGATCTGGACCGGGCGCGGCACCGATACGCAGCAGTACATCCCGCCCGATGCCATCAAGGACTGTCACTTCGACGAGAACCCGCTCAGCAACGTCATCAGGATCAGCTACGGGAAGTTTTCCTATTATTCGGGTGGCGATATTCCCGGCGTTCCCGATTACACGCAGCCCTTTTGGCGCGATATAGAGACACCGGTCGCTGCGGTCGTCGGGCCGGTCGACGCCATGACCCTGGACCACCACGGTAATCGTGATTCCACCAACGGTGCCATCCTGCGGGCGCTGAGGCCACGGGTCATCATCCAGCAGAACTGGCTTTCGGCGCAGCCTGGGGAAGAGGTCGTGGTGAGAATGGCGTCCCAGGAATTTTATCCCGGACCGCGCGATGTGTTTGCGACCGGCATGAGTCCGGAAACACGGATCGCCATAGGCCCCATCATGGACAAAATATACCGAAGCTACGGCGGACACGTCGTTCTTCGCGTAGCTCCGGGCGGATCCACCTATGAAGTCTTCATCCTTAACGATGCTGACCAGACGCGGGAGGTGATCAAGCGCTTTGGGCCTTATCAGGCCCATTGAGGGGGCCTCAGCACGTTGTCGCTTCCCCGTTGGTGCTCGATTAATTTCGCGAGCAGCGGACTCAACGGATCGTTACAAACGGAACGATTTCCCGGACAGTCGGTACACGATATCTCGTGGCTGCCTTGACGTGGTTCTCAATATTGAGTGAATAGCTCTGCAACACTTCGCGAGCCCGCACGAGCCGTTGTGTTCATCCCCAC
>Ga0193717_1001886_pt1 | contig 12467 bp, 12 predicted proteins | sample U2c2metaG_FD_145900 | JGI IMG/M metagenome (GOLD analysis project Ga0193717, IMG submission 145900) | Soil microbial communities from a riparian zone of the East river system, Colorado, United States - U2c2 | ecosystem: Environmental > Terrestrial > Soil > Riparian zone | place: USA: East River...
CTTTGCGCATGGCCTCGTCATCGCCCGCGATCTGCGCGATCATTTCCTGTTTGATGTGGCCGCCGATGGTGCCCAGGCTTTCCTGCATATTGAGCCGCATATTGCTGCCGCAAAATATTCCTCTTCGATATAGTACACACTGCAATAATCTTCGATCTCCGTGTCATGCACTTTGGGCTGTAGGCCATCCATCGCAAAGAATAAGGCGTTTGAAATTTAAAGCTCCAGTCCAGTAACGGGGTCGGTCAGCCGTGGTGCTGCAGGTAACCGAGGACGGCGATATCATTGCCCGCATCGACGTGGTTTTCCTTCAGGATCGCCGTGATTTTTTTCCCGTAGGCTTTGCCGCCGACAGTAACCATTTCCTCGATCAAAGCCTGGTAATTGCCATAAAGAAAGCAAAGTCTGTTTGCAATACACATTATAATTTACATGGCTCGGCATTTTGGAAGGTGCTCGACCTCGATAAAGATCAGTTAGCAAACCCCGAAATAGTTTTGCCTGCGGGGCTGAACTTACCGATCAATAATAGCCCGGCTTCATTTCAAGTCGAAAAAGGAAAAACCTTGATGGTGACAAATATAGTTACCGGCTATCAAAAAGCCCAAAAAGCAATGATCACACCTATTAAGCAGATGCAGGCGGCATTTGATAAAGATTGCAGTTTTGCAGAGCATATCTACCTAATTGGGTATTCATTGGGTGACGAACATATCAACGAAAGTATTAAAACGGCGATTCGTCATAATCCAACCGTAAAAATTTCCATCGTTGATCCGTTTTTTATAAAAAACGAAATGGATTTACAAATAGGATTAAGATTTAATTCGAAACAGACCAGCAATTTTTCGCCAACAAATATCAATACGAACGTTTATGGATATCTCGATGGAACGATTACGGTATATAACTTTGAAATTTGATGAATTTCTAAAGCTGCAAATCGACCGGGCATATAACTTTTATCAGAGAGTTGCCCCCTTTAATGGCTTTAGTGAACCCGTGTTTGCCATTTATCCAATAAAGGAAGGTGACATTAAGAAAAATCCCTGAATCTTAAAAAAAACTTGTTATATCTTAGAGTCGATATTAATTTCATGTTGGTATGTAAACTGAGGCTCATTCAATGAAAGTTTTAAAGTTTCTTAGTGTTTTAGTGATTCTTGCAATCATCGTTTTTTCATATTGGATCCATAAATCTTTGAATACCCCCCATGCGCACAATAAGAATAACCAATATATACAAATCCCACATGGCTCATCCCCCGGCCAAATACTCGTTAAACTTACTTCCGAAGGAATCCTTTCCGCCCAAATTCCGCTGAAAATATATCTGAAAATTACCGGTACCGGCAATGAAATGCAGGCGGGTGAATATCTATTCGATTCACCAATTACACCGCTTGAGGTACTGGGGGAGCTGAAAAATGGAAGACTACGAACTGTGAAATTAACCATCCCGGAAGGTTTTACTCGCTTTGATATTGCTAAAAGAATAGCCGAGCAAATCCCTCAAAATCAACCGGCAGGCGAAAATGCTGCGTTGAAACTTATGGAGGATATTTCACCCATTAAAGATATAGCTCCGGAAGCTAAAAATCTTGAAGGTTATATGTATCCAAACACTTATAATTTCCCACGCTCTGTTACCACTCGGGCTATCATAGAGAAAATGGTCGGGGAGTTTAAAAAGGTTTGGAAGCCGGAATATGCAGATCGAGCGTTTAAATTGAAACTGACACTTCACAAGATAATTACCATTGCTTCTCTTATCGAAACAGAATCGCGATTGAACGAGGAGCGACCTATTGTAGCCTCAGTAATCTATAATCGCCTGAACAAAGGAATGCCGCTTGGGATAGATCAGACTGCTGTTTACATAGCGAAGATGGAAAATCGTTGGGATGGGATAATAAACAAAAGCGACTTGGAGTCAAATTCTCCGTACAATACCAGAAAGGTTGTCGGTCTTCCTCCGGGCCCGGTTTCGTCAGTTTCTGAAAGCTCCATCAAAGCCGCCCTTTATCCTGCCACCACAAACTATATTTATTACGTTTTAAATGTGGAGAAAAACGATAAGTCTCATAGATTTTTTTCAACTGTTGCAGAATTCGAACGTGGAAAAGCTGCCTATCAAGCTTGGTTGGAAAAGGAGCGTAGATGAAAGATTTATACAAGAATAATACGTTTTACAGGGTTTTAATCTACCGCTCATCGAGTAGTTGTTTTTAAACTTTTCTCCATACTTTTCTATACGTCAGAATAAATCGGGATTCAAGAATTGCAAGAAAGGATATAAAATCAAAAAAGGCCGGCTTTAATAAATAGAATAACATTAAACCCCAATATGGAAGAAGCAATAATAATCAGTTGGCCTAATGATTTCGAAGATGCCGAAAAGTTAAAAAACATGAAGACAATGACCGTTGGCAAATTTAAAAGCCATTTCTCGGACGTGGTTGACCAAGTTAAGGCTGGGGCCAGCTTTGCCGTCACTTATGGCCGTAAAAAAGAAATTGTCGGTTATTTTCTGCCGGAAGGTTGTGCCTGAAAATAGAAGTTTACCTAACGGCCGAAAAATAAAGATCCCATTTTTATTTGTTCGCAAGCCAGATCAGGACCCGCGTAAAAACGTTACGCTGTATACCACCGGTGGTCCGGGCTACAGCACAACAGCTAACATAGATAGTATCAGCTATAATTCGGGATTCTTAAAGCTCGGTGGTTTTATTGCTTTCGATCAGCGTGGAACGAAAAGGGCGCAACCCTGCCTTGATTGCGCTGAAGTAGCCGAAGCTGTTAAACATAGTTATCGGGAAGGAAAAGACAGGGATAGCATGGTAATAAAGGCCGTAAAGCAATGCCGAAACCGCTTTATTAAGCAAGGGATTGACCTATCAGCGTATAACACTATTGAAAGTGCAGAAGATATGAATGATCTGCGGCTTGCCCTAAACATTGATTCGCTTAATCTTTGTTAAAATCGGCCTCTACGGCACAAAAAACGCGGTTTTTGTATCTTTATATTCTTTCAGGCGGCAAGACATCCATAACTCAGTTTAGCGACATTTTTTGTCAAACTTCACGAAAATGTACCCACTTAAGGTATGTGACCCCCCATTCTTATTATTTCACCCCCCCCCATTAAAAAACAGGGAAAACGAAGTAGAAAGTAAGAGATTGCATTTAACCAGAACGAAAGTGAAAAAGGTGTTTCAGATCTTGGAAAAAGGGCAAAAGTGAGGCTTACGAAGGTTGGCGTTTTGCTTTAACGACCAAAGCCCCATTTATAAACACTCAGCATTTTAGGGTCGTTAATAATAATCTCCGGTTTGCCTTTATAATCAATAACAGTTCCTACAATGCTAATATCTTTACCGTCGATTTGCTTAGCTAAATCTTTTGCATCCCCTTTAAGCGCTAAAGTTAGTAGTTGATTTGGATAAGCTGCACCAAGATTAACTAAGACCATACTACCAATATCTTTAGTTCCATATACCCTACCTCTCACATAAACCATTTTACCAACAGATTGTGCGACACTCTTTAATTCTGTAAGGGGTAGTTTCTTGGCTGTGTCACTTACAGGTGCAGATGGCGGTGATGCTACCTTACTTGTGCTAACTTTTTCATCATTGAATAATCTATTTAACTCCCCAGCTAAACGAATGCCAGCCTGGTCAATACGCAAATGAATGGTTGGCATATACTTTTTATAATAAGCTTCATCAATTTCCTGGCCTGGCTTAATATCCTCATACAGTACGCTGCTGATCTGGTAACTTTCCCAAAGCCATTCCATCGGACTATCAGCTTGCCATTTCTTAATCTGTGTTGCATTGGCCCAATCATATTGTTTAGCAATATCAGCTTCGTTTAATCCCTCATGGTCGATCAATTTGCTGTCCCAAAGGCTATGGAGATTAGTACCTTTGTTGTCGAATCTAACCTGAATGGTATTGCCTCCTTTATCTTCCTTACGACTGACATGCATAGGCTGGTGTGCGTCACCGACTAAATGAATAAGATACTTCAGTGCTTCATTCTTTTGATCTAAGGTTGCTGCTTTATCCTTTAAAATTGCTTCAATCTTTAAGATAGCAGAATACACATTATCATTTCCCTGTTTACTGACAGTTTCTACAAATTGTTCATGGGTCAATCCTAATGGCAGGTTTAAATAATGCCATGGTGCTGTTGTTTTATCTTTATTTTCATCAGCCCAGGTGCTTACATTGGCCATGTTTTCACCTTTTAAATAGGCAGCTACGACTTTTGCTGTGTTTGGAGTTAAATGCTTTTCTGCTATGGTTGCAACAGCTCTATGTCCTTTGAAGCCCCAAGAAATGAGTGCTACAGTAATAATGAATACAATTGGTAGATAAAGATACTTTTTCACCCCGCTAAAATATGATTAATGATTGATTTGTAAAGTTTATAGATATAATTAACTAGGTTTACTGTACCAAACCTAAATCATCATGAAAAGGACTTTTCTTTTAATGTTTCTCGCTGCCAGTACACTAGTAAGCGCAAACAATATCAAACCCACAATAAAAACGTCAGTTACTAAAGCCGCAACGTGTGTTGGTGCTAACCCATGCAAAGCCTGTAAAAACTGCAAGTACTGTAAGCGTTGTGCAAAAGATGGGTTAACATGTGGTGTTTGTAAGAAATAGTGTATTTAAACGGCTTATGAAAACTTTACGAGTACTGTTAGTTTGCATTTTCTGTATTACTCTTTCATCATGCCTACATGTAGATCAGAAAAATGTTCAACATTCTAATGACAAACCCCAACAGACCGAAGCCAATCAATCTGGGGGTGCAGTAGACGATGAAAATCGTGAGCAGAAAGAAGATGGCGCTGTAATCGAAGATGGCACTTATAATGCTACAGTTGATTATAATAATCCAAGCACCGGATATTCTGCGACATATACTCTTGACGTGGAAGTAAATGATGGACAAGTAATACAAATAGACTTTCCTAATGGGGGCTATTTGGATGAAGACCATATTACGGCTGCTGATATTGACGAGGAGGGAGATGCGAATGTCGAAGGCGAGGACGGCAAAACCTACGACGTTCACATTGACCCATAGAGCGGAATAGTAACTGCTGACAACCCTATAAGCTACAACATAAACTTAATCCTATATCACAATGAAAAAAATTCTATTGAGCACTATCGTGCTTACAGCTTTTGCTTTATCAGCCATTCTTTTTCAGATCAGTTGTAAGAAGGAAGCAAAAGCAGAATCCCCTACAGCGTCTTATTCTTTACCGAAAGCCACAACTACAACTCTGGGAGGTGTCATCGTTGACGGTACAACTATAAAAGTTGATGCAACAGGTAAGATATCCACTGTCAATAACTTAAGCACAGCCTCTGATGGAATCGTTCTTTACGACAAGGAACGAGAAATAAATAATGCAGACTATGATGAGATTTGGAGAGTGAATGTAGATGGAAGCAATAATGTTAAAGTAAATATTCTATTGCCGGCCAATGTAGAGTTTGAAATAAGTGATGGAGGCTCTTATAAGCTCACTAGGGATAGTAAAAAGATAATCTTTCAAGCACACAATAAATCCACAAACAAAGACGAATTATACTCTTGTAACATAGACGGCACTCAGGTAACCCGAATTGTAGAAGATCAACAGCTACAATTAGGTAGTGTTAATTAAGATGCCTTGAAGTTATTACGATCAATTATAAAAAAGGAACAATCGGTTAGAGGATGCTGCTTGCAATCTCATCAACAGACTTATCTCATGAAAAAAGTATTATTAGGCATTATCGCTTGTTTACTATCAGCAATAACCTCTTGCGATTGTAGTCGGTAATTTAATGTGCAGGATTTTTAGCAATTAGAAGTGCAGAGTTTTCGGCAACAATGAATGCAGAGTAATTGGCAAACAATAAAGTATCCATCCCGTATCTGATATTATGCGGTTTATGCTCAAGATTATCAGGCTGGCAATAATAGTTCGTTGAAGAATGCAGACCATAAGCAACCAACACGCGACCTAAACTTTGGTGTGCTGAAGAAATCTGCATAAATAAAAACCATCCATGCCGGAAACTGTTCATATGGGATAAAGCGGTTGGGTAAGCATGTTGGGTGTGTCTCATCGGTCCCGATTGAATAATGTCGCAATCTACCCCTTAAATTGTCTTTTTTATGCCTCACATCCTCTTGTATTATACTATAGTTTTGTTGTAAATAAAACACAAAACCCTTAAAAATAAGCTTATGAAAACGATAGAGTTCACAAAAGAGATCAAAGCACCGGCCCAAAAAGTTTGGGATGCGCTTTGGAATGAAGCCACTTATTCCCAATGGACGGCCCCTTTTAATCCTAACGGCGGCTCTACTATGCAAAGTGATTGGAAAGTAGGCGGAAAAACGCTTTTTCTGGATACTAAAGGCAATGGCATGGTGAGCACAATAAAAACCAGGAACGAACCACATGAAATCGTGTTTGAGCACTTGGGCGAAGTAATGGAAGGAAAAGAAGATACCTCCAGTGAAAAAGTGAAGAGCTGGGCGGGCTCCTTAGAAGAGTATCACCTTTCCGAAAACAACGGCATTACCACCCTCAAAGCTTCTGTACAAACAGGAGAAGAATGGGAAGAGATGATGAACAATGGCTTTACCAAAGGCCTGGAAATAGTAAAGAAACTCTCAGAGCAGTAAACTTTAATTTTATAAAAGGAGCACCATGGAAAAGCCTGTAGCTAAATCACTGACAATCGTTATTCCCACTTACCGTATGCATAGCCAGCTGTTTAACAACATGCTGGATGGTGTTCAGGAACCGGATGCCCAAACGCGTATTGAAAATAAAACCAACCATTTCGCCTGGATGGTGGGGAACCTGGTTAACTGCCGGTATTGGCTGGCCGGTGTTTTGGCCATTCCAGCGAAAGACCCGAACGAAGATCTGTTTAAGGATGGAAAAGCGCTGGATATAAACGCCAAATATCCGTCGCTTGATGAGCTAAAAAAGGAATGGCATAAGATATCACCGCTGTTATATCAAAAGTTATTATCCGTGGAGGAGGCGGAACTTGTGCAGGCACATGAATTCGGGATGAATGTTTCTTACGTAGAAGAGAACAAGCTGAACATGTTGGGTATGTGCATAGACCGTGAAAGCTATCTTTTCGGGCAATTAGGCCTGATGCGTAAGGTGTTGGATTATGGAGCCGTAAAATATGAGATGGATGACAGCTTAGACTATTAGCCAGCAGGTTTACTGTATTGTGAATTGATTATAATAAATAACTTTTTTAAATAATTATTATGGCAAAATTAAATTCGTATCTGAACTTTGACGGCAATGCCGAAGAAGCGTTCATTTTTTACAAATCCGTTTTCGGTGGTGAGTTTGCAGGAGGTATTATGAGAATGGGTGAAGCGCCGGGCGGCGAAAATATTACTGAAGCAGAAAAAGACCGGGTGATGCATGTTGCCTTGCCAATAACAGGTGGTGATGTGTTAATGGCTTCGGACACGATGCCTTCTGCCGGGCAAAAATTGGTAGTAGGTAATAACAACTACATCTGCATCAGCCCGGAAAGCAAAGAGGAAGCAGACCGATTATTTGCAGGTTTATCGGAGGGCGGCGAGGTGGAAATGCCCATGCAAGATCAGTTCTGGGGTGATTATTTTGGCAGCTTTAAAGATAAATACGGGGTATGCTGGATGATCAGTTATGGTACAGAAAAGAAAGCGTAAAGATATAACCATCGAATAGAGTTACTGTATCTTCCGCCATATTTCCTGACTTAAATCCGATTGAAAGAGTTTGGTGGTATATGAGAAAGAAGATCACGCATAACCGATATGTCCAAAACCTGCAAGATAGAATTACCAGTTTTGACACGTTTATACAGGGCTTTAAAATTGAAAATGAAATCGGTAAGAATTTAGCTAAATTAGTTGTAAATATTTAGTAGACTTTATATAATACACCCCGGTACTTAACAAAAAAACCAGAGCATAAAAATTTTACAAGTCCAAATCGGCGACTAAACGCAGATCAGATAGGAAATGGTTCGGGAAGCTTAGATCAGCCATCACACTTTTAAACCCTTCAGATTAAATTCTGCGGGGTTTTTTGTGGGTTGAGGTTTGGCTTGAACTTATAATTAGCCTAATACTGTGGTATCAGCAAATTGACCAACAAAAGAATAAATAATCTCCGAAGGTTTTATTGTATTTAATATAGCTAATTAAAATCATGCCTGTTGACTATACGCTGCATTATTTTATACCTCAGTATATAACAATCATAAATAAAAATGTATAATATATATATTTTTATTTATGATTGCATTAGTTTCCTATTATATATAGGAAACTAAATAATATATTTAGCTTATAATCCTTATTGCCTGTAAAAATATGAATGCCTTATATGGAAATTTTAGTATTGATATGTTACCTTCTGATACTATTGATGTTACCGACAAAGTTAGGGGGTATTTGAAAGGTAATATAATTGAAATTCCAAAACATACTAATTTTGATACGCTGTTTGGTAAAGTTGGCAATAACAAAAGAACCTACCTGCAAATATCTGTCAATGATCAAGTTTTCAATATAGCAGAAGACGAGTATATCGAAAATATCAAACTCGATCTGATAAACAAAATTAATAAAATAAAGATCGTTTATTACATATATACAAGTCCAAACTCAAACTGGCGGGCAATAATTACAGGTCAGTTATATCAATTGAAAAGCTATGGTATATTATCAGAAGCCGATTTGTATATTCATGTTACGGACAGTAATAATTACCTTGAAGAAATAAAAGTGCTAATTAATAGCATAGTACCTGCCGCTATAATTAGCACCTCGTATAAGAATCATTTTGAGTATCCTGCAATTAAACTTTTATATGACTTAGCAATACAATATCCCGATAATAATTTTATTTATTTTCATAGTAAGGGGATGACCCATAACTTGCATTCACGATCTCTGCAAGAAATAATGTTGCTTACAAAAACCTTTGAAAATTGGAGGAGAAACATCCAACTGTTGAGCAGGGAAGAGATAAATAAAGTGGGTTTATTTTCATCAAAAGATGGATGGATTTGGTATAACTTTTGGTATGCTAAAGGCAGATATTTGGCAAGTTGCACGGTGCCTGAAATTTCGGATTTCAGATACTATTATGAGGCATGGCTGGGTTTAGCTGATCCTTCAAGAAAGGTGCCTGCTATCGATTGTGTAAATCTTTTTGAAATAAAAAACACCAACAAACGATATTTTACCGCCGTAGAGGCTGATATCTATAAGGAAAACCTCATGGAGAAATTATTCTCACACGCCGAATCAAAGGATTTTCGCGTGGTAAGAACGCCCTTAATGATATATTGTCAGTTAAAGGTAGATTCATTCTTTAAACTATTCAAGAAATCAAATTTAAGGAAGTTGGTTCGAACCCAGTAACTCCCACATCGATCGCCGTAGCTTTAGCGCAGGAGATCATCGTAAACGAAGCCCTTCAGATTATTCTGAGGGGTTTTTGGTTTTAAGGGGTTGCTTCAAAACCATGCAGCGGAACGCTGGTAAACGATAGAGCGGAATATGCAGACAATATATCTTAAATGTCCATATTTAGTTTGAACAAACTACTCCAAGCATGACCATAAAAACCCAATTATTATTGAAAGAGGGTATTCTAATAAGCAGTAAATTACAATTTAGGAATTGAATTCCGAAATTGTATATTTGCTTCGTGATCATACGTACAGCTGCTGCAGAAGTAAAATTATTAGCCAGGCAATTTAAGGCAATCGCCATAGTTGGTCCACGACAGTCTGGAAAAACGACTTTAGCCAGAAATGTATTTCCTGATAAAAAACACGTTTCGCTTGAGAATCCCGATGTGCGATTATTTGCTACCGATGATCCGAGGGGATTTTTGGAACAGTATCCCGATGGAGCCATTTTTGATGAAGCCCAACGAGTTCCGGAACTATTTTCTTATTTGCAACAGGTACTTGATGATAGTACTGAGAAAGGTAAATTCATATTGACCGGATCTAACAATTTCCTGCTTCAGGAAAATATATCACAAAGCCTGGCTGGTAGAATTGGATACCTGTTCCTGCTTCCTTTTTCTACAGAAGAAATTTCCCGGGCAACTGGAGGACCTCAGACTATAGACGCAGCCATTTTTACTGGAGGCTACCCTGCAATATATGATCACGAAATTGCACCTAATAAATGGTTACCTAATTATATCCGGACATATGTAGAAAGAGATGTTCGGCAAATAAAAAATATTAGTAATCTAAATGCCTTTGAACGATTTTTAAAGTTATGTGCAGGTCGGATTGGACAATTGTTAAATTTGAGCAGTATAGCCATAGAATCTGGAGTTGACAGTAAGACTATTGCTTCATGGATCAGTGTTTTAGAGAGTAGCTTCATTATTTATCTTTTAAAACCGCACCACGCAAATTTTAATAAGCGGCTGGTAAAAATGCCAAAACTCTATTTCTGTGATACAGGACTCGCTTGTTCATTGCTTGGCATTCATAATTCAGAACAATTGATCACTCATCCCTTAAAAGGCAGCCTGTTTGAAAATTATGTGATCAATGATATGGTTAAGGAACGTTATAACAACAACGAGCCATTAGATCTTTATTTTTGGCGAGACAGTACTGGAAATGAAATGGACATAGTGATTGACCAAGGTTCAGATTTATATCCGATAGAGATCAAAGCCGGAAAAACAATAACCAGTGATTACTTTAAGAATTTTCAATTTTGGAAAAAAGCAACTGGCTTTGAAAGCGGGACTGTCATTTATGCTGGCCAGGAAGCTCAAAAAAGAAGCAGTGGTATCCAGGTCATTTCATGGAAAGATTTTAATCTGTCTTCTGTAAGTTAAGTAGATTTTAATGAACCGCTTATATTACAATTCCAAGCCAGCCAGAAAGCGCAGATCATTGATAAACTGGTTCGAATTCTGCCCAGTATGGTCCACAAACGTTCGCAAGTTGCTAAACACTTGCGAACGTTTTTCATTTATAATGTTATAAGCTACAATTTTTCAAATATTTAATATTTCTCCATCAGTAGCCACCACATTTAACCCGCGGCATGGGAAAGATTATATAAAAGCCTTTAGATGGAAATCTAAAGACTTTTTAAGTTAGATTTCTTTTCTAATTAGTGGTGCGGGCACCGACCACAAGCCGAATCAGGATTCGGTAGACGCTGACCTGTCAAGCATAAGGGTCAGCACTTCGATCACGCCCTCTAATCCATCACGCCTATTGCTTATATTATATGGGAAAGGCAATATTAAAGTAAATAGATATATTTAAAAACTTAAACTACCAATAAGCTAAAGCGGGCGAAAAATATGTACTTTGCAATTACTACTTATGGTTCGAGGGGCGATGTACAGCCCTTTGTTTCTTTGGCTTTAGGATTAATGGACAAGGGCCATCATGTGACCTTACTGGCACCTGAGAATTTCAAAGAGTTTGTAAATGAACATGGCGTAGATTTTCATGCCTTGCATGGCAATGTAGAAGAAATTTTACGTTCTCCCGAAGGGCTGCGCGTATTAAAAACCGGGAATCCATTCTCTCTTTTGCGATATATGCAAAAAGCCGGTCGAAAACTTCAACCCATAATTAACAATGACATACTATCAGGATGTGCAAACGCAGATGTGATCATATCCAGCGTATTGTGTATACCTTGGGTTAAAGCAGTTGCAGAGAAGTTGAATAAAAATTGGGGGATTATTCAATTTCAACCGCCATCCAGCCCAACTAAGGCGTTTCCATTTGTTGGTCTAAATTTTTTTAATCACCCCCACTATAACCTTTTTACTTATAGGCTCATAGGAACAATCGATTGGGCTTTGAACAAAAAAGGAATAAATAAATTTCGAACTTCTTTGGGTTTAAATCCATTAAAAAGGCCAACATTCGAGAGTATACATACTGAAAACATTCTTAATTTGTATTGCTTTAGTGACCTGCTTATCAAACGCCCTGATGATTGGGCGAGCAATACCCACGTAACAGGTTTCATAACGTCGTCTGATAGAAAGACAGCATACGATTTAAGGCAAATGGATGAAGATTTGTTAAGATGGATTGATGATGGTGAAAAACCGGTTTACATTGGGTTCGGGAGTATGCCGATTCCGGATCCTGAATTATTTAGTGCTATTTTAACGGAAATTGTTCTAAAAACTAATATAAGAGTTGTTTTTTGTAAAGGTTGGGCAACACTTTCCGGCATACCTTCTCATCCCAATTTATTTGTTTTGGATTCTGCGAACCATGAATGGCTCTTACCTAAATGTTCATCAGCAATAATCCATGGTGGTGCCGGAACTTTGGCCGCTGTTTTAAAGGCCAAAATTCCATTAGTCGTCATCTCCGTTTTTGGTGATCAGCCCTGGT
>Ga0193717_1001887_pt1 | contig 12463 bp, 7 predicted proteins | sample U2c2metaG_FD_145900 | JGI IMG/M metagenome (GOLD analysis project Ga0193717, IMG submission 145900) | Soil microbial communities from a riparian zone of the East river system, Colorado, United States - U2c2 | ecosystem: Environmental > Terrestrial > Soil > Riparian zone | place: USA: East River...
GGCGTGGAAGTTCCTGAAGGAGCTACGGCTCGACCGCGGGCCCCTTGATCACGACGAAGCCGTGGCGGAACTGCGCAAATGGGCCGCCGAACAGGGCCTGACCCCGCCGGAGAGCTAGGTCATTTGGGGAATCTTTACCGCGTGTTCAGCTATTTCGGCAACAATCGGCAGATACTCGATCACCCACACAGGTGAACGGAGATCTGATTTTGACCGAGGCGTCCGATCGTCCCCGGCCCGCCAGCTTCCTGCTGACGCTGCTGCGCCGGGGTGCGCCGGCGCTGGCCACGGCCACTTCCGAGTTGTCCGACGAGATCGCCGACCCGACGCCGATGCGGGCGTTGCGGCGGATCTCGAAGATGGCGGGGCCGGTCGACCTGGTGCCGAGAGACGGGCTGCTGTTGCGGGCGGCGCGGTATGTCGCGATGGTGCCGCTGGCCTACCGCGTGGTGTCGGTGCCGGGTGCGTTGGCGGGGTTCATGGCCGCGCACGGTGGCCGCGGCGCGGCGCCGGTCGTGCTCATCACGGTTTTTTCGGTGTTGCTGAACGTCTACGGCATCTTCTGGCTGTTGCGTTCGGCGCCGTTCCGCAGCGACATGGCCAAGCGGCTGATGATCGTCGACGTGGTGTTCACCCTGCTGTCCGGACTGGTGGTCGCCGCTTTCGTGCCATCGGACGTCTTCGCCGACGCGATGCTGGTGCCGGGCAAGCAGCTGTTCGGCGCGGTCGCGTTGCTGACACTCGCGGTCGGCGTGCCTTACGGGCTCGGGCGGCACCCCCAGTCTTTCCGGCGCGCTGGACGGGTACAGCTCCATGCTCGGGGTGCTGTTCACGGCGTGCGGGGCGCTGGTGCTGATCGGCCTCGGCACCCGGCTGGCGCTGGCGTACGGCATTCGCAACGGGCGGCTCGCCGAACGCGCGCAGCAGCACCGGATGCTGCACGACACCGTGTTGCAGACGCTCGAAGCGATTTCCCTGTCCAGTTCCGGCGACGCCGAACAGCAGCTCGTCGAGGTCCGCCGGCTTGCCAGGGCCCAGGCCATGGAGCTGCGGCACAGCATCGAAAGCGCGGCCGCGGACGCGGCCGAAGTCGGTACGCGGCCGCTCGGTGAGAAGCTCGCCGCGCTCGCGGCCGAGATGGCGCGCGACGGGCTGCGGGCGCAGCTGGTGATCGCCGAGCTCGACGACGATACGTTCTCCGAGGTGCGCCAGATCGCCATCCGTGACGCCGTCCGCGAGGCGTTGCGGAACACCTTGAAGCACGCGGGAACCGATCAGGTCGTCGTCCGGGTCGAGGAGCGCGACGGCGGTGTCGCGGTGATCACGCGCGACCACGGGACCGGGTTCAGCGTCGATTCGCGGCCGCCGGGATTCGGCATCAGCGAGTCGATCAACGCCCGGCTGACCGAGGTCGGCGGCACCGCGCTGGTCGAGTCGACCCCGGGCAGCGGCACCCGCGTGACGTTGTGGGTCCCGTTTTAGGTTGACTACCGGTATGAACGACTCCCTCGACGCGCTGCTGGCCAAGTACGGCGCCGACGCCGACCGGCCCGTCTACGACCAGCCCGCGGCGTTCACCGCGTTCGTGCGCGGCGGCGGCAACGTCAACCTGTACGAGCGCCTGAGCGAGCAACTCGCCGCGGGGTACGACGAAGCGCAGCCCGAGTCGCTGCTGGACATCGGCTGCGGTGACGGGCTCGCGCTGGTCCCCGCGCTCGAAAGCGCTGGTCACGTGCCGTCCAGGATCGACCTGGTCGAGCCGTCCGCCGCCCTGCTCGACGCGGCGACAAAGCGACTTGCCGACATCGGTGACATCAGCGCCGAGGTACACGCCTGGCAGCAGCCCGCGCAGGAGTTCTTTGCGCAGCTGGGCGACCGGCACTGGGACCGGGCGCAGGCGACGTTCTCGCTCCAGTCCGTGCCGCTCGAAGACCGCATCAGCGTGCTGAAGGCGCTCAGGGAGCACACGGACGTGTTGACGATCGCCGAGTTCGACGTCCCGGTGCAGGTCGAAGGCACGCCGGAGCAGGTGCAATCGCTGGTCAGCCGGTACGAACGCGGCATCGCCGAGTACGGCGAAGACGCCCAGCTCGTCGCGCAGGGCTTCCTGTTGCCGGTCCTGCTCGGCCAGGTCGACCCGAATGTCGCGCGCACGAACTGGGAGCAGCCCGCGGCGAGCTGGGTCGACCAGCTCACCGAAGCGGGCTTCACCGAGATCGACGTCGAGCCGCTCGCCGACTACTGGTGGGCGCCAGCCGTCCTGATCACCGCAAGTTAGCCCCACACCGTCGCCCACCACCACCCTCAACGGAGACGCTGCGCGTCCGCTTATATTCGCCCGAGCGAACCCGTTTCGAGGTGCTGGCCGAGCGGCCGCGGGAGCAGGTACGCCACCGCCCCGCCGGGCATTCCGCTCCACGGCGCGGTGACGCCGGTCAGCACCCGGAGCGGACGCTGCACGCGGTACAGCCGCCGCTCACGCTCGCGTTCGAACGCCAGCGAGGTCTCGACGAACCGTGCCGACTCGGCGTGCACGAGGTTCCCGGCTTCGTTGCCGAAGCGCTGGACCGTGGTCCCGGTGGGCAGCACGATGATCCGCTTGCCGCGGTAGAAGCTCAGCGGCGGTTCGCCCCGCAGCGGCACGATCGGCCAGTCCGTCGCCGACTCGCGCAGCTCCGGCTCTTCGCCCGCGCGGCCCGGGTACATCAGCAGCGTGCCGAGGAAGAACCTGGCCGCCTGCTCGAGCTGCGCGAACCCGATCGGCTCGTCCGTCGGTGGCCGCGCGACCTCCCAGCCGGACGCCGACTTCCGCAGCCACCAGATTCCGTCCGCAGGCGCTGTCTCCCCGCCGATCCGGTACACCGACGCGTTGACGCCGTGCTCGGCGAGCCGCCGGTGCAACACGGTCAGGACGTCCGCCGCGCGCAGATCCTGGGCGGGCTCATCGCCGCGGTCGATCTTGGCCGGCGCGGATTCGTCCGGCAGCTCGGCCGCGGTCTGGGCCGGGCGCGGCTTCTTGACCAGCTCGGACTCGGCCGTCGCGCGCACGAGCTCGCTGACGTACGGCGGCCGGAACCCGTTCGCCCGGATGTGCTCGACGAACTCGACCTCGGGCGGGACGCCGTACTTGCGCAGGTAATGCGGCACCGCGGCGGGCCAGATCCAGGTGCCGTCGGTGTGGAACGCGTTCGGCACGTCTGGCGGGCCGTTCGGGGTGAAGATGTCGGGCCCCGGCGCGCCGGGCTTGGCCACCGCGACCGGCGACCGGAAGAGATAGTCGAGCAGGCCGCGGACCTGGTCCGGCGGCACTGGCGGCCGGTTGACCACGGGCCGTTCGCCCTCGTTGTGCGAGTCGACCGGCCTCGCCATCCGGAAGACGACGTCGAGTGGCAGGCCCGCCTTCGCGGAAAGCCATGCCGGAACATGCTTGGCGTCACGCGGGAACAGCGTCAGCTCGGCCGCGTAGGAGCGCGGGCTCGGCCGGCCGCCTTCGTTCGGCGGGAGGCGCCAGTTCGGCTCGGCGTCCGCGTCGAAGTCGAAATCGAACTGCGAAGCCGCGTCGAGAGTGAATGTGCCCTGGAACCAGGTGCCGGTGCCGGGCTCGTACATCGCCGACCGCAGCCGGGCGAACAGGCCGCTGAGCTGCGGCGGTGCCGATAATGACACAGATACATCCCCGCCGACCTCGTCGCCGACCGAGCGGATCTCCAGCTCCGAGTAGTCCCCGACCTGGCGGAACTGGGCGCCGACACGCTGCCAGCCTTCGGGCAGGACCCGCAGCAGCGTCCGGCCGATCGCGCGCAGCAACGCGGACTGGTCCTCCGCGACAGGTTCTGGTTGGGCTGCCGTCTCGGCGAAGTCGTGGCGCGCCTGCCAGATCGCGGTGAGCTGCTCCGGTGAGGCGCTGGTCGAGAAGTCGACCAAGCCGAGTTCGCGGGCCCTGGCCTCGTCCTGGCCGACCCAGCGCAGGGTCAGTTCGACGCCGCTGGTCTGGGACGCGACCTGGTAGATCTCGTCGTCGTAGCGGCAATGCGTCTGGATGCTGAAGGTGGAGCTCGCTTCGGCGTCCGGGACCACCTTGGCCGGCGTGCCGTTCCACTCGATGTCGAAACCGGGCGGCGACTCCTCACCTGGCAGCGCTACCAGCAGCAGCGTGCCGTCCGCGGTCGAACGTTGAGCACGGAACACCCCGCCTCCCCATTCCGCGTACAACGCGTCCGGCCGATCCGCGGCCTCGACTCGATAGCGCAAAGTCCCCTCCCAGGTCCCCATACCCGCACAGCAGATAAAGCCTGTGTAAATCTAGTAGGCCGGATAGCGGAGGAACCACCGGTCGTCACTTGGCGTGTCCGTGTCGAGTTCCACGATCGCGTCATCAGCGAGGTTTTTGATGACTTCACGCAGCTCAAGCTGGTCGAGCCAGGTCTGGCGCAGTGCTTGCTCCCCGTACATCGCGCCCACCAGATTGCCACAGACCGAGCCCGTCGAATCGCTGTCGCCGCTGTGGTTCACCGAAGCGAGCAATGCCGTATCGGGGTCCGAGGTCGTCAAAGCGACATAGATCGACATCGACAACGCCGTCTCGCCGACGTTGCCCTGGCCGAGGGTTTCCAGTTTTTCCGGCGTCGGCGGGCCCTGTTCGGCCAGCGCCAGAGCCTGGTCGAGCGCGGCGGACTGCTCTTCGTGGTTCGGCCGGCGCACCAGCTCGGCGGTGGCGATCATGAGCGCGTCCAGCAAGGGCTTGCCTTGCAGAAGCTGCTGGACGATGACCGCGAACGCGCCCGACGACAGGTAGCCGCTGGGGTGGCCGTGGGTCAGAGCCGCGCTCTCCGCGCCTAGGTCGAAAACCGTCGAAGGGTCGTCGGACCACAGCGCGATCGGGGCGGCGCGCATGACTCCGCCGCAGCCCTTCGAGTTGTTCACCGGCCTGGCGATACTCGCCCGGCGGCCGGACTTGCCGTACATCTCCAGCTCGCTGAAGCAGGTCAGACCCGGTGCGCGGCGGCTGTACAGCTCGCGATGGGTCACCAGCCAGCCGTCGGCTTCGGGAAGGTTGTTCTCCGGGCCACGCGCGCGCTCCCACGGGATGCCCTGGGTGTGCAGCCACCGCTGGTAGGCCATCTGGAGCGACTGCTCGACGTCGGCCGAGCCCGTCCGCCGCTGCTGAGCATGAGCCCTGATCAGCGCTTCGAGGGTGAACAGCGTCATCTGGGTGTCGTCGGTGATCCGGCCGATTCCGCCGTACGCGGGGATGAAGTCGGTGATGCCGTCCGGCCCGGCGATCTCCCGGATTCGCTCGATCGTGTCGAATTCCGTCTTCGCGCCGAGCGCGTCACCGATCGCCCCTGCAAACAAGCTTCCGCGGAGCCGGTCTCTTTTAGTCAACACAGTTGAACGTCACCACCGTGGATACCGCTGCTTCCATTCGTCGGGATAGCGGAACAGCGCCGAGTGCCGGTCGAAGTGGAAGAACGCGTCGGACGCGAGGTTTTCGATGGCGTAGCGCAGTTCCAGATGTTCGACCAGTTTCTCCGGCAGGCCCGGGATCCCCGACCTGGCCCCGAGCATGGCCCCGACGAGCGCGCCGGTCATCGCGGTGTTCCCCGACTGGTCGACCGCGCGCAGCAGCGCCCGTTCCGGATCGTTCTCGTAACCCGAGATCGCCGCGAAAGCGCGTCCCAGCACGGAAATCGTGCTTTCGCCGTCGCCGATGTCGTCGACCTTCTTCAGCTCGGGAAGTCCGGTCCGGGTGAACAGCGGCAGCGATTCTTCGGCCATCGCCTTGAGCTGCTGCCACGCCGGGCCTTGCTGCTGCGGGTCTTCGGTGTTGAAGACTTCGCGCCCAAGACTCCAGACCGGGAAGGAGAAGTCGTCCTTCGTGAGCGCCTTCTGCAGCAGCCAGGTCAGGTAGGTGGCGGCTTCGAGGTCGGTCTCGTCGGAATGGATCAACCCGGCCAGCTGCCGGACGGCCTCACGCGAACCGCCGGACAGACCGCTGCCGGGGCCGCCTTCGGTGAGCGCGGCCGGAAGCGCCGAGAGCAACGCCGTCGGCCCGGTCACTTTCGTCACCGGCTCGCCGGTCGACAAGGCGACAATCGCCGCGTACAGCGCGGGATCGGGATAACGCTGAGCGTGCAGCTCGGGCACCTTCACGAGCCAGCCGTCGGCCTTGTCGTACGGGACACCTTGGGTGTGCAGCCAGCGGAGCAGCCCGTTGCGCGCGACCTCGGCGAACTGGTCTTCGGCGTTCGGGTCCTCGCGATGTGGACTGCGGATCACCGCTTCGGTCTGGAACAGCAGCTGCTGGGTCAGCGGGCCGATCTGGCCGGGCCGCGTGAACACCGAACCGAACGCCTCGCCGACCGCGAAACCGACAAAAGCGCCGGTGACGCGCTGCCAGCCGTAGCGGTAGCCGGGGAGATCCTCGGCGAAGTACTTGCCGAACGTGTCGACGCGCGGGACGACCTGGCCGTCGTTGTCGTACGCCGGGGCCAGGCCGTTCGCGGCGAAGTCGGCTGGCGGTTCGGACGCGCTGACCTGCCAGGACTCGCCGACCACGGTCTTGCGGCACTCGTCGAGAGTCAATTCGTAGCCGCGCTTGCGGGCCTTGGTCGCCGCGCTGAGCGGAGGCTTGACCGGCTCGGGCAGACCCAGTCGTCCGGCGGTGTCCGCGGCGAGCGTCACCAGCTCCTCTTCGGTCTCCGGGCACCGGCCGTCGACGTCGACCCTGGGCGCGAACCGCGGGAACCGTTCCAGTGTCGCCACCAGTTCGGCGCCGCTGACCTTGTGCCCGGACAGCGTGGGACCGGCGTTGATGACCAGGTTCGGCGCGGGCGTGAACCCGGCCGACATGGCCAAAGTCGCCAAATCGACCTTCCACCAGCCGTGCTCGTTCGGCGGCAGCCGCTTCGGTGAGCTGAACACCTGCAGCTCGGAGGTTTTCGCGTTCCAGTAGGCCGGGTGTGTCTTGCCGGTTTCGACGTCGCGCGGCACGAAGACCTCGGTCGCGGTCAGGCCAATCAGGAAACGCTCGCGGCTCAGCCAGCCGGCGACATGGAACAGCAGCAGCGTTTCGAGCGTGTTCTCCGGCGCCGGGTAACCCCGCCGGATCGGGCCGGCCTTGTACTCGGGGTTCGGCTTCTCCTCACCGGTTTTAGCGCCCTCGGCGTCGTACTTCGCCCACCCGGCGACGACCGCGCCCGGCACCCCGAGCCTGCCGAGTCCGGCCGCGGCGTAATCCGGGTCGACGATCTCGCGCCACGACTCCTGGCCGGGGTAGGTGACCGGGATGCTCAGGCCGCCGGGATGCGGATGTGCCTGGCGCAGATCGCCTTCCGGCACCCGGACGATCAGCGACGGCGGCGGGAAGATCTGCTTGTCGGAACGGCCTTCGTCGAGGTACGCGACCGTGTTGTACGGAACCAGCCAGCCCTCGGGGATGCGCCGGACGCCACCGGTGTCGACCCGGACCTCGTCCATACCGTGAGCCCGCAGCCACGGCTCGACCTTGGCTACCGCTTCCGCCGCTTCCACTACTCAGTCCTCTCAACACTGCCATCGGCCAGATGCTCGGCCAGCGTCTTGGGTAGTACATACGCCACCGCGCCGCCGGGCAGGTTGGCCCACGGAATGGTGATGCCGGTGACCACGTAAACCGGCCGCCGGACAACGTAACTCCGCTCGTCGCGTTCTCGTTCCAGCGGAAGGGACGTGGTCGCGAACCGCGCCCCGCGCACATGCACCAGGTTCCCGTCTTCACCGCCGAAGCGCAGCACGGGGGTGCCGGCGACGAGCTGGACGATCCGCTTGTTGCGCAACAACGTCAGCGGCGGCTCACCCTCGGCTTCCTGGATGGGCCAGTCGCTGAGTTCTTTGGCGGTCTCCAACGGGGTTTCGTGCCCCGCGGTCATCCTCGCCGGGTGCAGCAGCAACGCGCCGAGCAGGTGCTGAGCGGCGTCTTCCCGTTTCTGGAAGTACTTCGGCTCGACCGGCTCGCCCTCGGCGTACCGCGCGACTTCCCAGCCTTCCTGGGTGAAGTTCAGCGACCAGGTGCCGTCGACGCGCTCGCCGAGGCGGTAGGCCTCTGGCCAGACACCGAGCTCGCCGAGGCGCCGGACGAGCACCGCGAGCACGTCTTCTTCCGGCAGTTCTGGATTGAGCTGGGTTTCCCGATCGGCCGCGATCTCGCCTTCGCTCTTGCGGAGGTCGGCGGGGTCGGGCGCGGGTTTCGGCCTGCCCAGCAGCTCGGCTTCGGCCGTGCGGCGCAGCAGGTGCTCGACGTACGGCGGGTGGAACTTCTGTGCCCGGATGTGCTCGACCAGCTCGGTTTCCGGTGGGGTGCCGTACTTCCGCAGGTAGTGCGGCACCGACGCGTGCCAGATCCAGGTGCCGTCGGTGTGGTAGCTCTCCGGCACGCTCGGCTCGGCGTCGGGCGCGAAGATGTCCGGCCCGAGTTCGTTACCGGTGAGGACAGCGGGCTCGCGCTCGAGGTATTGCAGGATGAGCGGGATTTCCTCGGCGGACAATGGAGTCCGGTCGACGACCGGCGGCTCGCCCTCGGTGTAGGCGTCGACGACCCGCGCCTGCAGGAAGCTCACCGGCAGCGGCAGGCCCGCCCGGACCCGCCACCATTCGGGGATATGCGCCAGATCGCGCGGGAACGCGGCGAGCTCGTCGGCGAACACCGCCGCCTCCTCGTCGAGCACCGCGTGCCACTCGGGCTCGGCGTCCAGCGTGAACTCGAAGTCGAAGGAGCCTTCCGCGGACAGCGCGAAATGCGCGTCGAGCCAGGCGCCGCGGCCGGGTTCGTACATTCCGGCGCGCAGTTCCGAGAACAGGTCGCCCAGTCCCGAAGGCGGTGCCATGACCTCGCCGTCGACCGTGGGTTCGAGCTCGGCGTGCTTGCCGATCTGCCGGAACGAGACGTCGATCCGGGACCAGCCTTCGGGTGCGTGATCCCGCACGAGCCGCCCGATGCTGGTCAGGAGCGTTCGTTGGTCAGCGGGTGAAAGACGTTGTTCCACGGGAAACATCAACCGAGGATCGTCTTGACCGGGAAGGACGGCGGTTCGCCGGCCGCGCGCCGGGCGAGTTCGTCTTCCCAGAGCTGATAAGTCTTGTGGCGCAAGGACTTGATGAGCGCCTTCTCCTCTGCGCTGATTCGGCGACCTTCGGCTTTCGCTTGGTCGTAGAGCCCGTTGATGGTGTCGTACAACGCGAAGACCGGGCCGTCACCGCGCAGATAGTAAGAGCGCGCTTGCTCGGTTTCGTCGATGAACCTGGCTTCGTCGACACTCCGGATCTCGGGCTTCCGGTTGAACAGCACGTCGTCGATCGGCTCGGCCGTCTGCTCGAACTCACCGGTTTCGAGATCGAGGAGGTAACCGGTGAGGCCACCGTCCGGCGTCGAGTCGATCCGGTAGGTCCTGTTGTAGTACACGAAATAAGAAGGCGTTTCGATCGCCATCACAAGCCTCCCTGCAGCGCGTCCCAGAACAAGTCGCGCTCGCGGGCGAGGAGCGCGTCCCGCAAGGCAGCTTCTTCCGGCCCCATCTCGGGGAGTTTGGCTTCCTTCTGCGCCGTCTTGAAGTCGCGGCGGACTTCGTAGAGGGCGTGTTCGTAGACGGCGATTTCGTCGAGCGCCTTGAGGTGCAGCCGCAGTTCCGCGATATGCCCGTTCGGCATGCGGACGTTCATCTGCAGATCCCGGTATCCACTCGGTTCCGGAACGGCGAACCTGTCCTCGAAGTGGACGATCTCGAGACGTGGATCCGAGGACAACACGGCGAGTGCCGAATAGGCGTCCTGGACCCGGTCGAACTGGATGTAGCACCCGGCCATGTCGATGAGCCGGGACGCGTCACCCTGGTAGTTCGCGACGATCTTGTCGTTGGCGCGGCCGATCTTCTTCGGTTCGGTGCGGGAATGCGGATCACCGTCGTTCGCCGCCGCGATCTCGTTGACGATCTCGGTGAGCTGCGCCTGGGCGACCACGGCTTCCTTGTACCGCTCGGCCAGGTAGGCCGCGCGGTAGTCCTCGTCACCGCGGCGGCTCTGGTCGAACGGCGCCTGCAGCCGGTCTTCCGGCCGGTAGTCGCCTGCCGACTCCTCCAGCGCGTGGGTCACGTCCTGCTGCTCCGGGGTGAGCGGAGTCGGTTCGGCCTGCGGAGCCAGCGGAGGCGTGTCGGGGTCCGGGTGGTGCGCGTCGTGGATCGCCGCTTCCAGGATCGGGAGCGCCTCGGGATGCGTCATCAGGCTGGCCATTGTCTGCGGCCTCGCGAGCAGGGAACGCTCGAGGTAGTCCGCGTTCTGCATGGCCCGCAGGAGTTCCGGGTGTTCCGGCAGCATCTGCCGCACGGCGTCACCGAGCGGCATGCCGTTGTGCTGCGGCACCTTGCCGTCCGCACCGGGCTCGTTCGCCCGGTTCAGCGCTTCGTCGACGCGAGGGTCAGCGAGGTAGCGGGCGACGTCCTCACGCGTCGGCAGTGGAGAAGGCCCGTCCTGCTGGGGCGTGCCGTAGCCGCTGTGTTCCGGCGCGTGGTCGGGCACCGGCTGCGAGAAACTCGGGACCGGACGTCCGTCGGGACCGATCCGCGACGGCTGGACGTCGTAGCCGTGATGACCGTCGTCGGGCCGCGAGAAAGCGATCCTCGGGTCGACGGGCGGGTCCGGCAGTTTGTACGCGACCCGGGGGTCGACCGGGGTTTCGGTCTTCTCGGGAGCGGTCTGCTCGGACGGCTTGTCGGCGGCCTTTTCGACCGGAGTCGCGGTGTCGGCGTCGTTCTTCAGCGGCTCGAACGGCAGCAGGTCGATCTTCGACGGCGGCTGCGGCAGGTTCATCAGCGAGCCGGACTGCGGATCGATGAACGCCACGCCTTCGTCTGTGTGCACCACCATGGCGACGTGGCCGTAGGTCTGGCCGTCCGGGCCCGGGAACAGCACACCGATGACGGCGTGCGAGCCGACGGGCCGGTCGTTCATCTCCCGGATGACGCTGTCGTAGTCACCGTGCGACTGCCATTCGCCGCCGAGATGCTGCTGGACACTGTCGAGCGTGCCGTATCTGGCCATGTCGGCCGGGAGCAGCGGAACGGCGTGGACGTCGAGCCCCGCCATCCGCTGCGCGTAGGCGACGACACCGCGGGTGCAGTTGGTGACATAGCCGTTCGCGAAGGCGTCCGGAGTGTGGAAATTCGGGTTCACCGCGGTCAGTTCCGGGTGCCGCTGCGCGACGTAGGCCGCCTGCTGCTCCGGAGTCGCCGTGCCCGCGTGGATGGCGGGCTCGCTCGGCGGGTTGGTCGCCTGTGCCAGCGACGACCAGTCCGGCTCGCCGGTTTGGTCCAGCTGCGGCATCGGTTCGTCCGGCGGGTGCTCGCCGTCGAGCCGGGAGGTGACTTCGGACGAGTCGTGCGTGGCTGGAGTATCGGGCGTGGGCTCGGCCGGGCCGCCGAAGATGTCGGCGATCCGGCGGGAGTTGCGCTCCTTGACCTCGGCGGCTTCCTCCGCGAAGCGCTCGCGGCGCTCGGCCATCTTCTGCTTGGCCGTGTCGGGGTCGAGGTAACGCGGGTCGCCGGGCGTGACTTCTTCGGCGCGGATGACCCACTGCCGCTTGCCGTCCGGCGTGATCGTGAGCGTCTTCTCGTGGACGTAGAGCTGCGTGCCTGCCTTGGACAACGCCTCGTGCTCACCCGCGTTCTCCGCGAGCGACGAGATGTCCCGGCTGGTCTTCGAGTCGATGTGCAGCACGACGTCGTCGCCGAACTTGAACTTCTGGTCGTCGCTGAGCTTCATCGACGCGCTGGTCAGCGACGGCTCGACGGTGACCTGGCCCTCGACGTAGTGCGCCGCGGCCATTTCCGCGAGCCGCGGGTCGCCGTTGAAGTCGAGGCCACGCACCAGCGGGCCGACATGCGGCGGCAGCTCGTTCAGCGCGCCGTCGATCGCCCGGTTCTGGGCTTGGGCGGTCTCGAAGTTCGGATCGGCCTCGCCGAGCCGGTGCGGCGCGTTGACCACGTCGTACAGCTCGCGGCTGTAGGCGTGGATCGCGACGGCGGCTTCGTCCGACACGTGCGCGAGGCCGGCGTCGGCGTCGCGGCGTGCCAACGCGGTTTCGCGCAGGCGGCCGAAGTTCTCGTCGTTGCCGATGCCACGGCGGATGCTGTCGTGATCGGCGGCGGAACCGCGGTGGGCTGGGTCGGAGAGGTAGTCCTCGCTGAAGTCCGGACGGTCACGGTTTCCGTCCAGCCGGTCGGAGGTCGACTGCTCGGTGACCGGGGTTCGGTCCGGCTCGCGCTGGGGTTCCGGCTCGGGCTGGCGAGCCACTTCGGGCTCGTGTGCGGCCGGAGCCGTTTCGCGCGGCTGCTGGACCTGTGCGGGCTCGTCGAGCGAACCGCGGTAGCCCTCGAACGCGCGAGGAGGCGGCTCCTGGCGCGGGCCGGGAACCTGCGGTGGCTGCTGCTGACGC
>Ga0193717_1001890_pt1 | contig 12454 bp, 12 predicted proteins | sample U2c2metaG_FD_145900 | JGI IMG/M metagenome (GOLD analysis project Ga0193717, IMG submission 145900) | Soil microbial communities from a riparian zone of the East river system, Colorado, United States - U2c2 | ecosystem: Environmental > Terrestrial > Soil > Riparian zone | place: USA: East River...
AACGCGGCCGACTTCTATCGCGAGGCGCCGTGGATGATCCTGTTCCCCGGCGCCGCGATCAGCCTTGCGGTGTTCGCCTTCAACCTGTTCGGCGACAGCCTGCGCGACTACCTCGACCCGCGCTTCAAGACCTGAGCGCCTTCGTGCTAGCCTCCCGGCAAGCAAAGGAGGGAGGCATTTTCGCATGCGGAAACTTCTCATCGCAGCGCTGACAACGCTGGCCGCCATTGGCGGCGCGAGCGCGCAGCCCTATCCCTCCCGCCCCGTGACTGCGATCGTTCCGGCATCGGCCGGCGGCCCGACCGACACCATCGGCCGCATCGTGATGGCGCGCGCGCAGCAGCTCCTCGGCCAGACCATCATCATCGAGAATGTCGGCGGCGCCTCCGGCACCATCGGGACAGGCCGCGTGGTGCGTGCCGATCCGGACGGCTACACGATCGGCATCGGCGGCGTGAACCACTACGTCGTCAACGCGTCGGTCTACCCGCTGACCTACGACACGCTGAAGGATTTCGAGCCGATCTCGATGCTGGCGAATGGCCCAATGCTGATCATGTCGCGCAATTCTCTGCCGGCGAAGAACTTGGCCGAGTTGATGACGTGGCTGAAAGCCAACCCCGACAATGTGACCTTCGGCACCGGCGGCCTTGCAAGCCCGCCGCATATCAGCGGGCTTTCGTTACAGATCGTGACGGGCAACAAGTTCCAGTTCGTGCCGTTCCGCGGCTCCGCGCCGGCCTTGCAGCAGGTGTTGGGCGGCCAGCTCGATATCATCATCGATCAGGCCTCGTCCGCGCTTTCCGTCGCGAAAGCGGGCAGCGTGCGCGCCTATGCGGTGACGGCGAAACAGCGCCTCGCCTCCGCGCCGGACATCCCGACCGTCGATGAAGCGGGCTTGCCGGGGTTTCACGTTTCGATCTGGCAGGCCGTCTGGGCGCCGAAGGGCACGCCGAAGGACGTCATCGCGAAACTCAATGCCGCGATTGCCGGCGCGCTCGCCGATCCGGCGGTGCAGAAGCGGCTCGCCGAGATCGGGCAGGAGCTTCCGACCGCCGAGCAGATGACGCCGGAGGGCTTCGGCGCGTTCCACAAGGCCGAGATGGACAAGTGGACGCCGATCATCAAGGCCGCCAACATCAAGCCGGAAGGCACGTAGGGTCCGCGCCGTGCTTCAAAAGACGGATCGGATGATCGTCACGGCGCGCGTACACCGCCCGCCGCCGATCGTGCGGCGCATCGATGCCATTCCGGTCGCACTGCCGCTCAAAAGCCCGATGAAGATGGCCGGGATCACCATCACCAGGGCCGAGAACCTGCTGGTGCGCGTCGAGGCTGCGGACGGCACGGTTGGCTGGGGCGAAGCGCCCTCGGCGCCCATGATGACCGGGGACACGCTTGGCGGGCTCGTGGCGGCGGTGCGCGATCATCTTAGCTCCCTGCTGATCGGCAAGGACGCCGGCAACGATCACGGGCCGATGCTGCGGCGGGCGCTTGTCGGCAACAGCGGCGCGCATTCGGCGGTCGAGATGGCGCTGCTCGATCTGGCGGGGCGCGCGGCCGGAACGCGACTGATCGACATTGTCGCTCGTCCGCTCCGCCGGCAGGTCGCGCCCATGTGGCTCTTAGGCAATGCGACGCCCGAAGAGGACATCGCGGAGGCGCAGGCCAAGCGCGCGGAGGGCTTTGATTTCTTCAAGCTCAAGATCGGCGTGAAACCGATCGCTGTCGAGATCAAAGCCGCGCATGCGATCCGCAAGGCGCTCCCGGATGCGACGCTGTGCGCCGACGCCAATTGCGGGCTGACGCTCGCGGCTGCGCGCCGCTACGCGGAGCGCACACGCGATGTGAATCTGGCGTTCATCGAGCAACCGCTGCCGGCCGACGACATCGCCGGCCTGAAGGCGCTCACCCGCGGCACGAAAACCCCGATCGGCATGGATGAGAGCATTCATTCGCTCGCCGATATCGAGGCAGTGCGGCGCGCCGGCGCGAAGGGCGTGTCGCTCAAGCTCATCAAGCTCGGCGGTTTCCGGCAAGCCTTCGCGGCCGGAAAGCTATGCAAGACGCTCGGGCTGAAAATCAATGTCGCGGCAAAGATCGCCGAGTCGAGCATCGGCACGGCCGCCGCCGTGCACCTCGCCTGCGCGGTGCCGAATGTCGACTGGGGCGTGAGCCTGACGAACCTCTATCTCGCCGAGGATATCGTGAGGGCGCCGATCGCACTCAAGGATGGCGTCGTCGCGCTGCCCGATGGACCAGGCCTCGGCGTTGACGTAGACGAGGCCGCCGTCGCACGTTTCCGCGTGCACTAGCCATAGGGGACTGACATGCCGGGACCGCTTGCCGGTGTCCGCGTTCTCGAGCTCGCGCGTATCCTGGCCGGGCCGTGGGCGGGTCAGATCCTCGCCGACCTCGGCGCCGACGTGGTGAAGGTCGAGCGCGCCGGCGCGGGCGACGACACGCGCGGCTGGGGCCCGCCGTTCGTCGACGGCGCGGACGGCAGCCAGATGGCGGCCGCGTACTATCATTCGTGCAATCGTGGCAAGCGATCGGTCGCGGTGGACTTCGAGACCGAGGACGGCAAGCGCATCGTGCACAAGCTTGCGAAGCGCTCCGACGTGGTGATCGAGAACTTCAAGACCGGCGGACTCGCAAAGTTCGGCCTCGATTATGCGGGCCTCTCGAAGGACAACCCGCGCGTCGTCTATTGCTCGATCACCGGTTTCGGGCAGGACGGCCCTTACGCACATCGCGCCGGCTACGACCTGCTCATTCAGGGCATGGGCGGCATCATGGACCTCACCGGCCAGCCGGACGGCGAGCCGATGCGTGGCGGCGTCGCCTTCGCGGACGTGATGACCGGCATCTATTCGGCGCTGGCGATCACGGCCGCGCTGAACGAGCGCAACACGACCGGCAAGGGCAGCTACATCGACATGGCGCTGCTCGATACACAGGTCGCCGTGCTCGCCAACCAGGCGTCGAGCTATCTCGTCAGCGGCAAGGCGCCGACGCGCATGGGCAATGCGCATCCCGCAGTCGTGCCCTATCAGGTGTTTCCGGTGTCGGACGGCCACGTCATCATCGCGTGCGGCAACGACACGCAGTTCGCGCGGCTGATCGCGCTGCTCGGCGCGCCCGGGATGGCGCAGGACGAGCGCTACAAAACCAACGCAGGCCGCGTGGTCAATCGCGCCACGCTGATCCCGCCGATGATGGAGCTGACCGCGAAAATCAGGCGCGCCGATCTTTTGGCCAAGCTCGAAGCCGCGGGCGTGCCGGGTGGGCCGATCAACACGCTGGAAGATGTGTTCGCCGATCCGCAGGTGCTGGCGCGCAAGATGCGCATCGACCTGCCGAGCAAGTTCGCCAAGGGCGGCTCGATCCCCGGCGTACGCTCGCCGATCACCATCAACGGCGTCCGCATGGCCGCCGACCGCGCCCCGCCGACGCTGGGCGAGCATACGGAGGAGGTGTTGCGGGAGATCGGGGAGGGGTAGAGCCGGGCGCGGCGCCTCATCCTGAGGTGCGAGCGAAGCGAGCCTCGAAGGATGGCCACAAGCTCCGGAGTGCGCCGCCATCCTTCGAGACGCGATCCTTCGGATCGCTCCTCAGGATGAGGATCAGCGCACGGCCACCTACCCAAACACTTCCTTGTTGATCGCATTCTCCTTGTTCGGCGTGCCGTCGAGCACGCTGAGGATGTTGCGCACCGTTGCGACCGCCATGCGGTCCATCGACTCGACCGACACGCCGGCCATGTGGGCGGACACGATGGTGTTCGGGAGTTTCAGCAGCGGATTGTCGGCCGGCGTCGGCTCGGCGTCGAACACGTCGATGCCGGCGCCCGCGAGCTTGCCGCCGCTCAAAGCGGCGTACAGCGCCTTCTCGTCGATGATGCCGCCGCGCGCCGTGTTGATGATATACGCGCTGGGCTTCATCCTGGCGAAGCGCGCCGCATTGAATATGCCGACCGTCTCGGGCGTCTTCGGACAATGGATGCAGACGACGTCGGCGCGCGGCAGCGCGGCATCGAGATCGCTGACCGGCTCGCAGCCCGCCGCCTTGATGGTCGCGGTCGGCACGTAGGGATCGTAGATCAGCACCGTCATATCCATCGCGAGGCAGCGCTTGGCGGTGCGCGTGCCGATGCGGCCGAAGCCGACGATCAAAATCGTCTTCTCGGCGAGATCGATCGGTACATCCTTCCAGCGGTCCTGCCAGCGGTTGTCGCGCACCGCGGCGTCGTGGAAGAACACCTTCTTGGCGAGCCCGTACATCATGAAGATCGCGTGCTCGGCAACCGTCACCGAATTCGCGGTGCCGACCACCATCAGCGGGATGCCGCGTGCGGTGAGCGCCGGAATCTCAACCGCGTCGTAGCCGACGCCGATGCGCGCGGCGACGCGCAGGCGCGGGGCGGCGGCGATCTCCGGCGCTTTGAGCGGCGTCAGCGAGAGCGCGATGCCGTCGGTATCCTTCAGCGCCACCTGCAAGTCCGGCATCGTGATGTAGGGGTCGTAGCCGACCGCATCGATGTCGTCGCGGCCGATCAGTACGTCCCACCCGGCCTTCGCCATGGTTTCGGGAAGCATCACTCTCTTCTTGTTCGGCTGCATGGATCACACTTTGAAAACGGCGCGCCCGGCACGGGCCTCGCCCAGGGTGGGTTGGCGATAATCCTGCGCATTTGCATGGGGGGTCAAGCGCAACATGCGATTGACCCTCTGCCCAGTCCGTGGCCAATGTGGCGCCCGGAAAAGACTTCATTCGGGGAGAGACGCCTTGCGCGAGAACAAGCTGAAAACGCTCTGGAAGAATGGCGGCGTTGCGGTCAACGGCTGGCTTGGGATTCCGAGCTCCGCGTCGGCCGAGAGCATGGCGCGCTGCGGCTGGGATTCGATCGTGATCGACATGCAGCATGGCCTCGTCGACTACACCGACGCCGTGCCGATGCTGCAGGCGATCTCGCAGACCGAGGCGACGCCGATGGTGCGCGTGCCGTGGAACATGCCGGACGTCATCATGAAGTCGCTCGATGCCGGCGCCTACGGCATCGTCTGCCCGATGATCAACACGCCGGCCGAATGCGAGGAGTTCATCCAGAACTGCCGCTATGCGCCGCGCGGACGCCGCTCGTTCGGGCCGATCCGCGCCGTAATGTATGGCGGCTCCGACTACTGGAAATACGCCAACGAGACGATTTTGACGATCGCGATGATCGAGACGCAGCAGGCGCTCGACAATCTCGATGCGATCCTGAAAACCGACGGCCTCGACGCGGTCTATGTCGGCCCGGCCGATCTCGGCCTGTCGCTCGGTTTCCAGCCGGGGCCGGATCCGACCACGCCGAAGGTGCTCGACGCGATCAAATACATCGTCGAAGGCGCCAAGAAGGCGAAGATTCCGGCCGGCATTCACTGCTTCGCGCCCGAATGGGCGAAGCAGATGATCGGGCTCGGGTATCAGCTCGTCACGCTCGGCAACGACAACTCGCTGCTGATGGGAGCTGCGCGCGCGGCCATCGCGGCGACGCGCGAGGGCGCGCCGAAGCCGGGCGAGAAGTCGATGTACTGAGGAAGCCCTCACCCTGAGGAGCACGCCGTCGCGTTAGCGATGGCGTGCGTCTCGAAGGGCGAGGGCGAGCACCGGCGTTGGCGGCCATCCTTCGAGACGCGCTTCGCGCTCCTCAGGATGAGGACTGCGTTACCCCGCGAGCCACCCGCCGTCCACGACGAGGATCGTGCCGTGGCAATAGTCCGAGGCGCGCGAGGCGAGGAACACCGCCGCGCCGCCCATGTCCTCCGGCTCGCCCCAGCGGCCGGCTGGAATGCGCGATAGCAGCCGTTCGCTGCGCACCGGGTCGTCCTGCAAGGCTTGCGTCGCATCAGTGCGCACATAGCCCGGCGCGATCGCGTTCACGTTGATGCCCTTCGCGGCCCATTCGTTCGCCAGCAATTTAGTGATGCCCGCAACGCCGTGCTTCGAGGCCGTGTAGGACGGCACGCGGATGCCGCCCACATAGGCGAGAATCGAGGCAACGTTGATGATCTTGGCGCCCCCGCCGCGCGCAAGCGCACGTTTGGCGAAGGCCTGCGCGAGGAAGAACACACTTTTCAGATCGACGTTGATGACGTCGTCCCAGTCCTTTTCTGAGAATTCCAGCGGATCGGCGCGGCGGAGGATCCCGGCGTTGTTGACAAGGATGTCGGCTTGCCCGGCCCAGCGAATCGTTTCGTCGAGGATGCGCTCGACCGGCTCGATGCTGGCGAGGTCCGCCTTGATGGCGAGGTAGTCGCCACCCGCGTCGCGCACGCGCCCGGCGGTCTCGTCTTGCGATGAGCGCGCAACGCCGGCGATGCGTGCGCCCGCCGCGGCAAGCGCCACGGCTATCCCCTGCCCGATCCCGTGGCTCGCGCCGGTGACGATCGCGGTCTTGCCGGTCAGGTCGAACGGCGAGGCCATCTCAGGCCGTCTTGCGCTTGGCGTCCGGTCGTTCGGCGCAGAAATCGTTGAGCTGCGCGACCGCATCGCCCGGCTTCGGCGCTTCCACCGCTGCGGCGATCTGCTCATAGAAGCGCGCGATCCCGAGATACATGTCGCGCGCCGCCGGATCGTCCTCCTGAAACTGCGCGATCTCCTCCATCTCGGCGACCCAGCGATAGGCCTTCGGCGGCATGCGGGAGACGAAGCCGCGCATCCAGTTGAGCAGCATCGGCTGGCTTTCGGATAGTTCCTGCAGCAGCGCATCCGCGGTGCCGCCGCGCGTCGACCCGAGCATCATGGCCGAGCCGATCGCGGTGCATCCCTTGGTGATGCCCGCATAAGAGAGCTTCATGGCGGACGCCGCCCCGTTCGGTCCGTCCATCACGCGGACGCTTAAGCCGCGCTCCGCAAGCCGCTCGAACTCCTTCGCGCCCGGCCCGGACGCATAGAAGATCGTGCGCGAATTCGGACCCGGTGGCGGACCAATGATGCCGGCATCGACGTAAATGCAGCCGGTGTCTCGCAACGCCGCGCCGATGCGCTCGGCGGTCTGCGGCGAGACCGCGTTGCAATCGACATAGACGGCTCTCCGCGCAGCGCGCTTGAGCGCCGGCGCGAGCCGTTCGGCCAGCGCCACGGCATCGCCCGGCGGCACGATCGACAAGATGAAATCCGCTTGGCGCACGAATTCCTCATCGGTCGCGACGGGCAGCGCCCCTGCCCGCTCGGCGCGCGCCGCACTCGCGGCGCTCCGCCCGGTGAGTTGCGTGATGACGGTTGCGCCGCGCTCGTGCAGCCGGCGCGCCACGCCTGAGCCCATCTCGCCCATGGCGATGACGCCAATCGTATCGGCCATCGGTTCGTCCTTGTTTTTCAGCAATGTTTCTGCGTAACCCATTGTCGCGCGCGCGCACATTCATGTCTACGAGGTCGCATGACGTTTTCGTCCGGAAACCCCATTGTCGATCGCTACATCGCCGAGGGCTACGACACCGTGCGCGGCATGTCATCGCGTTTCGCGGCGACGATTTGCGGCCACATCATCCGCCGCCAGAGCGAGCTCGGTATCAAGGGCCACATCGCGGAAATCGGCACGTTCGAGGGCCGCTTCTTCATCGCGATGGCGCTGGGGCTCGCGCCGGGCGAGCGCGCGCTCGGCATCGACACGTTCGAATGGCCGAATTCGGGCGTGCTCGATCTTTTCCATTCGCATTGCGCGCGGCACGGCCTCGCACGCGAGCGCTATATCGCCATCAAGGCGAACATCCGCGATCTCACCGCGAAGGATTTTGCCGGCGCGCTCGGCGGACCCGTGCGATTCTTCCACATCGACGGCGATCACTCACGCGACCACCTGCTCGCCGACCTCGCGCTCGCCGAGGCGGTGCTGCACCCCCAAGGCATGATCTGCCTCGACGACATGCTGCATCCCGGCTACCCGCTGCTCATCGTGGCGGTCCACGAATGGATGGAGCGCCATCCTGACTGGCGCGTGCTCTGCGTGATCGACCGGGAGGATATCGTGGCGGCGGCGAAGTTCGTGATCTGCCACAAGGACGTGGTCCCGTTGTTCGAGCAGGATCTGATGGACACGTTCAAGGCCCAGCACTTCGTGCTCGGCTCCGAATGGGAGCGCTATTTCTGCGTGGTGCTCACGCCGAAGCCGCGGCTCGCGGAGGTGGATTGACCCCCACCCATCCCTCCCCCGCAAGCGGGGGAGGGATGAGAGAGCGAGTTACTGCGTCGCCGCCGTCAGCGCATAGACCGACATCTCGGTGCGGGCATCCGCGATCGAGAACCAGCGGTGCTGCTCGGACCGGAATGCACGCCAGTTCTCCAGCACCTTCTTGAATTGCTCGCTTTTCGCCGCTTCCTCGTCGAGCACCTGCTCCAGCGCGGTACGCAGCGCACGCAAGATCTCGGGCGAGAGAACGGTCAGGACCGCGCCCTGCGCGACCACGCGGGCGATCGCCTTGGCGTTGCGCGCGTCATAGCCGGCCAGCATTTCCATCAGCGCGTAGGAACAGGCCGCGCGCAGCATTGATTGGTAGCTTGGCGGCAGTTCGCCCCACTTCGCCTTGTTGATGTACAGGCAATTGTTGGCGCACAGCTCGAGCACGCCCGGAATGTGCATGTACTTGGCGACCTTGTGGAAGCCGAGCTTTTCGTCGTCATGCGGGCCAACCCACTCGGCGGCATCGATGGTCCCCTTTTCGAGTGCAGCATAGATCTCGCCGCCCGCGATCTGCTGCGGCACGACGCCAAGCTTCTGCATCACCCGGCCGCCGAAACCGGCGACGCGCATCTTGATGCCGTTGAAGTCCGCGACCGTCTTCAGTTCCTTGCGGAACCAGCCGAAGCTCTGCCCGCCGGTGTTGCCCATCGGAATACTGACGATGCCGAGCGGGTCATACATGTCGTCGATTAGTTTCCTGCCGTCGCCGAACATGTACCAGGCATTGTGCTGGCGCGCCGTGAAGCCGAACGGCAGCGAGCCGTCAAAGATCAGCGTCGGATTCTTGCCGACGTAGTAGCCCGAATAGGTGTGACCGCATTCAACCGTTCCGTTGGAAACCGCATCGAGCACCTGCAGACCGGGCACGATCTCGCCGGATGCAAACGTTTCGATCGCGAACTTGCCGTCGCTCATCTCGTTGACGAACTTCGCCACCGTCGGAGCCGCGCCCCACAGGCCTTCGAGCGCCTTGGGAAAGCTCGAAGTGAGCCGCCATTTGATCGCGGGCTGCTGGGCGATGGCGGGCGACGCAACGCTCACGGCGGCAGTGGCGGCGGTCAGGCGCGCAAAATTCCGGCGGGAAACAGGCATCATGGTCCTCCCTTGCCGCGGCACGCGGCGCATGTGTGCCGGCGGCGTTTTTGTTGATTATTCGGGGGATGCCGGCTTGGTCCCGAGGCGAGCCTAGCAAAAGACCGGCGGCTTGCGCAGCCAATATGCGGGCTGTGCAGGGCAGGCAGCCTCCCGGTGGGACCCCCTGCGGGCCAAAGTTGCGCGGGGCGTGCTAAGACGGCCGAGTTCGCGGGGCATGCCGCCGCCGGGATGCGGAGCTCGCAACGAATGGCCAATACAATCCGGGTTCTTTCATCGCTCGGCACACGCGAAGTGGTCGAGGCGATTGCGCCGGACTTCGAGCGCGAGCACGCCTGCGCGGTCGCGCGGGTCTACGATTCGTCCATTGGGCTTCTGAAACGCGTTGCCGACGGCGAGACGGCTGACGTCGCCGTATTCACCGCGGCAGCCCTCGACGGGATCATCGCGCAAGGCAAGGTCGTAGGCCGCATCGATGTGTCCCGCTCCTTCGTCGGCATGGCGGTGAGAAAGGGCGCGCCCAGGCCCGACATCGGCACGCCCGAGAAACTGAAACAGGCGCTGCTCGCGGCGAAATCTCTCGCGCACTCCAAGACCGGCGCGAGCGGCATTTATTTCGCCAGCCTGATCGATCGCCTTGGCCTTCGCGATGCGCTGAAAGCCAAGACCATCGTGCGCGACGGCATCGTCGCCGACATCGCGGCGAGCGGCGAAGCCGAACTGGCCGTACAACAGATCAGCGAATTGATGCAGTCCGGGGGTATCGACATCGTCGGGCCGCTGCCAGACGAATTGCAGCAGGTCACGATCTTTTCGGCCGGCGTGTTCACCGGCTCGGCACAGATCGACCTTGCCGAGGCTTTCGTCGCGCATCTCGCTTCGCCCGCGAACGCGGCTCTCATTCGCGCCAAAAGCCTCTGCTCTGCGTCGCGCTGCTCTGGCTCGCCGGCAATGGGCTGCGCATCACCATTCTGGCGGTGCCGCCGGTCATCCCGCTGATCCGCCTCGATCTCGGCATGTCGGAAACGCAGGTCGGCATCCTCACCGGCCTGCCGCCGGTGTTGTTCGCCTGCACCGCAGTCCTCGGCTCGCTGCTGATCGCGCGCTTTGGCGCGGTGAAGACGCTGCTTGCCGGGCTCTTCGCCACTGCGGCTGGATCGGCGCTGCGCGGGGCCGCGCCGGACATCTTGTTTCTCTATGCGGCCACCATCGTGACCGGTTTCGGCGTTGCGATCATGCACCCCTCGCTGCCGCCGCTGGTGCGCAGCTGGACACCGCAGCGCATCGGCTTCGGCACCGCAGTGTTCACCAACGGCCTGCTGGTCGGCGAAATCCTGCCTGTGGCGCTGACCATTCCGGTGGTGCTGCCGCTGCTGGGCAATAGCTGGCGCGCGACTTTTGTTCTCTGGGCCCTCCCGGTCGTGATCATTGCGCTGATCATCATGGCGCTCGCCCCGCGTCGGCCTGCGTCCACACAACCGAAAGCGCCGCAGCGCTGGTGGCCGGACTGGAGCGACCCTCTCATCTGGCGGCTCGGGATCGCGCTTGGCAGCGTCAATTCGATGTATTTCTCGGCAAACGCGTTCCTGCCCGACTATTTGCACCACATCGGGCGGCCGGACCTCGTGAGCGCCGCGCTGACCGCACTCAATGTCGGGCAAATCCCGGCATCGTTGCTGCTGCTCGCCGTCGCCGGGCGGCTGGAGCGTGCGATCTGGCCGCATGTCGTGTGCGGCGCGGGCTCGCTCGCAGCAATCGTCGGGATCGCGGTGCTGCCCGGTCCCGGCATCGTTGCCTGCGCGGCGGTGCTCGGCTTTTTCGCAGCCGCAATCCTGATCCTGATGCTTGCGCTGCCGCCGCTGCTCGCGCCGCCGGACGACGTCCATCGCGTGTCGGCTGCGATGTTCACCATCAGCTACTCGTGCGCGGTGATCACCCCGGTGTTCAGCGGGCTGGCCTGGGACTTGAGCGGCATCGCGCAGTCGGCCTTCGTGCCGCTCGGCGCGTGCGCGGTCATCCTGATGGCGCTCGCCCCCGGTCTGCGGCTGCCGCGAAAGACCGTGCTCTAGCTGGCCTTCTTCTCGCGAGCAGCCCGGCGGCTTTCCAGTGTGTCGAGCGTTGCCTCGGCACGCTTGTGCAGCTCCTGGTGAAGCTTTTCGAGGTCTTCTTCCGACAGGTCTTCGGCGTTCGCGACCCGGTTCTCGGCCTCGCTCACGGCGATAATGAGCTCGGAAAGCTTGAGCTGAATCGCCATCGTGTCGCGGTTCTGGGTATTCTGAATCAGGAACACCATCAGGAACGTGACGATCGTCGTCGATGTGTTGATCACGAGTTGCCAGGTATCGCTGTAGCCGAACAGCGGCCCGGTCGTGGCCCAGATGATGACAAGCGCTGTCGCGATAAGGAACGCGATTGGCTTGCCGGTCCAGTGCGCGACCGCGCAGGCTGCTTTTGAGAACGCTTCGGACCAGTGATGTGTGCTCGCCGCCGATGTCTTTCCACGGGCGGAGTCGCTTGCGGACTTCGCGGCGGCCTTCGCAGGCTTGGCATTCTCCGCGACGACCTTCGGCTTGCTGCGCGTTTGAGCCATTTGTTTCCTGCTTGCAATGAGCCGCAACCGGCCGTCGCACGTTGACGAGTGTCAATGCGGCGCGAGCGGACCTTGTTCCGACGTACGCTCGCGCGCAAGCCGCGTGGACAGTTTCCAAAATCGTGGACGTCAGTTCGGGAGAATGCCGCTAGCGGCGGCCGCCGGCGGCCATGACGGCGCGGGTCGATTGATCGGGGCCGAAATCTTCGGCGCCCTCGATCGAGAGCAGATCGGCCAGGCGTGTGCGCGCACGATTGACGCGGCTCTTGATGGTGCCGACCGCGCAATCGCAGATCGACGCGGCTTCCTCATAGGAGAATCCGGAGGCGCCGACGAGGATCAGCGCCTCGCGTTGATCGGGCGGGAGCTTGCCGAGCGCCGTGCGGAATTCCTGGAACTCGAGCCGGCTGCTCTGCTCGGGATGCGACTTCAGGCTTTCCGCATAGCTGCCATCGGTATCCTCGACCTCGCGGCGGCGCTTGCGATACTCGGACCGGAACAGGTTGCGCAGGATCGTGAACATCCAGGCGGACATGTTCGTGCCCGGC
>Ga0193717_1001891_pt1 | contig 12453 bp, 12 predicted proteins | sample U2c2metaG_FD_145900 | JGI IMG/M metagenome (GOLD analysis project Ga0193717, IMG submission 145900) | Soil microbial communities from a riparian zone of the East river system, Colorado, United States - U2c2 | ecosystem: Environmental > Terrestrial > Soil > Riparian zone | place: USA: East River...
ATCGGGGAGGCACCGGAGGTCTACGAGTGGCAGCTCGCAAAGCTCGTGCCGCTTGACGACGCCGCCGCGCCAAACACTGATCCACTCCGTCGACCTTCCGACGAATGATGCCGCCGTTCCAACCGTCGACCGCGTGGAAGTCGACCGGGTCGCGTACTCACTCGAGTCGGGGAAGTACCAACTGCCGACGCCACCGCCGGTTCAACGCCCGCTCATGCCGACGAGCGGACACCACCTACTGACTAGGAGCCCAACTCACCGAGGAGCTGTGGGGGGATCTTCGTGTCTGGCGCGCATGTATGCGAGGTCGCGCTGGTCCAGGGCGTTACCCACCAAGAGAGCCGAGCTGGCGGTGCCACCATCAAGGACGCCACGCCGATCGTCGCCGAGTTCGACGACAAGGCCGAACCTCACTCAACCCTGCACACGTCCGCCGCCAGCCGTCGGCCAGAGCCCGACCGCCGAGCCGAGCCGGTCGACGAGCACCAGACCGAAACAGCCCGGCGCCGGCCCCGACCGGGAACTGAGCTGACTGGCGCGCGTGTCCACGGCGCCGGCACGCTCGTCGAGCAGCCGTTCGGCATACCTTCCGAACCGCCGCCCTGGCGCACGTTCACCGGCACAGGCACGGCGAGCGGGATGCCGGGAGTCCTCATCCGCAACGGCGAACGCGAGTTCCCGGCCGTCTTCTGCGCCGCTGCCTGACCTTCATCGGGTGGCCTGACACCGGCCAGCTCGGCGGCCTGATGCCCTTTACGAGGAAGGGCCCGGACGCGCACGGCGTCCGGGCCCTTCGGTTCGATCGTCAGGCGATGATGTCGTTGATGTACCAGTTGGTGCCGACCGCCATCGGTGCGGTGTAGGTGGTGAAGGCGGTGCCGTCGGGGTCGACGAACCAGTGCGGGGTGCGCTGGTAGGCCAGCAGGGTGCTGTCGCTGTTGCGCTTGGCGATGATGTCGTCGCGGCCGTCGTTGTCGACGTCGGTGAAGGTGATGCTGTTCACCGTCTCCCAGCCGTACCCGAGGACGGCGCCGCCGGAGTAGTTGAGCGCGATCATGATCAGCCTGCCGTTGGACAGGTAGACGAAGTCCGGCGACCCGTCGAGATCCACGTCCGCGATGCCCTGGTACGCGTCGTATTCTCCGTTGTCCATGAACTTGACCGGCGCTTGGAGCGTGTCGATGCCGTTCAGCCCGTTGTTGAAGTAGACGTAGGAGTCACCGGTGCCGGCGCGGCGGGCCAGGATGTCGTCCAGGCCGTCGCCGTTGTAGTCGTAGACGTACATCATGTCGTTGATGTTCCAGCCCCAGCCGAGGTAGACCAGACCGGACTGCAGCGTCGTGGTGCCGTTGAACTGGCCGCTGTGCAGCGCCGCGTACAGGCCCCCGTCGGGGGTCGTCGCCACCACGTCGGCGAAGCCGTCACCGTTGAGGTCGGCGGTGCCGATCCAGGAGAACCCGCCCCAGCCGTCGTTGATGAACGTCGCCCTCGGGTAGGTCGCGGTGCCGTTGAACGCGCCACCGTTCTTGTAGACCATCAGCGCACTGCCGTACTGGCGGGCCAGGATGTCGGGAATCCCGTCGCCGGTGAAGTCGTGACTACGGCCACCGCCGCCCGCGGCACGCTCCTGCGAGGTGGTGGGCGCGAGCATCACCACGTGGCCGTCGCCCTTCGGTGCTGGGGCGGATCTCTCCGCCGCTGACGCGGACGACCCGAGGCCGACCACGACGGCCGCCGCGGTCAGTGCCGCGAACACAACCGTTCCCTTGATACGCATAAGTTTCTCCCCAGTGAATTCCGCAGTGGCCCCCTGCCACCGTGGTACAACCTAGTACTCCAGTCGTAGATCGTGATGTTCACCGATTCTGGTGCGATTGTTGCTGGTAGTGGGCTTGTTGGGCTCGGTGTTGGTGTTGGCGGCGCCAGCGTGACCAATGCAGGGTGTGCGGGATGTCGGTGGGTGAAGCAAGAGTGAGCTTGTTGTAGAGGTGGCGGATTTCGTTGAGTGTCAACGGAATCAACCCGGTCGGGGCGGGTTTGGTGCGGGCGGTGACTGTCACGGCGGCGAGGAAGGCGTGGGCGAGTAGCACGAGGGTTGTCCAGCGGTACCAGGATGTCCAGGTGCGGCACTGGTGTTCGTCCAGTCCGGTTTGGCCTTTGCTGGTTTGAAAGGACTCCTCCACTGTCCAGCGGCGGCCGGCTACCCGGACCAGGGTGGCCAGCGGCACGCGCTCGGGTGCGTAGCAGCGGTAGTAGGCCAGCTCTCCGGTGCGACGGTTCCGCCGGACCAGCAGCCACCGATGCCCCGCAGGGTCGTCCGCTCCACCGATCAGTCGGATCCAGGCCCAGTCGTAGAAGCGGTGTCCCTTCGCGCCCTTGCCAGCGGACAGGCGTTGCCAGACACGTTTCGGCAGCCGCCTGGCCAGCTCGTCGGCCCGATAGGTGCCGGTGACGGTGGTGACGTGGTGGGCGCAAGCCACCGCCAGCACGTACCCGACCTGCCGCTTCTCCAGATCGCCGCGCAGGGTCGGGTTACCGCCGTAGACCTCGTCGCCGGCGACCCACTTGGCGGGCACACCGGCATCGAGGGCACGCAGGATCATGCGCGAGGCCAACGCGGGCTTGGTCGCGAACGCGGTGTCCTCGGGCACCCCAGCCGCCGCGCACCGGTCGGGATCGCCGGTCCACGAGCGCGGCAAGTAGAGTTCACGATCGATCAGTGTGTGCCCGATCTTGGTGGTATAGGTCAGAAACACCCCGACCTGGGCGTTCTCGATCCGGCCGGCGGTGCCGGTGTATTGCCGCTGGACCCCGACCGAGCAGACGCCCTTCTTGAGGTCTCCAGTCTCGTCCACGACCAGCATCGCGTCGAGGTCACCGAGATGCTCCACTGCGGCCTCTCGCACGTCGTCACGCACCTCGTCGGCATCCCACACCGCCCGCGACAGCAGATGCTGCATCCCGTCCGGCGTCTCGTCCCCGGCATGCTCGGCGATCGTCCAACAGTTCTTACGCGGCAGATCGGCCAGCAACCCTTCCACGAACAAGCTTGCTCGTCGACGCGGCTCCACCCGCTTGAACCGCCCGGCCACCCGTGCCATCAGCGTGTCGAACTTCGCACGCCAGCCGACCGGATCTACACCCTCACCACGGTTTACCATGGCGGCCGCGGCCACCACACGATCTTGAGTAGTCCACACAACCACTCATGATCAACTGGTGGCCGCATCCGTCTTCACGAGCCCCTACCAGCCAAGATCACGAAGTCCGGCTGGAGTACTAGGCGCGTCCGAAACTCATCGCTTGCCGCCACTCGGCACACCCTCTGTGTCCTATTCCCTCCGGCCTACCCTCGCTGGGCCGGAACATGACCAGCGCCGTCGCTGGACGCACGGCGGCCTACCCTCCCGGTCGGAGTTGTGAATAACCCTCTATGTCTCTCGGGTCACCTCGCTCGCGGACTTGTCGGTGCGCAGACCGCTGAACCTGGGGTGGCGCAGTCTGCCGTCGCGGGTCCACTCGCTGAAGCCGACCTGCACGACGAGCTCGGGTCGGATCCAGTGCGCGGTCGGTTCTCGCACCTGGTCGGCGAACGGGCAGTCCGGCTGGGCCATGGCGTCCATCCGTACCCGCAGCTCCCGCAGTGTGGCGTGGTCGTAGCCGGTGCCGACCTTGCCGGCGTACCGGAGGGCGTCGCCATCGTGGTAGCCGACGATGAGCGCGCCGAAGCCGGCCCGCGAGCCCTGCGGCTCGGTGAACCCGCCGACGACGAACTCCTGGTCGCGCAGGCACTTGAACTTGAGCCAGTCGGTGGTCCGGCCGCCGCGGTAGGGCGAGTCGGCGCGTTTGGCGATGAGGCCTTCCCACCCGCTGTCGCAGGCGTGCCGGTAGTACGCCTCGCCGTCGCCGTCCAGGTGTTCGGAGTAGTGCAGCCGGCCGTGGAAGCGGAACACCGTGCGGAGGATCTCCTTGCGTTCGCGCAGCGGGCGGTCGGTCAGGTTCGTGCGGTCGTAGGAAAGCAGGTCGAACAGGTAGTAGTGGACGCCGTCGCCGATTCGGACGATCTCGCCGTCCGCGACGAAATGCGTGCCGCCGGACTCGGTTAGCAGCTCGACCAGCTCCGGATAGCTGTCGTCGAGCCGTTTCTGGTTACGCGACCACAGTTGTGGCCGCCAGCCGGTGCGCATGGACAGGGCGCGCACCCCGTCGAGCTTGCGCTCGAAGAGCCAGTCGTCATCGGAAAAACGGCGGTCGGTCGGGGTGGCGAGCATCAACTCGGGCGGCTCGATCATCGTGTCTTGTTCAAAAGATGGTGATTCACAACGGGGTGTGTGGCTGGGTTGTTGAGGTGGTTGCGTGTCCGACCGTTCGGGCAGACCGCCGTGCAGCGACGGTACTGGTCATGGGTCGGTGGCTGGGTCGGGTAGGTGGCTGGGTCTCCGGCCGCTCGGGCGGGCCTCCGGCCCACCCTCGCTGGGCCGGAACATGACGGCGGCCTACCCTCCCGGTCGGAGTTGTGAATAGCCCTCATCACTCATCTCAGTGATCGGTGATTGTGCAACTTGCATACCCGGAGTTGCGAACTCTAATCGTTGTGGACCCGCCTGGATAGCGGCCGGCTAGATTCCCGGAATCTCGCCGCCGCGGAAGGCGTCCACGAACAGGCGGTGGTCCACGCGGGTTTGTTCCGCGTAGGCCATCGCGAAGGTCGTCAGCGCGGTGACGAACTCGTCCTCGTCGGTGATGACCGCCGCGATCGCCGCCTCGCTCTGGAAGTCGACGAGCGTCTGCTCGGAGTCGGTGTCGGAAACGCAGTGCATCTTCGCCGTGGCCCGGCCGAGAAAGTCCAGCACGGGCTCCATCTCGGCCGGTTCGGTCAGCTCCGACCAGTCGAGGTCGCTCGTGTACGGCGACAGCTCGGACACCACGAAACCCGTGCCGTTCACCGAGGTGTGGCCCAGCCACGGGTCCGCGTGCGCCTGCAGCGCGCGCTGCGACACCGCGGTCCGGTGCCCCTCGTTGGTGAAGTAGCCGCGGATCCGCTCCTCGTCGACGATCCGGCTCGGCGCCGCCACGTTGCCCTGCTTCATCGACAGCACGACGTCGTTCTCGAGCGCCTGCGTGTGTCCCTCGACGAGCACGTTGTACGCCGGCAGCCCGGCGGAGCCGATGCCAAAGCCGCTGCGGCCGACGAGGTCCTTCACATAATAGGTGTTGCCGCCGAACCGTTTACCCTCCGGAATGCTGTCCAAATAGGACTCGAAGGCCGCGCGGGCGAGCCGCTGTTCCGCGTCGTCCAGCTCGCGAACACCCGGCCCTCTCGCGAAGCGTCGCTCGTAGCCGTCGATGGCCGTCATCGTGTCGAGCAGCTCGATCCTGGTGCGCAACCGCGCCCGCAGCAGCACCTCGTGCACCGTGCCCTCGGTGCTGTCCAACTGTAGCCGCACCATCTCGTCGCCAGGGTTGTCCGCGAAGGCCCGCACCTGCCGGACGTAGGCACGCAGGAAGGTGCCGATCAGGCTCGTGATGTCGTCGTCGGAGATCGCCTTGCTCCACGCCAACAACGCCACGCTCGCCCCGAGCCGTTTGAGGTCCCAGGTGAAACAGCCGAGGTAGGCCTCGTCGAAGTCGTTGACGTCGAACACGAGCGTGCCGGAGGAGTCCATGTAGGTGCCGAAGTTCTCCGCGTGCAGGTCGCCCTGGATCCACACCCGGCTGGTCCGCTCGTCGGCCCACGGGTCGTGGTCGTTGGCCATGTCGGCGTAGAACAGGCAGGCGGTGCCGCGGTAGAACGCGAACGGCGCGGCGGCCATCTTGCGGAACTTGCGCCGGAAGGCCACCGGGTCCGCTCGCATCAGCTCGTCGAACGCGTCGACGAGCACGTCGACGATCTGCGACCGGCGCGCGTCGGCGCCTTGTTCCACGATCTGGTTCGTGACGCTGTCCATCACCTCACCCTGCCAGTACGGGATGGTTGCGTGTTAAGTGAACCGTCGCTAGCCTATGTGAACTTGCACTAGGGAGCGGCCCATGTATCTCACGCAGACCCTCCACCAGGCCGTGCAGCAGCGGCCCGACGAGCTGATCACGATCTTCGGGGACCGGACGCGCACGGTCACCGAGTGCGCCGACCGGGTCGCGCGGCTGGCCGGGGCGCTGCGCGGGCTCGGCGTGTCCGAGGGGGAGCCGGTCGGCATCCTGTCGCTCAACTCGGACCGCTACCACGAGTACCTGCTGGCCGTGCCGTGGGCGGACGCCGTGCTGAACCCGATCAACATCCGGTGGACCCCCGCCGAGATCGGCTACTCGTTGCGTGAGTCCGAGACGAAGGTGCTGCTGGTCGACGACACGTTCGCGCCGATGGCGCCGAAGCTGCTCGACGAGCACCCCGGACTGTCCACAGTGGTCCACATGGGGGACGGCCCGGCGCCGGACGGCATGCTCGGCTACGAGGACCTGATCGCCGGGAGCGAACCGGTCGAGGACGCCCGGCGCGGCGGCGACGCGTTGCTCGGCCTGTACTACACGGGTGGCACGACCGGCACGCCGAAGGGCGTGATGTTGAGTCACCGCAACCTGATGACCTCCGCGCTCGGCACGCTCGCGACCGGCGGTTTCATGTCGTCGCGCGGCAGGCTCATGCATACCGCGCCCATGTTCCACCTCGCCGACGGCGCCGCGTGGGTGTCCGGTCAACTGGTCGGTGCCACGCACGTGATCGTGCCGGTGTTCAGCCCGGCCGCGGTGTTCGCGGCGATCACCGAACACGAGGTGAGCGACACGCTGCTCGTGCCGACGATGATCCAGATGCTGGTGGACGACCCGGCCGCCGCCGACTACGACCTGACCGGCCTGCGCCACATCGTGTACGGCGCGTCGCCGATCTCGGAGGCCGTGCTCGACCGCGCCCGCAAAGTGTTCTCCAGCGCCGGTTTCACGCAGGCGTACGGCATGACCGAGCTGTCCCCGGTCACGACGCTCCTGCTGCCGGACGACCACGACGACCCGAGCCTGCGCCGTGCCGCGGGCCGGGCCGCGCCGCACGCCGAGGTCCGGATCGTCGACCCGGACGACAACGAGGTGCCGCGCGGGACCGTCGGCGAGATCGTCGCGCGGGGCGACCACGTGATGCTCGGCTACTGGCGCCGTCCTGAGGAGACGGCGACCGCGCTGCGCGGCGGCTGGATGCACACCGGCGACGGCGGGTACATGGACGAGCGCGGGTACGTGTTTGTGGTCGACCGCATCAAGGACATGATCGTCTCGGGTGGCGAGAACGTGTACTCGGCCGAGGTGGAGAACGTGCTCGGCAAATATCCCGCGGTCGCGACCTGCGCGGTGATCGGCGTGCCGGACGAGCGGTGGGGCGAGCGGGTGCACGCGGTCGTCGTCGCCCTGGACGCGGTGACGGAGGAGGAGCTGCGGACGTTCTGCCGTGAGCACATCGCCGGCTACAAGATGCCGCGCAGCATGGAGTTCGTCACGGCGCTGCCGATGTCGGGCGCCGGCAAGGTACTGAAACGCGAGCTGCGCCGCAAGCACTGGGACGGTGCCGAGAAACAGGTCAACTGACCGTGCTCGCCCCATCCCGTGGCACCCGCCCGCGCAACCGCCGGCAACTGATCATCGCGGCGGCCGCGGAACTGTTCGCCACCAAGGGGTATCCGCACGTCGGCATGTCGGACATCGCGTCGGCGGTCGCCATCGGCCCGTCCGCGCTGTACCGGCACTTCAGCGGCAAGCAGGAGCTGTTGTTCGAGGCGGTGCTGTCGGCCATGACCTCGGTCCGGCTCGACTCGTTCGGATCCATCGCCGACTGGGTGCTGACGAACCGTGGGCTCGGTGTGCTGTGGCAACGGGAGTCGCGCCATCTCGACCCGGCCGCGCGGGCGAAGCTGCGCGACGAGCTGGTCGGGTTGCAACGTCAGGCGGCGGCGCTGATCCGTCGTCCCGTCGCCGACGCCGAGCGCGACCTGTTGGGCTGGGCGACGATGGGTGCGCTCATGAGCGTGTCGTTCCAACGCATCCGCCTGCCGGCGAGGGAGTTCCGAGAGCTGCTGGTCACGATCGCACAGGACGTTGCGGCGACGCGCCTGCCCGTGTCGCGGCTCGATCCACCGTCCACAAGCGACACAACAGCGCCGTCCACTCGCGACGCGGTACTGGCGGCCGCGATCCGCCAGTTCGCGGCGCGCGGTTACCACAGCGTCGGGATCGAGGAGATCGGCGCGGCGGCCGGGATCGCCGGGCCGAGCATCTACCACCACTTCGCGAGCAAGGTGGACCTGCTGGTGGCCGGCATGAACGTCGGTGCGGCGGAGCTGCGAGCCCGCATGGCCGCCGCGTCCGGGCTCGGGGAGGTGCTGGGGTCGTACGTGGACTACTCGCTGGCACACAGTGACGTGCTGGACCTGTTGATCGCGGAGCTCGACCACCTGCCCGACGAGCGCCGGGGGCCGCTGCGTGCCGCGCAGCGCGCGTACGTCGCGGAGTGGTCCCGCCTGATGGCCGAGGTGCATCCCCACCTGCCGTCCGCCCACGCGCGGGTGCGGATCCAGGCGGCGCTGACGGTCACCAACGACCTCGCCCGCACCCGACACCTGAGCAGCCGTCCCGGCATCGCCGCCGAGACCCGCGCGGTGGGGGAGCGAATCCTGCGCCTGTAACCCGCGCGGGTCTCCCGCACAACCATGCCGTGAAAGGCGCGTTCAGGGCACCCAGCGCCGTCAACGCGCCTTTCACCGCACGTGCTTTGGCCCTGCCGCGCTTGAGCCATAGCCCACCGGCGTCGCCGCTGCCAGTAAGTTCGACCGTGCCTCGAGGTGTCCACGACTGGCCGGTCGTAGGTTTTTTGTATGCACCTGGTATTTCTGAGCCGGCCCGACCGCGGGCACCTGTACCCGACGTTGCGGCTCGCTGAGGAGCTGGGCGCGCGCGGACACCGGGTGACCTTCGCCTCCGGCGACCCCTACCTCGAAGAGCTCGCCGGCGAGGGCGTGACGCCGCTGCGGTTCGGTCAGTACGAACGGAGCCTGCTCGAGATGCCGGCGTTCGTGGCGTGCGGCCCGGCCGATGTCGTGGTGTGCGACCCCCGCACGCTCGGCGCGGCCACCGACTTCGGACAGCAGTGGGACGTGCCGGTCGTGGTGGCCGGGACGTCACTCGCCGAGTCGCCGCTCGGGTGGCCGTACGAGCGGTCCTTCGACTCGTACGTCTTCACACTCCCCGGCCCGCGCGGCGCCGTGCACGACCCGTGGCGGCCGAACCCGCGGCGCTCGGTGCTGCTCGTGGACGGTCCGCCGCTCGCGCCGCTCGTGCGCGCGTTCGGTGACACTCAGTGGCAGGTCGTCGTGGGTGACTCGTCCCGGTTCGCCGGGCTGCCGCACGCGGACGTGTTCCTGACCGACGGTCGCCTCGAGGCGGTCAGCGCCGCGCTGCGGGCCGGGGTGCCGATGGTGCTGGCGCCGAAGACGGCCGAGCAGGTGGCCAACGCCCGCCAGGTCGTCGAGCTGGGTGTCGGCGCGATCGTCTCGCTGGACGACGTCGGCGCGGAGAGACTGTTGAAGGTGGTGGAGCACCTCCGGGTCGACGAGCCGACGCTCGCGACCGCACGTGAGCTGAGCACCTTCGTCGCGGCGGCGGGCGATCCCGCCACTGCCGCCGACCAGGTGGAAGCACTGGTGCAAATCCCACAGGCGCAGGCTGCCTGAAGTTACAGTCGTGGCGTGGACGCGCCGGACTCTCAGCTTAGCTGGCGGTCGTGGACCGTTCTCGTCCCGTTACTCGCTGTCGTCGCGCTGGTGCTGGCGTGGGGCCGGGACCTCGGCACGGTCCTGATCGTCGTCGTCGCGGTCGTGCTCGGCGCGGCGGTGCTCGCGGCCGTGCACCACGCGGAGGTCGTCGCCCACCGGGTGGGGGAACCGTACGGGTCATTGGTGCTCGCGGTTGCCGTCACGGTGATCGAGGTGGCGTTGATCGTCACCCTGATGGTGTCGGGCGGGCCGGAGTCCGCGTCACTCGCTCGGGACACCGTGTTCGCGGCGCTCATGCTGACGACCACCGGCATCGTCGGGTTGTCGCTGCTCGTGGGGGCACGCAAGTTCCACACGATCCTGTTCAACGCGGAGGGCAGTGGCGCTGCGCTCGCGACCGTCGCCACGCTGGCGACGCTGAGCCTGGTCCTGCCGACGTTCACGACGAGCCAGCCGGGCGCGGAGTTCTCGCCGGCGCAGCTCGCGTTCGCGGCGTTGGCCTCGCTCGCGCTGTACGTGACGTTCGTGCTCACGCAGACCGTGCGGCACCGCGACTTCTTCCTGCCGGTCGCGCAGGAGGACCACGACGAGCCGGAGGACCACGCTTCGCCGCCGCCGACGCGTGCCGCGTTCGTGAGCCTCGGCCTGCTGCTGGTGGCGCTGGTCGCGGTCGTCGGCCTCGCGAAGGTCGAGTCGCCCGCCATCGAGGAGGCGGTCGCGGCCGTCGGCTTCCCGCCGTCGTTCGTCGGTGTGGTGATCGCGATGCTCGTGCTGCTGCCGGAGACGCTCGCCGCCGTGCGTGCCGCGCGCCGCGGTCGGATCCAGACGAGCCTCAACCTGGCCTACGGCTCGGCGATCGCGAGTATCGGGCTGACCATCCCGACGATCGCGCTGGCGTCGATCTGGCTCGAGGGACCGTTGGTGCTCGGCCTCGGCGCGACACAGCTTGTGCTGTTTTCGCTGACCATGGTCGTCAGCGTGCTCACGATCGTCCCCGGCCGCGCGACCCGCCTGCAGGGTGGCGTGCACCTGGTGTTGCTCGCGGCGTTCCTGTTCCTCGCCGTCAATCCGTGAGGATCTTGGCCACCGCGTCCACGACCACCTGACGCCGTCGTGCGCGGCTGTGGCTGGCGGTCAGCGTGGCGATGTCGGGGGTGACCGAGCTCCACAGCGACGCGAGGTGCACGACGAGCGCGAGCAGGTCGACGGGCGCGAAGTGGCTGGGGATCAGGCCCTCTTCCTGCGCCTTCGTCACCGCGGCCACCTTGTCCCGGCTGCTCGCGGAGACGATGTCGATGGTCGGGACGCCGGCGCCCTCGAGCCGGTACCAGTTCGAGAGCCGGGCCGAGACGGGGTCGTCGGTGAAGCGGTCGAAGAGGCGGCCCGCGTATTCGGGCAGGTCGGCCCCGTCGATGGGGGCCTCGCGCAGGATCGTCTCGGCGAGCTCGCGCAGGACGGCGTTGAACAGGCCGTCCTTGCTGGTGAAGTAGTGGTAGATCTGCGCCTTGTTGCTCTTGGCGGCCGACGCGATCCGGTCGACCCGCGCGCCCGCGATGCCGTACTCGGCGAACTCGGCCGCCGCGGCGTCGAGCAGCCGTCTGCGGGTCGCCTCCGCGTCTCCAACCATGCTGCTCACGGTACCTGACTAACCGTCTAGTTGACAGGCGTGTCACGCGGTGGTTGTCTGGTGTTCGGCAGCTAACTAACTAGTCAGTCGGAGTTGATTCTCATGTCGAAGGTCTTTCTGGTGACCGGCAGCAGCCGTGGGCTCGGCCGGCAGATCGCGGAGCGGGTGCTGGCCGAGGGGCATCGGCTGGTGGCGACCGCACGTAAACCGGAGCAGCTCGCCGACCTGCGTGGACAGGTCCTGCCGGTCGCGCTGGACGTCACCGATCCGGAGGCCGCGCGTGCCGCGGTGGCCGCCGCGGTCGCCGAGTTCGGCAGGCTGGACGTGGTGGTGAACAACGCCGGCTACGCGAACGTGGCGTCGGTGGAGGACATCACGGCGGCGGACTTCCGCGCGCAGCTCGACACGAACCTGCTCGGCGTGGTGAACGTGACGAAGGCGGCGCTGCCGGTGCTGCGCGCACAGGGCGCCGGCCACATCATCCAGGTGTCGTCGGTCGGTGGCCGCATGCCGACGCCCGGCATGTCGGCTTACCAGGCGGCGAAGTTCGCGGTCGGCGGGTTCTCCGAGGTGTTGGCGCAGGAGGTCGCGCCGCTGGGCATCAAGGTGACGGTCCTCGAGCCGGGCGGCATGCGCACCGACTGGGCCGGTTCGTCGATGACGATCCACGACATCTCCGACCCGTACCAGCCGACGGTGGGCAGCATTGTGCGGATGCTGCGGACCAACCTGGTGCACAAGGCGGCCGGCGACCCGGCGAAGGTCGCGGAGGTGGTGCTGACGGTCGCCGACATGGCCGAGCCGCCCGTGCGACTGTTGCTGGGCAGCGATGCCGTGCGGTACGTGAAGCAGGTCGACCAGGCCCGGATGGCGTCGGATGCCCGCTGGGAGGAGCTGAGCGTGTCCACCGACTATGACGACCTGACCGCTGCCGAGCTGGATCCCCTTAACAGTTAATTCTTTGTCCGCGGGCCGGCCGGATTATCGTCATCTCATGTCCGATGCGTTCGCCGAAGCGCTGCGGTCCGCGATCACGACCCGCGGGTTGGGGTTGGAGCGGATCCGGGACCGGCT
>Ga0193717_1001892_pt1 | contig 12451 bp, 11 predicted proteins | sample U2c2metaG_FD_145900 | JGI IMG/M metagenome (GOLD analysis project Ga0193717, IMG submission 145900) | Soil microbial communities from a riparian zone of the East river system, Colorado, United States - U2c2 | ecosystem: Environmental > Terrestrial > Soil > Riparian zone | place: USA: East River...
AATCGGCAGGATGGCATGCTCGATATCCCACGATATGCGCCACTCGCTCACGGCGATCTATGCGAACGCCGAGTTCCTCGAGCGCCACGATATATGTGCGAGCGTGCGGGCTGATCTGCTGCTCGAAATTCAAGAAGCAGTGCTCGCGATGACGGAGCGTATTGAATCATTACTGCAATTCGGTAGTAGCGGACGGAAAAGCCCGCTTGTCCGTGCGCGCGTTTCCTTGGTTGTTGAGAAAGCCGTTGCGGCAGTGAAGTTTCATCCAGACGGGCGGAATGTGTCCATCACAGTCGGCAAGTTCCCGCCGACGGAAGCAGACATCGATGCGAGGAATCTTGAAAGTGCCATATATAACTTGCTGCTCAATGCCTGCCAAGCTGCGGCACGCTCAACTCACGTGCCTGAGGTGAAGGTCCACCTTACGGAAGTCGATGAACGGATCTACCTCACAATCCTGGACAATGGTCCTGGCATACCTGCCTCTGTCCGGAGGACGTTGTTCGATCCGTTCGTGACCGCAGGAAAACTTAACGGAACAGGCCTGGGGCTCACCCTGGCTCGTCGAGTAGCTGAAGAGCACGGTGGTAGCGTCTGCCTCGAGGAATCGAATGGAGAGAGGACGGTATTCACGCTGAATCTGACGAAGAACAGATCATTACCTTTAGAAGACCTGAGAGTGGCAGAGCGGCTTCGAAGCCTGCAGCAATGGATCTGCGAACTGTTCTAAAGAATCAACAAACTGAGATGGGCGCTCATGAAATGTCGGGAGGCAGAAATATCCAGCAATCAGGAGGTTCTATGCCCTTGTTTACTGTAACGATGAAGTCCAACGGGTCAACCAACGAGAAAGACCTCCTTTCCAGAGCTATCCATGCGGCAAGTATTGCTGCTGGATATCCAGAGGACGACCTTTTCCAACGTTTCCTTTCGTTGGGACCAAGCGACTTCAGGGTTGATCTGTACTATCCCGCACTGCCCAAGCCGCGCACCGACCAGATGCTGGTGATTGAAGTGTTGGTATCTTCAGGGACTGACACCAATCGGAAAAAAGGTCTTGTTGCCGCCCTGATCGAGAAGCTTGGCGAAGCAGGCATCGACCCAAACGACATAATGGTGTTCTTTTTGGAGACCGATCGCGCGAGCGGATCATTCGGGGGCGGCCGGTTCGCACCACCTGTTGCCTTCGCCTGATCACCGCCCATGGCCTCCTTGCGGAATGGCTTCGAAGAAGCCAGAGATATACAGGAGAGACGGCTTCGAATCCCGCAACAATGGATCTGCGAGCTGCTCTTAAAGAATCAACAACCGAGATGGGCGCTTATGGAAATGAAGGAGCTTGACCCAAGGGAAAATGAGCGCCGCAACGTATAAGGCGTGAGAGGCAACCGCTAGATGAGACCCGCACCAGCAGTGACGGTTCTTGGTCTTTGAAACGCACCGCAGAACTCAAAAAAAAAGGAAACAGGAGCTAAGTATGTTCAATCGATTCGCCGTATTCACCACAATGTTGTGTGCCGCCGCCGTGTCGAGCACACCAAACTTACAAGCTCAGAAGTCCGACGTGAAAAATATCGTCCTCGTCCACGGTGCCTGGGCGGACGGTTCGGGCTGGAGGGGCGTTTACGACAACCTTGTCAGGGATGGCTTCAAAGTCAGCATCGTCCAAGAACCGGAGACGTCTTTCCAGGATGATGTGACCGCCGTGAAGCGTATCCTCGCACTGCAAGACGGACCGAGTATCCTTGTCGCACACAGCTATGGGGGAGCCGTAATTACGGAAGCGGGCACGGATCCATCGGTTGCCGGATTGGTGTACGTTGCAGCGCACATGCCAGACGCCGGAGAGAACGAAGCGGACGACGGAAAGCGCTTCCCGAGTGACCTCAGCAAGTCTGGTGCGATAAAGAAGACGGCAGATGGTTTCACGTACCTCGATCCCACCCAGTTCCATGAGTACTTTGCAGCCGATCTTTCTGTGGAGCAGGCCGCTTTCATGGCGCGATCGCAGGTACCCAACGCCGCAGACAATTTCAAGGCAGTCATCACCACGCCTGCATGGAGAGAAAAACCGAGTTGGATGGTCGTCGCCGGGGCGGATAGAACGATCAACCCCGACCTCGAACGGTTTTATGCCAAGCGAGCTCATAGCCACACGGTCGAAGTCGCAGGCGCCAGCCACTCAGTCTACGTGTCGCATCCGAAGGAAGTTGCTGCCGTGATCGAAGAAGCAGCACGTGCGGTTTCGAAATAGCTCGGACTCCGCAAGGAGTCTCCACACCCGGAGGGACCAAGTGAAACTTCTCGAAATTCAGTCGTCACCAAGAGGCGAATCTTCCGATTCGATCAGCCTCACCAAATCATTCATCGAGGCGTGCAAATCCGACAACACCTCGATAGTTGTGGATACGTTGAACGTCTGGCATGAACGGCTACCAGAGTTCGACTACGAGGCAATTGGAGCGAAGTACAAGGCAGTGAAGCACGAAACGATGACGGAGGCAGAGTCCAACGTATGGGAGTGTATTCAATCGTTGATCCAACGCTTTCAGAACGCCGATCGAATCGTCTTAGGAACTCCGATGTGGAACTTTGGCCTGCCTTACAAGCTCAAACAATTGATTGACCTCGTAGCGCAGCGAAACTATCTGTTTGCCTACGACGGCAAACAGTACGGCCCTCTCTTGAACGTGGAAAAGGCAATCGTCGTCTATACACGCGGTTCACGTTTCCTGGAAGGTACTCCAATACCGCCGTCGCGATTCGATCACCAAGCAACCTATTTGGACTTTTGGCTGCAGCTTGTAGGTGTTCGAGATCTTCGGAGCGTGATTGTTGACAACGCGTGGAATCGAGATCGTCAGGAATCAGAAGTGAGCCTGGCGAAGGGCAAAACGACTCTGGAACGACTGGTTGAGTGGTTTCTTAACTAGGAGCAGGCCTCAGCCGTACGCGGCGGCCCAAGGTTGTATGAGTGGCGTGACTCGTATCCAACCAAGGTGGAATTAGGAGTCTTATGGAAACATTGACAAGACCGGGCGAGCACGCCCCCACGAATCCGCCAGCAGTCGCTTTTAGCTCGGTTATGGGCATCTGCGGTCTCGGGCTGTCCTGGCGCGCGGCAGGTCAGGTGCTCGCCGCTCCACGCGCGATTGGCGAGTGGTTGATCGCGGTCGGCGTAATGCTCTTCATCGCCCTCTCCGCCTTGTACGGCATCAAAACAGTACGCGATCCGAGCATTGTAGTCGCCGAATTTCGGGATCCCAGGTCGGCCAGCAACTTCGCCTGTATCACGGTCGCGGTCGTGATTGTTGCTGCTGCCATCCTTCCCCACGCGCCATCTGCGGCGTTGTTCCTTTGGGCATTAGGCACAGGCAGTCAGCTTGTGCTCTTCCTGACCCTCTTGGGGCGATGGATTGCTGAGCCTACTGAAATTCTGCACGCCACGCCGGCTTGGCTGGTTCCAATCGTCGGTAATGTGACTGCTACTTTGCCAGGTGTGCCACTTGGGTTTCACGAGACGTCCTGGTTTTTACTAGCAGTTGGACTTGTCTCCTGGATCGCCTTCCTGCCGCTGTTGCTTCACCGTCTTATCTTCTGTGAGGACAAGTTGCCGGAGCGTCTCGCCCCGAGCCTAGCGATCTTTGTAGCCTCGCCCGCGGTCGGGTGTCTGTCCTGGCTGCAACTTACAGGCCACGTGGACGCGGTCTATCGGTTCATCTTGTTCACGGCCCTGTTTTTTGCCCTGCTTGTGCTGCGCTTGTGGCAGCTTGCGGTGCAAGCACTTCCTGTATCGGTCGCCTGGTGGGCTTACACCTTTCCCAGTGCTGCGCTCGCCTCTGCTCTGATTCGTTATTGCCAGCATGTTCCAGGGGTTGGCGAGAGACTTCTAGCGTGGGCCGGTCTCGCATTGACCACGATCGCTGTAGCCGGCGTGGGACTCATTTCATTGAGAAACTGCTCGCGGAGATTGTGGCTTTCGGTCCGGAGTCGGCCTGATCATTCAGCAAATCAACCGGGTTCTGCTCGAACATCTAACGCTGTATCGAGCAAGTGAGGAAACCGTCCTCAACCGGCTTGGGGGCAGTTCAAGAAAGGGAAGGTTCCGTACGCTTGTATTTGAATCTGTGGCTGATCGTTCGTGCGTGGATCTGAGAGATTGAGCTTAGGTTCCCATGGCAGATTGCCCCTAGTGACAGCAATGTAGCGTTTGGCCTTTAAGCCCCTGGAGTAGTGAGTAGGAGAGAGCATGGATAGACGAAGATTTATTGTGCGAAGTGCAGGAGCGCTGGCGACGGTCGGACGGAGGGGATCGGTAGTCGCGAAGAAGCTGGAATCGCGACACGGGGAGCAAGCAAGTGTCAACCCGAGTGCCGAAGAACGCGAGATGGCTACAAGAGAAGAGATGTTTGTTCGATATTCGGATTCAGTAGAGACCTTGCAGGCCGGAGAGGCCGAGACGGTCGACCAAATTACGGCGACATTGTTGAATATTGCAAAGAAGGTGGGCGAGCGTCAGCGGCACACGGTGCGTGGCGTCCACGCGAAGAGCCACGGTTTGCTAAAAGCGGAAGTTAGGGTTCCTCCTGACCTTCGCGAGGAACTACGGCAAGGCTTGTTCGCGAACGCAGGAAGCTATGGAGCGGTCATGCGCTTCTCGACCAATCCCGGCGACATACTCTCCGACCATATCTCGACTCCGCGAGGTCTTGCCATCAAGGTCATCGGTGTGGAGGGAGAGATGCTTCCGAACCACGCAGGCCAAGTGACCCAGGATTTCGTTTTCAATAATGCCAGCACCTTTCATTCCGCGCGAGCAAAGGACTTCTTGAAGAGTATTACGTTGCTTGATAAGCACGCCGATGATTCCGAGGCACTGAAGCAAGTAGTTAGTTCGGTTGCGCAGACTGCGGAAGAAGGTCTCGAGTTGGTGGGAGAGAAATCCGCAGTTCTCAAAGGATTCGGCCATCCTCCCACCCATCCGCTTGAAGAGACGTATCATACGGCTGTGCCTCTGCGCTTCGGTGACTACTTCGGAAAGATGCATCTAGTTCCCGTATCGAGCAATCTCACTGCTTTGCGAGGCAAATACGTCGATCATCCAGACTCCTGGAATTCCGTGAAGGACAGCATAGTAACGTTTTTCCAAACCGAAACGGCGGTCTGGGAGCTACGGATTCAGCTTTGTACCGATCTCACTAGGATGCCGGTTGAAGACGCCTCGGTTGAATGGGACGAACATCTTAGTCCCTCTTTAACCATTGCAAGGGTCACTGTGCAACCTCAAAATGCGTATTCGAATCCCCGCCGCGTATGGGTTGACGAGCAGCTCAGCTTTAACCCTTGGCATAGTTTGGCCGGGCATCGCCCCCTCGGCAACATCATGCGCGCCCGGTTCAAGGCATACCAAGCGTCCAGTCACTTTCGCCATATCGCAGAGGGACGACAGATGGTTGAGCCTCGATCCATCGAAGAAATGCCCGACTAGTCGCTTCATGGTTTCGTTGCAAACTCTACGAGGCGTTAAAGTGGCCTGCACTACAAGCTGGGCTCGAGGGGGCATTGTGGAGCTGATGGCCGAACCCTAATTGCGTTTAGCGCACAGGACGGTCCTACTTGGACTTTTGTTTGCAGCTTGTAGTGTTGTGTTCTTGAATTGAAGATCGGACGCACGGCACGAACTGTCTTAGGAGACAAGACCATGATCGCTAAACACATCCTGAGAGCCGTACATGAGATCGGGTTGGTGGTGGGGCTCTCAATCATTTGGATCGCGAAGGTAAATGCCCAAGCCATTTACCCACCCATCGGTACACCGTTGCCCGACCAGCCACAGGTAGTGTCGCCATTGGAGCTTCGGGCTATCAACGACCCGGCAACAGGTAAGGGAGCGTTTGTCTTTGAAGGACATGAAGTTCCTCCAGTAGTACGGGCGGTGCCTGGCGGAACGATTCAGTTGGAATACATCAATCAGATGTCCACGCATTCGCGGGAGGTTTGTGTAGACGGCCCTTGTATGAACATGACGAACCTTCATTTCCACGGCTTGCATGTTTCGCCAGATGCTCCTGGAGATGACGTCCTGACCATGATGGCCATGCCGGGTCAATCACTTCACTATACCGTGGATGTTCCTGCGGATCAGCCTCCTGGATTGTACTGGTATCACACGCATCCTCATGGAGAGAGCTATCAGCAGGATCTCGATGGGATGTCGGGCGCAATCGTAATCGACGGGATAGACCGGTACTATCCCGAGATCAAGAAAATGAAGGAGAAGATCCTAATCCTTCGTGACGCTGAACTTGAACACGATAACCCTTCATCAGCGCGTCTGAAAAGCGCGGTGCAACTTGCACCATATGGCTGCGGTGCAGCGACCGGTGAAGCGACTCGGGTGTTCACGGTCAATGGCGTTGTGCGGCCAAAAATCAACATAGCTTCCGGAGAGAAACAGTTTTGGCGCATCGTGAACGCTTCTCCGGATCTCTATGCAGACCTGGAGGTGGATTCTGAATCGATGACCGTCGTGGCATTCGATGGCATGCCCCTCACCTATCACGACCACAACCGGCATACAGAAAAACTTCGCCATGTGCTGCTTGCCCCGGCTGGGCGGGCTGAAGTCATCGTCGAGGGTCCAAAGCGGGGCGGAACAGCATCACTGCGTAGCTTGTGTGTCAATACTGGCGCTGATGGGGATCCGAACCCGAGCATGGTGCTGGCCGATCTTGACAGAAATGCGAAGGAATCGGCTCCTACTCCTTCCGTCGAAGCAGCGCCATACGCCAAAGCCATATACAGGCCATTACCTAATCGTATGCGAGATCAGTTGGAGAGGCGTGCCCCGGATTTTACGGTGAAGTTTACCGAAGATAAGAAGGGTTTCTACATCAACGACAGGAAGTTTGCCCCAGATGATGAGCCGATGACTCGGGTAAAGGTGGGGACCTACGCTCATTGGCGTGTTACGAACGCAACAAACGAGATTCATCCGTTTCACATCCATCAGGTTCATTTTCTTGTCTACGAACGGGCGGGAACGCTCCTGCGTTCGCCTGAATGGATGGATACAGTCAATCTCGCACCAAATGAGTCACTCGACCTCCTAATGGATTTCACAGATCCGGTCATTCGCGGCGTTTCGGTATTCCACTGTCACCTACTGAGGCATGAGGACAAAGGGATGATGGCGAAAATTTTGTTCCAGTGAGCTCGAACCGATAACGTCCGCGCCATGACATTGATGTGCGGGACCTAGCTCTTTTTTTTGCAAGCCTCGGGGCGAACAGATACGAACCCTACGAGATTGCCCAACCAACAGCGCGGGAATAAATGTGTTCCCTTTGGTTTTTATCTAAAGACGAAGGTAAATCAGCGTAATTTGCGGGAGTGTAAGTGAATCGTCGTAATTTTATGGCAGCAGGCGCTGCGTCGATGTTGATCGGCGCAACGGGCAATCCATCATTCGCATCAACTGGCATCACACAGTCTACGGACTTACCTGCACAACTCCCTGACCGATTGAATCCGCCTGGCATTCGCACCGCAGGCATTCGCATGCTGCCTGTCGTAGGCGGCAAGTACAAGGTATGGACCAAGCGCATGGGAACCGGCAAGGTCAAAGTGCTACTGCTCCACGGAGGACCGGGCGCCAGTCATGAATACCTCGAGGTGATGGAGTCGTTTCTGCCTCAGGCCAACATCGAGATGTACTACTATGATCAGCTTGGGTGCAACAACTCCGACCAGCCCGACGATCCTTCACTCTGGACGCTTCCGCGATACCTCGAAGAAGTTGAAGAGGTGCGGCGTGGTCTGGGACTTGAGCATTTTGTACTCTACGGTCACTCGTGGGGCGGCATCCTGGCAATGGAGTATGCGCTTCATAATCAGCAGCACCTGCAGGGATTGGTTATATCAAACATGACTGCGGGATCACAGGCCTACCTGAAACATACCGCCGCACTAAAACTCCAGCTTCCACCCGCGTCACTCGCCAGGTTGCAGGCGCTGGAAGCAAAACAAGACTACGATTCGCCTGAATACGGAAAGATCATGATGGAAGATCTCTATCCCAAGATGATCTGCCGGACCAAGCCATGGCCGGAGCCGTTGGACCGTGCATTCCGGCACCTCAATGAAAAAGTCTATAACCAGATGCAGGGGAAGAGCGAGTTCCTGGTAACTGGCTATCTCAAAGACTGGGAGCGATGGGACCGGCTACATGAGATCAAAGTAAAGACGCTTGCTATTGGTGCTCGCTACGACGAGATGGATCCCGAGGACATAAAAAAGATGGCGACTCTCCTCCCAAACGCCACCGCGGCGATCTGTCCGAATGGGAGCCATATGTGCATGTGGGACGACCAGGCATTCTATTTCCGCCACTTGCTGGAGTTCCTGAATACCGTCTAGTGTCCTGAGTGTAGCTTGCAGCGCTATCTGGCGTATTTATTTGATCGCTATTTGGCGCTCCAAGACGTGCGGCTCAAGTTTGCCGCCTTCCTCTTTCAATCCTGGAAGCCTACGGAGGCACCGGCGGCCCGTTCTAAGTTCATGTTCATGAGAGACGTAGCCCTGAACTGTTACTGTGGGGAATTCTTGCGCCTCTGAGTTGTTCGGATTGCTTTTACGCCACTTATCGATCAAAACTGGCACTGCCTTACTTGCATGAAAGGCGTCCCCAATGAGGTTCGCTTCGTAAACCGCCTCTTCCAAGTGGCTGCATAATCCAAGCGAAACAAGGACCCGCTCGGCCTCGGCTGGTTAATGAAACAGAGCCATTACGTCACACGGCAGGATGACATTTGCGTGACCTGTAGACTTGTTATCTTTGATACCTTCCTCGCCCCTTAAGTGTCTAACGGCAGACCTGTTTTGCAAGAACACCATCGCTGGCGCTGGAAGATGGAAATGCTGCTCTACCGTGAGCTTCTGAATGGTTTTGGCTGCTCGCTGGATAACCAATCAAATAGGTCACCGGCAAAAATCCATCGCTTTGCGTTCCTAATTCCCATCGATAGGTTTCGCAGGACAGGCGTTGGCGTCTGCACCACCGATGACATCGCGGTGAGCGTGCTGACCACCGTGACCAACAGCAATGCCGAGAAGGGTTGGATCATCGTCGATGCCGGATGGATGGCAATGTCGAGCGACCGCAACACGCGCGGCCAGGCGGTCGACCAGTTCTTCGGCCTGGTTTGCGATATCGACGGCACCCCATATCCTGATCTCGTGATGCTCAAGGCGAATCAGGAGCACGGCATCATCGCGGCACGGCCGGGAACTGCCGCGGTGCCGCCAAATCTGCCGATCGGCACGAAATTGCGCATCCTGCCCAACCATGCCTGCGCGACCAGCAGCAAGCATGACCATTACAACGTCATAAAAACCGGGTCCCGGCGACCAGCTCGTAGAGCAGGTCGTGGCGATCCGCAGCGACGCAGATCGGTAATGACGCCGATCTGATTTCCCCGCGACTCACAGCAGGCCAGAGTTTCAACCAAGTACATCGATCCGCTGGACAGCGCTCTTGATGGCCAATCGCGAGTGGCTAGCCGAACCTCGGTCGTGTCGGCACGCCCAATGCGCCCGGCCAGCTCGTACCTGCAGACAAGGTGGCAGTTCAGAATTCGACGGTCAAGACCGGATCGCTCGAAGCGAACGATATCGAGAAAACAAAGTCTCCGAAGCTCGGTGGCCTCGGAGTGCCCAATAGCAGATCATCGATTGGGAAGGCTCCATCCCCTGGGAGCAGGACGCTGGCAGATGTAGCACCGCTTCAACAGCCGAATACCGACCCGAATCACCTGAAAAACTGGAGTCCCCGAGGCGTACCCAGGTAAGGTAGCCCCAACAACGGGCAAGAGGTTCAAGTTGCACAGAAGGAGCAGGAGGAATACTCCAAACCGTCGATGATCTTTGTGGCTCACGAGGCAAATGGAACGGCGAGAAGCAGCCTGCAGCTTCATGCAGCACCAGACAACTTCGGCCTGGAGTCCGGTTTTCACGTGGCCGCGCGGCTCGAATCGATGGCGAGTACCGCATTGCACGCGCCGGTCACAGCTGTGATCGAGTATAACTACGAACGTGATGGAAGGGTTCTGATTCCGGCGGGATCTCGCGCGGTCGGCAAGATCACCCGGGCGGATGCCTTGGGGATCATGAATATCGAATTCAGCTCGATCGAGCTGCCAGATAATGATTCTCTTCCAATATCGGCGATCGCAGCGACGACTTCCCTTCAAGCCATCAAAGGGCAGGTAACTGGGAAGAACGCGGGCAAAAGCATAGCCGTTCGCTCGCTTGCGGGACTTGGGCAAGCTGGAGCGATGCTGGTCGGTCAAGGCAGCGTGAACGGAGCAGTCAGTGAGTCCGATCTCATCCGTCAGCGCGCTGCGGAGAACCTGGGCAGCGGAGCTGACGCTCAGGTAATGAGCTTGATGACGACACAACACATCGTGGTAAGTGTTCCGGCCGGTACTGAGATCTACCTTATCTTTACTAAGCCGCAGCGAGTGAATCCGGCTACCGCACAAAACATCTCAATTTCAGAAAATGCCCAATAAAGCTCTCAAGCATCCCTTCCCAATTCGAATGCGGCCGGCGAAAGCCGGCCGTTCTGCTGTTTGGATCTAACCGTTCTTATTGCTCATTTGCGCAGTCGAGGAAAAGTAAATACATTCCTCGTTTGCGTAATCGGGGAAATTCCAAACATCAGCAGGTTCGGTGTTTTTCGGGCCACTACTCTATTCAAGTGAACGAGCACTGCATTGTTTGCGCAGCCTCCGGCGAAGGCAACCTGCCCGCAAGTCGTCATTCAGCTCCAACAAACATTGCTTGTAGAGCACAAATAAAAGAAAACTACCTTTTTAATGGGATTGCGAGATTTGCCCGAGTCTATGAACGACCTTATGTTTCTCCTGCGGCGGGAACCCCGCCAAGGAGGAAACACAAATGACCGCATTTCTTCGTCAGTCCCGAGCCGCACTCAAGCGCGGCGTCGGCAGCTTCTCACAGAAACTCATGTTCGTGCTCTGCATCTCCTTTGTGGGTGCAGCGTGCCTTGCTCCCGCCGGGGCGATCGCTCAGAACCACGGTACCACCCCCGCTGTTGGACAAGCGATCCAGGGGCAGACGGCGTCGCAGCCTGAAGGTGCCTTTCTCAACGTCGTCAACTGGATCGGCAATGTCATCTGCCCGGTCGGTGCTGGTCTGGCGGTGGTCGGCACTGTCAGCCTGATCGATAACCGAGGCGAACTCGCCGTCCGGCTTGTCCGAGAAAACCGCTTTGCTTTTTGCCTGGATAAAGCCGTATCGGTCTGCAGCTGTACCGACCAACAGGTCGTCCATCGACTCCTGTGTTTCGCCGCGCAGAAAAGTGATCCGGCCACCGGGCGAGAAAGGGCGGCCTTGTCCCTCCGCGAGCATTTCTACCGCCAGCCAAGCCGCGACGTGCGCCTGGTAGTCGGAACCGCGATGCATTCTCGCCCCACCGGATGATGACTTACGCTTTTTCACAGACCCTGAATTCTCACAGTCGTAGATCCAGAAGGCAAGCGTCTATTATCTCGCCAATTGCCGTGGCCGAGTAGTAGTCAAGTTGTGTCAGCCTCCGGAACGTCTTCCTGTACTTTTCCCTTTTACTGCCCGCGGCGCGCTGAGTGACGAGAAGCGCGTATATCAGGACTAATCCAGATCGCGAGAAGAACCCGCTTGGATAAGGGGGTCTTCATGCGGCAGCCCGGAACAGTCAATCCACCGGACTAGGCTCCATATTGATCGCAACTCACTTGTTCCATCCAGTCAACTACCTTGCCATCCAGCTTCTCTGCAATCGCAAGTCACTGGCTAGCACAGCCGAGTGTAGGGCTGTCTAAGAGGGATCAGATCTCTTGTTGCAGCCAGAATCGACTCAGTTAGCAGACATTAACCTCTTCCAAAGCCACTTTCAGATTGTTCCAAGGTCCAGTTTGCAAACCTGGACGACGAAACTTGCTTGTCGCGTTCCGCATTTATGCGGAAGGTTGAACTTGAGCAGCAACTTCGTCCAGGAGAGGATCTTGAAAAAGATTGGACACCGTCACGTTGACGGTCAATGATAGCCGCCACGAGGTTTCCATGGCTAAGTTCCGAGTCTGTCTTTCCTTTGGCGTCATTGGCCTGCTTCTTTCCGGAGCAGCCCAAGCCCAAGTTCAGCGCGGACGATCCGGCGAAGCTGATTGCGCGGACGGAGCAGCCGGTGTTCAGGCCGGAGATGCCATTTGAGCAGAGCGGGCAGTATGCGGCGGGGACAACATTTGCCGAGGAGCTGGTGGTGTTCAAAGGGGCTGTGGTGCAAATAGCCAGAATGGGCCAGATGGTGGGAGGTGAAGCGGGGCTTCTGGCTCTTACGCGGCAAGCACGGCATTCCAGATCGCGGGCGCAGCTTGACCTTTGAGCCGCATTC
>Ga0193717_1001893_pt1 | contig 12451 bp, 9 predicted proteins | sample U2c2metaG_FD_145900 | JGI IMG/M metagenome (GOLD analysis project Ga0193717, IMG submission 145900) | Soil microbial communities from a riparian zone of the East river system, Colorado, United States - U2c2 | ecosystem: Environmental > Terrestrial > Soil > Riparian zone | place: USA: East River...
TTCATCCTGTCGGCGCCCGCTACGTCTTCAGGGTGCATGACGACCATCACGTCAAGCTCTTGTGCCTTGGCCCAGAACGGATCGAATTCCTCGGTGCCATAGTAATTGCCGTTGACGTTGGTGCCGATGTAGCCGCCGCGGAAATTCAGATCGCGCACCGCGCGCTCCAACACTCTTGCCGCGCGCGCTGGATCTTGCAGCGGCACCGAAGCCATGCCGACGAAGCGGTCGGGATAGCGCTTGACCAAATCGGCGATGCCGTCGTTGTAGACGTTGCACCAGTTTTCGCCTTGCTCGCCGGTGAGGCGATAGCCGAGCGTCGCCGTGTGCGCTTCCAGCGCAGCCATGGCGAGCTCGGAGTCGGCCATCATCTTGAGCCGCTCGTCAACCGCCGGCAGCTCGGGATGGAGGACGAACGGCGGGCCGCCGGCGAAGGAGAGCGATTTATGGCCGTCTTTTTCGATCAACTCGACGCCGAGATGCTTGCCGTTTTTCTTGACTTCCTCCAAAAGACTCGTGGGCACGTAATGATGATGCACGTCGATAGCGCAAACTTTCATGGCCATAGGATTCCTTTTCGTTCAGATAGTTTTCTAAATGATGCGATGTGACAATCGCCCTCACCTCGCCTCTCTCCCGGAAGGAGAGGGCGAGGATGAGAGGGAGAGAATGCGAATGCGGGGCGGCGTCAATTCGGCATGCACAACTGCTGGCGGCGCACCTTGCCGGGAAAGACGTCGTGGATCTGGCCGTCTTCCACCACGGTGGCGCCGTTGACCAGGACCGCTTTCATGCCCGGCGGGTGGCGTTTTACTTCTTGCGCATCGACCGTGGCGGGGAGTTTCTTGCTGACCAAATCGTCGATCTTGTCGGCATCGAACACCGTCACGTCCGCCGGCATGCCTTCTTTCAGCACGCCGCGGTTGAGGCGCAACCTCTTAGCGGCAAAGCCGGTGATTTTATGCACCGCTTGTTCGAGACTGAACAAATTCTTTTCGCGCGTCCAATAGCCGAGCACCTTGGTCGGCGCGCCGTGCCAGAAAAAGCGGTCCAGATGGGCGCCCACGTCGGTGCCGATAAGGCTCGTGTCGGATTTGATCATCTCGGCAAGCAACTCGGGATGGGCGTTCGCCAGGCCGTGGTAGCAAATCGCCGAGTTGAGATCGTCTTCGATCCAGGTGTCAAAGAAAGCATCCACTGGAGCTTTCTCGGTGATCCGGGAAATCTCTTCGACGTTTTTGAGTTCCAATTTTTTCAGCTCGGGCTTTTCGAGATGCTCGAATACGACGCGGTCCCAACCATGCCATTCGGGGAACTCGAGCTTGCCTTCGCAGGCGACGCGTTCTGCTTCGATCTTTCTACGGATGTCCTTGTCGCGGAGCTTCGCTTTCAGATCGGATGAGTTCTTGATCGCTTCCCAAGTCGGCAGGCCATTAAACAGAAAGCAGTCGTCTAAGTTGAAGCGGCGAATATGCTGGTAGGGAATCACCACGCCGTAGAGTTCCTGGCCCCGCTTCTGTGCTTCTTCCATGTACTTGATCGACTGCATGCCCGCGGCTTTCGCGCCGGGACGGACGCGGAACTCGTTGCCGATCTGCAGCCCGTGAATCTTCGTGAGCATTTCCGGGACGCCGGAATCCGGTTGGAGAACCATTTGAAAACCGTTGAACTGGAAGCAGCCGTTGTATTCGTCAGTGACGTTGGCAAGCTGAATGATCTCGTCGTGCTCGGCGAAAGTGCTCGGCGTGCCGGCGTGAATCGCGGGACCGCCGCGCGGGCTGGTGGAAAAGCCGATGGCGCCGAGTTCCATGCCTTCGCGCACCATTTTTTTCATCGCGTCCAACTCTTCTGGATTGGCCGCGCGTTGATAGGCGGCTTCGCCCATGACCGTCAAGCGTACCGGCGAGTGCGGCATGAGAGGGAGAACGTTGAGCGCGACTTTGCCTTCGAGGTAATTCAGATAATCGCCGAAGGTGTTCCAGTGCCAATCCTTGTCGTCGACATATTTGTCCAACACGCGCCGCAGGTAGGCTACCAGGACTTTGCGCGGTTCCGCTTGCGGCGGGACTGGGGAGCAGGAAGCGCCGCAATCGCCGATCACGATGCTCGTGACGCCGTAATTGATCACCGGATTGCCGTTCGGATACTGCACCACGAAGGCGTCCATGTGGGTGTGCGAATCGATAAAGCCGGGCGCCACCACATGTCCTTTGGCGTCGATCTCTTTCTTACCTGTTCCCACGTCTTTGCCGATAGCCGCAATTTTATCGCCGTCGATCGCTACGTCAGCCGCGAAGGCCGGACTGCCCGTACCGTCAACGACCGTTCCGTTCTTGATCACTACATCGTGAACCATAATCGGATCTCCTCCCTGTGGTCGGTCAATTTGAATTCTTATCCCACCGAACTGGATAGGCTGTCAACTGTTGGGGAAAGTTTTGGGTTTCGGGTCTCGGGTCTGGAATCATTAATCAGATTTCCTTGGTGTTGGACAAGGAATTATTCGCACTAGGGAATCTCGTGTCCCGGGGTCATTCAACCGGGACACGATCCGCAAAACAGGCGGCACGTTGGTGTGGGAGGATTAGACCGCGTCCTCCGGGCGCTCGTACTTCGCTTTGCCCATACGTTCTTTGATCGTCGGATAGGCGACCGTGAAGATGGTCAGCGCTATAAGCCCCATGACGGTAGGAAACAGTAACCATTTGGCACCATACGCGGCGGTGGAGATCCATAGATAATTTTCGGCGATCTTGCCGAGGGTAAGCCCCAATATCAGCGGCGGCCGCGGCCAGCCGAACTTGACCATGCAGAAACCGATAAACCCGAAAAGTAGCGTGACGATGATGTCGTTGAGATCGTTGTTCGCGGTAAAGGAGCCGATGAAAACAAGAAACATCAAGAACGGAATCAGCAGAGTGCCACGGATAAAGGTCAATGCGGCAAGATGATTTAAGATCAAGAAACACAACGCAGCAACGATAATATTAGAGAGGATTAACACCCAGACCATGGAGAAGGTCACGTCGAGGCGCGACTTGAGCATTTCGGGGCCGGGATTGAGGCCGACGATCAACATGGCGCCGAGCAGCAGCGCCATAGAGCCGCTGCCGGGGATGCCGAAAGCCAGGGTCGGGATTAAATCGCCGCCGCGAGTTGAATTATTCGCGGCGCCTGGACCGAGCAGGCACTCGACGGCTCCCTTACCGGCGCGAGATTTGTCCTTTAAACCACCCACGGCGTGCGCGTACGAGATCCATTGGGCGACGTTGGCGCCCAGAACGGGAAGGACGCCGAAGTAAACACCGATCAAGCTACAGCGCACGACCAGCCAGAAGTGACGAAAGGTATCTTTGACGCCTTCCATCACGCCGGTGAGTTTCCCCGGCTTGCCGCCCGCGATGCTGGTGCCGCGCACCGCCAAATCAACGATTTCAGGAATCGCGAACATGCCGACGACGACCGGAATAATGTCCAGACGATCCCACAGGTACAACGAGCCAAAAGTGTAGCGCAGTGAGCCGGTCTGCGGATCGACGCCGATGGCCGCCAACATCAAGCCGAGCCCGCCGGCCAAGAGACCTTTGATTAACGATGTGCCGGCGAGTGTGCCGATGAAGGTGATACCCATGATCGCGATAATAAAAAGCTCGGGGGAACCGAAGAGCAGCACGAGCGGGCGCATGATCGGGATCGAGAGTGCGAGAGAGAGCGCGCCGATTATAGCGCCTACCACCGAGCTCGTGATCGCCGCGCCCAGGGCGCGCCCGGCTTCGCCGTTTTTTGACATGGGATAGCCGTCGAGTATCAAGGCGGCTGAGGATCCCTCCCCGGGGATCCCAAAAAGAACGGAGGTTAAATCGCCGGTGGTGCCGGTGACGGCGAGCATGCCGAGGAGAAACGCAAACGCGGAAATCGGCTCTTTGATGTTATAAGAGAACGGCAACATCAGCGCTAAGGTCGAGAGACCGCCGATGCCGGGGAGGAGACCAACCCAAAAACCGATGGCGATGCCGAGAAGCATATAGCCGAAGGCTGGCCACGCGACAGTTTGCCAAAATCCGCTAATAAAAGCTTCAAGCATTGAGATCTCCTACAAGGGTGTGCAATTCGGCGAGCCTGCTCATTACCGCATCTTGCGATCATGGTCAACGGGATTATCGCCGAAATTCATCGAGGTCAGACGTACAGGAGAGCCGCACCGCAATTTTGGAATCTCTACTTGCTCAAGATCCGTTTTAGCGCGGCGGCGACTTCGGGCGGTTGATTGACGACCTCTCTTGCGAGAGACTGGAGCTCTTCACCGCCGATGAATTCGACTTCCCAATTGCGTTTTTTTAGCTCTTCTTGAAACTCCGGATCCTTGAACATTTTGGCAAATGCTTCCCGCAGCGTTTGCAGCCGATCCGCCGGTAGGCCCGGTGTTGCAACAATCGGCCGCGAGCCAAATCCCCAAATGCCGAGATAGGTATTGACCAAGCGCCGCTTGGAGTCGGTAACTTTGTATTGGTCCATCAATTCAAAAATCGTCGGCACATTGGGCAGCTTGGGATGGCGCTTCGGTTCGGTTTGCAGCCAGACTCTGACGAAATTTTTCTTCATCCAAGTAGGGAAAGGTTCGCGTTGGAAAAACGATTCGATGATAAACGCGCGGCAGTGAACCTCGCCTCGTTCCAATGCCAGATCTTGATCGGCGCCGCCGGGATAGCCGCTGATGACGCGAAACTTGAAGCCCAGCGCTTCTTCGAGCAACTTGGGCAAGTCGTAACCCGTGCTGCCGACGCCGGTCGCCGAACATTTTGGCGGATCGTTGGTCTGGCGCAGATCTTCGAAAGTCTTATAAGGCGCATCGGTGCGCATGTAGAGGAGATGGCCGCCACGGTCGGGGGTCATGATCCAGGAGTATTTCGGCCAGTCGAACTGTACCTCTTTTTGCGCCGTCAACTGCGCCATGAACAGGGCGCCGCCGATGGAGCCAAGCGTCAATCCGTCAGGCTTGGTCAAGTTGAAGACGTGATTGGCGGCGATCATCGATCCCGCGCCAGGCATGTTTTGCACGACGAAATCGGGATTGCCGGGAATATGCTTGCCGAGAAAGCGTATATAAGTCCGCGCCCACAAGTCATGGCTATCGCCGGGTTGGTAACCGACGATGACGCGGATCGTTTTGCCCTGATAGAAATTCGCTTGCGCGAATATTTGTTCAAGGTTCAAAGGGTTTAAGAGTTCAACGACGGAGAAAATCAGAAGGCCGAGAACCTTGCACGGTTGAACCTTTGAACGCTTGAACGGAGGACTGGAAGTCCATGTCATGATGGGATCCTCATCGCAATTTATTTCGCCATTAATTTCTTCAGCCACTCGATTACTTCCGGCGGTTGGTCGACGACTTCCTTCGCAAGCGCCTGGAGATCCTCGCCGCTGGTCGGTCTAATTTCCCAGCCGGCTCTTTTCGCCTCGGCTAAAAAATCGGCATCTTTCATTGTTTTGGTGAACCCCTCGCGCAGAATGGCGACGCGCTCCGCGGGTATTCGCGGCGTCGCTAGGATCGGCCAGGCGCCAAAGCCACCGACGCCCAAATAGACAAGCGTCTGGCGGCGCTTGATCTCCGGGGTCTTGTATTGCTCCATCAGTTCGAACAGCGTCGGCACGTCCGGAATCTTCTGATTCCGCTGCCGTGAGGTTTGCAATAGGATACGCACGAAGCCCGTCTTGTACCAGGTGACAAATGGCTCGCGGGCGAAAAATGCCGCGACGGTGATGGCGCGGCATTGCGCTTCGCCTCTTTCGATGGCCAAATCCATTTCCGCGCCGCCGGGATAGCCTGTGATCAGATTGAATTTTAAGCCCACCATCTCGTCGAAGAGCTTGGGCACGTCGTGGCCGCTGGTACCCACGCCGGTGGCGGCGCAGCGCGGCGGCTCATTGGCTTTGCGTACGTCGTCCAGGTTTTTGAACGGCGAGTCGGCGCGCATGAACAACAGATGGCCATTGCGCTCCGGCGCGCCGATAAAATTAAACTTTGGCCAATCGAACCTGACCTCTTTACTGCCGATGAGCTGGGCGTAGTAAAGCGCCGGAGAAGGGGAGCCGAGCGTCAAGCCATCGGGTTTCGCCACATTGTAAACATGGTTGGCTGCGATCATCCCGCCCGCGCCCGGCATGTTTTGCACTAGGATGGCGGGATTACCTGGAATATGTTTTCCCATGCTGCGCGAGTAAGCGCGCGCAAAGAGATCGTGGGTGTCGCCGGGCAGATTGCCGACGATGATGCGAATGGTTTTGCCATGGTAGAAATTTGCTTGCGCAAATATCCGTTCAAGGTTCAAAGGGTTCAAAAGTTCAACGACAGAGAAAATCAAAAGTCCGAGAAGCTTGAACGTTTGAACCTTTGAACTTTTGAACCGGGGCTGGAGGGGGAGGACCAACTCGTGATTCACAGTACATCTCCCCTTTTTGACAATCTGGTCGTCGAGCGTGATCGCAGTTTTCGGGGCGGATTAGTTCCCGAGCACCCACTTCATTCGTTCGATCACTTCCTTCGGTTGAACAACGACGTCTTTCGCGAGGGGTTCTAGTTCGGCGCCGCTTATGGGTTCGACATCCCAACCGCGCTTGGCGGTTTCCGCGAGGAGTTCCGGATCGCTCAGTGTCTTTGTGTAGGCATCGCGGAGAATTTTGGTTTGCTCGGCTGTCAAGCGCGGCGGGCCGGCGATGGGGCGGCCTAGGGTTGCCGCGGTCAAGATTACCTTGGCGAGTCGTTTGCCGCTATCCGGGGTTTTGTATTGCTGCATCAGCTCATGGAGAGTCGGCACATCCTTCAGCCGCTCGTCACGCTTCGCGCCCGATTGCACGACAGCGCGGACGAAACCCGATTTGTGCCAGCGCTTGTAAGGATCGCGGCCGAAGTAGGTCGCGATCAACGGCGACCAGCAGACCACCTCGTTGCGCTCCACAGCCAAGTCGATCTCGGAGCCGCCCTGATAGCCGCTGATGACGGTCGTTTTGATACCTATCGTGTCTTCCAGTAGCCGCGGAAAATAGAGACCGCTGTTGCCGGTTCCGGTGTTGCCGCATTTCGGCGGATCTTTGGTGTTGCGCAGATCTTCAATGGTTTTAAAAGGCGCGTCGGCGCGAATAAAGTGGACGATGTCGTTTTTTTCCGGCGAGCCAATCCAGGTGAACTTTGCCCAATCGAACTTCACTTCCGGACGCTGGACCAGTTGGTCGAAGTAGAGCGCTGGGTTGAAGGACCCAAGAGTTAAACCATCGGGTTTGGCAACGCTGTAAATATAATTGGCGGCGACCGCACCACCCGCGCCCGGCATATTCTGCACGACTACCGTCGGATTGCCGGGAATATGTTTGCCGATATGCTGCGCCATCAGGCGCGCCCATTGATCATACCCGCCGCCTGGCGCCGTACCGACAACGACTTTGATGGTTTTGCCTTGGTAGACATTCGCTTGCGCGAATGCCGGTTGAAGGTTCAAAGGGTTCAAAAGTTCAAGGGTAAGAATAGAGAAAAGTCCGAGAACCTTGAGCCGTTGAACTCTTGAACTCTTGAACGGTTTTAGCATCTATCATTCTCGCCCGAGCACCCATTTCATGCGCTCGATGATGTCACGAGGTTGAGTGATCACTTCCTTGGACAAAGCTTGCAGTTCTTCGCCTTTGGTCGGATCGACTTCCCATCCCTGTTTGGCGGCGTCAGCGAGTAGTTCCGGGTCGGCGAGAGCTTTGGCATAGGCATCGCGCAGAATTTTAACACGGTCGGCGGGTACGCCCGGTGCGGCGCCGACGGGCCGTCCCAGTGTGGCGGCCGTGAGGATCACCTTTGCGAGACGCCGTCCAGCCTCGGAAGTCTTGTACTGCTGCATGAGCTCGTTCAGGGTCGGAGTGTCCTTCAAGCGCGCATCGCGCTTGGTACCGGTTTGCATCAGGACGCGCACGTAGCCGGACTTGTGCCAACGCCGATAAGGCTCGCGGCCAAAATAGGTCGCCAGCAGTGGTGACCAGCAAAAAACTTCGCCGCGCTCGATGGCCAATTCGATGTCGGGTGCGCCGGGATAGCCGCTGACGATCTGGGTCTTGATGCCGAGGGTCTCTTCGAGCAGCCGGGGAATGTAGTGGCCGGTGGAACCGGTGCCGGTGCTACCGCACTTGGCTGGTTCCTTGGCGTTGCGCAGATCTTCGATATTTTTGAAAGGCGTGTCGGCGCGCATGTAGTAGACAACGTCGTTTTTTTCCGGCGAACCGATCCAGTTGAATTTGCCCCAGTCAAATTTGACTTCGGAGCGGCCCACCAGTTGATCGAAATAGAGCGCAGGATTAACCGCGCCGAGGGTCAACCCATCGGGCTTGGCGACGCCGTACACATAATTTGCGCCGATGATGTTCCCCGCGCCCGGCATGTTTTGCACGACGATGGACGGGTGTCCTGGAATAAATTTGACAATGTGGCGCGCCGTGAGCCGCGCCCAGAGATCGTAGCCGCCGCCGACGGTGGAAGCGACGACCATAGTGATGGTTTTGCCCTGGTAGAAGGGCGTCTGGGCAGACGCCCGTTCAAGGTTCAAAGGGTTCAAAAGTTCAACGACTGAGAAGATCAAGAGTCCGAGAACTTTGAACCTTTGAACTTTTGAACTCTTGAACTGAGTTTTCATAATTAATTCCCGAACACCCATTTCATCCGTTCGATGACTTCCTTCGGTTGCACGACGACTTCCTTGGCAAGTTGCTCCATCTCCTCGCCAGTCAGCGGATCGATTTCCCAGCGGTGTTTTTTGGTTTCAGCTATCAGTTCCGGGTCTTTGAGCGTCTTCACATATGCTTCGCGTAGAAGCTTGAGCCGGTCGGGCGGTATTCCAGGCGTGACGGCGATGGGCCGGCCGAGGGTCGGGGCGACTAAGATTACTCGCGTAAGGCGCTTGCCAGCTTCCGGTGTCTTATATTGATCCATCAACTCGTAGATGGTCGGCACATCGGCTAGCCGCGCATCGCGCTTGCGGTTGGTCTGGAGCAGCACGCGGACAAAGCCTTTCTTGTGCCAGGAAATATAGGGCTCCCGGCCGAAAAAAGTCGCTACCAAGGGCGACCAGCAATGCACTTCGCCGCGCTCGACCGCTAAATCGACCTCGGAGCCGCCGGCATAGCCGCTGACAATGGTGTGTTTTGTGCCCAACACTTCATCAAGCAGGCGCGGGATATAGAATCCAGTCGTGCCGGTGCCCGAGCTGCCGCAGCGCGGTGGTTCCTTGGCCTTGCGGATATCGTCGATGCTTCGATAGGGCGTGTCGGCGCGCATGTAGTGAATGATGTCGTTCTGTTCCGGCGAGCCGATCCAGCCGATTTTGGCGAAATCGAATTTGACTTCCGGCCGGCCGACTAGTTGATCGAAATAAGTCGCCGGCAGGATCGCGCCGAGGGTGAGACCATCCGGTTTGGCGACGTTGTAGAGATAGTTCGTTGCGACGATCGACGCCGCTCCCGGCATATTTTGTACGATGATGGTCGGATTGCCGGGAATGTATTTGCCATAATAACGGGCCAAGACCCGAGCCCAGAGGTCATAGCCGCCACCGGTGGACGAACCGATGACCATCCTAATCGTCTTGCCTTGGTAGAAGGGTGTCTGGGCAGACGCCCGTTCAAGGTTCAAGGGGTTCAAGAGCTCAAGGTTCAGAACGAAGACGAGTCCAAGAACCTTGAACGCTTGAACCTTTGAACTTTTGAACGACATTGTCATCATCTCGATGTTAGTCGGTGGCTGTACGCCGTTACATGCCGATGAGTTTCTTCACGCGTTCGACGACGTCGGGAGGAGCGGTCATGACATCCTTCGCTAAAGCATCGAGCTCCTCACCCGTGGCCGGATCGATGTCGAGGCGGCGTTTTTCCGCTTCCGCTAAAAGAGCGGGATCGTTGATCGTCTTGTTGAAAGCGTCACGGATGATTTTGACCCGGTCAGCCGGTACTCCGGGCGGGAATACCAGCGGGCGGCCGAACTCATCCGCTGCGACGACGACTTTCGTCAAGCGCCGGACGTTTTCCGGGGTCTTGTACTTGTCCATCAATTCATTGAACAGCGGCACGTCCTTGAGCCGTGGATCGCGCTTGCTTCCGGTCTGATAGAGCACGCGCACGAAATTTTTCTTGCGCCAGGTGATGAACGGCTCGCGGGCGAAGTAGGCGTTGATCGTAAAGGCCCGGCACTGAACTTCGCCGCGTTCGACGGCGAGGTCGATATCCGACCCGGCGACATAACCTGAGACAATTTCGAACTTGGTGCCAATGGCATCTTCCAAGAGTTTCGGCATGTAATAAGCGGACGATGTTACGCCCGTTGCACCGCACTTCGGCGGCGTCGATGCGCTGCGAACATCTTCGATGGTTTTGTACGGCGTGTCCGCGCGCATGTACATGAGACTGTTGGAACTCACGGTGCTGCCGATCCAGATGAACTTGCTCCAGTCGAATTTGGCTTCGGGGCGTTTGGCTAGCTGCTCGAAGTAGAGCGCGGGGTAGATCGCGCCGAAGGTTAGACCGTCAGGTTTGGCGATGTTGTAAACCTGATTGGTGCCGATCAAGCCCGCCGCGCCGGCCACGTTTTGAATGATGATGTTTGGATTGCCGGGAATATGCTTCGGCATGAACTCCGCCACCAGACGAGGGTAGAGATCGTAGACATCGCCGGGCTTGGCGGCCGCTATGATCGTTATCGTCTTGCCTTGATAAAATGGCGTCTGTGCCGGTGCATTCGCGACCCAGGTTCCAAACAGGAGTAGAAAGACGCTGATTATCTTGGTCATAAAACTCACCTCCTCATATCCTTTCCTTCGTTGTCATGTCTAGTGTTCTACGTGCCCAACAGTTTTTTCATTCGTTCGATGACTTCCGGTGGTTGGGCGACTATCTCTCTTGCCAGCGTCTCCAATTCCTCGCCGGAAACCGGATCCAATTCTAATTTCTTCTTTTTCGCGTCATCCAAAAGCTCCGGATCGTTGACTGTCTTCATGAACGCCTCGCGAAGAATCTTTACCCGGTCCGCCGGAACGCCGGGAGTAGCGATGATGGGGCGGCCGATCTCGTTGGCGGCGAGGATGACTGCTGCCAAGCGCCGTCCAGAATCAGGCGTCCGGTGTTGGTCCATGAGTTCAGGGAGAGTGGGTATGTCGGGCAAGAGCGCGTCCCGCTTCTTGCCGGTTTGAATGATGACACGAACAAATCCCTTCTTGCGCCAGGTATGGAACGGCTCGCGGGCAAAAAAGGCGGCAATGGTGAAGGCGCGGCATTGCACCTCGCCCCGTTCCACCGCCAAGTCGACGTCCGTGCCGGAATTGTAGCCGGTAATGATGTTAAATTTCGCGCCGATGGTTTCTTCCAACAGCTTGGGCAAATAGTAAGCTGATGAAGCCGTCCCCTCGGCGCCGCACTTGGGCGGTACGGGTGCTTTGCGGATGTCCTCGATGGTCTTGTACGGCGTGTCGCTGCGCATATAAAGCAGATGATGCGATACCGTGGTGTTGCCGATCCAGGCAAACTTTTGCCAGTCGAACTGGACCTCCGGTTGGATCGAACCGATGGTGAGGCCGTCCGGTTTAGCTACTCCATAAATGTAATTGGCCGCGACCATGGAAGCTACGCCCGGCATGTTTTGCACGATAATATTCGGCGTGCCGGGAATATGTTTGGGGATGAACTGGGCAACCATGCGAGCGTAGAGGTCATAAACGCTTCCCGCCGGAGTGCCTGCAACCAATCTAATAGTTTTACCCTGATAAAAAGGAGTCTGGGCCTGGACGTTAAAGGCCCAAAGCAGAGCTAATAAGAAAGCGAACAGGGTTGGAAGCATTAAATGGCCCTTTTTAGCGAGCGCGACGGCGGAGCAGGTCAAGTACAAACTCGGACTACTCTTGCCAAGGTCATGCTAAGTTGATTCATCGCCTGCTTATTCATTCACCAAGCAGCTTGCGCATGCGTACCACGACGTCGGGGGGCGTGACCATCACTTCTTTTGCCAACGACTCCATCTCCTCCCATTTCGTTGGATCGATCTCGAGCCGGCGCCTTTCCGCTTCGGCGAGGAACGCGCCGTCGACGATGGTTTTATCGAACGCGTCGCGCAAAATCTTGATCCGATCCGCCGGTACTCCCGGTGGTGCGACAATGGGGCGCCCCAAATCTCCCGACGCCAAGATTACCTTTGCGAGCGTCCGTCCGGGCCCGCTGGTTTTGTATTTATCCATCAGCTCATAAATCGTCGGCGCTTCCTTGATCCGACCGTCACGTTGGCTGCCGGTTTGGATCAATACGTTGGTGAAATTTCGTTTGCGCCAAGAAATAAACGGCTCTCGGGCATAATAGGCGGTAATCGTAAATGCCCGGCACTGGAGCTCGCCGCGCTCCACGGCCAAGTCGATATCCTGTCCCGACACGTACCCCGACACGA
>Ga0193717_1001894_pt1 | contig 12450 bp, 5 predicted proteins | sample U2c2metaG_FD_145900 | JGI IMG/M metagenome (GOLD analysis project Ga0193717, IMG submission 145900) | Soil microbial communities from a riparian zone of the East river system, Colorado, United States - U2c2 | ecosystem: Environmental > Terrestrial > Soil > Riparian zone | place: USA: East River...
GCGGTGCCTGTGCGCAGCACGTATTCGGTCAGGCCCTTGCCCAGCTCGCGCGGCTCGCGCAGCGGATCGAATTCGTCGATGGAGTAGGGGAACAGCAGCTCGTGGTGATTGTCCGCGAGCAGCGCGATATAGAAATTGCGCGAATACAGGAGGCTGCCGACGACGCGGTGCAAGGCCTCGTAGAATTCGTCGAGGCTTTCGGTGGTGTTGGCAAGCTCGGCGATGCGGAACAGCGCGGCCTGCAGGTGTTCGCCGCGCTGACGCTCGATCACCTGCTGCTGCAGCACCTGGTTGGCTTCGCGCAGTGCTTCGGTGCGTTCGGCGACATGGCGCTCGAGATTGGTCAGCGTCTGCTTGTGTTCGAGCGCGGTGAGGATGTGCTGCGCCACGTAGGCGAGCAGGGCGCGATCGTCTTCGCCGAATCGTGCCGCTTCGGTGTAGCTCTGCACGACGATGCCGCCGACGACGTCGCTGCCGCGCACCAGCGGCACGCCGAGCCAGTCGATACATTCGGGACCGAACGCGGCGACCGGTTCGCCGATGTGCTTTTCGAGTTCCGCCGGCGTACCCATCAGTGCACGGCCGCGACGCAGCAGGTGCCAGGTCAGGCTGCCGCGCATGTCGTCCAGCGGCGTGGCTTCGCCCGACGGCGTGTCCGTGTCCGCGATATCGACGAAGTAGGCGAAGCGCATGGCATCGGCGCTGTGGTCGTACAAGACGAGATAGAAATTCTCCGCGTACATCAGGCTGCCGACGATCTCGTGCATCGCGCGCAGCACGTCGGGCATGTCGCGCCCGCTGTTGGCCTGGTCGGCGATCGCGTAGAGCGCGCGCTGCAATCGCTCGGCTTGCTCGAGGCGGGTGACGGAGCGCTGCAGCATCTCGACTTCAAGCACGGCTTCGAGCCGCTGCGCGATCTGGCGCGCCGCCGCTTCGATGCGCGCGAGCCGGCCGTTGCGCGAGGGAAGCTTGGCGGCGAAATCGCAGCACAGAATCGCGCGGGCCGCGGCGTCGGGGCGTATGCGCAGGGGCACTGCGACCTGCATGATCCCGTCCGGCGTTTCGGCGACGGAAACTTCCGCGCCGCGCGTCAGCGCCTGGCGCACGGCTGCCGGCAATTCGCTGTCGAGTTCACGGTCTTCGCCGGAGCCCGGCCAGTACAGGCGGCAGCGTTGTGCCGACAACAGCGCCGGCAGCTCCCGGGCGACGACGTTTTCCAGTTGCGCGACGCCGGTCGCGCGCAGCAGGGCGCAATACAGCGCCTCGGCCGGCGTTCCGACGACGGAAACGGTATCGTCGCGACCGGAGGATCGGGGCAAGACGGGCTCACCTGGAACTGCTCGCACCTGGACCCCCTGACTCATTCGTGCGGGCGATCGCTTAGTCTAATCGCGAGGACGGCAGCCAGCGAGCCACTGAGGGCTTCCCGCAGGCGTTCCGGCCCTTGTGGAGCGCCCGGCCGGAGTGCACTTTGACACATCCGTGACGACGGAAGCCGTGACCGCCGTCGCTGTTAGTTTTCCGTGAATTGCGGTAGTATTTGCGTGTTGTCGGACAAGACTCGAGGAACTACGCCCGGACCTTGGCGCTCCCACTGCGGATTTCGTTTTTTTTCTTGTGGAAACCTTGATGTTTTCGCGTTTCGCCATCGCACTGCTGGGCTCCGCGCTGTCGTTTGCAACGACGGCTCAGGAATTGCCTGTGCTTGCGATGGGCGCGCCGGGTTTCCAGGAAGCGGCGCTGGTCGAGCAGTTGCTCGCGCTCGACGGTCCGTCGGCGCAATCCTGGCCGGCGTCGGCTCCGGTGGTTCCGATCTGGTCGGGAACGGACGGCCATCTGCTCGCGATCGTCGCGGTTCCCGGCGAGTGGGGTTCGCCGCTGCTGGCCGGCACGACCGCGCAGCCCGGACCTGCCAGCTGGTATCTCCTCGACGGCACTACATTCGGCTCGAGCGGACTGCGCTGGCAGATGGACAACGGCTTCCATGCCGATGCGCTGTTCAGTCAGCACCAGCGAGTGGCGCCCGCATTCTGTGGTCTGGTCTGCGATACCAATGCCAACGCGATCCAGGGCGGAACGACCGGATCGCTCGGCTTCGGCTGGATGTCGCCGGATGGCGGCGTGGATCTCACCTACGGTCTTTCCTGGTTGCAGACGCGCGACGGTCCTGCGCTATTGCAGGCATTGCCGAGCGCCGGCGCGAACAACGTCCCGGTGCTGACGCTGCCGGGAGCCCTGTCGTCCGGACTGCAGTCGCAAACCGCACTGTTCGCGCGTGGGCGCTGGCGTTTGAACGAGGACACCGCGCTCGATGTGGGCGCGAGTTATGGCCATGGCAGCTCGATGCCGCTCGGATCGATCGGCACCGCGCTGCCGGGTATCGATCTCGACCAGCTTTCGCTCAGCCTCGGCCTCGATGCCGGTTCGCTGCGCGGCGCTATCGTCGGCCATGTGCTGCGCAGTGACGATCCTGCATTGATCGGCAAGAAATGGACCGCACTGGATCTCGGTGTGTCCTGGCGCACGCCGTGGCGCGCCGAAATCAGCGTGGGCGCACAGAATCTGTGGAGCGCTCCGCTCGATACCCCCCGTGACACCGCCGATCCCGCGCAGGCGCGCACGCCGTACATCCAGTACCGGCAGGATCTCTGACGAAGGTCTGAATAAGTCCATCCTGGACTTCATCAGACTCGCTCAAGTCCGGCACCTGTGCGGACTCGGCTCCGTGGATCAGGCACCTGCATACCCGATCCGCGAGCGGCACATCCCCCGTGCCGCGGAAGCTCTGGGTACATCGAAGCGTCCCTGACTCCCCCGCGTTGATTTTCCGGGCCGGGCTCGCCGGTCCGTAGATTATTTTTCCGTTCGCTGAGTCGTGCTGGCCGGAGGCTCCGGAGGGCCGCTTGCGGCTCGGTTCACGTTTTGACCAGGACTGTCCAAATAGTTGATCAATATTGACTTTTTGAAGGTACGAGCGCGTTCGTTAAGCCTCTAGTCAGGGATTCCCATGTCGTAAGAAAGTTGTTAGTATCCGCCGCTGCCGAGGGTTTTAGGTAGGCCGTTTTGGCCGTCCCCAGGAAGGGGAAAGCACATGTCCCGAACTGTGACGCAACTCTGACGTTGGAGAGTGTAATGAGGCTATCGAGCAACGAGCTTTTCAAAGCCGTGCGCTACGCGTTGTACGCGGGTGCTTCGGCGGCGGTCGGCTTCGCGGCCCCCGCGCTTGCGCAAGATGCGCAGGACCAGGGTGACCAGAAGCTGGAAACCATCACCGTGACGGGTTCGAACATCCGTCGCGTCGACATCGAAACATCGAACCCGGTCATCACCATCGATCGCGCTGCGATCCAGAAGACCGGCAAACTGACCCTCGGCGACCTCGTGCAGCAGCTGCCGGCGGTTACCGGCCCGAACATCAACCCGCAGATCAATAACTCGGGTGGTACCGGCGGATCATCCATCGGTCTGCGCGGTCTCGGTTCGCCTCGTACGCTGGGCGGCGATCCGAACGAAATTCCGGCCAACATGATCGAGCGCATCGAAGTCCTGACGGACGGTGCTTCCTCGGTCTACGGTTCGGACGCGGTCGCGGGCGTCGTCAACTTCATCCTGCGCAGCGATTACCAGGGCGCCGAGTTCTCGACGAACTACGGCATCTCCGATCGCGATGACGGCGAAAGCAAGGGCTATACCTTCACGTTCGGACAGAGCTCCGATCGCGGCAGCATCATGGCCGGCATCAACTACAACAAGATCGACGAGGTCCTTGCCGGCCACCGCGATTTCTCGAAGGACGCGGTGTCGCTGTACGGCACGAACGGCGCCGGACCTTCCGGTGGTATTCCGCCCACAGGCTTCGTCGGCGGTTCGACGTCGTCGCCGTTCGGCCATATCGCGATTCCGGACGCGTTCGCCAATCTGTTCCCGACCTGTAACACCGGCTTCCTGGCGCGCAACCCCGGTGCCAGCGGTCAGAACATCGCGACCGACTACCATTGCTACGTCAACAACGCGACCGCGACGACGCCGTCCGACAAGTACAACTTCCAGACCGTCAACCTGGTCATGACCCCGCAGGAACGCACGGGTCTGTTCTTGAACGGCAACTACAAGATCACCGACAACGTCGAGGTGTACGCCTCGGTCATGCACAACAAGACCTCGTCGGCGTTCCAGCTGGCGCCGGCCGTGTATGGCTCGCCGTTCGGTGCCGTGATTGCGGCGGACAGCTACTACAACCCGTTCGGCGTGCAGTTCGGCGGTGACGAAGGTCTGACGATGACGGGGCGCCTTGCCTCGCTCGGCAACCGTTCCGCGTCATTCGGCTCGAACACCGACCAGGTCTCGACCGGCTTCAAGGGTTCGTTCTCGGTCTGGAACGATCAGCAATGGAACTGGGAAGTCGGCTTCGACTACGGCCACAAGAGCGTCTCGACGACGACCTTCGGCCTGCCGAACATGAACATCGTGAACCAGTCGACCGGTCCGTCGTTCCTTGATCCGGTATCCGGTCAGGTCCTGTGCGGCACGCCCGGCGCTGTCATCGACGGCTGCATTCCGGTCAACATCTTCAACCTCGACGATCCGAACACGATCGCGGTGTTGCGGGCCGCCGGTTCGCCGGCCGTCAGCAACTTCTACACACAGCAGAAGATCGAGCGTCTGGACTTGAACGGCGGACTGTTCGAACTGCCGGCCGGTACGGTGCAGCTCGCGGTCGGTGCGTCGTACCGCAAGGAATACACGCACAGCAACGTCGACACCTCGTTGTTGCTCAATCCCGAGACCGGCGACTGCGTACTGGGCAGCCAGTGCGGATCGCCGCTGCAGGGCGGATACAACGTGAAGGACGTGTACGCCGAGTTGTTCGTGCCGATCCTCAAGGATGTGCCGTTCGTGCACGCCTTGAACCTGACCCTGGGTGATCGCTACTCCAAGTACAACACCTTCGGCAACACCAACAACACGAAGATCGCGCTGGAATGGCGTCCGATCGAAGACCTGCTGCTGCGCGGCACAGTCTCCGAAGTGTTCCGCGCCCCGACCGTCACCGACCTGTTCCAGGCGGCGACGAGCGATGCGCCGGCGCTGGCGAGCGACCCGTGCGACGGCTATACCGGCGGCGGCAATCCGGCCTGCGTGAACGTGCCGACCGATGGCACCTTCCGCAACCAGGCCGTTGCCCAGGCGCTGCAGATCAACGGCATCCTGTCGGGTTCGGAATACGCCGGCTTCAATCTCGGTCCGGAACTCGGCAAGTCGTTCGACTTCGGTGTCGTCTATGACCCGCATTTCATCGATGGCCTGTCGGTCAGCGCGGACGTGTGGCGCCTGTACCTCAACAACAACATCACTGGCGTCGGCGCGCAGGCTGTGCTCAATCTGTGTTCTGCTGGCCAGCTGGCGTACTGCCCGCTGATCCATCGCTTCGCGGCGGGTCCGAACCAGGGCCAGATCGACTTCATCCAGGAGCCGACCGGCAACCTGGGTCGCGTCGACGTGCGCGGCGTGGACTTCGCGCTGAACTACCGTCTGCCGGAGTTCTCGTTCGGCCGCTTCACCGTCGGCTTCAATGCGACGTACCTGCAGCAGTACGACGTTGCCACCGCACCGGGCACCGATGCGAACACGGTCTATCACTACGCTGGCCACTTCATGGGCTTCGGTTCCGCTCCGGCGGCATCCTGTCCGGGTAATGGCGGTGGCGTGTGCCTGTTCCCGCGTTGGCGCGCACAGAGCTCGGTGGGCTGGCAGCTCGGCAACTTCGACGCCTCATGGCGTGCCCGCTACGTCGGCCGCTTCCGCATGGGCTCGCCGGATCCGTCGCAGGACGTGTTCCCGGCCGGCACCTGCTACTACGGCGACTACTGCACGATCCACAACCTGTTCTACGACTTCGGCGCGACGGTCTACAACGACCTGCAGTTCGGCTACAACATCGAACCGCTCAATACGCGTATCGATATCGGCGTCAACAATGTGGGCGACAAGCAGCCGCCGTTCCTGTATGCGAACAACACGCTCAATGCGAATACCGATCCGACCGACTTCGATCTGATGGGTCGCTACTACTGGGGTCGCATCACGGTCAAGTTCTAAGAAACGGTTTTTCTGTACGCTTGTCGGGCCGCACGGATTTCCGTGCGGCCCGTTTTTTTTGCAGCGATGACAGCCAACCCTTTCGAAGCCATTTTCAGCCGCGACCCGCAGCGGCGATATTGTGCAGGTGGAGCGTCACCGCAAGCTATTGAACCGCTGGGTACGCTACCGGCAAACTATCGAGTCGGTGTTGCCTATCCTTGAGTCGATGCTCCAGCGATGGGGCTACCGCGTCTGAGACGCATCACGCGGGTTTCCCCACGCTCCCTTTCTCTTCCGAATGATGAATCCAATTCCGTTCGAAGCCATTTCCGCGGCGATAAGCGCCGGGAACTTTCCTCACGTGGAGCGCCTGTGCCGCGCGTCGCTGCTCGATCAGCCGCAGCGCGAGGAGCTGTTGCTGTTTCTCGCCATAAGCCTGCAGCGCCAGAACCGGGGCGCCGAGGCCGTCGAAGCATACGCGCGCCTGACGCAGGTGTTTCCGCAAAATGCGATCCACTGGAGCAACTATGCGACCGCCTTGCGCGAAGCAGGCTTGCTCGACGAGGCGGAGAAAGCCTACGCGGAAGCAATCCGCCTCGATCCGCGCAGCGTCGCTCCGCATGTGAATCTCGGCCTGCTGCTGATCCAGCGCGGCGACTACCTCGACGCGCGCGAAAAGCTGCTGGATGCGGTCGAGCTCAATCCGCAGCTGCCGATGGCGCGCATCCACGCCGCCAGCGCCTGCTCACTGTGTCAGGATTTCCACCGTGCGGAGCAGCTGCTGAAACCGTGGCGTCAATGGCTGCCGCTGAACGACGACGCATTGCAGGTCGAGCTGTCTTATCAGCTGACGCTCCTGAGCGATGGCATCGGCGCGCAGTTCCTGCTCGAGGACCTGGTCCGGCGCGACCCGGGCAATGCCGAGGCGAGGACCCGCCTGGCGGCACTCTACGAGCGGATCAACCGGCTGGTCGATGCGGAGGCGTTGATGCGTTCGATCGATGTCGACGGTCTCACCATCAGCGCGCCGATGCGCGTCGCGATGGACCACGTGATGGCCCCGATCATGGTGCGCAAGGGCGAGCGCGCAGAGGCGCGGGCGTTGCTGGAGCGCGCGGGTCCGCGCCATGAAAATGATTCCGGCCATTATTTCGCGCTGGCCGAGGCGTGCGACAAGCTCCGCGATTGGGACGCGGCGATGGATGCGCTGCGCACGGCGCATGCATTGAAAGTCGAGGAGATGAAGCGCATCGCTCCGGAGCAGTTCGAGCCGGATGCGCCCGCGCTGCCCACCGCCGTCCCCGATGTATCGGCGGAAGATTATCGCCAGTGGCCGACGTTTCAGGCTCCCGATGCGCGGAACTCGCCGATATTCATTGTCGGCTTCCCGCGTTCCGGCACGACGCTGCTCGAGCAGATGCTGGATGCGCATCCGGGCCTGCAGTCGATGGATGAGAATCCGTTCTTCAATCGCCTGGCCGACACGCTGCGACGCCACGATTCACGCATCCTCGGCAGTCTCGACGTGCTGCGCCAGCTCGATTGCGACGAATTGCGCAAGCAGTACCTGGTCATGGTGTCGGAGAAAGTGCGGCGCCGCTGGGACACGCAGCTGGTCGACAAGAATCCGCTGAACATGCTCTGGCTGCCGTTCATCCATCGCCTCTATCCGCAGGCGAAATACATCCTGGCGTTGCGGCATCCCTGCGACGTCATCCTGAGCTGCTACATGCAGAACTTCCGTTCGAGCATCCTGGTCACCGCGAGCGCCTCGATAGAGCGCCTGGCCGCGGCCTACGTCGCGGCGATGGACTGCTGGCTGCGCCACGCCGAGGTGTTCCAGCCGAATGTGCTGGTCTCGCGTTACGAGGATCTGGTCGCGGACTCCGCGCAACAGACGCAGCGCATCGCGCAGTTCCTCGAGCTCGACGACGCATCGACGATGATGCAGTTCGACCAGCACGCGCGCGACAAGGGCTACATCGGCACGCCGAGCTACAGCCAGGTCATCGAGCCGCTGAACACGAAAGGCCTGAATCGATGGCACCGCTACCGCGACTATTTCGAGCCGGTGCTGCCGATCCTCGAGCCGATGCTGCGTCACTGGGGCTATTCGGCATAACGCATCGCGGCGCCGTCGCCGCGATGCGTGAGCATCCGGCAGGTGCGTGCTCTGCAGCTATACGGCAAGCGACTGGCGTAAACGGTCGAGCTGCTTCTCGTAGTGCCGCCATTCCTCGAAGGCGCGAGCATGGATCGGCTCTCGCACCTGCGCCGTACTGAGCGTGGCGACCGCCGATTTGTTCCGGGTGAGATCCATGCACGCCGGATCCCAGTCCAGACCGCAGAACGCAAGCACACGGCGCATCGTGGTTTCGGGATCGCGCACCAGCTCGCTGTAAGGCACATCCAGGATTTGCCCCGGCATCGCCGCATGCCAATGCGCCAGGACGCGGCGGTATTGCCGATAGTGCTCGGTCAGCGCATCAAGGTCATATATGTGCGCGAACGCATCGGCGAACATCACGCGGAAATTCGAGAAGCAGACGTCCATCGGGTCCCTGACCAGATGCACCATGCGCGCCTGCGGCAGCGCGCGCCGAATCAGGCCGGCCAGCATCCAGTTGCGCGGCAGCTTGTCGGTGTAGAAAGGCTTGCCGCGCGCGCGCCATTGGGTCTGCGCCAGATAGCGCCGCCCCAGTTCGGCATAGTCCAGTGAGGGCAGACGCTGCAGGATCACTTCGTCGAGGGTGCTGCTGTGATTCGCCGACCAGCGCACCTGCAGGGCGAAGTCGTCGAGCTCGCCGGCCAGCGTCACTTGCGGATGATTGGAGATCAGGCGATCGACCACCGTGGTTCCCGAGCGCGGCATGCCGATGACGAAAATAGGTTGCGGGCCCTCGTGCAGCGTATCGTCCGCCCGCAGGAACTCCGGAGTACAGATTTCGATCAGGCCATCGAACAGCCGTCCGGCGAGGGCGGAGTCGTGCGGCTGGCGCGCGAACATCAGCGCGTTGCCCTGCGCCAGCGCGTCCCACGCTTCGTCGTAACGACCGAGATCCTCGAGTTCCTTGTAACGCGCGAACTGGATTGCCGCGTGTTCCTCTCCGCCTTGCGCCACAGTGGGAAGGCGCCGGGCCAGATCGTCGAGGTGATTGCGTTCCGGCGTCTGCTTGCGCAGGCGCGCCAGCTCCAGCGTGGCGCGCGCCGGCGCGCCACGCATGCGCAGGCATGCATCGAGCTCGGCCTCGGCTTCTTCCATCCGTCCGTTGAAGACCAGCTGCATGCCGCGCGAGAAGCGGAAGCTGGGGCCGTCCGCACCGCCGGCCTTGGCGCGATCGAGCAACGCCAGCGCCTGCGCGTGCTCGCCCAGCTTGTAGTGGAATCCGGCCAGCCGCCCGAGCACTTCGGTCGATGTCGTTTGCGCCAGCGCAGGATGATCGAGCAGGTCGCGCGCCGCCAGACTCTCGCCGGCCTGCAGCAGGCCCGAGCAGATGTCGGCGATCAGGGACGGATCGGCCGGCGGCTGGCGCGCCGCGTCGAGCGTGTGCCGCGCCGCGTCGCGCACGCGATCTTCTTCCCAGGCCATGCCGGCGAGGATCAGATGCGCGTCGGTGTGCGCCGGATTGGCCTGCGCCAGGGATTCGAGCGTTACGCGCGCGGCCGCGATCTGGCCCTCGTTGAGGTAACGCTCCGCTCGGGTCCAGAGCCTGTCTGCTCGGTTGGTCATGCCGTTCCGGGTGTGTTTGTGCGGTAGGGAGTTCGAAGAATCGTCGGCGGTGTCCGGGTGAATACATCGCGCGGCTCATGTTGTTGAGCAGAGTGGGCGATGCGGAAGCACGCGACCGGTCAATCCATTAGCTTGCCACAGCGTAGCAGGGCGAACCAGAGACCTTGTTTCAAGCTCGATAGCGAAGCGTATCCCCTGCCCCGAGAGGCCTATCCATTTCACCTCGTCGTTCCGGCTTTTGCCGGGACGACGAGGATGCAGTGCTCTTATCTTTCGCCAGGTTCCAGCACATTCGCCAAGGCGGCCCGCAACGGATCCAGCAGCGCGCCATACCGCGCCGTGCGCGCCGTATCGCTACGCAGCGGTTCGCGCACCTGCATCGCGCTGGGCGAGCGCACGTCGCGTTCAGTGCGATGGAACTCGAGGCAGGCCGGCTCGAACGGCAACCCGCAGAACTCCAGCAGGCGGCGGATATGCGTTTCCGGCTCGACGACCAGGTCCTCGTACACGCTCTCGTGCACGTGCGACGGATGCAGTGTCAGCGCAAGGCGCAGGCTGCGATCGAAATCGCGCCAGAACGCGGCGAGATCGGCGAACGTGCGCGTGTATTCGTTGTTGTGCAGATACTGCCGATAGCACGAGAAGCACGTTTCCAGCGGATCGCGCCGGCAGCCGACGATGCGCGCGCCGGGCAGCATCGTGCGGATCGCGCCGATATAGGTCCAGTTGTTCGGCAGCTTGTCGGTGAACACCGGACGGCGCCCGGACCAGTGCGCGGTGCGTTGCAGATAGCGCGTGCCGAGGCGCTGCCAGTCCTGCGGGCCCATCGCGGCGACCCACTGCGGGAACGGTCGTCCGCGCCGCCTGGATTCTTCGGCCAGCACCAGCGGCAGATCCGGCAGCTCACCGGCGCCTTCGACCGCCGAGTGCGAGGCGAGGATCTGTTCGATCAGCGTCGAGCCCGAGCGTGGCAGGCTGGTGATGAAGATCACGCCGTCGCCGAGCATTTCCGGCGATTGCGCAGGCGATGGCGCGAACGCCGCGTTGATCGCGGTGATGTCGGCCGAGAATGCGGCGGCATTCCATTGCTTGCGTCGGCGTGCGAGCGCATGCGCTTGCTCGAGTGCGGCCAGCCCTTCGGCGTAGCGCGCGTGATCGTCCAACGCCTTGGCCAATGCGAAGCCCATCGCGATCAGATCGTCGTCTCCCGCGCGCGGATCCTTCATGGCGGTGCGCAGGTGCTCGATGTCCTGTTGCGCGAACCGCATCGTTTTCAGATCGGCCAGGCCCCACCACGCCATGCCGGCATACGGCCGCTCGGCGATAATGCGGCGGCATTCGGCGGCTGCATCCTGCGCACGATTGCCTACGCGCAGCATGTCGGCAAGCAGCGCGCGCGCAGCGACATGATCGGGCGCCAGCGTCACCGCCTGCTGCAGCGCGACGATCGCCTCGTCGTGGCGCACGCAGCGCGTCAACAGCACGCCGAGGTTGAACCAGGCGATGGCGAGGCCCGGTTGCAGTTCGCAGCAGCGCCGCAACGCTTCGATCGCGGCGTCGTACTCGCCGGCTTCGGCGAGGATGGTGCCGAGCGTGTTCTGGTAGAGCGCGTCCTGCGGGCGCTGCGCCACGGCACGGCGGATCGCATCCATCGCTGCGGAGTGATTGCCGCGCAGACTTTCGATACCCGCACGCAGGCGCAGGACTTCCGGCTGCTGCGGGTGGCTCGCTGCTGCTGTCGCGATGTGCCGTGCTGCTTCGTCAGGACGTCCGGCTTCGAGCGCCTGCGCGGCGGCGACGACGTGCTGGATCGCGGTCGGGCTGAGGCCGTACAGGCGCGAGCCTGGGGGAACGGCGGGAATGGTCATGCGTGGCAAGCGTAACAAGCAACGGAAAAGGCGAGTCTACGCGGATGCGCTTTTGCGGGCCGCTGCGTGCCGGGCTCACTTCCGTTCGGGCTGAGGCATCGAAGCCCGGACGGCGTCGGGGATTGCTAGTAGTTGCCCACGTCAAACGATTCCGGCATCGGAATGTCCGCGCCTTCCGCCAGCCGTATCTTCAGCGCCAGCCCATCGCGCGAATCGGCATGATTGAGCGCTTCCTCGAGCTCGATCTTGCCTTCCTTGTACAGCGCGTACAGCGACTGGTCGAAGGTCTGCATGCCTTCCTGCAGGCTGCGGTCCATCGCTTCCTTGACTTCATGCACCTGGCCGCGGCGCAGCAGGTCGCGGATGTGCGGCGTGTTGATCAACACCTCGACCGCGGGCAGGCGATGGCCGTCCTTGCCCATGACCAGGCGCTGGCTGATGACCGCCTTGAGGTTCAGCGCGACGTTCATCAGGATGTTCTTGTGCGAGGGCTCCGGGAAGAAGTTGAGGATGCGCTCGATGGTCTGGTCGGCGTTGTTGGAGTGCAGCGTTGCCAGGCAAAGATGGCCGGTTTCGGAGAACGAGATCGCCGCCTCCATCGTGTCCGAATCGCGGATCTCGCCGATCAGGATCACGTCGGGCGCCTCGCGCATCGCGTTCTTCAGCGCCTCGTGATAGCTGTGCGTATCGAGGCCGACTTCGCGCTGGTTGACCACCGATTTCTTGTGCCGGTACAGGTATTCGATCGGGTCTTCGATGGTCAGGATATGG
>Ga0193717_1001895_pt1 | contig 12449 bp, 8 predicted proteins | sample U2c2metaG_FD_145900 | JGI IMG/M metagenome (GOLD analysis project Ga0193717, IMG submission 145900) | Soil microbial communities from a riparian zone of the East river system, Colorado, United States - U2c2 | ecosystem: Environmental > Terrestrial > Soil > Riparian zone | place: USA: East River...
GTCGAGATGTCGGGACGCATGGGTTCGAACACGATCGAGAAGCTGTCGCACGCGAAGTCCGGTCAGGTGATTTCCTGGTGCCCGAGTTGCTACGTCCAGTTCACCGAGACGACGATCCCGGCGATCAAGCGGCAGGGTGGTGCCCAGCCGTTCGAGATGACGCCATTCCTGCGCTTTCTGCGCGAGCGGCTCGCGCAGCTGACCCCGCTGCTGCAGCGCCAGGTCAGGATGCGGGTCGCGCTGCATAGCCATCCGGGCGTATCCGGCGTGACGGAAGCGGCCGCGGAAATCCTGCAGGCGATCCCCGGCGTGGAACTGGTCGATTTGAAGCAGCCTGCGGTCGGCCTGCAAAGCGTCAGCCTCGGCGTGCTGCCCGCGTACAAGCGCGAGCTGCAACGGAACGAGCTGCAGGCGGCGTCAGAGGCTGGCATCGACGCGCTGGTCGCGGTCTATCATTCCGATTATCGCGAGCTCTGCGCGCACGAACGCGATTGGCCGTTTCGCATCGTCAACGTTCTTGAGGTCGTCGGCGAGAGCATGGGACTGCACCGCGATGACCGCTACAAGCAGCTCAAGCTGATGCAGGATGCCGACCAGATCGTTGCCGAATGCCATGACCTGATGATCAGGCATTCGCTCGACGCCGCCGCCGCGCGCAACGTCATCGCCAAGGGCATGCTCGGCGATCAGCCGCTGCCGCTGAAATGATTCAGGCCGCGGATCAGCTTCAGGTGGTCCTGAAACGCAGCACGCCGTCGATCTCTTCCGAGGTCAGGCGGCCCTCGACCAGCATGTAATTGACATGGGCGATCAGTTCGCCCGAGGCAAAACCCATCTGGTGGACGTCGAGCGGGTATTTGTGGAACACCACCGGCACCAGTTCCCGCGAGGTTTTCGAGACTTCGCGGCAGGCATCGGCGATCAGCCCGCAGCGCTCCTCGTGATGGTCGGCCAGCTGCTTGATGCGGGTCTTCAGGCCGTAAAACGGCACGCCATGACCGGGCAGCACGATCACATCATAGGGCAAAGTGGTGGTCAGGCTCGCCAATGACGCCAGATATTCGCCGAGCGAATTCTGATCGGGCTCGACCGCCCAGACGCTGACATTGGGCGAGATCTTGCTCAGCACCTGATCGGCCGACAGGAACAATTTGTCGGCGGCGCAATACAACATGACCTGATCGAGCGCATGGCCGCCGCCGGTGATGACCTTGAAACGCCGCGTGCCGATCGAAATCTCGTCGCCGTGCGAGATCCGGCGATAGGACGGCGGCAGCACCGAAACCCGTTTCAGATATTCCTGGCCGCGGCCGAGCAGCTTGTCGGTCAAGTCTTCGTCCATGCCGTGGCGGCGGAAGAACAGCCGTTGCGCCTGCTTACGCTCCTCGGTGCCGCGGTTCTGGTGATAGACCGACTGCAGATATTCCACCTGCGACATATAGAGCGCGCAGTTGAAGCGCTCGATGATCCACCCGGCAAGCCCAACGTGGTCGGGATGCGAGTGGGTGACGATCAGCCGCGTGATCTTCACATGCGCCAGCGGACCTTCGAACAACGCGGTCCAGGCCGCGATCGATTCTTCATTGCCGAATCCGGAATCCACCATGGTCCAGCCGTCGCCGTCGGCGAGCAGATAGATGTTCACATGGTTGAGCCGAAACGGCAGCGCGAGCCGCACCCACAGCACGCCGGGCATCACCTCGACGACCTCGTTGGGGCCGGGATGATTTTCCCAAGGGTATCGCAGTGCCTCTCCCGAGGACTGCACGGTGTCTTTCGCTTGCATGATACCGGCTTAGCGGCACACGCGGCGCGATGCTAGCCGAAAAAAGCAAATGCGGGTTTGGAAAAGCCGCATGGGTATCGTTAGTTCGTCATTCCGGGACTGGTCTTTCGGACCATCGGGGAATGACGGACACGACCAATCGACGGCTACGCCGCCCGGATATTGGAGAGGAACACGTCGATTTCCGAACGCAGTATCCCGGCTTCGCGGCTGAGCGCGCTGGACGCGGTCAACACCTCGTTGGCCGCCGATCCGGCTTCGGCGGAGGCGGCCGAGACGCCGACGATGTTGCTGGAGACTTCGCTGGTGCCGCCGGCGGCATGCTGGATGTTGCGGGCGATCTCGCGCGTTGCCGCGCCCTGCTCCTCGACTGCGGCTGCGATCGCGGTAGTCACCTCGTTGATCTCGCCAATGGTGTTGCTGATGCTCCTGATGGCGCCGACGGCGGATTCCGTTACCGCCTGCATGCTGGCGATCTGAGCCCGGATCTCATCGGTGGCTTTCGCGGTCTGGCTGGCGAGGTTCTTCACTTCGGAGGCCACCACGGCAAAGCCGCGGCCGGCTTCGCCGGCGCGGGCGGCTTCGATGGTGGCGTTGAGCGCCAGCAAGTTGGTCTGCGACGCGATGGTCTGGATCAGATCGATCACGACGCTGATGCGCGTGGCATTTTCCGCCAGCCCCTGCATGGTCGCGTCGGTGCTGCCGGCTTCCGCGACCGCCTTGCGGGCGATTTCCGCCGAATTGACGACCTGGCGGCCGATTTCAGCGATCGATGACGACAGTTCTTCGGTGCCCGAGGACACGGTCTGGACATTGACCGAGGTTTCCTCGGCGGCCGATGCCACCGCGCTCACCAGCGCGCTGGATTGATCGGCGGTCACCGACATGGATTCCGCCGTGGCCTGCATTGAACTGGCCGAACTCTGCAGATTTTCCAGCGCGGCGCGGACGGTGGCTTCGAATTCGACGATCCGGGCTTCCATGCGGGAGGCGCGTTCGGCCTTGGCGACACGGTCCTTGTCCTGATCGGCGCTGAGCGACCGCGCTTCGAGCATGCTCTCGCGGAATATCTGCAGCGAACTGGCCATCGACGCGATTTCGTCGTGCTGGTGGCTCTGATAGATTTCAGACTGCAAATCGCCGTCGGACAACAGCTGCATCGAGCGTTGCAGGCCGCGGACCCGGCGCAGGATGTTGCGGCCGACATAGAGCCAGACGAACAGCACCGAGCCGACCAAGGTCAGCGCACCGAGCGCCAGCATGGCGACGGTGGCGTAGGAAATCTCCTGGCGCGCCTGCCAGGTCGATGCATCGGTTTCCTTCTGCACGCCGTCGACGAGCTGCTGCACGCTGATGCCGAGGCCGACATTGAGCTTGCCGGTTTCCCCGAGAATGACGTCGCCATAGTCGCTGGCGTCGAGTTCCTTCTGCCGGATACTGAACACGCCGGTCTTGCCCTCGCCGAATGTCAGCAATTTCATCGCGGCTTCGCCGAGCGCTTTATTCTCGTGACTTTTCACCAGCAGATCGAGGTTCGATTTGACGCGCTCCTTGGTGTCCTTGAATTCCTTCTCGATCGCTTCCAGCGTATCGCTGCTGTTGGCCGAGAGCGCGGCGTTCATTTCCGACGACGCCTGATGGCCGCTGGCGATCACATCGCCGAGCTGTTCGACGGTCCGCGCGGCCTCCGTCGCATCGTCGGCGGAAAGCTCCGCGGAGCCGAGTACGGCGTTGATCTGGAGCTGGGCGTTCATCATCGCGGGGCTTGCGGCGGCGACAAAGGCCGCCTGCGCGCCGCGCAGGGCTTCGTATTGCTTCTCGTGCAGGGCTGCGACTTCCAGCCGCTCGTGGGCGGCCGAGCCGAGGCTCTTGATGGTGTCGTCCATATTCTTGACGGTTTCGCCCAGTGCCGCGACGACCGCCTTGTCGGCGCCGAGTTCGGTGATCTCGCTAAGCTTGTGGAGCGCGACCTGCTGGGTTTCCTTCATTTTCTTTGCGCGTTCGTCGAGCGCTTCCGCGCTTCGCGACGCCAGCAGCGCCGGTCCCTGGCTGGCAAGGCTGGCGCTTTGCGCGGCCAATTGCAGGCTGGCGGCGAGGCGCGGAATATCCCGTCCGCTCAGATCGACCATGGCCTTGCCGAGTTGCCCCAGCACCAGGCCGGCGCCGGCGCTAATGATGAGGGCCATGCCGGCGATGACAGCGAAAGCGGCGAACAGGCTGCCCCGGACGCCCCATTGCGGACGCAAAAAGCCGAACTTCAAATATTTACGAATCGAAAATCGGTAAGCCATGCTTTCTGCCCGCCCTAAACTTTCACCCTTCAGGTGAAACCCGGCGGCAGTATCGTGGTGCCCAGTTAATAAAATAAGGAAATTGGCGGGCTTTGCGCAATTTTTGCGCACCCAAACGAAAAAGGCCGGCGCAAGGCCGGCCTTTCCGTCGATTCCGATCAGAGATGATCAGTAGCGGGCGACGACCGGGCCACCCCAGTTGAAGCGATAGTTCACGCCGGCCTTCACAGTGTGCTCGTCGTCGTTGAAACGAGCGCCGATAACGCCGGCGGGGCCGGTCAGGAAGGTCGTGCTGCCGAAATTGTAATACTGGTATTCAATCTTGGCGGACCAGTTCGGGGCGAACATGTATTCGAGGCCAGCGCCGACCGTGTAGCCGTCGCGGGTGTTGCCCGTGGTGGTGAAGCCGAACGGCGCGCCGGCGACGACGAGATGATCGCCGTCCTTGAAGGCATAACCGCCCTTGGCGTACAGCAACGCCGGGCCGAACGAGTAGCCGAGGCGGCCGGTGACCGATCCGAGTTGGTTGCTGTTCGAGGTGACGAGAACGCCGCCCGGGAACGTCACGCCGTTGTTGTTGTTGCTCATCCAGCTGTACTGGGCCTCGACACCGAGCACCCAGTTGTTGGCGAACTGATAGTCAGCGCCGCCCTGGATACCGCCGAGGAAACGGCTGTCGCTCTGCAGGCTGTTGTCGCCCGCGAAGGCGCCGCCGACGTGACCGCCGATATAGAAGCCGGTCCAGTTATAGATCGGCTGCGCATAGGCCGGAGCCTTGGTGTAGGTGCGCGGAGCCGCGCCGAGATCGGCAGCAAGTGCTGGCACGGTCGCGCCGAGAGCGACGACGGCCACAGTGGCGAGTAAAATCTTCTTCATTGGTGTAGTTCTCCAGCAGATCATTTTTTTGAGGGTTAGCCGTGTCCCGGCTCGATCCATGGCGCGCACTTAGACAGCTTTTGAATAAATTGCTGTCACCGATAGGTCACAGTTGGCGATAACCCAACCTATTGTGGAACAACAACTTTCTGTGATTAACGATGCCTTAATGAAAGCTAAATGATGCCTTAATTCGCCATCCAACGCGGCATTGCTCATTAATCATGCCGAGACCGCCGCAACGTTGCTGCCTTTGCCGTCAGCGCGACCCGGCCGCCGGTTTCCGTAAAACCCGCCTGGCAATATCGATGAAGGCGCGCAGCTTCGGCTGCTGCTGCCTTCTGGTGGCGTGACCTTCAATTGGGAAATGATCTCACCGAAGGGCGATGTGCTCGTGACCGGCCGGGAGTTTCTGATCGTCGACGATCCGTAACGGATCCTGGTCGATTACCGGTTCATCGAGAACTAGCCCGCCGCGCTGCCGGATAGCGGGAGTGAGATCGTCATCGCGGGGCAAGGACGAACTGCGGGACGATTCCACTGTCAGCCTTGTCATGCCTCGTTGAGTGGGGTCGCCTGTTTTCAGAAATCGAGATCCTGGATGTTTGCGCATCCAGGATTTGTTTGTCGGACGGCCGGTGTGCCGAAATGTCAGGAACCTCCGGTTCGCCAAAACGCGATCGACTTAAGCTTTAGCCAGATGAGGTTGCTTCGCCGGGCGACGATGTCTCCCGCCACCACGGCGAGCATCGAGCCCACAGCGGCGCCGGTTGGGCCGCCTGTCAGAAATCCGACGATCGCGCCCGCGCAACGCAGCAGCCCGACGGTCAGCGATGGTCCGCGGTCCAGTTCGCTGCGCGGTTGCTCAGCCGATTTGGTTTCGTAGAGCGGCAGGACTTTGCACGTGGCGCTGTGCTCTTCTTGAATCGATAATTCGGGCTGCCGGGGCGCGTCGGCGACCGGCCCGCGCGGATCGCGATGCGCGCCATCCGGCAGGCCAACGAGCGTGATTCTGGATCCATCGTGCGTCGGGTTGAATTGCCCGAGGTTCTCGCGCAACAGGATCAGCCTGGCTCCGTTAGCCGCGGTCTGCTCAGCGTTTCTCTGGTGACTTGGATTCGGCATCTTGGCTTCCTCCCTGGCGCTGGTGTCGGCGTTATCTGTTTTGCCGATGCGCAGATCGCGATGAGCACGCTATTGTTGGTGCGCCATCCGCGTCCTTAGGCCGCCCTTACATTTGGCTTAGCTTTCTCTTAAGGTCCGGCCGATCCGGACGAAGAGGTCGGCTGCCGTGAAAACAGGCGAGCTTGCTTTTGGCCAGTTTCGGCTTGATCGAGCCAACGCCCTGCTGTGGCGAGGACACGACCGTGTCGTGCTGGCGCCGAAACCTTTCGAAGTCTTGTGTTGCCTGGTCGAGCGCGCCGGCGAGCTCGTGACAAAGGACGATCTGCTCGACATTGTCTGGTCTGATCTGCATGTCAGCGAGTCGAGCCTGAGCGTGGCGGTGAACGCGCTGCGCTCCGCTCTGGGCGACGACAGGCTGGCGCCGAATTACATCGAGACCGTGCCGCGGCGCGGCTATCGTTTCATCGCATCGGTCACCGCGCCTTCGTCTGCCGCAATGGCGCCGCCGCGCGACGAAGACGTCTCGCCGGATCCAACGCCGCCTTCACGCTGGCACGTCGGCCGCACCGCGCCGCTCGCGATCTGGGAAGGCGTGCTGCAGCAGGCATTGTCCGGCAACCGCCAGGTCGTGTTCGTCACCGGCGAGGCCGGTATCGGCAAGACGACATTCGTGCATATGGCGATGGAACGGTTGCGGGCGCATGGCGTCGGCGTGTTGCGCAGCGGCTGCAACGAGCTGTTCGGTACCCACGAAGCCTTCCTGCCGCTGATCGAGGCGCTGCAGGAGGGGTGCCGCGGCGCCAATGGAGCTTTCCTGCTCAAGGCGCTTCGCGATCTTGCGCCGACATGGCTGGCGCAAATGCCGGGATTGCTCGGCGAGGAAGATCGCGTCGCATTTCACCGCGAGATTTTCGGCGCCACGCGTGAGCGCATGCTGCGGGAGTTCGGCGATCTGATGGAGAGCCTCACCGCCGAACGCGCCTGGGTGATCATCCTCGAAGATCTGCATTGGAGCGATGTTGCGACCGTCGACGTGTTGTCACGTGTCGGCAGACGCGACCGCAAGGCCGCGATCCTGGTGCTCGCGACCTACCGGCCGATGGATGTCGCGCTCGAAGGCCATCCGATTCGCACCGTGCATCAGGATCTTCAGATCCATGGGCGCTGCACCGAGCTTGCGCTCGATCGGCTGACGCAGGACGAAGTCGCGCATTACCTCGCTCTGCGGTTCGCTTCCGACGATCTGGCGGCGGCGCTGGCGGAGCGGATTTTCGCACGAACGGGCGGACAGCCGTTATTCGTCGCTTCGCTGGTCGATCACCTCGTTGCGCACGGCGCTATCGTTGAAGCCGATGGCGGCTGGCGATTAGGGGCGGAAGATTCGTCGATCTCGCATGACAGCATGCCGCGCGATTTGCGGGAAATGATTACGCGCCATATCGATCGCCTGACCGTCGACGAGCGCGGCCTGCTGGAAGTCGCCAGCGCGGCGGGCGCGGAGTTCTCGGCGCTGTTGGTGGCCGGCGCGATGGATCGCAGCGTGCTCGATGTCGAGCAGGCCTGCGAGGAACTGGCGCGGACGGGGCGCGTGCTGGTTTCGGCCGGTATGACCGAATGGCCAAATGGCGAGGTCTCCGGCGCATATGCCTTTCAGCACGCGCTCTACCAGGAGGTTCTGTACCAGCGGCTCGCGCCGGGGCGTCGCGTCCACACGCACCGGCGCGTCGGCGAAAGCCTCGAACAGGGTTACGGCGCCCGCGCGCCGGAAGTCGCGTCCGCGCTGGCGCGTCATTTCGAACTCGGTCACGATTTCCGCAAGGCGCTGCATTATCTTGGTCTGGCCGCCGAAAGCTCGGCGCACCGGTTCAGCACGCGGGAAGCCGCAAGCTATCTCGGCCGTGCGCTGGAACTGGTGCCTCATCTGCCGGCCGAGGAGCAATCGGCGACGCGCCTGAAGCTGCTGCACCAGAGGGCCTGGGCGTGGCGCGCGGGCGGAGACCTGATCCGCTCGCTTGAAGATCTCAACGAGATGATCGCCTATGCCGTCAGCACCGGACATCTCCGGGCAGAGGTCAACGGGCTGGTCGATCTCAGCCGGTTTTGCCTTTACGTCGACCGCCGGCGCAGCCTTGAACTCGCCGAGCAGGCATTGGCGAAAAGCCGTGCGATCAATGACGCGGCGTTCGGCGCGCTGGTGCAAGGCAATGTCGCCAATTTGAGTCTCATGCTGCGCGGCTGGCGAACGGAGGATGCGGAATATTGCCGTCAGGCGGTGAAGCTGATCGCTGAATCGCAGGATATTGCAATGCTGATGCGGCGCTGCTCGATGGAGAGCGTGCTCGAATTCCTGCGCTCGGATTATCCGGCCTGTTGCGCCGCGACCCGGCGAGGCCGCGAATTGGCGCATGTCATCGGCGACGTCTATTTGTTCGTGATCTACAATACGATCGAGGCATTTGCGCTGCTCTATCAGGGCGAGTGGGGCGAAGCTCGGCAAAACGTGGCGGACGCGCTGGCCATTGCCGAGCGCAATGTGAATGTGCAGGCCGGCGCGCTGTGCCGGTTGACGGTCGGATGGATGCACGCCGAGGTACAGGATTTCGAGAGCGCGGCCAGATATGGCGAGGCAACGCTCAACGCGACCGTCGAGGCCAATCCGTTCAATTTCTTTATCGGCCGGAATCTGTTGGCGAGGGCTTATATCGGGCTGGGCAATCTGCCGGTGGCACGTCAGCATCTCGATGCGATCGAGCGGCGCATGGAAGCCGACGGCGTCGCGATGGAGTCGCTGATCACGCCGCAATATTTCCTGAACTGCTGCGAGTACTGGCTTGCGGCCGGCAATTTGGGCCAGGCGCAACAGACGGCTGCCCGGCTTCATGCGGTGACCGCGATCGCACCGGACCGCACGTTTCTCGCGCTGTCGCACAGCCTGATGGCCAGGGTCGCGATTTCAGCCGGGGATTCGCAGGAGGCGAGGGTGCAGTTGTCCCGCGCGATCGCGATTGTCCGCAATGCCCGGTTGCCGGTTGCGGCGTGGCGCGTCTACGCGACCGCGGCGAATTTTTATGACCGTATCGGAGATACCAACAAGGCCGTCGAATACCGCGCGCGCTTCGACGGCCTGGTGCGATCGCTGGCCAAGTCCCTCGCACCGGACGATCCGCTGCGGGCGGCCTCATTGTTTTCCGGTGCCTTGCGGCGTCAGGCTTCCGGCGGCTAGTCGGGAAATTCCGCGATGTGCTGCGGCTCGTGCATCGGCTTCTGGTCCTTATCGTGACGGAATACGCTCGATGCCTGATAGGCCTCCCGGCGAAGGCGCATGAGCGAGCCAAGCGGTTGATGCGCCGCAAGGCACCGCCACGGATCGAACGAAAGAATCTCGTCCCCATAGGCGCGCCGCGCCGGGCTGTCGGCCTGTTGCGGTGGTAGCGTAATTCGCGCCACGGGCTGCTGCGGCGAAATCTCGTCGAGCCATTCGACGCCGGCGTCTTCGACCGGCGTGTGTTGCAGGTCCTTGCCGAGCTGGGCACGCAACTCATATTCCGCGGCATTGTTCCTGAAAAAATCAACCACGAAGTCATGCATCGCATTTTCTTCGTTATGGGCCGGCAGGCCGGTAAGTCTGCGTACCGATTCCGACACCGGGGCCATGGAGAGCCTGGCGATATAGGCGCCAAAGCGGATCGCCGCCCCGGAAAAGAAGGTTTCGCCGAGAATGTTGTCACCCGGATCGGCGAGCGCGCGCACCGATGAGGGAGCCCTGAAGCCCGCGAGATCGAATATCCGGGTGGCTGCGCGCGCCAACAGTCCGACGGTTCGAAGGACGAAGTCCGGCATCATCGGCTGGCGTTCGAACTGCCGCTGCAACGGCAGATACGAGGCGGCGTCGGCAAAATAGTTCTTGTGATTGACCAGCAGCAAATCCTGGTTGGTCGAGTTGTCTTCAGGCGGCAACCTGGCGCCGTCGACACCCAATACCTTGATGGCGAACCCGCGTGCGACGCGGACACGGTCGCTGCGGATGTCACCCAGCGCGGAGGAGAGACGAACAATGATCGGATAGCTGCGCGCCTGCGCAAACATGCCCTGCCGCAGATGTTCGGGCAGATCGTCGTAAACGGTCAACGTGCCCTTGAGGAAACCATGAGCCTTGGCGTGTTGCTGGCGGATTCCGCGGTGACGTGCAGCAAAGCTGGATTCGTTCGTCCGGCCGATGGAGTCCACGATGGCCTGAATAGTTTCCCGCTCGCCGGGCTGGATCTGCTCAACGGAAGGCTCATAGAGAAGATATCCATCGCGTGGCATGGCATTCTCCCCGACCGTGTCTGAGTGTTCTCCAGCAACCGGAATTATAGGTGCGCAAAGGCCCTCAACAATTGGACAGGACGCCGCGTCCGACGCCGGCGCGCGGCGCCTGAACCGCCTATCTGCGCGGCAGGATGCCCATGCCGGTCAGGTGCGTTTCGACAAACTGCGTGACCTGAAAGCGAAGGCTGTTAGGGGGCACCGCGACCATCCGCTCCTCCAGGCCCAGCGAAATGATGCCGTGAACGGCGGAGAACATCATGCGGGCGAGCAGCGCGACCTCGACCGGGTCCTTGTCCGGCAACAGCCGGACCATCGGCGCGTGCATCAGCGCAAAGGTCCGCATCACCATCTGCAGCAAATCATCCGGAAACGGCCGATCGTTTTCCATGCGATGCTCGAACAGCGACCGCAGCAGATTGGCGTGTTCGGTGGCGAAGCTGAGATAGGTGTCGGCAAGGCCGAACAACTGTTCGACCGGATCCCGGTCCGGAACCGCCGACAACAGGGCGTCCAGCCGCTGCACCGTCTCCCGGTTGACCGTCAGGATCAGTCCGTCAAAGTCGCCGAACTCATTATAGATGCTGCCGACGGAGCAATCCGCAGCCGCGGCGACATCCCGAATCTTCAGTGATCTCAGTCCATTAGCCGATATTTCACGGCGCGCGACCTCAAGCAGCAACAGCCGCCTCCGATCTTTTTTTCGATCGCGCACAGATTCTTCTTGAACAATGTTCATTTTTCTAGTACCTACTTGAACATTGTTCAAATTAACCCGGAGGAACAGCCGATGCAAACGATTATTTCCGAGATTGCCTTCACGTTCGTCGACGATGCGGCCGCCCTGGTAAGGGGCTTCACAGGCATCGTGCGCGATATGACGGTCGAGACCTTCATGGGCGCCCGCAAGCGTGTCCTCGCGCCGGTCGATCGGCTGGCACGGGCCTGCGATGTCGGCGGCGTGATCGCCGCCCGCGAAGCCGCGATGACGCGTTCGCGCTACCGGGGCGCAAATTGGCAACGCACGGCAGCGCCGCGCTGCTGGCGCGATCGCCTCAACATCTTCCGTGGCCTGCACGACCTGACGTAACGGCAAAGGACGGCAGCCGGTGAAACCAGCGCCAGCGTTGAACATTCGACTCCCTATCCGACACCAACAACGATCGATAAGGAAACCATGATGTCTGTTCCGCAGTCCTCTCCCGTCGAACGTCCGATCGAAACCCGGGCCAACGCTAGCCATGTGTCGTGCGAGGCTCCACGCACCGTGTGGTGCCATCGGGCTTCGCGTTCGCCAGAAATATCCGCGACATTGGCGAAGCCGGCCGCGTCTGAGCGCGCTGACTGAGAACCGTCACACAGCGAGCGGCCCCAAAATGCCGTCGCATTAACCGAGCATTGTGCATTCCCGGCATTCCTCGTTGCGGTGCAGCCGTCTGCTTAAGCAAGTTGGGGTTGTCGGGCTACTCCGCCGAAGGAACCACGCATGATCAAGCAATTGATGTTGTCGCGACGTTTCGCGCCGTTGTTTTGGGCGCAGTTCTGCTCTGCCCTGAACGACAACGTTCTCAAGAACGCCCTCGTCATCATGATTTTGTATGGCGTGGCGTCCGGGCAGGGCGGTTCGCTGGTGACCGTCGCAGGCGCCGTGTTCATCTTCCCGTTCTTTGTGCTGTCGGCACTCGGCGGCGAACTCGCCGACAAATATGTCAAATCAGTCGTCGCCCGCCGGCTGAAATTTTGTGAAATCTTCGCCGCCTGTTTCGCCGCCGGCGGCTTCTTCCTGCATTCGGTGCCGCTGTTGTTCGTGGCGCTGGCCTTGTTCGGCATCGTTGCGGCGCTGTTCGGCCCGGTCAAGTACGGCATCCTGCCCGATCAATTATCGACGGCCGAACTCGCGATGGGCAACGCGTTGGTGGAAGGCGCGACGTTCATGGCGATCCTGATCGGTACCATCGCCGGCGGCCTGTTCGTCTCGGAATCGACGCATATGGGCTGGATCTCGCTCGCTGTGGTCGGCCTGTCCGTTCTGTGCTGGGCGTTTGCCTCGCGGATCCCGGCGA
>Ga0193717_1001897_pt1 | contig 12439 bp, 13 predicted proteins | sample U2c2metaG_FD_145900 | JGI IMG/M metagenome (GOLD analysis project Ga0193717, IMG submission 145900) | Soil microbial communities from a riparian zone of the East river system, Colorado, United States - U2c2 | ecosystem: Environmental > Terrestrial > Soil > Riparian zone | place: USA: East River...
GACGAAGTCGCCGGCGTCGAACCAGCCGCCTTCGACGTCGACAGGGCCGCCGATCGGCTGGAGCGGCTCGGCGATCTCGTCGCCGCCTTCACCGACGAACTTCGGCGGGGCGTAGACGGTCGCGCCGCGGTCGGCGAGATGCGACGGCTTGCGGTCGAGACGACCGGCGATGACGTCCTGGCCATCGCGCTGCGCCTGGAAGAACTCGTTGTTGGCGCGGGCGAGCGGTGCGAACAGCGACCGCGCCGGGGCGATCCGGAAGCTCGGCGACTTCGCGCGCACCGCGCCGGAGAACTCGATGCGGTAGGTCCCGGGGAACTTCACCGCGGACACGTCGAGCTGGTGCACGGCCGGGTACCGCGCGTTCCAGCCGCCGAGACCCGCGCCGGCCTGGCCGCGGTAGACGGTCCGGCCGCGCTCGTCGACCACGGAGAACTTGGCGCCGTCGGCGGCCGCGGTTCCCAGCAGGTACGCGTGCTTGGTTTCGCCGATGCCGTAGCCGACCTGGTCGACCCGGACCTCGCCGGAGACGGCCGGGGTCGCGGCGGCGGGCACCGCTGAGGCGAGGAGCAGGGACGAGACCACCGCGGTGGTCCAAAACCGAGCGTGCCGCATGAAGGCTTCCCCGTTCTGCGAAATAGTTAGGAAACTTTCCTATCTATTTGAGAGGAGAAGTTAGCGCCCGCCGGGGCAGTAGTCAATATGTCCGTTTCAGCTCAGGAAGTCACGCAGGACCTTCGTGACCTGGCGGATCTCCGAGGCCGCGACGTGCTCCTGCTGTGTGTGCGCCAGTGTCGGGTCGCCGGGGCCGAAGTTGACCGCCGCCATACCCAGGGCGGAGAACCGGGCGACATCCGTCCAGCCCAGTTTCGCCACCGCCTTGCCCCCGGCGGCTTCGACGAGCTCGGCCGCGGCCGGGGCATTCAACCCGGGCAGCGCGCCCGGTGACAAGTCCACAACGGACACTTCGTAGCCGTCGAACACCTCGCGCAGATGCTTTTCCGCCTCTTCACCACTGCGGTCCGGTGCGAACCGGTGGTTGATCGTCAGCACCGCCGCGTCCGGGACGACGTTGCCCGCGACCCCGCCGGTGATCTTGGTGGCCTGCAAGCCTTCGCGGTAAGTCAGCCCGTCGATGTCGACGATCCGCGGCTCGTACGCCTCCAGCCGGCGCAGCGCCTCGCCCAGCTTGTGGATGGCGTTGTCCCCCATCCAGCCCCGCGCGGTGTGCGCCCGCTTGCCCGACACACTCAGCTCGATCCGCATGGTGCCCTGGCAGCCGGCCTCGATGTCGGCGTTCGACGGTTCACCGACGATCGCGAGATCGCCCTCCAGCCAGTCCGGCAGCTCGCGCTCGATCCGGCCGAGCCCGTTGCGGATCGCCTCGACCTCTTCGTTGTCGTAGAAGATGAACGTCAGGTCGTGCCGCGGTTCGGTCAGCGTCGCCGCGAGGTGCAGGAAGACGGCGTCGCCGCCCTTCATGTCGACCGTGCCGAGACCGTGCAGGACCTCTTCGTCGCCGGAACCGTCACGGCGGACGGGCAGGTTTTCGTTGAGCGGCACGGTGTCCAGGTGACCGGCGAGGATCACGCGGCTCGCCCGGCCCAGGTTCGTCCTCGCGAGCACGGCGTCGCCGTTGCGGATGATCTCCAGATGCGGGGCGTCCTTCTCCAGCGCGGCCTGCACCATGGTGGCTATCGCCGCTTCTTCGCCGGAGACACTGAAGATGTCCACCAATGCGGCGGTGATGTCGACGGGATCGGCGTGCAGCTCGAGGGACGTCATACCGGCACGGTACCGGGGGTGCGTACGGTGACACCGTGCGCACTCGAAGGGTCATAGCCGCCATCGGCGGTGTTCTGGTACTCGTGCTGTCCGGCTGCGGGAGCAACGAAGCCGGCCCGACACCCTCGGGGCCGACGCGAAACGAAGGTCCGGACACGCTGCCGGTGAAGCTGAAAGCGCTGACGGCCGACGAGTGCTTCCTCGCGCCGGCGCGGCAGCCGCCGAAAACCTGTGAGAAGTACGTCACGGAACTCGGCAACACCGCGGCCCAGGTACGCAAGCGAGCCGGTGCCAAGGACCAGCCGCTGGCGAACCTGGCCGACCAGCTGGACGTGGGCGTCAAGGCCTTCCGCTCCAACGAATGCCTCACCGTGGCCACCCCCGGCAACGGCCCGTGCACGCAGGCGATCACCGATATCGCCACCGCGCTGCAAGCCATCAAGACCCGGGTCAACGGACAGGCCACGACGGGCTGAGCGGCGGGTCTCGGCTACCGTCTGGACTGTGAGCGAGCAGAGCCCGAACCCCGAAACGACCGGCGCCCGCGGCGTCGGACTGGCCACCGTCACCACCGACGGGACGGTGCTGGACACCTGGTTCCCGCAGCCCAAACTGGTCTCGGCCGACGGCCCAGGCCGCACCGAGCAGCTGACCGACGAGGAAGCCGCCGAGATCCTCGGCGAGGCCGCCGCGAAGCTGCTGAAGCGGGACGACGACCGTGACGTCGAGGTCGTCGCCGTCCGGGTCACGATCGGCGAGCTCGCCGACGCACCCGTCGACGCGTACGACGTCTACCTGCGCCTTCACCTGCTTTCGCACCGGCTCGTCCAGCCGCACGGGCTGAACCTCGACGGCCAGTTCGGCCTGCTGGCCAACGTCGTGTGGACGAACTTCGGCCCGTGCCAGGTCGAGGGTTTCGAGGCGACCCGCCTGCGGCTGCGCGCTCGCGGCGCCGTGACCGTTTACAGCGTCGACAAGTTCCCGCGCATGGTCGACTACGTCATGCCCAGCGGCGTCCGCATCGCCGACGCCGACCGCGCGCGGCTCGGCGCGCACTTGGCCAGCGGCACCACCGTGATGCACGAGGGCTTCGTGAACTTCAACGCCGGCACGCTCGGCGCGTCGATGGTCGAGGGCCGGATCTCCGCGGGGGTCGTGGTCGGTGACGGCACCGACGTCGGCGGCGGCGCGTCGATCATGGGCACCTTGTCGGGTGGCGGCAAGGAGGTCATCTCGATCGGCGAGCGCTGTCTCATCGGCGCCAACGGCGGTATCGGCATCTCGCTCGGCGACGACTCGGTGGTCGAGGCCGGGCTGTACATCACCGCGGGCACGAAGGTCGTCATGGACGGCAAGACCGTCAAGGCGCGAGAGCTTTCGGGCATCTCGGGCGCGGTTTTCCGGCGCAATTCGGCCACCGGCGCGGTCGAAGTCGTGCCACGGGTGGGCGTCGGTATCGAGCTGAACGCGGCATTGCACGCCAACGACTGATCAGTCCAGCCATTTGGTTCACCTAGTATTCATCAGATGACCGCCGAAACTTTGCCCAAGAATGCCAAAGCCCGCCGAGGTCCTTCGACGACGCCCACAGCTCTGGGGCTCGGCGAAGAGCCGTCAAAAGCACGTCCTGGGGACCCGGCGGCAACCCACGTGCGGGCCCAGCTGGACACGCAGATTCGTGAGTTGCTCGCCAGGGAACCCGGGACGCGCTCGGGCACCGATCCGGAGGACCTGCACCAGATGCGGGTCGCCCTCCGGCGGATGCGCAGCGTGCTGAAGATGTCCGGCGCGCTGCTCGGGCCGGCCGCCGAGCCGGTACGCGCGGAACTCGGCTGGTTCGGGCAGTCGCTCGGCGAGGTGCGGGACTACGACGTGCTGATCGGCCACCTGCGCGAGGTGGTCGCCGAGTTCGAAGCCCGCGATCAGGGGGCCGCGCGGGAACTCGTCGGCAAGTTCGTGGCCGACCGGGCGGTGGCCAAGCGGCGGCTGACCAGAGCACTTTCCAGCCCCCGGTACGCGACGATGCTGCAGAGCGCCGCGCAGCTCGCCCGCCGGCCGGAGCACGAAGTCTCCGAAGAATCCACCATCGAAAGCTCGGCCGATCTCGTGGCCGGGCTGCGCAAGCCGTTCAAGAAGCTGTCGAAGGCCGTCTTGGCGTTGCCGTCGGATCCGCCCGACGACGACATCCACGCCCTGCGCATCCATGGCAAGCGTTTGCGTTATGCCGCAGAGCTGGCGCAGACCGCGGCGAAGAAGAAGCAGGCCAAGCAGATCCGCGAGCTGATCAAAGCGACCAAGGATCTGCAGACCGTGCTCGGCGACCACCAGGACGCCGTCATCGCGGCCGACCGGATGCGGTCCGTTTTGGACTCGCTCGACGGGCACACCGGCTTCATCGCCGGCCGCATCGCCGAGCTCGAACTGCGCAAGCGCACCCAGGCTCGCACCGACTGGCCGACCATCTGGACCCGCGTGGACACCGCCGCCCGCACGGTCATCCCTGCCAGTTAGCCACGTAGCCGTCCGGCCTGATCGTCACCCTCGCTCCCGCTGACGCGCCATAAGCCGCATACGCGTGCCCGTCGGTGTCGACGAAGTCGCTGCCCTGAGCGGTCTCACCGGCGGGAAGGACGCGGTGGACGTGCTCGCCGTCCGCCGGGCCGTCGCCGAAGACCAGCGAGGTCGCGTGCGGACCGCGGAACAGCTCGAACAGGCGAACCTGCTTGCCGTTGACGTCGAACACCGGCGCGTCGGGGGCGCGATCGCCCGCACGGAGCTTGTCGTCGCTCCTCGGCGACAGCGGGCCGCCGCGGTAGCTGATGTCCAGCTGCCGGGTCCCGGGGCCGCGCTCGTGGGCATCGGGCTCGCCGTCGGCGTACTTGCGCATCAACTCGGAGCTGAGCCCGAGCACCCGCGCCGCGACGGCCCGCCGCTCCGGCTCGTAGCTGTCGAGCAGCTCGGGTGAGCCGTCGGCGAGCTTCCAGCCCAGGTTGTAACCGTCCTGGACGCCGGTGTTGAGGCCCTGACCGCCGGTCGGCGGATGCACGTGGGCGGCGTCGCCCGCGATGAACACGCGGCCGACGCGGAACCGCTCGGCCAGCCGGACGTTGGGCCGCCACACCGTCGACCAGCTGAGATCGTGCAGCTTGACGGTCATCCCGCCGGTCAGCGCGTCAAGCTTGGCCTGCAACGTCGACAGCGACGCCTCGACCTGGCCGTCGTCGAGTGGGGCGCCGAACTGGAACTGCGCGCCGCCGGAAAGCGGGGTCAGCATGATGCCGGACATCGGGTCCTCGGGTGCGCTGAACCAGTACCCGAAAGCGTGGTCGAGCCCGTCGGCCTGGACGTCACCGAGCAGCATGCGGATCGACTCGTCGGTGGTCCCCTCGAAGGCGATGCCGAGCTCCTTCCGTACGAAGCTCCGGCCGCCGTCCGCGCCGACAAGGTAGTCCGCCGCAACGGTTTCTCTGATGCCGCCTGCCTCGACGCCGTCGCGGCGGACGGTCGCCCGCACCCCTGACTCGTCCTGCTCGAAACCGACCAGCTCGGTGCCGAGCTCGACCTGGACCCCGAACTCGGCGAGCCGATCGCGCAGGATCCCCTCGGTCCGCGACCGGACCATCGGGTACGGCACGTCCGGCGTCGGGTCGACGTGCTCGCCGAACAGCTGCTCGCGGACGAATTCGCCACCGACGTACGCCTTGATCGGCATCGGCGGCAGACCCGCGGCGAGGACAGCGTCGATGACGCCGAGATCCTCGAAGACCTCCAGCGTGCGGGGCTGAAGGCCGTCGCCCCGCGAGCCGGTGAAGAAGCTTTCGGCCTTCTCGACGATCCGCACGCCGACGCCGCGGCGGGCGAGTTCGATGGCCAGCGTCAGGCCGGTCGGACCGGCTCCCGCGATGAGTACCTGCTTGGTCATGGCGCCTCCCAGTTGGATGAATTATGATTCAGTGAATCTGGGTTCAGCATGCGCGCTGCTAGCGTTCGCTGTCAAGGAGGCAGGGCGTCAAGGAGGGAGGGGCATGACGGCGACGAGCCGCAAGGAGAAGGCGGCCGAAACCGAAGCCGCGCTGAAGGAAGCCGCCAAGCGCGTGTTCGCCGCGCGGGGCTACCTGAATACCAAGATCACCGACATCACCGCGGAGGCGGGACGCTCGGCGGGATCGTTCTACAACCACTTCGCCGGCAAGGAAGAGCTCCTCGAAGCCCTGCTGGCGGATATCTCCGCGACCGGCGACAGCGCCGCGGAGTCACCCGGGCACAGCCCGGACTTCTCGACACCGGAAGCCGTCCGCTGGCATGTCGCCACGTACTGGTACTTCTACCGCGAGAACGCCGCGACCATGCTGGCGCTGCGCCAGGCGTCGATGACCAACGACGAGTTCGGGCGCAAACTGGCCCGATTCGGGGCGAGCGAACAGGAAGACGCCGCCAGTCACCTGGTGTACGTCACCGACGCGGGGCTGAAACTACCGTCGACACCGCAGTTGACGATCGCGATGATGTACCAGCTCATCGACAGTTTCGCGCAGATGTGGCTGCTCAGCCCGCTACCGGACGGCTGGGACCAGCCGACCGACGAAGAGGCGATCGACGCGCTGACGAGGTTCGTCTATCGCGGCTTCACGGGACGGGATTACTGAGCTGGATTACTGGGCGAGCCGCTCGGCCGCCGCGTCGATGCGCTCGTCGGTAGCGGTGAGCGCGATCCGCACGTGCTTGCCGCCTGTCGGGCCGTAGAAGGTTCCGGGTGCGACCAGGATCCCTCGCTCGGCGAGCCAGCTCACCGTGGTGAAACTGTCCTCGCCGCGCGTGGCCCACAGGTACAGCCCGGCCTCGGAGTGCTCGATCTCGAAACCGTTGTCCTGCAACGCTTTCCGCAGCACCAACCGGCGACGGGCGTAGCGCTCGCGCTGCGCTTCCAGCGCTTCGTCGTCGACGAGCGCGGCGATCATGGCTTCCTGGACCGGCCGCGGCACGATCATCCCGGCGTGCTTGCGCACGGCGAGCAGCTCGGCGACGAGCTTCGGATCCCCGGTGACGAACCCGGCGCGGTAGCTCGCCATATTGGCCGACTTCGACAGCGAGTGGACCGCCAGCAGGCCATCCGTCCGGCCACCGTGGACAGCCGGATGCAGGATCGAGAGCGGCTGACTTTCCCAGCCCAGCGCCAGATAACACTCGTCGGACACGACGATGACATCCCGCTCGCGCGCCCATTCGACGACCTTGCGCAGATGCTCGGCCCCGAGCACCCGGCCGGTCGGATTCGACGGCGAGTTCAGCCACAGCATCGCCGGACGCTGCGGGCCGATGGCGGTGAGACTGTCCGCGCGCAGCACCGACGCACCGGCGAGCAGCACTCCGACCTCGTAGGTCGGGTACGCCAGCTCCGGGATGACGACCGTGTCGCCAGGACCGAACCCGAGCAGCCGCGGCAGCCAGGCGACGAGCTCCTTCGAGCCGATCGTCGGCAGCACCGCGTCCGGCTCGAGGCCGTCGATGCCGTGCCGGCGGCGCAGCGCGTCTATCGCGGCGGCCCGCAGTGCGGGAACACCGTGCGTGGTCGGGTATCCCGGGATCTCGGACACCGACGCGAGCGCGTCACGGATGCTCGCCGGGACCGGGTCCACCGGCGTGCCGATGGACAGGTCGACGATGCCGCCGGCATGGGCGCGCGCTGTCTCGGCGTAACCGGACAGCGCGTCCCAGGGAAAATCGGGGAGGGCGACCTTGCTCATTCGCCCTGCGGGGGGAGCGCCTTGATCCAGTCGGGATCGTCGCCGACCTTGCCGACCTTGGACGCGCCGCCGGGCGAGCCCATCTTGTCGAAGTAGTCGACGTTGGCCTTGGTGTAGGCGACCCACTGGTCGGGGACGTCGTCCTCGTAGTAGATGGCCTCGACCGGGCAGACCGGCTCGCAGGCACCACAGTCGACGCACTCGTCGGGGTGGATGTAGAGCATCCGATCACCCTCGTAGATGCAGTCGACGGGGCACTCGTCGATGCACGCCTTGTCGAGCACATCGACGCAGGGCTCGGCGATCACGTAGGTCACTGCGCTCTCCTGCATTTAGTCAGTTATTCCGGTCCAGCCGCGCCCGGAACATTACGCGACCTGAAGGCACATCCGGTGGTGAGGCAACCCTTAGAAACCCCTACCGGACACCGCGATTCTTCCGCGGCTGCGTCCGGTTGTCGCCGGTCACCACGAACCGCGGCTTCTCGGTCTTACCGGCCTCCGGTGTCTCGCCGTCCTTGGCCCGCTTCTCCCCGACAGCGCGGTTGAAGCTGTCGGCGATCTCACCGACCAGGTCATCGTTGTGCCGGTCGTCCTTGCGTGCGACGCTCATCGGCCCTCCTCAGCTCTTTGTCACAATCTATCGCGTGAATCCCGTGGAAACGCTCGAACAGGTGTGTTCGGCTGCCTGGCCCCCGCTGAAACAGCGCCACCTGGGGGAATGGCGGCTGCGCTGGGCAGGGGGTTTCACCGGCCGCGCGAACAGTGCGCTGGCCGTGGGCGACCCCGGAATGCCGATCGCGGACGCCTTGCGAGCGGTCTGTGACTTCGCCCACTCACAAGGCATTCCGCCCGCTGCCCAGGCCGTCAACGGCAGCCGGGCCGAAGCGGAAATCCTCGCCGAGGGCTGGCGGGAGAACGTCGAGCACGAGGCCGGACACGAAGTCTCGGTCCTCGTCGGCGTCGCTATGAACGGACCGTTCCTGGCGAAAAGCGGTAGGAACGGTCCGTTCATAGCGTCGGTGAACGAGGCGCCCACTCCCGGATGGTGGGAACTGAGCGCGGGGACGACCGAACCGACTCCCGCTCAGCGGCACGTCCTGGGCACCGGGGACAACGGATACGGCGTTGTCGAGGTCGACGGCGTCACCGCCGGGGCCGTCCGGGTCGCCATCGTCGGGCCGGTCGCGCACATCTCCCGGCTCGCCGTGCGGCCCGAATTCCGGCGCCGCGGCCTGGCCGCCGAGCTGATGTTCGCGGCGAGTTCGTGGGCGAAGGAACGCGGAGCCGATCAAGAAGTGCTCCAAGTCTCGGTAAGCAATGGGCCCGCGCTGGCGTTGTACCGCGAATTGGGCTTCACCGAACACCACAGGTACCGGTACTGGGTGCCGCCGATGGCCACATGCAAGGATCGGAAATCGTGAAGGTTGTCGTTGTAGTAGGCGGAGTGGGCGGGGCGCGTTTCCTGCTGGGGGTCAAGGCCGCACTGGGGCTTCCCGCGGTCGGGGAAGCGCCGGAGGGCACGGAGCACGAGATCACCGCGCTGGTGAACACCGGGGACGACGTATGGCTGCACGGCCTGCGGATCTGCCCCGACCTCGACACGTGCATGTACACCCTCGGCGGGGGGATCGACACCGAACGCGGGTGGGGTCACTCCGGCGAGACGTGGACGGTCAAGGAGGAGCTGGCGGCCTATGACGCCGAGCCCAGCTGGTTCGGCCTCGGGGACAAGGACATCGCCACGCATCTCATTCGCTCGCGGATGCTGCGCGCCGGTTACCCGCTCTCCGCGGTGACAGAGGCGCTCTGCGCGCGCTGGAAGCCGGGTGTGAAGCTGCTGCCGATGTCCGACGACCGGGTGGAGACCCACGTCGTCGTCGACGATCCCGACGAGGCCGGTCAGCAGAAGGCGCTGCACTTCCAGGAGTGGTGGGTCCGCTATCACGCCGAGCTGCCGGCGCACTCGATCCTGCCGGTCGGCGCCGAGGAATCCTCCCCCGGTCCGGGCGTGCTCGACGCCATCTCGAACGCGGACGCCGTGCTCTTCGCGCCGTCGAACCCGGTGGTGTCGGTGGGCACCGTCATGGCCGTGCCCGGCGTGCGTGACGCGCTGCGCAAGACCGACGCCGGAGTCGTCGGCATCTCGCCGATCATCAGCGGGAAACCGTTGCGCGGTATGGCGGACGCGTGCCTGACGGCGATCGGCGTGGAGACCTCCGCCGAAGCCGTCGGCAGGCACTACGGCTCGCGGAAGCACTCCGACGAAGGCCTGCTCGACGGCTGGCTGGTCGCCGAGGGCGAGACCGTGGACGTACCGGGCGTCGAGGTCCGCGCGGTGCCGTTGCTCATGTCCGATGTGGCCGCGACCGCGGCCATGGCCCGCGCGGCACTGGAACTTTCCGGAGTGCACGTTGACTGATCACGCCTCGGCCAAGCTGGAGATCCTTCCCGTCGTTGGGCTGCCCGAATTCCGCCCCGGTGACGACCTCACCGGCGCCATCGTCGAGGCAGCCCGCTGGTTGCGCTCGGGTGACGTCGTCGTCGTCACCAGCAAGATCGTGTCCAAAGTGGAGGGACAGCTGATCCGCGTCCCGTCCGATCCCGAAGAACGGGACATCGCGCGCCGGAAGCTGGTCGAGGACGAGGCCGTCCGGATCATCGCGAGGATCGGCCGGACGGTCATCACGCAGAACCGCATCGGCATCGTGCAGGCCGCGTCCGGCGTCGACGCGTCGAACGTCTCGACCGACGAGGTCGCGCTGCTCCCGGCCGACCCGGACGCTTCGGCGCTGGCCCTGCGCAACGGCCTGCGTGAGCGGCTCGGCGTCGAGGTCGCAGTGGTCATCACCGACACCATGGGCCGCGCGTGGCGGATCGGCCAGACCGACGCCGCCATCGGCTCGTCCGGGCTGCGGGTGCTGCACGCCTACGCCGGGCAGATCGACGTCCAGGGCAACGAACTGGCCGTCACCGAGGTCGCGATCGCCGACGAGCTCGCGGCCGCCGCGGATCTGGTCAAGGGCAAGCTCGGCGGCACTCCGGTGGCCGTGGTGCGCGGACTGTCCCTTGTGGACGACAAGTCCACCGCCCGCGACCTGATCCGCCCGGTCGAAGAGGACCTCTTCCGGCTCGGTACCAACGAATCCATCGCCCAGGGCCGTCGCGAAGCCGTGTCCCTGCGCCGCTCGATCCGCGCGTTCTCGGACGAGGAAGTCGACGCCGACGTCCTGCGCCGCGCTGTCGGCGCCGCGCTCACCGCACCCGCGCCACACCACACGAAACCGGTCCGGTTCGTCTGGCTCCGCGACGAAGCGACGCGGGCCAAACTGCTCGACGCGATGCGGGAATCCTGGCGCGCGGACCTCGTCTCCGACGGGTTCACCGAGGAGCAGATCGCCAAACGCACCAGCCGCGGCGACATCCTCGTCAACGCGCCCGAGGTCGTCATCCCGTTCCTGGTCCCGATCGGCGCGCACACGTACCCGGACGCGCGCCGCAACGACTGCGAACACACCATGTTCACCGTGGCCGCCGGTGCCGCCGTGCAAGGCCTGCTGGTCTCGCTGGCCGCCGAGGGACTCGGCTCGTGCTGGATCGGTTCGACGATCTTCGCCGCCGACATCGTCCGCGAAACCCTCGGCCTCGGCGACGAATGGGAGCCGCTCGGCGCGGTGGCCATCGGTCACCCGGCCGAAGCCGTGGCCCCCCGCGAACCCAGCGCACCCGGCGAAGGACTCCTGGAACTGTGAACCTGCACGACGACACCCTCTCCACGCTGGACAAGTGGCGCCCGGCCGTCCCCGGCCAGGCGTCGCTGCGCCAGGCGTTCCTCGGTTTCCTCGCCGCGCGCGAAGACGCCTGCGCCCGCTCCTGCGCGGCCGGGCACATCACCGCGTCGGCGGTCCTGCTCGACGCCGACGGCGAACGCGTGCTGCTCACGCTGCACCCGAGGGTCGGCCGGTGGCTGCAACTCGGCGGCCACTGCGAACCCGAGGACCTCACGCTGGCCGACGCGGCGCTGCGCGAAGCCCGCGAGGAATCCGGCATCGACGACCTGACGATCGACCCGACGCCGGTGCACCTCGACGTCCACCCGATCACCTGCTCACTCGGCGTCCCGACCCGGCATTTCGACGTGCGCTTCACCGTCCGCGCCCCTCGCGGCGCCGAACCGGTCCGCAGCGACGAGTCCGACGACCTGCGCTGGTGGCCCGTCGGCGCCCTGCCCGCGGGCTCGGAGGACTTAGCCGAACTCGTGACCGCGGCGGCCGCCGCGGTGCGACACTAGATCCATGCCTACGGGGGTTTTGACCAGGGTTCGCCTGCACAGCGGCGAAGGCGGCGACGGCACCGGCTGGATCGTGCTCACGTGCTGGGCGTGCTCGTGGTGGGCTTCATCGTGTTCATGGTGATCAAGGCACACCGCACGAACAAACGCGAAGGCTTCCCGAACCAGCCCAAGCCCAACTTCCCCCCGCCACTACCGCCACCCCCGCAGCAGCACTGGCAACCGCCCTACGCGCCGCCGCCCCCTGGCCCGCCTCCCCCACACAGGTAGGACTTGGGGATGATGTTCGGGTGATTCTCAGCGTGGACCCCGCCTCCGCCGTTCCCCCGTTCGAGCAGGTGCGCTCGTCGCTGGCCGGGCAGATCAACGACCGCACCCTGCCGGTCGGCACGAAGCTCCCGACCGTCCGCAAGCTCGCCGTCGACCTCGGCATCGCCCCGAACACCATCGCGCGGGCGTACCGGGAACTGGAAGAAGCGGGCCTGATCGAGACGCGCGGCCGCGCGGGCAGTTTCGTGAGTGCTTCGGGAGACAGAAGCCGGGAACGCGCCCGCAAGGCCGCGGCCACCTACGCGAGCACAACCCACAAGCTCGGCCTCAGCCAGGACGAAGCACTGGCC
>Ga0193717_1001898_pt1 | contig 12436 bp, 14 predicted proteins | sample U2c2metaG_FD_145900 | JGI IMG/M metagenome (GOLD analysis project Ga0193717, IMG submission 145900) | Soil microbial communities from a riparian zone of the East river system, Colorado, United States - U2c2 | ecosystem: Environmental > Terrestrial > Soil > Riparian zone | place: USA: East River...
GCCGATGATGACGATCATCGGGCCCTTGCCGTAGATCGTGTTGGAGCCAGGGTTCGACATGCCGCCGGCGAAGGTCGTCAGCAGGCCGTCACCGGTGGTGCTGCCATGGTCGTTGAGATTGTGCGGGCCTTCGCCCGACATCACCGTGACCACGTTGTCGGTGGGCGCGAAGCCGCGCTGCACGTGATAGGGCGTCCAGGGGTTCTCTTCCTCGTTCTCGCCGAAGCAGAAGGTGAATTTGGCGGGATTGCCCTGGGTCGAGCGGTCCATCTCGCCGGGCTTGGCGCCGGCGACATTGAGCAGCATCAATCCGAGCGCGCGGCCGATGGTGGCGTTCGCCTGCCGGCCCTGGCCGAAGCAGTTGGTGTTGCAGTTGATGTTGAGCTCGTGTCGCAGCGGTCCGCTCACCATCACCATCGGCGCGCAGGGATGCGTGGTCGCCAAAGTGCCATGCAAGTTGTATTCGGGATCGAGCACGCCGCGTAGCGCCGCCGTTACCACCGGGAAGTATTCCGGCTTGCAGCCCGCCATCACGGCGTTGGCCGCGAGGCTCCGCAGCGTCGGCACGACCTGGCGCGGCGGAACCGGCGGGAACGGCCGGTTGTCGCCACGTACCAGTTCGACGAACTTGGCTACCTTTTCCTTTGTCGGGACGAAGAGGGGCAGGCCATCGCCCCACCCCTGCGCCGTCGCATACTCGTTGAACGCCTCGATATCGAGATTGCCGATGTCGATTTCTTCCTGCTCAGCGATGTCACTCATTTTGACGTGGCCTCGATCAATCCCTTGGTGGCGGTCTCGATGCGTTCGGCAAGTTCCTGTGCGTTCAGGCCGCCGACCGGATGTTTCACGACGATCAGGCGAGCGGTCACCTTGCGCGCCTTGGCCTGGGCCAGGACGAGCGGGCGGAAAGTCTCCGTAGCAACCACGTAGGCAGTGATGCCACGCTTCTCAAGTTCGAGGCTGTCGTGGAAACTCCACGATGAACAGCTTCCTCAATCCCCGAGGGCGAGCAGGGCTCCGCGGTAGTTCTTGGCAACCTCGTCGATCATCTCGGCCGGCGCGGGCTGGCTCGCGCTGTTCTTGGCGAAGTAGCCGATATTGTCGATCGGGCGCGAGTTGCCGAGCTTCGCCATGACGCCTTCGAGCAATTCACGGGCGTTGGGCTTGGAGTTGGAGAAGAGCGCGATGGCGTCCTTCGTCCAGTCGACGGATATCAGCGGTACAGCCTTGGCGGCAGCGGCGGATGTTCCGAAAGTGGGGTTGACGATCAGCATGGTGTCCTCCTCGATTACTCTAGCGCAACGCCGCGATGGCCGCCTGCGCCGCACGCCTGCCGTCGGCGATCGCTTCCTTGACGCGCTGGCTCGACCCGGCCCGCACATCGCCCGCGGCAAAAATCGTCGCCGCCGAAGCTTCACCGTTAGTGCCGACAACGATATGCCTTGCCGCGTCCCGTGCAAGCGAATCCGGCACAAATTCCGCAGCGGGAGATTGATCGAGGTAAACGAACACGGCCTGGGCCGGTAGCGCACGACGCGCGCCGTCCTGTTCGATGGCCACCGATTCCAGCCCGTTGGCGCCTTCCAGCGCGACAACGCGGCCAATCACGAGTTCAATATTGGCCGCGGTGGGCACGGCGACCGGGGAGGGCGACACGACAGTCACATGGCCCACCATGCCGGCGAGTTCCTGGGCCTCGTGCGCTGCCCAGCCCTCGGCGCCGGCCACGATGACACGCTCTCCTGCGAAAAGCGGACCGTCACAGGCAGCGCAATGCGAAAGACCACGGCCTTCGAACGATTCTTCGTCCGGCACGCCCAGCCGGCCCGGACTGAGTCCCGAGGCCACGATCACCGCGCGCGTGGCATGGCTCTCGCCCTCGGCGGTCTCGACCGTCCAAGGGCCATTGCCCGAAAGGCCCACGACCTCGCTGAAGCCGAGTTCGACGCCGGCCTCCGTCGCCTTGTCGGTGAGCCGCCCGACCAGATCGGGACCGGCGATCTCCTCATCCACGTGCTGCAGGGCGCCCAGATTGATCAGCGCGCCGCCCGGTCCCAGCTTGTCGAGGCAGAGGCACCGCAGGCCGCCCGTGGCCACATCGGCCGCCGCGCTGAGACCGGCCGGGCCGGCGCCGATCACCACGACATCCCATTCTGACGACATCTGCTACTTTCCTTTGAATACGGGTTTGCGCTTTTCGAAGGCGGCGCGCATCGCCTCCTCCGAATCCTCGGTGCCTTTCAGTTGCACCGCCAAATTCTGCTCGAAACAGTCCATCGTCACCACGGCGATATGGTCCGCGATTTGCAGGCGGACCAACGGCATTACTTTTATAGGGGGTCAGCCATCCACCGCTTGCCAGCCCCGACGGAACCGTCGTAGGTCGCAAGGCGGGGGTACTGCAAGCGCATGGCGTATTTTTCACAGCAGCTTGTCAACGCCATCACACTGGGTGCCATCTACGGCCTGATCGCCATCGGCTATACGATGGTCTACGGCATTATCGGCATGATCAATTTCGCCCATGGCGAAGTGTTCATGATCGGCGCCTTCATGTCGCTCATCGGCTTTTTGATCTGCGGCATGCTGGGCATCAGTTCCGTGCCGGCGGTCATCGTGCTGGTGCTGCTGATGTCGATGGCCTTCACCGCCGTCTATGGCTGGGCGATCGAGCGGGTAGCCTATCGACCATTGCGCGGCTCATTCCGGCTGGCGCCGCTGATCTCGGCGATCGGCGTGTCGATCGTGCTGCAGAACTTCGTCCAGCTGGCACAGGGCGCGCGCTCCAAGCCGGGCGGCTCGGTGGTTTCCGGCGGCTTCATCCTGTTTAGCGCCGACGACTTCGATGTGCGCATCACCTGGCTGCAGATCATCATCGTCGTCGTCACCGTGGTGCTGATGGCCAGCTTCACCCTCTTGATCGCGCGAACTTCGCTCGGACGTCGCCAGCGCGCCTGCGAGCAGGACATGAAGATGGCGTCGCTGCTGGGCGTCGATGTCGACCGCACCATCTCGCTCACCTTCGTGCTGGGTGCCGCGCTGGCCGCCGTCGCCGGCATGCTGTTCCTGATGTATTATGGCATCATCGATTTCTTCATCGGCTTCCTGGCCGGAATCAAGGCCTTCACCGCCGCCGTGCTGGGCGGCATCGGCTCATTGCCGGGCGCCATGCTGGGCGGCCTCCTGATCGGCCTGATCGAGGTGTTCTGGGCTGCCTACTTCTCCAGCGAGTACAAAGACGTGGCGGTGTTCGTGATCCTCGTCCTGGTGCTGATCTTCCGGCCGAGCGGCCTGCTCGGCAAACCGGAGATCGAGAAGGTCTGATGGAGCCGCGCCTCGCACCAATGCTGAAAGATGCGGCGATTACCGCTTTCGTGGCCGCCGCGCTCGGCATCTTCATCGTCGGCTTTCGCACCGTCGATATCGGCACGGGACTCGGCTTCGAATATCACTTCGTCGATCTGGCGATTGCCGTCGCCACCGTGTTCTGCGGACGGCTCGGCCTGTCGCTGGCGGCCAATGGCCGGCGCTGGCCGTCAATGGCGCTGGGCGCCGTGCTGATCCTGGTCGGCATCGCGCCGATGCGGATGCCTTCGGATTTCCTGCATTGGTTCGTGGCGCTTGCCGGCGTGTTGTTGATCGGGCGCGGCATCTCGCCCTGGGCAACCGACGCCGTCACCTCGGTGCAGGCCAGTCCCTCGGGCGAGCGCGCGCGCGAGGTCGGCACCAAATGGTTCGGCTGGATGCTGCTTGCGGCGGCGGTGCTGCTGCCCTTCATGCCCTTTGTCGACCAGAAGACCATGGATCTCAGTGTCCTGATCCTGACCTACGTCATGCTGGGCTGGGGACTCAACATCGTAGTCGGTCTCGCGGGTCTGCTCGACCTCGGCTATGTCGCCTTCTATGCCGTCGGCGCCTATTCTTATGCGCTGCTCAGCACCCAGTTCGGGTTGGGGTTTTGGGCGGTGCTGCCGATCGCCGGCATGATCGCGGCGCTGTTCGGCGTCCTCCTGGGCTTCCCGGTGCTGCGCCTGCGCGGCGACTATCTCGCCATCGTGACCTTGGGCTTTGGCGAGATCATCCGGCTGGTGCTGCTTAACTGGGTCGATCTCACCAACGGGCCGGCCGGCATTGGCTCGATTCCGGGCCCGACCCTGTTCGGCGCGGTCTTCTCCGAGACGCCGCCGGCCGGACAGCGGAGCTTCTCGGAGATGACCGGCATCGCCTTCGATGCCAATCATCGGCTGATCTATCTCTATTACATCATCCTGCTGCTCGCCTTGATCACCAACGCCTTCACCCAGCGCATGCGGCGATTGCCGGTCGGACGTGCCTGGGAGGCGCTGCGCGAGGATGAGATCGCCTGCCGGGCGCTGGGCATCAACCCGACCAATACCAAGCTCACGGCCTTTGCCATCGGCGCCATGTTCGCAGGCTTCGCCGGGTCCTTCTTCGCCGCCAAGCAGCGCTTCATCAGTCCCGAGAGCTTCGTCTTCATCGAATCGGCAATCATCCTCGCCATCGTCGTGCTGGGCGGCATGGGCAGCCAGATCGGCATCGTGCTGGCGGCGGTGTTGCTGATCGGCCTGCCGGAATGGTTCCGCGAGCTCGGCAGTTACCGCATGCTGGCCTTTGGATTGGCCATGGTGCTGATCATGGTGTTCCGGCCGCGCGGAATCGTGGCGCATCGCCGGCCGTCGATCCTGCTCCATCCGCCCAATGGCCGTCCGCCCTACCTGGGGGGCGGTCGATGAGCGCAGCGCTGATCGAGGTCGAGCATCTCACCATGCGTTTCGGCGGGTTGCTGGCGGTCGACGATGTGTCGTTTTCCGCCCGTCCGCGCGAGATCACGGCGATCATCGGACCGAACGGCGCCGGCAAAACCACGGTCTTCAATTGCATCACCGGCTTTTACATGCCGACGGTCGGCCGGCTCACTGTGCATGCCGGCGATCGGCCGATGCTGCTCGAGCGGATGATGGGCCACGAGATTGCCCGCAAGGCCGGCGTCGCGCGCACCTTCCAGAATATCCGCCTGTTCTCCGGCATGACCGCGCTCGAGAATCTGCTGGTGGCGCAGCACAACAGGCTGATGCGCGCGTCGGGCTGGAGCGTGCTCGGCCTGATCGGCGCCGCAAGCTTTCAGCAGGCCGAGGCCGCCGCGATCGAGACGGCGCGCGGCTGGCTGGAGCGCATCGGCCTCCTGGCCGACGCCGACCGGCCGGCCGGCGAGCTACCCTATGGCGCGCAGCGGCGGCTCGAGATTGCGCGGGCCATGTGCACCACGCCCCGGCTGCTCTGCCTCGACGAGCCGGCGGCGGGCCTCAATCCGCACGAATCGTCGGAGCTCAACGAGCTGCTGGTTTCCATCCGCGACCGCGACGGCGTGGGCGTGCTGTTGATCGAGCACGACATGAGCGTCGTCATGAGCATCTCCGACCACCTCGTGGTGCTCGATTACGGCCGCAAGATCGCCGAGGGGCCGCCTGCCCAGGTGCGGCTCGACCCGGCCGTCATCCGCGCCTATCTCGGCGCGGAAGAGGACGAGGCGGCCAATGCCTGAAGCCTCAATGCTTGAGGTGAGAGGAGTCGCCACTTTCTATGGCGCCATCCAAGCGCTGCACGGCGTCGATCTCGACGTGGCAAAGGGCGAGATCGTCACCTTGATCGGCGCCAACGGCGCGGGCAAGTCGACCTTGCTGATGACGATCTGCGGCAGCCCGCGCGCACGTGCCGGCACGATCAGGTTCGACGGCGAGGACATCTCCCGTCTGCCGACGCACGAGATCGTGCGCCGCGGCGTGGCCCAGGTGCCGGAGGGACGGCGCATCTTTCCGCGCATGAGTGTGTTCGAGAACCTGCAGATGGGCGCCACCCTGGTCGATCCGGCCCATTTCCAGCATGATCTCGACCGGGTATTCGCCATGTTTCCGCGCTTGGCCGAACGGCGCGAGCAGCGCGGCGGCACGCTGTCGGGCGGCGAACAGCAGATGCTGGCGATCGGCCGCGCGCTGATGAGCCGTCCGCGCCTGCTGCTGCTGGATGAGCCGTCGCTCGGCCTCGCGCCGCTGATCGTGCGACAGATATTCGAAGCGATCGGCCGCATCGCCCGCGAGGAAGCGGTGACGGTTTTCCTCGTTGAACAGAACGCCTTTCACGCCCTTCGGCTGGCCGATCGCGGCTATGTGCTGGTCAATGGCCGGGTGCGCTTGAGCGGGCCGGCCAGGGAACTGCTGGCCAACGCCGAGGTGCGCGCTGCCTACCTCGAGGGAGGCGCCGCGTGAGCCCGCTCGACATCTTCATGTTCGACTGGTTCGGCGATACGGCACTCAACCTGGCGCTGTTCAACCTGATCGTGGTCGGCCCGGCAGCCTTCGCGGCAGGGCACGGCGTTGCCAAAAACTGGCGCCCCTGGGTGCAGGTCGTGGGCTACGCCGCCCTTCTTTCGGCGGGGCTACGCTTTCTCGATTACGCCCTGTGGGGTGGGGAATTGTGGTCGGTCGGCGGCTACCTGCTCGGCTGGGCGGTCCAGGCCGCGATCGGCCTGTTCGCCTTCAGGCTGACGCGCGCCCAGCAGATGGCACGGCAATATCCCTGGCTCTACAGGCGCAAGGGGTTGCTGGGTTGGGAGGAGCGGCACTAAGCTCAATGCCGAACTCCACTGTCGTGGAGGGGGTCAAACGAGGGGGTATCCGCATGAGAAAGATCTACGGCACGCTTGCCGTCGCAGCCGTCGCATTGATGGCGACGCCTTCGTTCGCGCAGATCAAGATCGGCGTGGCCGGTCCGATGACCGGTCAGAACGCCACCTTCGGCGAGCAGATGAACCGTGGTGCAACCATGGCGGTCGAGGACATCAACGCCGCAGGTGGCGTCAACGGCAAGAAGCTCGAACTCGTCGTCGGCGACGATGCCTGCGATCCCAAGCAGGCGACCGCCGTGGCCAACAAGATGGTGTCGGACAAGGTCGTGTTCCTCGCCGGCCACTATTGCTCGGGCAGCTCGATCCCCGCCTCGGACATCTACAAGGAAGGCAAGATCCTGCAGATCACGCCCGCCTCGACCAATATCAAGCTCACCGATGATGCGGCGGCCAAGGGCAACACCACGGTGTTTCGCACCTGCGGCCGGGACGACGTGCAGGGCCTCACGGTCGGCAACTACATCCTGAAGAATAAAAAGAACGCCAAGATCGCGATCCTTCACGACAAGTCGCCGTACGGCAAAGGCGTGGCCGACGAGACCAAGAAGGCCCTGAACAAGGGCGGCGTGCGCGAGGCCATGTATGAGTCGTACAACGACACAGACAAGGATTTCGCCGCCCTGATCAACAAGATGAAGCAGGCGAAGATCGATATCATCGTGCTCGGCGGCTATCACACCGCCGGCGCGCTGCTGATCAAGCAGTCGAAGGAGCAGGGCCTGCCTGCGACCATGGTCGGCTTCGACGCGCTGGCGACGCCGGAATTCAGCCAGCTCGGCGGCGCGGCGACCGACGGTGTGCTGATGTCGTTCCCACCGAAGGCCGAGGATGACCCGAAGAATGCCGCTCTGGTGAAGAAGTTCCGTGACGCCAAATTCAATCCGGAGGGCTACACGCTCTTCACCTACGCTGCGGTCAAGGTGTGGGCCGATGCGGCCAACAAGGCCAAGTCGACCGACGCGGCCGCGGTCGCGGCGGCGCTGCGGGCGGGCACGTACAATTCCGCCGTTGGCACACTCGCCTACGACGCCAAGGGCGACATCAAGGATCCGGTGTACGACATTTACCTCTGGAAGGACGGCAAGTACGACCCGACGAAGAAGTAAGCAGGCGTCCTGCGGCGAGAGGGCCCGGCTCATGCCGGGCTCTTTTTCGTTGCGATTCAAGGTCTTGTGGAGGGGATGCCGAGTTTTGGGGGGCGTGTGGCGCGGCCCCCCCGGATATGGTATCCGCTGATCAACAGCTAGAGGGGTTCGGATCGCCGGATGGAGGGGGACACCATCGCGGTCGCGGCGGATCATGCCGGTTTTCACACGCGACCTGCGGAACGCAGGGCCCGCGCCGCTCGGTTCGACCATGCTCCATTCACCCCGCATTGCCCTGATTTGAAGGATCGCGAGAGATGACGTCCGCCGCCGTTGCCCACAATGCCAGAATTCCCGCCGCAGGCACGCCATTGCCGATGTTCACGCGCAGCCTGGCCGAGGCCGATCCCGCGGTCGCCGCCGCCGTGGCGGGCGAGCTGGCGCGTCAGCGCGAACAGATCGAGCTGATCGCCTCGGAGAATATCGTCTCGCGCGCCGTGCTCGAAGCGGCGGGTTCGGTGCTGACCAACAAATACGCCGAGGGCTATCCCGGCCGGCGCTACTACGGCGGCTGCGAGGAGGTCGACAAGGCCGAGACCCTGGCCATCGAGCGCGCCCGCACGCTGTTCGGCTGCAGCTTTGCCAATGTGCAGCCGCATTCCGGCGCGCAGGCCAACCAGGCGGTGTTCATGGCGCTGCTGCAGCCCGGCGACAAGTTCATGGGCATGGCGCTCGACCAGGGCGGCCATCTCACCCACGGCTCGCCCGCCAACCAATCGGGCAAGTGGTTCAAGGTGGTGTCGTACGGCGTGAAACCGGACACGCATCTGATCGACTATGAGCAGATGGAGCAGGTGGCGCGCGCCGAGAAGCCCAAGCTGATCGTGGCCGGCGCCTCGGCCTACTCGCGCCACATCGACTGGGCGCGCTTCCGCAAGGTGGCCGACGAGATCGGCGCCTTCTTCATGGTCGACATGGCGCACTATGCCGGCCTGGTCGCGGCCGGCGTCTATCCCAGCCCGCTGCCGCACGCCCATGTCGTGACCACGACCACGCACAAGACGCTGCGCGGGCCGCGCGGCGGCATGGTGCTGTCGAACGACGCCGAGCTCGGCAAGAAGATCAACTCGGCGGTCTTTCCCGGCCTGCAGGGCGGGCCGCTGATGCATATCATCGCCGGCAAGGCGGTGGCTCTGGGCGAGGCGCTGCAGCCTGATTTCAAGGTCTATGCCCAGCGGGTGATCGACAATGCCCGCGCGCTCGCCGCGGCGCTCACCGAGCGCGGCCTCGCCATCGTCTCGGGCGGCACCGACAGCCACGTCATGCTGGTCGATCTGCGGCCCAAGAAGGCCACCGGCGTGGTGGCCGAAAAGGTCCTCGACCGGGCCGGCATCACCACCAATAAGAACAGCATCCCCGGCGACCCGGAGAAGTACACGGTGACCTCGGGGGTGCGGCTGGGATCGCCGGCCGGCACGACGCGCGGCTTCGGCACGACCGAGTTCACCGAAATTGGCCACCTGATCGCCGACGTGCTCGACGGCATCGCCGGGAAGGGGCCCGAGGGCGATCCAGAGGTCGAGAAGACCGTGCGAGCCAAGGTGCGGGCGCTGTGCGCGCGCTTTCCCATCTATCGTGACTGACACAAGCGCCAAGCCATAAGAGAAACAGGGGAAAAGTATGCGCTGCCCATTCTGCGGTCACGAAGACACCCAGGTTAAGGATTCGCGGCCGACCGATGACAATTCGGCGATACGCCGCCGCCGTTACTGTCCCTCGTGCGGATCGCGCTTCACCACCTTCGAGCGCGTGCAGCTGCGTGAGCTGACCGTGGTCAAGAAGAACGGCCAGCGCGCCGGCTTCGACCGCGAAAAGCTTGCGCGGTCGATCACCACGGCATGCCGCAAGCGCGCGGTCGACCCCGAGCGTATCGAGCGGGTGGTCAACGGCATCGTGCGGCGCCTCGAGAGCTCGGGCGAAAGCGAGATCCCTTCGACCCAGATCGGCGAGCTGGTGATGGACGCGCTCCGCGCCCTCGATCCGGTGGCTTATGTCCGCTTCGCCTCGGTCTATCGCAATTTCCGCGAGGCCCGGGACTTCGAGGAGTTCATCAGCGATCTCGCCGAGCCCACCATCAAGGACTGAGCCATGATGCGCGCTGCGCTCGCGCTGGCGCGCCGGTCACTGGGCCGGACCTGGCCCAATCCCGCTGTCGGCTGCGTGATCGTGCGCGACGGCGCCGTGCTGGCGCGTGGGCGCACCCAGGAGGGCGGCCGTCCGCACGCCGAGGCCGACGCAATCGCGCAGGCGGCCGGCCTCTCGCTCGAGGGCGCGACGGTCTTCGTCACGCTCGAGCCCTGCGCCCATCATGGCCGCACGCCGCCCTGCGCCGATGCCCTGGTTGCAGCCAGGGTGGCACGGGTCGTCTCGGCCCTCGAGGATCCCGACCCACGGGTGAGAGGCGCAGGCCACGCCCGGCTGCGCGCAGCCGGCATCGAGGTCGAGGTGGGCGAGGGCGCCGGCGAAGCGGCCGAGATCAACGCCGGCTTCCTGCTGCGGGTGGGCCAGGGCCGGCCGCTATTTCACCTGAAGCTCGCGACCTCGCTCGATGGCCGCATCGCCACCTCGAGCGGAGAGAGCCGCTGGATCACCGGTGAGGCGGCGCGCGCCGACGGCCACCGGCTACGGGCCGCGCACGACGCCATCCTGGTCGGCAGTGGCACGGCGCTGGCCGACGACCCGGAACTGACCTGCCGGCTGGCCGGCCTCGAAGAACGGTCGCCGCTGCGCCTCGTACTCGATTCGCGGGCGCGCCTGCCCGTGACCTCGAAATTGGCGGCAAGTGCCGGGGCGACCCCGGTATGGCTGCTATGCACGCCGGCCGCACCGGCCGAGGCGCGCCAGGCTTTGGTCGAGCGCGGCGTCAAGGTGATCGAGGTCGCCGCCGACGATGCGGGCCGGGTCGACGTTGTCGCGGCCGCCCAGCTGCTGGCCGCGCAGGGGCTGACGCGTGTCCTGATCGAAGGCGGCGGCGCTGTGGGCGCGGCTTTCTTCCAGGCCGGGCTCGTCGACCGCCTGAGCTGCTACCGCGCCGGCGTCGTGTTGGGCGGCGACGGCCGCTCCGCGATTGACGCCCTTTCCGAAGGACGCCTCGATTTCGTGCCTCGGTTCGATTTGCAAAGCCAGCGCAGGGTGGGTCCGGACACGCTGGAAACCTGGCGGCGGCGGACCTAGGGTCGGATCATGTTCACAGGCATTGTCACCGATATCGGCGAGATCTCTTCCGTGAAGCCCGGCGGTCAGGCCGGCGACCGGCGCTTCGTCGTGCGCACCAGGCACGACGTGCAGCCGATCCCGATTGGCGCCTCGATCGCCTGCTCGGGCTGCTGCCTGACGGTGGTCGAGAAAGGCGACGACTGGTTCGCCGTCGAGGTGTCGGCCGAATCGCTCGACAAGACGCATCTGGGCGACTGGCAGGCCGGCAGCCGGATCAACCTCGAATTGTCGTTGAAACTGGGTGATGAACTGGGCGGACACCTGGTTTATGGCCATGTCGACGGCGTCGGGCGGATCGTGTCGATGGCGCCCGAGGGCGGCAGCGTGCGCTTCGTCTTCGAGGCGCCGGACGAGGTGGCGCGGTTCATCGCCGCCAAGGGCTCGGTGGCGATCGACGGCATATCGCTCACGGTAAACGAGGTGGACAAGAACCGATTCGGGATCAATGTGATCTCGCATACCCAGGCGGTGACGACGATGGGGCAGGCCAAAGTGGGACAACGGGTCAACCTTGAGGTCGATATGCTCGCGCGTTACGTTGCGCGACTGTTGGAGCACGGAAAAACATGAGCGCGCTCGAGAAAGACGCTTGGCGGATCACCTTCAGCGAGGTGAAGGCTGCGGCCGAGGACATCATCGAGGAGGCCCGCAAGGGCCGGATGTTCATCCTGGTCGACGACGAGGACCGCGAGAACGAGGGCGATCTCGTCATTCCCGCGCAATGGGCGACGCCAGAAGCGATCAATTTCATGGCCAAGCACGCGCGCGGCCTCATTTGCCTGGCGCTGACGCGCGAACGCGTCGAACAGCTCGGCCTGTCGCTGATGGCACAGAATAACGGCACTCGGCACCAGACCGCCTTCACCGTCTCCATCGAGGCGCGCGAGGGCGTCACCACCGGCATTTCGGCCGCCGATCGCGCGCGCACCGTGCAGGTCGCGATCGACCCGTCGTGCGGACCGCAGGATATCGTCACCCCCGGTCACGTCTTTCCGCTGGTGGCGCGCGATGGCGGCGTGCTCGAGCGCACCGGCCACACCGAATCGGCGGTCGACCTGGCGCGGCTGGCTGGTCTCACGCCCGCAGGCGTCATCTGCGAGATCATGAACGACGACGGCACGATGGCCCGTCGCAACGATCTCATCACCTTCGCGCAAAGGCATGGCCTCAAGATCGGCACCATCGCCGACCTGATCGCCTATCGCCGGCGTTACGATTCGATCGTCAAGCGCATCAGCGAGACCATACTCGACAGCACTTATGGCGGCGATTTCCGCTGCGTCGTCTACGTGAACAAGGTGACGATGGCGCAGCATGTCGCGCTGGTGAAGGGCGACCCGGCGACCGGCGGTCCGGTCAAGGTGCGCAT
>Ga0193717_1001899_pt1 | contig 12431 bp, 5 predicted proteins | sample U2c2metaG_FD_145900 | JGI IMG/M metagenome (GOLD analysis project Ga0193717, IMG submission 145900) | Soil microbial communities from a riparian zone of the East river system, Colorado, United States - U2c2 | ecosystem: Environmental > Terrestrial > Soil > Riparian zone | place: USA: East River...
TGCAGCGACAGCGTCACTGGATCGTCGAGGCCGAGCTGGCGCGCGAAATGCTCGAAGCGGCCGGCCACCGACAGCGTCGCCGAGGTGAAGATCCACGCCGCGTGGCTTTGCGCGCGCAGCGCGCGCAGCGGTTGCGAAAGATCCAGCGGCGTCGCGTGCAACGAAAAGCCGTGCGCCGAGAGCTCGTACCAATGCACCGAATCGCGCGCGGCCGAATCGCAGACCTCGGCGTAGCGCGCGACCTGCGTTTCGGCACGCTCGCACACGCTGGCGAGACCGCGGCTGCGTTCGGCATGCTTGCTCAAGGCCTCCGCCAGCATGGTCAGCGATTCGCGCAGGGCGGCGAGTTCCTTGTCGACTTCGGCGTCGTGTTCGACCAGCGTGAACGCGCCCTTGGCCGGAAAGCGGTCGAGCGCGAGGCGCACGCGTTTGACCGCGAGGGTCAGCGCGTCGACCAGCGGCTGCAACACGGCGAGCGCGCCGCCGACGCCGGCACATTCGGCGAGCGCGTCGTTGGCCAGCTCGGTCAGCTGGCGGGCGGACAGCGACACCGAGAAGAACTGCCCGGCGAGCTCGGGAATCTGGTGCGCCTCGTCGAGGATGAACGCGTGCGCGCCGGGCAGGATCTCGCCGAAGCCTTCCTGCTTGATGGCGAGATCGGCGAACAGCAGATGATGGTTGACGACGACGATGTCGGCTTCCTGCGCGGCGCGGCGCGCCTTGACCACGAAGCAGTCGTTGAACATCGGGCAGTCGGTGCCGAGGCAGTTCTCGGTCGTCGAGGTCACGCGCGGCCACAGCGGCGAATCCTCGGGCACGTCGGCGAGCTCGGCGCGATCTCCCGCACGCGTGCGCGCGGACCATGCGTGGATCGCCTGCAGTTGCGCGACCTGCTCGCGGCTCGCGTAACGGCCTTCCTGCCGCGCCTGATCGAGACGGTGCAGGCAAAGATAGTTGGCGCGTCCTTTCAGCAGCGCGGCGGAAAGCCGCGCGCCGAGCACACCGCGCACTTGCGGCAGATCGCGGTGGAACAGCTGATCCTGCAGCGTCTTGGTGCCGGTCGAGATGATCACGCGCTTGCCCGAGGTCAGCGCGGGCACCAGATACGCGAACGTCTTGCCGGTGCCGGTGCCGGCCTCGGCGATCAGCATCTGCCGATCGGCTATGGCTTCCTCGACGGCTTCCGCCATTTTCTGCTGCACCGCGCGCGGTGCGAAGCCGGGGATTTCGCGCGCGAACGGGCCTTCCGGGCCGAGGATGTCGGCGGCGGAGTGGGCTGCGGGTTCGTGCACGGAGGTTTGCATTACGGGTTATTGCTGATTCGGTCGCGTAGCGGTTTGCCGTCGCTGGAGACGTTGCATGCACGCGTGAGAGCTTTCGGGCGCTGGATCCCGTGTCGTCGGCCATCCATGGCCTGCACGGGATGAGGACATCCTGTCCTCACATGCGCACCGGCGCCGCCACGCGGCATTCCTTCAGCCGCTGCTTCGCCTGCGCCTGCGTCGCCGCATCGTTGAACGCGATGCGCGCCTCGATCACGGTCTGCCAGTTGCGTGCGCACAGACTGCCGAGTTTCGGGCCCAGCTTGAAACTCTTGATGGCGAGATCCTCGGCCTGCTTCCAGTTGCCGAGCGCGACTTCGATCTCCGCCTGGTATTGCAGGATGTCCGGCGCATCCGGCGCGAGCTTGAGCGCGCGCGCCGTCGCGTCCGCGGCCGCGGTGTAGTTCCTGGCCGTCTCGGCGTCGTGGGCCTGCTTGAGCAGGCCTTCGATCGCAGGGTCACGCAGCGGCTGTACCTGCACCGCGGAGTCCATGCCGGTGCCTGCGGCGCGGATTGCGCCAACGGCGTCGTGGTCGGGGACGGAGGGCTTCGTTGCGATCTTGGAGGGAGCGCTCGGTTGCGTGCACGCGGTCAGCGCGAGTGCAAGGGCGGACGCGCATAGGGTGTGGTATAGGTATCTCTTCATATTCATCTGATCAATCGGTCTTGATATCGTCGTCCCGGCGAAAGCCGGGACCCAGTGCCTCAAGCATAAAGAAAAAGGCGCCGGGTTCCGGCTTTCCTCGCTCCTCAGGCCATCCATGGCCGCTCCCCGCGCGCGCCGGAACGACGAGGGGAGAGGCTGGCTCAGCGCACGTCAGCGCAGCACGCTACTGATCGTCACCGCCCCGAAACCAGTTCTTCAACTCATCCAGCGGACAGTGCTCCTCGTCCTCCGGCGCATACCCTTGCACGAACGGCAACTCGCGCGCGCCGTTGCACGCCGAATCGGTACGCTTGCCCGATTCCGGATTCACGTACGCAAGCTCGATTCCTTCCTGCGGCACGCTGAGCGGCACTGCGGGCATGCGCTTCATCAATTCGATCCAGATCCTCAAGGCTCCGGTCGAACCCATGAGCCCGGTCGGCTTGTTGTCGTCGCGGCCGACCCACGCCACCGCGAGCTGCGCGCCGGTGAATCCCGCGAACCACGAATCGCGTTGCGTATCGCTGGTTCCGGTCTTGCCGGCCGCGCGCAGATTGCCGAGCCCGGAATCCGTGATCGCATGCGCGGTGCCGCTGATCGCGACCTGCTGCATCGCGTAGCTTACCAAGCGCGTCGCCTGCACGTACTCGCCACCGCCGGGCTTCACCGAATAGCGCGTCAGTGGCCGGCCCTTCGCATCGAGCACGCCGCGCAGCACGCGCAACGGCAGGCTGTGCCCATCGGCGGCGAGATACTGATACAGCTGGGTGACGTCGTAAGGACTCAACGCGACCGCGCCGAGCAGCAGCGAAGGATTCGGATTGATCTCGCGCCCGAGCCCGAACGACTGCAGGAACCCGCGCACGCGATCGACGCCGACGCGCATGCCCAGATGCACCGTCGCAAGGTTCCAGCTGTGCACCAGCGCGTCGATCAGCATCACGTCGCCGTGCGTCTGGTGATCGTCGTTCTCCGGCCGCCAGCGCGAACCGTCGCGTTGCGCAAGATCGATCGTGGTGTCGTCGATCTGCGTCGCCAGCGAATAACGCTGCGGCTGTGCCAGCGCGACGAGATAGACGAACGGCTTGACCAGCGATCCGATCGGGCGCAGCGCATCGAGCGCGCGATTGAAACCGGGCTCGTCGGGATCGCGGCTGCCGATCATCGCCTGCACTTCGCCGTCGCGCGCGCCGGTGACGACCAGCGCCGCATCGACGGCCGCGCCGCGCTTGCCGAGCGCGGTCAGCGCCTTGTCGATCGCGTCCTCGCCGATGGTCTGCACCGAGGGTGCCAGCGTGGTGTGGATGGCAAGGCCGGCGCTGTTGAGCTCGGCGTCCGGATAATCCTGCTTGATCTGCCGGCGCACCAGATCGAGGAACGCCGGAAACCTGTCGCGCGGCAATGTCGCGTTGGCAGCGGTGCCCAGCGGCTGCTTCGCCGCCGACGCGTAGGTTGTATCGTCGATCAGGCCCGTGTCGCGCAACTGCGCGAGCACGACGTTACGCCGGCCCAACACGCGTTCGGGATTGCGGCGCGGATCGTAATAGCTCGGTCCCTGCACCATGCCGAGCAGCAAGGCGATATCGGCGGCGCCAAGGCCGCGCAGGTCGCGGCCGAAATAGAACTCGCTCGCCGCGGCGAAACCGTGCACGGCCTGTCCGCCCTGCTGGCCCATGAACACTTCGTTGACATAGGCCTCGAGGATGCGCTGCTTGTCGTAGCGCGCCTCGATGATCAGCGCCAGCAGCGCCTCGTTGAACTTGCGCGTGATGGTCTGGCCGTGGTCGAGGAACAGGTTCTTGACCAGCTGCTGGGTCAGCGTCGAACCGCCCTGCACCACGCGGCGCGCGAGCAGATTGGCCCAGGCCGCGCGCAGGATCGCGACCGAATCGATGCCGTGGTGATGCTTGAAATCGCGGTCCTCGACCGCCTGCAGTCCGGTCACCAGCAGAGTCGGCACCTCGCCGAGTTGCACGATGCGACGGTCTTCCTGCAAAGCACCGTACAGCGTGGCGATGCGCGCCGGTTCCAGCCGCGCGCTGGCGAGCGCCGCGCCGCTGTCCGCATCGGTCAGCTGGGCAACGCGCCCGCCGGCGAGCGTGACCGCGATGCGCTTCTCACGCTCGCGCCCGTCGAGATAGATGAAACCGCGACGCGCGATGTTGAAGCGCGCGCCATCACGGTTGTAAGTGCCGGGGCTCTTCGCGGCCGGATCGTCGACGTAGCGCGCCGCGGCAAGTTCCAGGCTCAGGATCTCAGCCGTCATCGGTAGGCCGGGCGCAAGCTGCAACGGACGCGCGTAGACGCGGCTCGGGATTTCCCAGGAAAGATCGTCGAAGCGCGTGCGCACCTCGCGGTCGAGATAAGCCGCGTAAGGTACGACGAAGCCGATCGCAAAGCCGATGCCGAGCAGGACCGGCACGCGCAGCAGGCGCCACATCACGGCCGAAAACGCGAAAACACGGGACGGAAAGGACAAGCGCGGAATCCGGGAGGCGGGCCGAACGAGTCTACCTGTGCGGTGTCTCGCAAGGCGAGATGGAAGCTTGCCATGCGGAGAGGGTCGCGAGGATGGCCCCCTTCCGCCCTTCGGGCACCTTCCCCCGCAAGCGGGGGAAGGGAAAATGTGCGCCCCCTATCAAACCCTTCCCCCGCTTGCGGGGGAAGGTGCCGGCAGGCGGAAGGGGGAACGCACGCATCGAACCTCCCGCCCCGCATCACGACCCATTCCATATCAGCGATAATCGGTAGTCCGAGCGCCCGCGGAGTTCCGATGCCTCTCATTTCCCAATCCAACCCGCGATCGTTCGAGCCGGTCAAGTCCGCCCCCTGACCGACCGGCCGCTGCGTGCGCATTTCCACTGAACGCCCCGTCCGCGTCTGCATCTTCGGCGCGACCGCGCCGGCGCCGGACGCATTCGCATCGCTGCGCACCGTGGCGGAGCTCCATCGGCTCGCTCCCGCGGCGCCGGGCGATGGGCCGCACACATCGACGATCGAAGCTCCGGCCAGTGACGATCCGCTCGAAGTCCTGCCGTTCGCCGCGCGCGCGTTTCCGCGCGAGACGCTGGTCCTGATCCGCGCGGATGCCCAACTTCCGGAGCACACGATCGAGCGCTTGCTGCGCGCGCTCGAATGCGACGACGTGCTCGGCGCGGCGGCGCTCGACGACCTCGCACCGGATCGCTCGCCGCTGCCGGACGGATCGCATGCAGACGCAGGCACCACGCGCATCGATTCGCTCTGCTTTGCCTACGGCGAACGCCGCCTGATCGAGGCGCATCTGCGCGGCGCCGCGGTCAGTGCATGGCACGGCGAACGGCTCGCGCAACTCGGTCACGCCTCACCCGCCGATGCCGATGCGCTCGCCGCGCACCGTTTCCGTTGCGTGCTGCTCGATCATCTTTATGTGCATGCCGGCGCGCATGCGTCGCGCGCCGCTTCCGGCGACACCGATCCGCGCGATCCGGCACCGCCCTCGCCGCTTGCCGCACTGCGCGAACGCATCACCGCGGCACTGGCGAGCGACGCCGCACCGGATCGCCCCGGCCTCGACGAGCGCCCCGTGCTGCTGCACGTGCTGCACGGCTGGGGCGGCGGCGCCGAGCGCTGGGTGCGCGATTTCGCGCAGGCGTTCGGCCAGGCCAGTCATCTTGTCCTGATCGCGCGCGGCAGTTTTGCGCGCAAGCGTCATGGCGAATGGCTCGAGCTGCACGACGGCTCGCTGCGCGGGCCGCCGTTGGCGCGCATTCCGTTGCCGCAGCCGATCGCGGATACCGCGCTCGCCGATGGCACGTATCGCGACATCCTCACCGGCATCCTGCGCGACCACTGCGTCGACGCCGTTATCGTCTCCTCGCTGATCGGACACAGCCTCGATGCGCTGGCGACGCGGCTGCCGACGTTCTGCGTGATCCACGATCACTATCCGCTGTGGCCGGTGCTGCATCGCGATTTCGGCGACGGCAACCTGCGCTTCGACGATGTGCAGCGCACGCGCGATCTCGCCGCGGCCGGCGCCGACGCGGAGTTCGCGAACCGCGAGCCGAGGCATTGGCGCGCATTGCGCGATGCAACCGTCAACGCGATGCGGGCAGCGGGCGCACCGCTGGTCGCACCGAGCCGCTCGGCACTCGCGAACCATCTGCGCCTTGCGCCGGAGCTCGCCGAGCTGCCGAATCACATCGTTGCACACGGACTGGCGCCGTGGCCTCGCGTCACCCCGAACATCGCAGGGACAACGGCGCACGAACGCCCGCGCCTGCTGATTCCGGGCCGCGTGCGTCGAGGCAAGGGCGCCGAGCTGCTCGCCGCCGCACTGCCACGCTTGCGCGAACACGCCGATCTGTACCTGATCGGCGCCGGCGCGGATGCGCACGCTTTGTTCGGCGAGCGTGGCGTGCACATCGTGCTCGACTATCGCCGCGACGAGCTGCCGGACCTGGTCGCGCGCATTGCGCCGGACGCGGCATTGCTGCTGCCGACCGTCGCTGAAACCTTCAGCTACACGCTGTCGGAATTACGCAGTCTCGGCGTGCCCGTGATCGCGACACGCGTCGGTGCGCTGGCCGAGCGCATCCGCGACGGCATCGATGGCTTTCTCATCGACCCGGCTGCGGAGGCGACGGTAACGAGGGTCGAAGCGTTGCTCACGGAGCGCACGTCGCTGGATCGCGTTCGCAACACGCTCGGCACGCAGGGTGAATCGACACTCGCCGAGATGGCTTCGGCGTACGCAGAAATACTGCATCTCGGTTCGCGTCCGCCCGCGCGCTATCCGCTGGCGTGGCCGGAAGCCGCGTCGCTGCGCGACGCAGCGCGCGCGGATACGATCGCACACCTGCGCGAAAGCGAGCGTGCGTTGCGCGAAGAACTCGCCTCCACGCACGCGGAAAGCGAACGGCGCGGCGATTGGGGACACGCGCTCGACCGCCAGCTCGGCGAGCGCACGCGCTGGGCGATAGCGCTGGACGAGGAATTGCGCGACATCCGCCCGCGCCACGACCAGATGCTGGCCAGCACATCGTGGCGCATTACCGCGCCGCTGCGTCGTGCGAATGCGCGCGTGCAGGCGTTGCGTGCGCGTCTCGCGTTCCGCTCCGTGCACATGCGCAACACGCTCACGCGCGTGCGCGGCAGCCTCGCGCAGCGCGGTCTCGCCAGCACGCTCGCGCGCATCGTCAGTGAGCTGCGCGGCACGCACCGCACGCGCGCGCGCATCACCTATCCGCCGCCGCGCGAGGATTTCGCACGTTTCACGGTGCCGACCAGCGACACGCCGCGCGTGTCGATCGTGATACCGGTCTACAACAAGATCGCCTACACCTCGGCCTGTCTGCGCTCTATCGCCGCACACGCAAGCGCGATTGCGTTCGAGGTCATCGTCGTCGACGACGGCTCGACCGACGCAACGCAGCAGCGTCTGGCCGATATCGCCGGCATCCGCGCGATGCGCAACGCCGAGAACCTCGGCTTCGTCGGCTCCTGCAATGCCGGCGCGGCTGCGGCGCGCGGAGACTTGTTGCTGTTCCTCAACAACGACACCTGCGTGACCGCCGGCTGGCTCGATGCACTCGTGCGCTGTCTCGACGAGGCGCCGCACGCCGGCCTCGTAGGAGCGAAACTCGTCTATCCAGACGGCCGCCTGCAGGAAGCCGGCGGCATCGTCTTCAGCGACGGTTCCGGCTGGAACTACGGCCGCTTCGACGATCCGGACGATCCGCGCTACTCGTTCCGCCGCGAGGCCGACTACTGTTCCGGCGCTGCGATCCTGCTGCGCACCGAACTGTTCCGCCGCCTCGGTGGATTCGATGCGCGCTACGCACCGGCGTACTACGAGGACACCGACCTCGCATTCGCCGTGCGTGCCGCCGGCCTCAAGGTGTATTGCGAGCCCGCGGCGATCGTCGTGCATTTCGAAGGCATCACCTCGGGCACCGACACCAGCGCAGGCATCAAGCGCTTCCAGCCGATCAACCGCGACAAGTTCCTCGATAAATGGAAACTCGCGCTGGCGCGGCAACCCGCACCCGGCGCGCCGATCGGACGCGCGGCATCGCATCGGGCGACCAAGCGCGTGCTGATCGTCGATGCGACGACGCCGACGCCGGATCAGGATTCGGGCTCGCTGCGCATGGTCAACCTGATGCGCGTGCTCGGCGATCTCGGTTGCCGCACGAGTTTTCTGCCGGACAACCGCCTGCACGTCGAGCGCTACACGTCGGCAATGCAGGCCCTCGGTGTGGAAGCGCTGTATGCGCCGTGGGCAGCGGATCCGGTTGCGTTGTTCCGCGACCGCGGCGCCGAGTTCGATGCGATCGTACTTTCGCGCCACTATGTCGCCGCGAGCTATGTCGGCCTCGCGCGCCTGTATGCGCCGCGCGCGAAGCTCATCTTCGACACGGTGGATCTGCATTACCTGCGCGAACAGCGCGCCGCGGAGCTCGAAGGCAAGCCGGAACTGGCGCGGCGCGCGGCGACCACGCGCGCGCAGGAGCTCAAGCTGATCCGCGAATGCGATGTGACGCTGGTGGTCAGTCCGGCCGAGCAGCAGTTGCTGGCGCGCGATGCACCGGGAGCGCGCGTCGACGTGCTGTCGAACGTGCACGAGGTCTACGGCCGCCGCGTGCCGTTCGCCGAGCGGCGCGATCTCGTTTTCGTCGGCGGCTTCCAGCACCCGCCGAATACCGACGCGGTCACGTGGTTCGTGCGCGAAGTGTTTCCGCGCGTGCGCACCGAACTCGAAGGCATCCGCTTCCATGTCATCGGCAGCAAGGTGCCCGAAACGATCCGCGCGCTCGCCGACGAGCAGGTGATCGTGCACGGTTACGTGGAAGACATCGCGCCCTACATGGACGCCTGCCGCGTCTCGGTCGCTCCGCTGCGCTATGGCGCCGGCGTCAAGGGCAAGGTCAACATGGCGATGAGCTACGGGCTGCCGGTCGTGGCGACGCCGATCGCCGTCGAAGGCATGCACGTGCGCGTGGACGAAGACGTGCTGGTCGCCGCCGATGCGGCGTGCTTTGCCGACACCGTGATCCGTCTTTACCGCGATGAAGGCTTATGGACGAGCTTGTCGACCAATGGGCTTGCGAATGTCGAAAGGCATTTCTCGTTCGCTGCGGCGCGTGAGGCTGTGGAGCGGATACTCGATCTTCGCTGATCCTCCCACCTCGTCGTCCCGGCGAAAGCCCCTCAATCTCGTCATCCCGGCGAAAGCCGGGACCCAGTGCCTTTGCTTTATTCTGGTGTTCTTCGCGAAACCCGCCTCACGTCCCTGTGCGGTTCCACGCGCATCCCTGCGCGCGGGTCACTTTCTCTTGCTTGCCCAAGAGAAAGTAACCAAAAAGGAGAAGGGCACCCCGGGTGTGGCGCCCGCAGCTGCGCTGCGGGTTCGCTGCGGGCGGCCAGGTTCCGCTGACAGGCCATCCATGGCCTGACAGCGGAATCGGCGCGATCCCTCGCGCCGACCCCTGCGGGGCCTTTTCGTCCGCCCTCCGCCGCCCCACACGGGGCCAAGATCAAGATCAAGAGCGCCCCCTTCCGCCTTCGGCACCTTCCCCCGCCAGCGGGGGAAGGGAATTGCTTATAGGGTGGGCCTTGGCCCACCGGCTTTGGCTCTTCGGGGTCCCCCTTGGGCGCGGCGAGGACGCGGAGGAAAAAGCCCGTAGGGTGGCCGGCAGGAGGCCGGCCAGTTCGCTGTCAGGCCATGGATGGCCTGTCAGCGAACCTCCGTAGCGGCCTCGCGCAGTCGGCCGCAGGCCGACCGCGCCCTCGAGGGTGCCCTTCTCTTTGGTTACTTTCTCTTGGGCAAGCAAGAGAAAGTGACTCGCTCGCCAGGGATGGCGAGCGAAAAAACACAGGGACGTGAGGCGGTTGTCGCGAAGACGCACCAGAGCAAAGCAAAGCAAAGGCGCTGGGTCCCGGCTTCCGCCGGGATGACGAGGTGGAGGACCAACCCTCCCCTTGAAGGGGAGGGCTAAAGAAGGACTTCGCCTCTACGTTTGGACGAATAGCCCGTCGGCAGCAGCAGATTGCCAGCCCGACTCGCCAAGCGCAGCACCATTCGGACCGAAACGCCGTTCGACGAGCGCAACGCGGCCGTCGGCACCACACGAAACGAGCGAACTCGCCCGTGTGCCGTACGTTTCGCCACGAATGAAAATAGGCGAGAGCATACGTTCGAGCTCGAGACCGACGCCGGTGTGCGGCAAGGCTTCATCCACCGGACGCTGTTCGTCCGCAAGCAGATCGAGCAGCTCCGAGTCGGACGGCGCATGCGCGGCGGATGCTGTCGCGGCGAGAAAACGCCGCTGCAGGCGCTCGGTCTTCGGCCAGTGCACACCGATCGGGCCGTTGCTGATCACGTGCACGCCGGCATCGAGGCGGCGTGCGGGCGCGTTTGCCGTGCCGAATATCCAGGCGCCATGCCGATCGCCGACGACGAGATTGAACGGGCCATAGTTTTCCACGTCGGCATCCAGCGCATCGAGGTACTCGCGTGCGTCGGCATTGCCGAGCACGAAATCGCGCACGAGCCACCCGCGCGAGCGCGGCGCGGTCGCCGGTAAACCGGTGCGCAGATTCGTGACCGCGGCGAAGCGTCCGTCGGAGCGCGCTGCCAGCCACGATCCCTGGGCGACAAGATCACGACCGCCGACTACACGATCGTCTTCCGCCCACGGACGCGCGTCAGCGGTAGTGCGCCCGTGAAACTCATCGCGATTGCCGAGCAACAGCAGTGGCGTGTTCGCGACGGCGTCGACGGCGATGAGTAGCAGGCACATGGGATAGGGATGAGGGAAGAGGGGTTAGGGGCGAGGGGCGAGGGCTCGAAAATCGAAGTGGTATCTGGTTTGATTGGCGGCGTTCTTGCGCCCTCGCAACCCGCCCCTAATCCCTCACCCCTGCCTCTCAGGCAACGACCGAATCCGCGCATCCAGCGGTGCCAATCGCGGATTCACCGGATTCAGTTCGCGCGCCGCATCCAGTGCACGCACGGCATCGGCGCGGCGGCCCTCGCGGACGCGCGACTCGGCCTGATCGAGAAACGCGTTGGCGAGACGCTCGGCCATCGAGGAGATCGCCGGATCGGAAGGTGATATCTGGCGCACCGTGTCGAGCAGCGCGCGCGCGCGCTGCGGCGTGCCGTCCGTGAGCGCCTGGCCGAAAAGATCCTTGGCGCGTGCGGGCAGGCCGGCCATGCCGTCGAGCGCCTCACGGTTGTTGCCGTCGATGGCGAGGGCCGCGCGATACTTGTCGTACGCGCTGACGCCGGGCGGAATGATCAGGTTGCCGGCGGTGATCGCCTGGCCCGCCTCGGCAACGAGCTGGTGTACGCGGTCGGTATCCGCAGCGGTCAATGTCGGTCGGTGCGCATCGATGTCGAGACGCTCGCGCAGTTCGCGCAGGTTGATGCGTGCCTCGTGCAACTCGGGCAGATCGGGCGCGAGCTCGGCTGCGCTCGCGAGCAGCTTGTCCGCCGCGCCGGGATTGTTGTCCTCGACCGCGGCGTTGGCTTGCAGGACGAACGCCTGCGCGATGCTGCGCAAGCCTGCGCGCGCACGCACGTTGGCCGGATCCTGCTTGACCACGCTGCGGAACAATTCGAGCGCGCTGTCGGCACCGCCGCTCAGGCGTCCCGCGTGCATCTGCGCTTCCGCGCGCTGCAGCGTCTCGTCGAGCGCGGCGCGTTCGGTCTCGCGCGACTGCGCGAGTTGCCCGCGCAATTCGGTCAGCGCGGGATACGACGGCAGGATGCGTGCGATGTCGGCGACGCGCGATGCGGCGGTGGCGAAGTCCCTGGCAGCGAACGCGGTGCGCGCCTGGCCGGCGAGCGCGTCCGCCGACTTCTGCAGCCCCGCCTGCGCCAGCGCGTTGGAGCCGTCGGCGGCGAGCAGGCGCCGGTACAGCGCCGCGGCGCCGTCGTCGCCGAGCACGCGGCCGGCGTCGAGTGCGGCCTTCGCCTGTTCGAGCAGCTGCCCGGTCTCGGTGCCGCGGCCTTCGGCCTGGGTCAGCGATTGCGCGAGCGTGTCCACCGCAGTGCCGCCGCCGAGCAGTTCGCGCGCGGCATCCAGCGATTGGCGCGCGGCGACGAGATCGTTGCGTTTGAGCGCGTCTTCGGCGCTCTCGATCAGTTTCTGGCCGACGCGTTCGAGCCCGGCGCGTGCGATGTCGTTGTCCGGATCCTGCGCGCGCGCGGCCTGGAACAGTTCGCGCGCGCTGTCGCCCTGGTTGCCGGTCAGGCGGCCTTCGTCGAGCGCGCGTTGCGCGCGCGTCAGCGTGTCGTTGAATTCGGTGCGCGGCAGCAGCGAGCGCAACCGGTCCTGATATTTCCAGGCTGCGGCTGCGCCGATGATGATGACGACGACTGCGGCCGCTGCCAGCCAGCGGCGGCTGCGCACGCGCAGCGCCGGCGAGGAGCGCGCGGAACGCTCGGCACGCATGATGTCGTCGCCGACCGC
>Ga0193717_1001900_pt1 | contig 12430 bp, 9 predicted proteins | sample U2c2metaG_FD_145900 | JGI IMG/M metagenome (GOLD analysis project Ga0193717, IMG submission 145900) | Soil microbial communities from a riparian zone of the East river system, Colorado, United States - U2c2 | ecosystem: Environmental > Terrestrial > Soil > Riparian zone | place: USA: East River...
TACTCGATACCGGAAGGATCCTGGCCCTGCGTCAACGCTGCCCAGTCCAGCGTCGCCAGTTTTCCATTCTGCACCCCTTCGATGGCAAGCGTGACATGCCCGCGCGTGTCCTGGCCGCGCTTGAAGTTCTGCGTCAGCGTGGCGACGAAGTTCCACGCCTGCGAATCGGGCATGTGGCGGATCTTCAGCACGTGCACGGCGAGGCCCTCGCGCTTGCCGCCGCCGACCAGGCGTCCGTAGAACGCCAGATCCGACCGCAACGATTCGATCTCCTCTTCACGTTCGCGCAACGTCTGCTGCACTTCGCCGACCGCGGCTTTCGCCACCTGCTCGGAACGCTCGAGCACCGCGATGCGCGTCTTCAGCGCTTCGGTTTCCTGGTCGGCGCTGGTGCTCTGCGCGCGGCCGTCGCTCTCGAATCCGTATGACACCACCGCCGTCGTCGCCGCGGCGACCACCACCAGCGAGACCAGCCAGATCGCGGCCGCGAGCAATTGCCCGCGAAGCCGGCGCGCGGGGTCGTGCGAACGGACGACCAGGGAAGGCAGGATACGTGGCATGCGGGAAGGGGGAAGGTCGGACGGTGGGGCGAGGTCGAGGCTTATAGTCGCCGCCCGCTGACAGCGTCAAGCGGATGCTATCCTCGCCGTCTACCTTTGACAGCCGCGCCATGCTCTGGTTCAAAGCCTTTCACATCATCTTCGTCGTCACCTGGTTCGCAGGCCTGTTCTACCTGCCGCGACTGCTCGTACACCACGCGGAAGCCACCGAGGCGGCCGTGCACGCGCGACTGAAGATCATGGAACGGCGCCTGCTCGGCATCACGCGGATCGGTGGCACGATGACCGTGGTTTTCGGCGTCGCCACGCTGATCGCGTTCGCGCACGACAGCAACGGGTACCTCCGGCAGGGCTGGCTGATCGCAAAGCTCGTGCTGGTCGGCGGCCTGTTCTGGTACCAGGCGATCCTGGCGCGGCTGGTGCGCGATTTCGCCAATGATGCGAACACGCGTTCGAGTCGCTGGCTGCGCATCTTCAACGAAGTGCCCGCGCTGTTTCTGATCGCGATCGTGCTGCTGGTGGTCGTGAAGCCGTTTTAGCCATATGTTGAGAAAGGGCCTCCTGCCCTTTACTCGCGCCATCCTGGCGCTCGCCCTTCGGGTCAGCTCCGCTGTTCGCGCACGCTCCTGCGCGCGCAGTCTCAACTCGCACGGTCGCGGCAGAGCCGCGCCACCTGCTCCGCGGATCAATCGCAGTCGCGATCGACCCGCGAGCCATCCGTCCATGGATCGCGCCAACACGCTCCCGCCGTATTGCAGAGCAGCATCGGCCGTTTTCTCGCCCCGCGAGGCCGCGCTGGTATAGTCCTCGCAAGGGGAAATTCGATGCTGACGCGGGATTTCCATATCCAGGGCGCGGAACTGAGAGGTTTGTTTCTCGCCCAACTGCCACAGCGCCTTGCGCGCTTGTCCAGCCGCGGCGAACGCCTGCACCGCGAAGGCTGGGACATCAACACGCTTTATCTGTTCGCCGACGATGCGCAGGTGCTTGCGGTCGCTTGCCGCGATCTCGACGCCGACGAGCTCGCCGATTGCCTCGAAGCGCTGTCGGCGACCGTGCGGCCGCTGTTCGATCCGCCGCGCGTTCCCGATGCCGCGATCAGCGGGCGCATCGCCGCCCTGCTCGGCGAGCTCGCCGACAAGCAGCTGCCGATGGCGGCGCAGGTCACCGCTTCGCACGCCGAAGTCGTCGTGCCGGGGCCGGCCCAGGAGCAAGGCTTTCCGCTGCTGGTGACGCCGCCGGCCGAGTATTGGCTGCGCTTTGCCGGCGCCACCTTGTCGCGCACGCCGATGGCCGGGGAATCGCTCACGGCGGACGTCGACGCCGGCCCGATCGCGGCGACACCGGCAGTGACCGAACCGATCGCGGTATCCGAAACGCCCGCGCCGATCGAGGCAGCACCCGCGCGCACGCGCGCGATCGCGCACAAGACCGCCTACCATCTCGGCCAAGGCGAAGCGCCCGCCGGCGACATCGATCGCTATCTGGCAGCGCAAAGCTTCGAGCTCACCCGCTTCGATCGCGCCGACGAGCTGAAGGAACTGCTGGTCGCGCTGCCGCCGCACCTGGTCATCGTCGACGCCGCGTTCGAGAGCGCGCTGGACGAGATCGGCGCGCTGGTCAAACGCGCGCGCGCGGAAGTCAGCGAGCGCATCTGGCTGGTGGCGTTGTCGAACGACGGTGAGCTTCCGGCGCGCCTGCGCGCGGTGCGCGCCGGCTGCGATGCGTTCATCGCGCTGCCGGCGAACGCCGCCGACGTGGTTGCGCGCATCGGCGAGATGACCGAAACCGACCGCGCCAATCCGTACCGCATCATGATCGTCGAGGACGACCGCTCGCAGACGCTGTTCGCGGAGTCGATCCTGCGCAAGGCGGGCATGGAAACACTGGCGATCACTGAAGGACTCGATGCACTCGACGAGCTCGATCGCTTCCGGCCCGAGCTGATCCTGATGGATCTGTACATGCCCGACATCGACGGCATGGAGCTGACCGCGCTGATCCGCGAACGCGAGGCGTTCATCTCGACACCGATCGTGTTCCTCTCGGGCGAGCACGATGCGGACAAGCATTTCGAAGCGCTCAACGCCGGCGGCGACGATTTCCTGTCCAAGCCGATCCGGCCCAAGCACCTGATCTCGGCGGTCACCAATCGCGTGCGCCGCGCGCGTCAGATGAGCTCGCGCCAGTCGGCGACGCCGGCGCCGGCAGCGGCCGTCGACGGAACCGTTCCCGGCGAAACGCTGCTGCGGCGTCTCGCCGAATGCCTGGCGATGGAGGACGCGCGCAGCCGCGCGGGCGGCCTGCTGGTGTTCGAACTGGAGAACGCCGGCGCACTGCGCGAACAGCTCGGCGAGTCGCGCTACGAGCGCCTGTTCACGGAAATCGGCAGTTTTCTCGCCAGCCACGCCGGCCCGCGCGACCTGGTCGCGCGCGACGGCCGCTCGGGTTTCCTGCTGCTGAATTCCGATCGCGAGGTCACGGTTCTGGAGAGCTACGCGGCGAACATCCGCGATCGCATCACGCGCGAAACATTTGCCGCGGCGGAAGGTGCGGGTCGCATCCTGCTCGACGCCGGCGTGTGTCCGTTCACCGGCGCGGCCGGCGATGCGCTGGCCATGCTCGATGCCGCGAAGGCCGCGGTGACCGCCGCGCGCGCAGCCGACCGGCATGGCGTGTTCCTGAAGAACGACGCCAGCACGACCTCGGATGCCGAGCTCGCACGTCATATCCGTTTTGCGCTCGACGGCGCGGGTTTGCAGCTGCTGTTCCAGCCGATCGTCTCGCTGCACGGCGAAGAGCACGAACAATTCCAGGCCTTGCTGCGCATGCGCGGCGACGACGGGCGCCAGTATGTCGCCGCGGAGCTGGTGCCGGTTGCCGAACGCGCGGGACTCATCGCCGAAGTCGATCGCTGGGTGTTCGAACAGTCGCTGGCGATGATTATCGAGCGTTCGCGCAGCGGACGCGCGCCGCGTCTGTTCCTGAGCCAGTCGCTGGCCAGCGTGCGCGATGCGGATCGCCCGGAATGGATGCGCGAGCTGCTCGAACGCAGCAGTGTCAGCGGCGAAAGCGTGTCGCTGGAAGTGAACGTTGCCAACGCCGGTTCGGCGCTCGACGACGTCGAGCGATTCGCGATGGCGATAAAACCGCTCGGTCTCACGTTGACACTCTCCGGTTTCGAAGCGGGCGCCACCGGCGAAAAGGTGCTGAATGCGCTGCCGGTCGATTTCATCAAGCTGTCGCCGCGCTATCTGCGCACCGAAGACGACACGGTGCGGCAGGAGCTGCGCGACCTGGTCACGCTCGCGCACGAGCGCGGCATGCAGGTGATCGCGCCGCGCGTCGAGGATGCGCGCGGCGCCGCGGCCTTGTGGAGCGCCGGCGTCGATTTCATCCAGGGCAATTTCGTGCAGCGCGCAGGGCACGATCTGGCCTTCGATTTCCACGAATCGGTGATGTAGGCCGGCCGCGTGATGGACAGGCAACAGGCTGGCCGGTCGGGACGATCGCGCAATGCGACGCTTTGGTGCGCGGTCGCCGGCGTGGTCGCGATCGCCGCTGCCGGAATCGCCGCGCCGTGGTATGCGCAGCCGGAGCTGGCGCGGTGGGTTGCGCTGGCCTTGATCGGCGTCGCCGCGCTGATCGCGGTCGCGCTCTTCTGGCTGCATCGCCGCGACAAGTCCGAGCCGGCTACGACCCTGTCTGCCGTTGCCGCGCGCAGCACGACGCTGGAATTTCCGCCCGAGGAGCTTCGCCGCCAGCTCGATACCGTGCGCCAGACGCAAGGCGAACTGCTGCTCGCCAAGCAGGCGGCGGAAGCCGCCATGATGGCCAAGGGCGAGTTTCTCGCCACCATGAGCCATGAGATCCGCACGCCGCTCAACGGTGTGCTGCCGCTGCTCGAACTGGTGCTGTCGACGCGGCTCGCCGCCGATCAGCGCGATTATCTTTCGACGGCGTACGCGTCCGCGCGCGAGCTGCTGCGCATCGTCGATGCGATCCTCGACTATTCCAAGCTCGATGCGGAACGGCTCGAGCTCGAAACGACCGGGCTCAACCTGCGCGAGCTGGTCGACAGCGTCGCCCAGCTGATGCAGCAGAACGCGGAAGCCAAGGGCTTGCGCCTCGGCGTCACCATCGATCCGAACGTGCGTCTCGCCGTGCGCGGCGATCCGGTGCGCCTGCGCCAGGTGCTGACCAATCTGGTCAGCAATGCGATCAAGTTCACCGAGCGCGGCGGCGTGCACATCCATGTCAGCAAGCGCGCGGAGACGCGCGATCATCACGAGATCGTCTTCGCGGTGCGCGACAGCGGCATGGGCATCGCCACGGAAACCGCGGCCAAGCTGTTCCGCCCGTTCTCGCAGGCGGATGCGTCGACCACGCGCGTATTTGGCGGCACCGGGCTTGGCCTCGCGATCTGCAAGCGGCTGGTCGATCTGATGCAGGGACGCATCGGCGTCAAATCGGATCCCGGCAAGGGTTCGCTGTTCTGGTTCAGCGTGCCGCTGCTGAAGGCGGTCGGCGACCTGCAGGTGCGGCGCAGCCTCGACGGCATCCGCGCGCTGGCGATGATCGAGGACGACGTGCTGTTGCGGCGCCTGCAAAGTTCGGCGTCGGCACTCGGCATCGAGCTCACGCCGGTGCGCCTGCACGCCGACGCACTGGCCGGCTTGCGCGCGAGCGCGCACATGGGCGAGCGATGGCGACACGCGCTGCTCATGATCGATGCGGCGACCTCCAGGACGGTGTGCGCCGCGCTGGTGCGCAATGTGCTCAAGGACAGCACGCTCGGCCACGTGCGTATCCTGCTGCTCGGTCACGGCGTCGGCAGCGATCTGCCGCCGGATCCTCGCGTGCGCGTGCTGGCGGGCACGATTCCCGAGGAGGTATTGCGCGCGACACTGGAACAGATGTTCGGCGTGCAGGAACCGGGGTTCGTGCGCGCCGATGGTCCCATCGCGGCCGTGGTCGAACTCGGCCCCGTCGATACGACGCAAACTGCCACGCTGCAGGGAAGCGTGCTCCTGGTCGAGGACAATCCGGTCAACCGGCGCGTCGCCCAGCGCCTGCTCGAGCTGCACGGGCTCGATGTCGTCGCGGTCAACGACGGACGCGAGGCGGTCGAACGCCTCGAGCGGGAACACTACGACCTGGTGCTGATGGACTGCCTGATGCCGGTCATGGATGGCTATACGGCCACGCGCAAATGGCGCGACCGCGAGCGCGCCGCCGGCGATGCGCACCTGCCGATCGTCGCGATGACCGCCAATGCGATGGCGGGCGATCGCGAACGCTGCCTGGCCAGCGGCATGGACGATTACCTCTCCAAACCGCTCGACCGCGCCGGCCTGGCGCGGATGCTGCGGCACTGGTTGCCGACATCGACGGCGAGCGGTGTCGTATCACCTCCGCTGGCGAGTCCGATGTCCGCCGATGTGCCGATCCCGGAAATGCCTTCGGCCGCGGTCGCCGAAGCTTTCGAACCGGAACGCCAGGCGCTCGATGCCACGATCATCGGCGACCTGCTGGACACGATGGGCGATGAGTTCGGCGATCTCGTGCGCGTCTACCTCGAAGACGCGCCGCAGCGCCTGCGCGAGCTAGAGTTCGCGGCCGAAGGCAACGATGCCGCCGCGCAGGTCGCTCCCTCGCACACGCTCAAATCGAGCAGCGCGAACATCGGCGCAACGGCGCTGTCGGAACTGGCCCGGCACATCGAGCAGACAGCGCGATCGGGCATCGCGACCACGCCCGCGGACATCGCACGCGGCATCCGCCGTGAGTACGAGCGCGTCGCCGAGGAGCTTTCGGTCCTGCTTCAGCGCGGCACCGCGTAAGAGCGGCGCCGGCCGGCGTCAATCGTCGACCTTGGTTTGCAGATACGGCACGACGCCGAGCTCGTCGATGAGGCCGAGCTGCGTCTCGAGCCAGTCGATGTGCTCCTCTTCCGATTCGAGGATGCTCGAGAACAGATCGCGGCTGACGTAATCGCCGAGCTTCTCCGCATCGGCGATCGCGACCTGCAGGTCCGGCACGGCGGCCGATTCGAGTTTGAGATCACAGGCCAATGCATCCTTCGGCCCCTCGCCGACCAGCAGCTTGTCGAGTTTCTGCAGGTTCGGCAGGCCTTCGAGGAACAGGATGCGCTCGATCAGGCGATCGGCGTGCTTCATCTCGTCGATCGATTCCTTGTATTCGTGCTCGGCGAGCTCTTTGTAACCCCAGTGCTTGTACATCCTGTAGTGCAGGAAATACTGGTTGATCGCGGTGAGCTCGTTGCACAGCACCTTGTTGAGGTGCCCGATGATCGTCGCATTGCCCTTCATCGCATTTCTCCAAGCCGGTCGAGCGCCCGCGAACGGACGCGCCGACTATAGCGCCGGGATGCAAATAACGAGGGAACGAAAATCGCACGCATTCGCGCGTGCGAATACCGCAGCGATCAGGCTGCCTGGGCGATCATCGGCAGGTCGAGCGTGCGCGTGCGATGCGTCTCGTCGAGGATTTCGCTGGCGAGATCGGCGCAGCTTCCACAGCATTCGGCGCAACCGGTGCGACGGCTGAGTTCGGAGAGCGAACGCACGCCCTGGCGGGCGGCTTCGCGGATCGTGCGCTCGGTGACGGCGTTGCAGATGCAGACGTACATGGCAGTATTCTGATTGCAAATGCGAATGATTGTCAACAAGGTCCGCGTGCGGCGCTTTTGGCCCACCACCTCGTCGTCCCGGCGAAAGCCGGGATCCAGTGCCTTAACGTTCGGGGAGCGCAAAGGCGCTGGGTCCCGGCTTTCGCCGGGATGACGAGGCTGGGAGCGGCGATTTACTGTGGAAACAGTGGTTTAGCCGGCGCCTGCCAGCACGACGTCCCAGCGTTGCTCGCGCAGGGACACGCTGCAGCTGCCCTCGGCCAGCGGCGCAAGGTGGCGCAGGGCCTGCTCGTAGACGCGACGCTTGAAGGTCACCACGTGCGCCGCGGGATACCAGAAATCGACCCAGCGCCAGAGATCGAATTCCGGGTGCTCGTGCGCGTCCAGGCGGAACGCGGTCTCCTCGCCGAGCATGCGCAGCAGGAACCAGACCTGTTTCTGGCCGATGCAGACCGGCCGTTCATGATGGCGCACGAAGCGCTGCGGCAGGCGGTAGCGCAGCCAGCCCGGCGTGGCGCCCAGCACTTCGACGTGCTGCGGGCGAAGGCCGGTCTCTTCCTCGAGCTCGCGGTACATGGCCTCGATCGGCGTCTCGTCGCTGCGCATGCCGCCCTGCGGAAACTGCCAGCCGTCGCGTCCGACCCGGCGCGCCCAGAACACGCGGCCGTCGTCCTTCAACAGGACGATGCCGACGTTCGGCCGGTAGCCATCAGGGTCGATCACAACAACAATCCTCCGCTTTCGCCGGGGATTCTTCCACAGCCTGTGCGACCGCAGCAAGGCGAGACGCCGCAAGACGGCGCCATTCGGCTTGACACCCGGGTGCAGCGCACTAGAATCGCACGCCCTCCGCGCGATGCGCAGGGATGGGATTACTGTAGGGTGGGCTTCAGCCCACCGGGACGCGCCTGGTGGGCTGAAGCCCACCCTACGACATCCATGCTGGACGATGTGCCGCGTGGCTATGTAGCTCAGCCGGTTAGAGCACGGCACTCATAATGCCGGGGTCGGTGGTTCGAGCCCACCCATAGCCACCAAACTCCTGTAAATGGATCCCGGCTTTCGCCGGGATGAGGAGCGTGGCGTGGACGCCGTGCCGATCAGCGCACCGCCTGCATCACGAAATCGACGAACGCCCGCACCTTCGCCGGCTGATGCCGCCGCGACGGATACAGCGCATGCAGCGGAAACGTCTCGCCGGGCCAGTCGGGAAAAAGATCGACGAGGCGGCCCTGCGCGATCAGGTCGCGCACGCCAAGCTCGACGGCCTGCGTGATCGCGGTGCCGGCGACGCATTCGAAGTACATCGTGCTGGCGTCGCTCATCAGGATCCGGCTCGGCGGATTCACCGGCAGCACCTTGCGGCCTTGATGGAATTCCCACTGGAACGGCTTGCCGGTCGCCGGATCGCGAAACTGCAGGCACGCATGGTTCACCAGATCGCTCGGATGCTTGGGCCGTCCGTGCTTCTTGAGATACGCGGGCGAGGCGATCGTGACCACGCGCGTATCAACGAGCTTGCGCGCGATCAGCGATGAATTCGCAAGCTCGCCGAAGCGCACGGCGACGTCGATGCCCTCGCCGACGAGATCGCCGATGTGCTCGCGCGTGATCAATTCCAGCTCAAGATCGGGATGGCGTTCGACGAAGCCGCCGAGCTTGCCGGCGAGCACGACTCTCGAGAACAACGGATCGACATTCGCGCGCAGGCGTCCGCGCACAATGTTCGCGGCGCCGACGGCTTCGCTCGCGGCTTCCTCGATGCCGGCGAGGCACGGCCGCACGCGCTCGTAGAAGCGGCGGCCTTCGTCGGTGAGATGCACCGATCGCGTCGTGCGATCGAGGAGGCGCACGCCGACGCGCGTTTCGAGCCGTGCGATCGCGCGGCTGACGCCGGAAGCGGAGATACCGAGCGCATCGCCCGCGCGCGCGAAGCTGCCGGCGTCGATGACCGCAGCCAGCACGCTAACGCCGCCGAGGAGACGTCCGTCGAAGGACATGGCGAATCCTGATGATCTGTCATGAATGATGTGACGCGGATTCGCTTCAGTCAACAAACGTTCGATGCGAGCATGCCGGCCCATGCGTCAACCATCAACCGTTTGCTGATCCGAGGAGTAGTGCCATGTATGCCATCACAGGAATCACCGGTCGCGTCGGCGGCATCGCGGCGCGCGCATTGCTCGACGCGGGCGAGCCGGTCCGCGCCGTCGTGCGCGGGGCCGACAAAGGCGCGCCGTGGGCTGCGCAAGGTTGCGAGGTCGTGCTCGCGACGGCCACCGATGCCGGCGCGCTGAAGCACGCGTTCACGGGCGCCGACGGCGTGTTCCTGATGACGCCGCCGGTGTTCGATCCGGAGCCTGGATTTCCACTGATGCGCGCGATCGCCGCGGCGACCGTCGCGGCGATCGAAGAGGCGCGTCCCGGCAGAGTCGTTTTCCTGTCGACCGTCGGCGCGCAGGCGACGGAGCCGAATCTTCTTTCCGGCGCGACCATGATGGAACAAGCCTTGCGCTCGGTGTCGGTGCCGGTCACGTTCCTGCGCCCCGCGTGGTTCATGGAGAACGCGGAGTGGGATGTCGAAGCCGCGAAGGGTGGTGTCGTGCCCTCGTTCCTGCAGCCGCTGGATCATGCGATTGCGATGGTCGCGACTGCGGATATCGGCGCTGTCGCGGCACAGCTGCTGTGCGATCGCTGGAGCGGTGTGCGCGTCGTCGAGCTCGAAGGCCCGCGCCGCTACTCGGCGAACGACATCGGCGCCGCGTTTGCGAACGTGCTCGGGCATCCCGTGCGCATGGAAGCGGTAGCGCGCGAGCGCTGGGAATCGCTGTTCCGCGCGCAAGGCATGCAGAACCCGACGCCGCGCATGCGCATGCTCGACGGGTTCAACGAAGGCTGGATCGATTTCGAGGACAAGAGTGCCGTGCGCAAGACGGCGACGCCGCTCGAAACCGTGCTGGCCGAGCTCGTCGCGCGCAGCGGGGCGTCGCAAATGGCGTCGTAAGCGAGCTTGCCTCCTCCCGTTTCGCGGGACAGGCGAAATGCTGCCGAGAAGATGGCGCGTGGACCGATCCTTTCTGTCAATCGCAGCTGAGACCAGAGGGCATAGCGAGCCGTGTCAGGTCCATGTGGCCAACACCCCAAAGCGGGGGATCACCATTGCCGGCGAAATCAACGCGTCCGTGGTTGCAGTCGGTAAACGTCAGCGTGAGGTTCCCCCAGGGGAACTGTTGGTATTCGCTCGGGGCAAAGTTGGGAATCCACTTGCCGCCGGTCCCCTGCATGACATGGATGAATGCGATATCACCTTCGATGACTCCGTCCCCACCGAACCACGCTTGCTTGCCTTCGGCATCGAAAGTAAACCAGAACGCGAGGATTCGATCAGCGGGCAACACCTCGATCAATAGACCATGACCACTCTGGCCAGGGTCATACCAGGCTCCAGTGAATGCTGCAGTGATCGGTACGGCCTGAGTTGCGTCCGCCTGCTGGATTTGGAAGAACAAACCGATGTCGCCGCCAAGCGCAGCGTTCTCCGCCGCGAACGAAAACGCGACGGCAGCTACGTCGTAGGTCCCAACAATGTCCCCTGCAACGAAGGCGTTGCTTGTCGCGACCCCATTCGCATCAGTGTGCACATCGGAACTCATCGGCGGCACGAAGTGGCCGAAGATGTCGTGAGGGGGGCAGTCGGGTGGACCAACTCCGGAGGCACCACACTCGTCAACGAGAAACGACACCGCGAGCCCCTGAAGTGGACGACCAGTCGCATCGACGTAGCGCACCGAAAACGGTTCTGTCTGCGTTTGGCTCGGCGCGAGGCGAACCGTCCGTGAGCTTTGAGCGCTGACCGAAGCCAAGTCGTTGTGATCGACGATTTGTGCGGGCGCATCGAATGTCGCCGTAGCAAAAGCAACTGCGAGCGCTGCCGAAATCATCTTGATCATCGCACCCCCCAGGAGGCAACCAGACATCAGAGTGATGCGGAACGAGGGCCAATGCAAACGCAGGCTGCGCCGCCAACATTATCGCCGCAGGTATGCATCACCGACACTCGCGCCAGGAACCGAGCACGCCTCGCACCAAGGCGAAGAACTGCTACACCGAGTGCTGCATCGGGTGCTACAGTTTGCCCAACCGCTCTCGCGGGAACCCGCGGAAACCCTGGGGTCCGCGGAGATTTTGGTGGCTATGCTTCCTCCCCATCCATAGCCACCAATACTCAACACGCTCCAGCGCAGTTCACAAGACCCAACAAGCCCGCGCTGGCATCTACGGCTGAGCCCACTGAAGCATGCCTTGATGACGCATACACCCGGCGCCTCGCTGCCTGCCATTCAAGATGGCTCCGAAGCGCCTTACCGCGGCAAGGCGATCGTTCGTTATTTTGGGGCGGCAGCACTCTTCTATGTTCTGGCGGGTGTGTCAGCCGCGCTTGTCCTGTCGCCGCGGGTCCCATTTGCTGACGCGTGGCGCCACTACACGCGCCTGCTTACTACGCCCTTTCCCGGTAGCGTGCTCGAGGCGGACAACGGCCATCTCGAGGTCTTCGCCAACTTCATCCGTTGGGCCAGCTTGTCGTGGCTGCAGGGAAGCGAGGGCGTGCAGATAGTCATCGGCACGCTGCTGGCGTTGGCAACACTCGCCGTTTTCCTGCGCATTATCTGGCGAGCGCCGAATGTCGCTGCTCCCGCACGGGCCGCCGCTGCGTTTTCGTTATCGCTGGGCGTGTTCTGGTTGGGAAACGCACGGGCCCTGCTGCACGACAACGAAGCGCTGCATGTCTACAGCGTATGTCTGTGCCTTGCAGGCGCGATTTCCCTGATGTTGACTCAGAGGCCGGAACAGACCGGGTCCGCAGCTCGAGTCAGCGCTGCGATCGCACTTTGCTTCCTCGGTTCGCTCAACTTCGGCAGCGGCTTCGCCTGCTTTGTTTCGTTGCTGTCGCTGCTGTTCATGGATCGCGCGCCGCTCAGGAGTTTCATCCTCGCCGCGGGCGGCCTTCTGCTCGCGTTTGCCTGCTACCGATTACTGGCCGGCAGTATGGGATCCGGAGTCGTATTCCAGCCGGTCGAGCAGGTGGGCATCGCGTTGCGATGGCTCTCGGTGCCGCTGATCTATCTGTTCTGGCCGTTCGTGGACCAGAATGCCGCTGCATCGATGCCGCATCCCTTCGATGCCATGGTTGCCGTAGCGCGTGCCTGGACGTATGCAT
>Ga0193717_1001901_pt1 | contig 12429 bp, 11 predicted proteins | sample U2c2metaG_FD_145900 | JGI IMG/M metagenome (GOLD analysis project Ga0193717, IMG submission 145900) | Soil microbial communities from a riparian zone of the East river system, Colorado, United States - U2c2 | ecosystem: Environmental > Terrestrial > Soil > Riparian zone | place: USA: East River...
CCAGTTTGGTCTCGGCGGCGGCCAGATGTTTTTCTACTCTGACCCTCAACGCACTTACTTCGTGCGCTTTAACAACTCAATGGGAACCAGCTCCTCCGGTCCCATAATTTCGTCGTTGACGCGAACGAGATCGTCTGTTGCGAGTCTGAAGAGGAAGAACACTCGGACTGCGATACCTGGGAGTGTTTCCGGGCAAATCAACGGAGGAAATGGGCACTACGGCGGACTCACCGATCAAATAATCTCCAGGGCCGAGAATCAAACGTTTGTCTCCGCACCGCAAACGCAATTCCTGGGAGACATCCTGGCCAACGATGCTGATCCGAAATCCACATCCACCCCGACACCCAACGACGACTTCGAAGAGGAGATTGTGAGCAGTTATCATTTTACCCGGTTCTACCATCCTTATACTTCCCTTTTTCTGAAGCAATTGTCGCGCTATGGAATCGACGGGTTGCTTGATCCCGATCCTGACTGCGATGACGATTCGGAAAAACTCTACCGGCAGCTTACACCGAACAAAGAGTTCTTCTTCAAGCCGACATATGATCCTGATGACCGCTGGGTTGATGATGACTACCCGCTTGACGAGATCGACTTTGATAACGATTCTCCCTGGGGTCCGTACAACTGGGAACTCTTCTTTCACATACCGCTCCTGATCGCGACCCGGTTGATGCAGAACCAGCGATTTTCGGACGCTCGCCGCTGGTTCAACTACATCTTCGATCCGGCCCACACTGACGGCAAGACTCCCGCACGATTCTGGAAGATCAAACCGTTCTACCAGGAACAGCTCAAAGGATCGACGGACACTCTTCAGGAACTGATGGACCTGTTGGAATCGAAGGACGATGAGCTTGAGCAACAGGTTGATGAATGGGCGAGTGATCCGTTCAACCCTCACGCGATTGCTCGTTTGAGGATGTCGGCATACATGAAGACCACGGTCATGAAACTGCTGGACTGCATGATCCGCGAAGGGGACATGCTCTTTGCAATGGATTTCAGGGAAGCAATCAACGAGGGGGCGCTACTCTACCTGCTGGCAGCGGAGATCCTGGGCGAGAAACCGGTGCTGGTTCCTGCACAGGAGACCGATATCCTGACCGCGAACCTCTTGCTTGGTCGGATCAGCAATAGCTTTGACGGGTCGATCTGGAATCCACTCGATGCGTTGAATTCGCTGTTGTCGACCAGGCTGTCCGGAAGTAGCTCTGCGCGCGCAACTCAGGTCATACTAACGGACGCGAACGTTAATACTCAGGGCTCCAGCGTTACTGCTCAGGGCGCAACCACCAGCTTCGACACACTCCTTTCATTTTGCCTGCCGCACAACGAGAAGCTCTACGACTACTGGGATACGGTGGCCGACCGGCTCTTCAAGATTCGCCACTGCATGAACATCGCCGGTGTCGTGCGGCGACTGCCGCTTTTTGCCCCACCGATCGACCCTGCGCTGCTCATTAGGGCCAGTGCCGCCGGGGTGGACCTCGCATCAATCCTCAGCACGCTCTTCGAACCGCTACCGAAATACCGTTTTGGATTCATGCTGCAGAAGGCGATGGAGCTGTGTAGCGAGGTGCGCAATCTGGGGAACGAGTTGTTGTCCGCTCTGGAAAAGAAGGATGCCGAGGGTATGTCACTGATCCGCAGCACGCATGAGATAAGCTTGTTGCAGGCGATTCGTGAGTTGAAGAAGAAAACCGTAGAGGAGGCTGAATCGTCACTGGAGAGCCTGGTCAAGAACAAAGAGTCAGCCGAATTGAGACGCGTCTACTATTCCAGCCAGGAGCGAGTAAGTAGAGGCGAAGAGAGTAGTCTACAGAAGCAGGAAGATAGCAGGCATCGACAGAGAGATGCTGAGATGGCGGAGACGGTGGCGTCAATAATGCACGTCATTCCTACTTCCAGCGCGGGGGGCCCTTCCTTCGGTGGTCCACATCTGGGCTCGGCAGCCCAGGCGGTGGCGAGCGCGTTTAGAGGGCGTTCAGCTTTTTTTGCTCACGAGGCCAACAAGTCCGGCACTATGGCCAGCTACGATCGGCGCCATAAGGATTGGGGCCTTCAAGCACAACTGGCTCAGAAAGAGATCGAACAGCTCGATAAGCAAATCCTGGCCGCCGAGATTCGCTTGCAGATCGCTGAGACGGATATCAAGAACCACGAAAAGCAGATCGCTCAAGCCGAAGAGGCCGAAGCATTCTTGACGACCAAGTTCACCAACCAGGAGTTGTACACTTGGACCGTTTCAAAACTTTCGACGCTCTATTTCCAGACCTACCAGATGGCCCACAAGCTGGCGAAGCAGGCTGAGAAGTGCTTCCAGCATGAGTTGGGACCGGATGAGAAGGGCTTGTCTTTCATCACCGGATTTTACTGGGACAGTCTCAAGAAAGGGCTCTGCGCCGCCGAACAACTCAATTACGATCTGCGCCGGATGGAGAACGCGCACCAGGAAGCCAACCTGCGTGAGCTCGAGCTAACCAAGCATATTTCGCTCACGCAGTTAGACCCGGCCGCCCTCGTCTCATTGCGGGAGACAGGTTCATGCGAGATCCATATGCCAGAAGTTTGGTTCGCGATGGATTTCCCCAACCATTACTTCCGCCGCATCAAGGCGGTCAGAGTAACGATTCCCTGCGTCGTCGGTCCTTACGCCAACGTCAACGCCACGCTTAACCTGACAGAGAGCTGGATACGCTCTGCAGCCGATGCAGCTGCCGACCTGGAACCGGTGACCGGTCTTCCCCAAACCGCCATCGCTACCAGCTCCGCAAAGGAGGACGGCGGCGCTTTTCAACTGGACTTCAACGACCACCGTTATCTGCCTTTCGAACGGGCGGGTGCCATCAGCAGCTGGCGACTCGAACTTCCAACGGCGTTGAGGTCATTCGACTACGACACGATCAACGACGTGATCATCCATCTGAGTTATACGGCGCGGGAAGCTCAGGACGGAGGAGCGTTCAAAGATGCAGTAAACGGGCAACTGGTGTCTTCGCTGAACGACCTCAATCAGGCCATCGATGAGAGCGGAGTCACGCCGGCTCGCCTCTTCAGCATGCGCCAGGAATTTGCTGCAGACTGGGGTCGCCTGCTGTCCCCCGCAGCCGGTGAAGACCGACAAATAACCCTGAATCTGAGTAAGCAACACTTCCCGAGGTACTTGGATTATTTATGGGAGAAGAACAGGGACGGAATATTGAAGCCCGAACCTATCACGTTGCAGATCAGCTCGGTTGATGTTTACCTCAATCCGAAGGGCTCAATGCCTTCCAATTCGGAACGCATCAAGATCAACGAGATCCAGGGAAAGATACCCGCAAGCGAAAGCGATATACCGGGATTACTGTTTTTTGATTCGGTAGGGGGCATGTCCGACAACGAGATTGGCAACGACTCTGCAGTTGACCTGGAATTGACAGTCAGCGGGGAGCTACGTCCTGAGAATTGGAAAGATCTCTATGTGCTGGTCCGGTATCAGGTTACTTCCTAAACAGATCAACTCAGATCTCGTCGGACTGTCCACTGCCGGTTTATGAAGTTAAGTTGTCAATGCTGACCAAAGCTTTGCGTCGCGCACTGCAATTTGCTGATAGCCGAAATCCAGATCTTTTACCCTCGAGCTTAGGCATTCCCTGAGGCGAAGCCCTGCCCCACAAAGCAAACTCGCTGGCAGCCACTTCTCGTTTGACCGCCAGATGCGTAAGGAATTGACTGACTTCGGCTGGCCCTATTTCGGCCGGGTGCCGCTTGCCGTGAAATTAGGATGTATTGTCTAATCCAGTAGAGGTAGGCCTCTTCAGTGCGATAACTATAGTGGCGAGTGCGGATGAGGTTTCGCACCTCTTCGAGCAACTTTGGCATGGTGAGGCTCCAGTGCAAATCAGGAATTACGTTCTTGCCGTACGATACCACTGCGGCGAATCGTGTTTCAACACGATAATGTAGAGTTTCCTAAGATTTTCGTCGACGCTACGGGTTTATATGGCAGGATCGCCGCGTTTGCAACACGACTGCCTCTCACCTAATAAGAAGTTATGCGTTTCCTCTGGCCTCAGGAGAACTCGCGTCTATGGATTCCGCACCTTACATCTTCATGGAGATTGCCGGCCAACATGATCGCGGCGGAGCCAGCTTAGAGATCATTCGCGAAGGGGTGGATTTCAGGCAGAAGTTATTTCTGTCGGATGTCGAATTGAGCGCTGGCCTCGAGATGCTCTTACGAAAGAAGCTCATTCAGCGCGCCGGTGGCAAATACTCGATTTCTAAATCAATAGAGTCGTTTCTTCCCAGAACTGCATCTGGCTCAGTTTCCTTTCGTAGTGGTGCCTGGGAGGAATTGAAGAAGAAACTCTTTGATTCTTGAGACACGCATAACAATGGCTTGCAGCTGACGGCGCGATAGCATGCTTCTCAAGTAATCTTTTTCCGCTTAGCTTGAATGCTGATCGCGCGCCGCAGCTGAAGCCAAGCGTTATGTCACTGTCTTGAGGGATGGCTAACGTATGCAGAAATCCCAGCTTGGCGCTCTCATTGTCACAATGCTCCTACTTGCGTCATGCGGCAGCGGCGCTAGTACCTCTCCTCCAGCAATGAATAATCAACCCCATCCAGTACCCTCTCTCATTGGTCGTTGGCGCCAGGTGCCGCCAGCGGACGAGGAGGTCACGATGGTATTTACGGACGATGGTAAGCTCGTTTACTCCATCCACGCCGGCGACAAGACTCAGGTTATCAACATGGTGTATGAAGTATCAGGCAACCAGATAATCACGGACCAGCCGTCGAACCCGCTTCGGGAGATTAGCGGGTTCTCCTTCGAGTCGAGTGGTATTCTGGTACTTGATTACAATGGTGAGAAGGCTCGATTTACGCGTGAGCCGTAATCGCACGCGCCATAACAATGGCTTCCAGGGGACGCGGCGATAGCCTCCTTTTCATGGTATTTCCTGCGACGTAGCCTGAGTGAGTTCGCGCCGCGCCGCTGAAGCCAAGCGTTGGGCTTCTTCGCAAAGCTATGGAAAGCAACTCTCCAGCTTGGAGTCTCAAAGTTCCGCGCTGTCCGGATGATAAGCAAGGCGCACTCTGTTTTTCTTCATGTCCAGGCTGTGATGGGATTCTAGTTATCTGCGACGAAGTCGGTCATGCATTTCAAAACCCAAGAGACCTCAGCGGAGGTTCTTTCGGAACAATCGATGATCCCCTAATATTGTGCCCGCGTTGTGGCGAATTTCCGTTGTTGGGTTTCAGGAATTCAGCGAGCGAAGAGATTCAGGGACTAGGTTTCGGAGTTGATGAATATGAATGAGGGCATGGCTCTGGGAACACGCAGCCCAACAAGCGGTTGGAGCGGACCGCCCATCAGCCAGCTTCCTAAAGATAAGGAATGCAGGCGGCCGCTCAACCGCAGCGTTAGCCGGCAGGGGCTCATCGATGGAACACGACCTTTTCGCTTGGCACATTGAAGTCTCAAAAGCACTCGACGCCCAGACTTCGGTGGCGGACGGCATGCAAACCTTGCTGGCTTTCTGCAGCAAGCAGTATCGGTCGAAGAGTTGGGGCCGAATTGGAGACCTCGATTTCGATTCGGATGTTGCCGACCTGGAGAAATGGCTCACCGGAGTGCTGACGAAAGAGCCGCCGCCAAGCTCGTTAAAAGCATTCTGGTTTGGAATCTTCTTTCCAATTTACGACGGCGAAGCAAGTTGCGACACGTACCTCGCAGGCGCGAGTGAGTTCGATCCTGATGATGAGAGTTTCGAGTGGGCTTGTGTCCCCGACTACTTTCCTGACGGCCGGTATGCCCACTCCAAGATTCTCCATGAGATTTACCATACCGTTAAGCGCGCGCGGTCTCCAGCTTCCGCTCTGGGCGAATACATTTTGTGCCTTGCCTATACAGCATTCGCGGTGCGGGAATTGGCCAAGCGAGTGAATTCCAAGCTGTGGCTCGGCAAGTCGAAGCAGCGGGCGCTGGCTGTGGGCTTTGATTCGGGCGACGGTGTGCTTCTCGACCCGTTGAGTCGGAGTGCCGGCTAACCAGTCATTGCACCGGAGCGGAATCAGGTTGTTTGGCATTCGCAAGACTCGGATGCTTCTCTCGTTGTTGCCCGCCCCGGTGAATTCCAGCGTTCGACAGCTTCCATTTGTGAAGGTTACTCATGAGCAACGAATCCTGGTATTCCGCAAAGTGTATCTTTCTGCATTCTGATACTGGCCAGGGCCCGAAGCAGATGTATGAAGAACGAGTTCTTCTGCTGAAAGCGGATAGCGCTGATGTCGCAATTGAACGAGCGGAAAGAGAAGCTGAAGTGTATAGCCGCGATTTAGATGGCTGTAAATATCTCGGCTACGTGAATGTTTTCGATATCTACGATGGCAAGCCGGACGATGGGGCCGAGATATTCTCCAGCATGCAGATGAGCGATCTAAAACCGAAAGAGTATTTGGATCTACATCATCCCGACGATCCAGATGATTGTGAGGCCATTGGGGAAACCCATCGATGGCACAATCTAGATGGCAACCGCAGCGCTTGTTATCACTGCAAAGTAATTCGGGATGGTCAGCTCTGGACAGCAAAGAAGCGTCGCGCAAGTTAATCGTTCCTTCCGCGCCGCTGTCGAAGCGCTTGCAGCTGCCGGCGCGATAGCATGGTTCTCAAGTAACATTATTCCTTCAGCTCGGATGCTGGTCGCGCGCCGCAGCTGAAGACTATCGTTATGCCTCGGAGCACCCAATTGGAACTTATCGCCATAACAGAGAGTGGTGAGCTGGCGGAGCCGGTGCCATCCACGATTCAGATTGCAGCGGAGGTGATGGGGGCTACGGCTCAACTGTATCGTGCAGTCGGTTACGAACCGCCTTGGATTGGCTATCTCGCAATTGAAAACGGCACCTGCGTTGGTGCGTGTGGCTTCAAGTCACCGCCCCAGAGCAACCGCGTTGAGATTGCGTTCTTCACATTTCCTGGACATGAATCGCGTGGTGTAGCGACACGAATGGCGTCTAAACTCATCCGCCTTGCCTTGGACAAAACGCCTGCCGTGACAGTTGCAGCGCAAACATTGCCCGAAGAAAATGCCTCAACCTCGGTTTTGAAGAAGCTGCGGTTTCACTTAGTGGGAACTGTCGAACACTTCGAGGACGGGCTGGTCTGGGAGTGGCAGCTGAGTGATCCTGCCGAGGCATAAGCGCTTGCAGCTGACGCGCTGGCACGATGTCTCTTATGAAGCTTGAGTGAGCGCGCAGCTGAAGCGCAGCGTTATGCGCTCCGCTGGTCGCCGGTAAGTCGAAATGAACCTCAAACAACGAAGTGTTTTAGTGTTTGCCGTTGGTGTGTTCGTATTCTCAGAGCTGTTTCCTCCATGGCGCTATTCAACTCCGAAGGAGTTCGCTAATTCGAGCCCAGGGTTTCCTACCCTGGGGAACAAGTCGGGTTAATGATCCTCTTGACTCTGAAAGAGTGAAGGAACCGAATGGAACTCCTTCAGAGTAAGGAATCAATTGATGGCTGATTAACCCAGGGTAGGAAACCCTGGGCTCGAATTAGCCAACACCTTCGGCGTTAAGTCTCTTCCCCAAACTTTTTGTGCAAAGCTTTACTGATCATTCTTTCCCTCGTGGCCACCCTCATCGGGAATTATCCTCTCGTCGCCGCTGCTCGCTCTCCTTCATCATCTCGTTCAAATCCGCAACCGGCCGTATCTCATTCGGTCCAAGTTCATACTTCATGCCGCCTGGATGTTGTGACAAAAGCTGAATGGCATGATTGAGGTCTCGCGCCTCAAGGATGAGAATGCCGCCGAGCTGTTCTTTGGTCTCCGCATAAGGGCCGTCGGTCGTCGCAACTTTGCCGTTTTTCCAGTACAGGGTCAACGCGGTCTCCGGAGGTTGAAGAGGTACTTCGGCAACAAGATGTCCGTTGGCGCGCAGATGGTCGTTGTACTCAAAGCATTCGTCGAGCACTGCGTGTCGCTCTTCCTCGGTCATCCCTTCGAATGTTCCTGGCTCGATGTATCCCAAACAGATGTATTTCATTGTTCTTCTCGGCCTTGGCGGTAGCCAGCAGCACAGTTGTCGCAGATTTTTCTGTCACTGTTTCAGGTAACGAAGCGCAACACATCCTGATTTAAAAATCTTTGACTCAACGAGTTTTAATTGCAATCTTTCCAGGCTAACACCTTCCAACAACCGTCTCCCTTCTCCTGCAACGATTGGCGAAACGACAAAACGATATTCATCAACTAGACCAAGCTCTATAAGTTGTGAAGGAAGACTTACACCACCGACTAAAATATTTTTGCCTTCTTCTTGTTTCAATTTAAGTATTTCGTCGTGAAGGTTCGTACGAACAATTCTCGTATTTTTATCTTCAGCGCTGTCTAGTGTTCGTGAGAAAACAATTTTGTTAATGGAGTCAAATGTTTGAGCAAATTCGTTCGATGCTTTGTCCATAGACTGGTTTTTTGCGACTTCAGGCCAAAAAGGAACCATCAATTGGTAGGTGATACGCCCAAAGACTGCCAGGTCAACCTCACGCAGGAGGTCCGTAAAATATTCATGTGTTTCTTCATCAGCAACTCCCTTGGTGTGGTCGACGCAGCCATCCAGGGTAGTGTTGATTGCGAAGATTACATTTCTCATTTGATTGTTCTGACCCCCTCTTCTGGTCCGGCGTTTTTGAGAGTTTGAGGCGTTGCGCGCTGGATCGCTCATCCTATAGTCGTCGCGCACAGAAAGAATCGACAGCGACCCAAGTGGTTATTGCGCGATTGTTCCGGTTTGGACTGCGCCGGCACGTTCGTAATTCACGAGAATGACGCCGGTTGAGCCGACAATGCTTTCCGTCACCTTGAACGCAGCAGGGATCGTGCCCTCGGCAAACAAACGTTTTCCCTCGCCCAAGGTGATCGGATAGATCATCAACCAGAAGTTATCGACCAGATCATGCTTCATAAGCGTCTGGAGCAGATTACCGCTTCCCCAAATGTGCAGATCGGGTCCTTCCCCCTGCTTGAGTTCGGCGACTTTTTTCGCAACATCCCCGTTTAAAAACACCGAGGGTTGCCATTCGGAAGAAGTCATGGTGTTCGAGGCGACGTATTTAGTGGCCGTGTTGACGCCGGGCCAAATGTCCCCATGTTGCGGCCAAAACGCCGCCCAAATATCGAAAGTTTTCCGCCCCAGTAACAGGTCGATGGGCATATCCAACATCTTTTTCACGGCCGCCCCGATCGTGTCGTCGTCAAAGGGCGCTACCCATCCGCCATACGCAAAGCCGTCGCTCGTATCCTCGTCCGGCCCGCCCCCAGCTTGTATGACGCCATCAAGGGTAATGTGTTCAAGTACGGTAATTTTTCTCATGACTAAAGTTCCTTCAATGCCTATCTGATCTTGTTAATTTAAGGATATATCCGGCTTCCGCTGAGCCAGTGCCTTCACGATATAGTCGAACGGCCGGACCGGAATTCGACAGATCGTCCAGGAATATTTCCTTACGGCCCCGCTCCTCACAGCACTGGGCCGCGACGCTTCCAGTTTCTCTGCTAAACAGCTTTGCCCGTGGCGAATGCCTGGCGCAGCGCAGTCTTCCAGCTCGCACTAAATCGTTGAGAGGCTTTGGCGTCCGGCACCAGGAGATCGAATCCGTGGTAAGCGCCACGCGCGACCATGAGTTCTGTTGCGACTCCGGCATGGACGAGCCGGCGCGCGTACTCCATGTCTTCTTCGACGAACAGGTCAATGGAGCCGACGCCGATCCAGGCAGACGGCAGGCCGGCCACGCTGCTAACGCGCGCCGGGACGGCGGCTGCCGGCACCCTGGACGAGCCCGCGGGAACACCGAGCAGAGAGCTCCAGGCAAAACGATTGGCGCTTGCGGTCCACATAAAGCGGCCAATGGCGGGCGGCGCCGGACGGGTGCTGCCCGTGCGGTCGTCGAGCTGGGGGTAGATCAGCAACTGGAAGACGATGGGGACTTCCGCAAGGTCGCGCGCGTGGATCGCAAGCCGCGCTGCGTGGCCGCCGCCCGCGCTCTCACCGCCCACGGCAATTTTGGAGCGATCAATGCCGAGCTCGGCTGCATGGGCGTGAACCCATTTCAGCGCGGCGTAATTGTCCTCAAGCGCACCTGGATAGCGCGTCTCCGGAGCCAGCCGATAGTCGACCGAGACGACGACGCAGTGACAATCCGTCGCGATCTCCTGGATTCGAGGAAGCAAATTTGGGTCGGTCATCATAAAGCCGCCGCCATGCACGTGAAGCAGCACCGGCTTGCCCTTCTCCGAGGGCGCGGGATCGACGATCCACAAGCGAACCTCGGGTGCTCCTTTCGGTCCGGGGATACGACGTTCCACGGGCTGAGGCGCGGGCGTAGGTAACGCTGGCATGCCTGGCATTTGCCGGAACTGACGGACCAACTCCGCTGAGACGTCAAAGGCGGGAAACTGCTTGAGTGTAGGAAGAAGTTCCGGATCGACGAGGGAATATAGGTCCGTGGTCGCCAGCGAAGTTTCGGATGGCGACGCTCCCTTTGTCTGTGCCAGTGTAGCTGCAGGCGTGAGTCCCAAAGCCAAACCAAATGCGGCCATGCGGCTAGCGAAGTCGCGACGAGTAAGTTGATCGGTCATATTATTTAGTAGTCGACACGGATGCCAGGCGCGTCATGAGAAAAAGCTGTTGTCTTCATATTTGGAATCAAATTAATGACCTTTCCCACGCGGCGAAGACGTCTCTAACGAAAGCCGCGATGGCCGCCGACAAAAACCGTGGTCGGTCGGAAGGAAGACCGACCACACGAAAAACTTATTTCGTCAGGCCGCCTTTTTCATTCTAAGCCTTAAACCCAAATCGTATTGCCGCTTCAAGTATTTCAATGTTTATATCTTTTAGAGTCTTGAACCTAATGCAATACCCGGTCACGCTCGCCTTGCCGAGTTCTTTTCCATATGTCTGGGCTAAGTATTTCTTATCTTTGATACCAAGGATATAGACAGAGATTCCGGTTTTGTTTGCGCTCAAACCAATTTGATAAAACTCTCTGGTTGTTCCATCCGCATATTTTATAGTGTGAAGTCCGTATCCTATATTGGGATTAGAAACAGTTTTATTTTCACTGTTTTTACCATCCAAGAACCATAATTTACATGCTGGCATTACTTGCAGAATGGTGCGGTGCAGCGCTTGCATGTCGCTGCGTTTTGGTTCGGGTTGGCTAGTAATATATTTTTGAATCTGTTCTTGTACGTTCATTTAGGTGAATCAACTTTCAAGTGCAACAACGGAATTAGTTTTCGCTCCAGGGGGAGCGAGATGTTTATAGATAGTGCTTTCTAACTCGATAACTCGCGCTCCAGCGGAGCGCAATGTTTCCGTTATCGGTTCGTGGTGACCAAACTATGTTTCGCTCCGCTGGAGCGAGGAAGAATTTCTTAGAGGTCGCGCTTTCTATAAATATCTCGCCCCTAATGGGGCGAAGAGCAACAATGTTCTGTTGCACTTCGAAGTCGAAAGGACGCCGCGCCGCATCATGCTGGACGCCCCTTTGCACAGTTTGGCTTAGCGGACTCGCGCATGTCTGTGACCGCGTCCAGGTCCTCGCTTGAGCCGACCTTCCGTTCCGTCTGACCACCGTTGCACAGCAATCACGAAAGTAGTCACGTGCTCCGAGGTGTCGCTAACCGCGATGACGGGAGAACCCGGCAGATTCGCTCCCCAAATTGCAGGGTCGGTCTGCGAAAAGTAAAACATGAGGTGGGGAGGCCAGTGTTCGACGCTGTCGCCGCCGTATCCTTGCTTCGACATCATGTAGCACATCGCCCCGGGCTCCGTCGCGGGCAGTTCTTTTTTGTCGACGGCGGCGACGATGGCCTCGTCGACCTGAGCTTTGGTACGTCCCGCCAGGATCAAGTCGGTCCTTTTAATGTTGCGGAGAAGGATGGAACGCGCGGCTGCCGCATTCCAACAAATCGGGGTCCGCACTTTCGGATTCCAAAAGTCAGGATCAGCTGTGGAAGTCCACGAACGCTCCACGATACACACGAAACCGTTTTTGCCTTTGACCGCTGTTTCGAAACCATGACGTCCAAGAACCAAGACCTCTGCGTCACTTGAGATGGACTCCGGAGCTGCGCTGCGCGCCAAGGCTATCTCCGCACCCCGATCCGACATGAGGTATTGGTCGATCGGGGCCATCTTCGGATGCGGCGTCGTGGCCACCTGTGACCTCGCCTGGTAGGCCGTACCGAGCACAACAAGTAGTGCGAAGCTTTTGATCGCGATTGCGTGAACCTTCTTCTTCCGCATTGTTTTCCCTCTTGAGAATGGGCTATCCGTGACCGCCGGCTTATTGCGAGCAACGATATCGCGCAGCCTCGGATAGCGAGTGGAGGCGTCCTTCAGGTAGCCTCGCGGCCGGCA
>Ga0193717_1001902_pt1 | contig 12428 bp, 11 predicted proteins | sample U2c2metaG_FD_145900 | JGI IMG/M metagenome (GOLD analysis project Ga0193717, IMG submission 145900) | Soil microbial communities from a riparian zone of the East river system, Colorado, United States - U2c2 | ecosystem: Environmental > Terrestrial > Soil > Riparian zone | place: USA: East River...
GTGCCGGTTCGAGGCGACCGGCGACACGGACCTGTGGCGGGGCCGGTTCCTCGCCGACCTCCCGGCCAGCCACGCGTTCGCCGCGACCGCGGCGCGGGTCACCGAGCTGTGGCTGTCGGCCAGCGAGCAACACCTCGCCGCGTGCGTCGACCGCGGCGAGCACGAGGCCGCCGCCGCCGCGCTCCGTGGCCTGCTCAGCGAGCACCCGTTGCGCGAGAACCTGTGGCGGCTACTGGTCCGCGCGCTCACCGAGGGCGGCAGGCAGGCGGAGGCACAACGCGCGTACGCCGAGGCCGAACAGGTGCTGCGGGACGAGCTGAACGCGACCCCCGGCCCGGAGCTGCGGGCCGCGCTGACGCGGGCGCCCGTGTGCCAGCTTCCGCTCGACCTGCCCGACTTCACCGGCCGCGACGCGCTCGTCCGCGAACTGGTGACGCGGTTGCGTGGCCGCACCTGTCCCACGGTCGTCGTGCTGTCCGGGCCGCCCGGCGTCGGCAAGTCGACGGTCGCGGTGCGGGTCGCGCACGCGCTGCGCGCCGACTTCCCCGACGGGCAGCTACACCTCGACCTCGCCGGCACGTCCGCCAGCCCCCGCCGGCCGGTCGACGTGCTGCCAGAGCTGCTGCGCGCGGTCGGCCACGTGGACATCCCGCGCACACTCACCGAGCGCGCCGCGCTGCTGCGGTCCGCCCTCGCCGGCCGCCGGATGTGTGTGGTGCTCGACGACGCCGGCAGCGCCGCGCAGGTCGCGCCGCTGCTGCCGGGCGCGGGCGGGTCCGCGGTGCTGGTGACGAGCCGGGTGATGCTGCCGGACCTGCCGGGCGCGCGGCCGGTCGAGCTGGACGTGCTGCCCGACGCGGAGGCGGCGCGGCTGCTCGAGGGCATCGTCGGCGTCGAGCGCACCCGTGCCGACCCGGAGAGCGCGGCCGCGATCCTGCGGTTCTGCGGGCATCTGCCGCTCGCGATCCGGGTCGCCGGCACCCGGCTGACCCATCGGCGCGGGTGGACGTTGCGGACGATGGCCGACCGGCTGCGGGACGAGCGGCGCAGGCTCGACGAGCTGAAGATGGGCGACCTCGCGGTACGAGCGAGCGTGAACCTGAGCTACGACCTGCTCACGCCGGCCGCCGCGCTGGCGTTCCGCAGGCTCGGGCTGCTCGGCGCGGTGCGGTGGCCGGGTTGGGTGGTGGGCGCGCTGCTTGGCCGCGAGTCGGCCGACGACGTGCTGGACGCGCTCGTGGACGCGCACCTCGTCGAGCTGGTCGGGTCGGACGAGACCGGCGCGCCGCGCTACCGACTGCACGACCTGCTGCGGTGCTACGCGGCCGAGCTGGCGTCGACCGACGCCGGCGCGCGGGGCGCCGTGGCGCGGGTGCTGGCCGGGTACGTCGAGCGGGCGTCGGCGGCGGCCGCCGGGATGCCCTACTTCGGGGTGCTACCAACGTGGTCCGGGGTCGCCATGGCCGACCCCGGCGCGTGGTTCGACGCGGAGCGGCACACCGGGGTCGCGGCGGTGACGCTCGCCGAGTCCTACGGGCTCACCGACCTGGCGTGGCGGTTGGCGACCGCGTTCGCGCCCTACTTCGACCTGCGCGGGCACCAGGACGACTGGCAGCGCACCCACGAGGTGGCGCTCACGGCGGCGCGGCGGGCCGGCGACCAGGAGGGCGAGGCGATCGTGCTGCGCAACCTCGGGCAGGTCGCGCTGTACCGGGACGGCTACGCGGACGCGCGGGCCGCGTTGGAGGAGTCGCTCCGGCTGTTCGAGCGCGTCGGCCACGACCGGGGCGCGGCGGTCGCGCTCGCCGGGCTCGGCACGGTGTTGCGGCTCGCCGGTGAGCACGAGCGGGCCCTGGACTGCTGTCACCGCGCGCTGGCGTTGTTCGCGCGGGTGGCCGACCGGCACGGCGAGGCGGTCGCGCGGCTCGCGGCCGGGTCGGTGTGGCTCGCGCTCGGGTGTCTCGCGCAGGCCGGCCGCTGGTTCGCCGACGCGTACGAGCTGTGCGCCGCGATCGGCGACCGGCACCGCGAGGCGCACGCGCTGAAGCGAATGGCGGAGCTGCACCAGCTCCGCGGCGACCTCGCCGCCGCGCGCTCACACATCGCGCGGGCGCTCGCGATCTTCAGCGACCTCGACGACGAGCACTGCGTCGGCTACGCGAACCAGTGTCTCGGCGAGCTGTGTCTGCGCACCGGCGAACTGGCCGACGCGGGGCGACTGCTGGCCGCGTCGCTGGAGCTGCACCGGCGCAACGGGGACCGACGGTCGGAGGCGGAGGTCGCGGACCTGTTGGCGCGTCTACACGAACGGCTTGGTGAGCCGCTGGTGGCACGCCGGCACGCGGACCGGGCGCAGGCGATCCGCACGGAGCTGACCGCGTGCGCCGAGTCTTTGGTTTCCTAGCAGTCGGTCAGCCGCAGCCGCAGGATCCGCCGCAGCACGTGCTCTTGCCACAACCACCGCAACCGCAGCTACATCCACCGCGCATGACTACCTCCCGCTGATAGGGAATGTCCGCGCATGAAATGGTACGCGCCGCACCCGACGCGGCACAGCCATCGGCCGGGTGGTCCCCACAGGCGAACTTCACCCCGTTCACAGGAAGCACACAGGTTCTCGGCTCACTCTGGGTGACAGAGGAGGCCAGCCATGGATGCACAGACCGCCCTCATATGGCACACCGCCGGTCGTCAGGGCGCGAGGACCGTGCACGCGGACGCCGTCGCGTCAGCACACGGGGTCGTCGCGCTGGCCGACGGCATCGGTGACAGCGCGGCCGCCGTCCGGGCCGCGCTCACCGCCGTGACCGCCGCGGTGTCCGTGCCGGCGGTGGCCGGCCCGTCCGCGGCGCTGGCCGCGGCCCAGTCGGCGGTGCTCGCCGACCCCGGCGCCGGCGACAGCGTTCTCGTTGTGGCGCAACCCTTCCCCGGCGGCTTCCGAATCGGCTGGGTCGGCGACGTGCGGGCCTACGCGTGGGACGGCGTCGCCCTGCGTCAGCTCACGACGGACCACACGCTGGCGCAGTACTTCCGGGACCACGGCGATCCGCCCACCCCTCGGATGGAGCACCTGGTGACGACGAGTGTCCGCACGGCGTCCCCGGCCCGCTACGGCCACGCGGTGGCCACGGCCCCGACCCGCCTCCTCCTCACGAGCGACGGAGTGCACAAAACCCTGTCCCACGAGGCGATGACGACCATCGTGCGCACCTCGGCCAACCCGGCGGAGACCCTCGTGCAGGCCGCCATGTCGGCCGGCGGCAGGGACAACGCGACCGCGGTCATCGTGGCGCACGACCACCTCCCGCCGACGATCGCGGTCCCGACGCACCCGCTGCCGGCGGCCGCCTGAGAGCCTCAGTGGTGGTACTCGTGTGCCACCGCGTGTCCGAGGCCCCGGCCGATCATCCACTTGTTCACGGGCAGCGCGGCGACGAAGGCGACCGCAAGGGAGAAGGCAAGCGAGGCCCAGAAGAGCACCGTCGCGAGGCCCGCGTCCATGGCGCCGGGGACCACCACGATGACGGCGTTGTCCACCAGTTCCATCACGAGGATCGACACCGTGTCGGCGGCGAGCGCGACCCGCACCGCCTGGCGGACCCCGACACCGGCGCGCAGCACTCCGCGCATCGTCAGCGCGTAGCCGAACGCGAACGCCAGCACCACGGACAGGACGATGGTCGGCACGTTGTGCCAGCCGAACGCGGTGCCGATGATCATGCCGAGCACCTCGCCGATGGCGCAGCCGGTGAGACAGTGCAACGTCGCGGACGCGGCCATGCCCCATGTGACACCGCTGTGCGCAGATGTGGCCATGCGACCTCCAATATCCGGCCAAAGTCACCGTAGGCGACCTTGACATGCTGCACAACGGCACGTGATATTGGCCGTACATTTCGTCGAAGGAGGGACCGAGGAACTCGCATGACTCTGCCGCTCGAAGGAATCACCGTCGTCAGTCTCGAACAGGCCGTCGCCGCGCCGTACGCGACGCGGCAGCTCGCCGACCTCGGCGCCCGCGTGATCAAGGTGGAACGGCCGGGTGGCGGGGACTTCGCGCGGCACTACGACGAGTCGGTGCTCGGCCAGTCGAGCTACTTCGTGTGGCTCAACCGGTCCAAGGAGTCGGTCACGCTCGACGTGAAGCAACCCGCGGCCCGCGAGGTACTCGGCGAGCTGATCGCGGGCGCGGACGTGTTCGTGAACAACCTCGCCCCCGGTGCGGCGCGCCGGCTCGGCGTGGACGCGGAACCGTTGCGTGCCAACAACTCCCGATTGATCCACGGCACGATCTCCGGCTACGGCACGGACGGCCCGTGGGCGCACCGCAAGGCCTACGACCTGCTCGTGCAGTGCGAGACCGGCGTCGTCTCGCTCACCGGCACCGAGGCCGAGATGGCCAAGGTCGGCATCTCGATCGCCGACATCGCGGCCGGCATGTACGCCTACTCCGGCATCCTGACCGCGTTGCTGCGACGGGCGAACACGGGCGAGGGTTCGACCGTCGAGGTGTCACTGTTCGAGGCGCTCGCCGAGTGGATGGGCTCCCCCGCCTACTACACGCGGTACGGTCCGCACCAACCGAAGCGGGTCGGCGCGCAGCACGCGACAATCGCCCCGTACGGCCAGTTCACCAGCGCGGACGGCGATCCCGTCGTGCTGGCCGTGCAGAACGAACGCGAGTGGGTCGCACTGTGCACGACGCTGCTCGGCGACCCGGCGGTCGCGACCGACCCACGGTTCACGACGAACTCCGGCCGGGTCCACCACCGCGACGCCGTGAACGCGCTGATACAGCGACCGTTCGACACGCTGAGCACGGCACGGGCGATCGCGTTGCTCGACGAGGCCGGCGTGGCGAACGGCCGCGTCAACACCGTGGCCGAGTTCCTCGACCATCCCGTTCTCGCGCAACGGGAACGCTGGCGCACGGTCGGCAGCCCGAACGGCGACATACAGGCGCTGCGGCCGCCTGCGGACCTCAGCGGCGTCACCCCGGTGATGAACCCGATCCCGGCGCCCGGCGAGCACACCGACGCGATCCTGCGGTCGCTCGGGCGCACCGACCACGACATCGCGGCGCTGCGTGCCGAGAAAGCGATCTGAGGCCATGCTCAGCCAAGAAGAACAGTCCATAGTGGACACGGTGCGCGAGTTCGTCGAGCGGGACGTTCGCCCGGTGGTCCGCGAGCTGGAGCACGACAACACCTACCCTGAGCAGCTCATCGAACAGATGAAGCTGCTCGGCGTCTTCGGGCTCGCCATACCGGAGCCCTACGGCGAGGTCGCGGTGTCGACGCCGTGCTACGTCGAGGTCACCGAGCAGCTCGCCAGAGGTTGGATGAGCCTGGCCGGCGCGATGGGCGGGCACACGGTCGTCGCGAAGCTGATCGGCCGGTTCGGCACCGAGGAGCAGAAACAGCACTACCTGCCGAGGATGGCGACCGGCGAGGTCCGCGCGACGATGGCGCTCACCGAGCCAGCCGGCGGCTCCGACCTGCAGGCACTGACCACGGTGGCCCGTCGCGACGGCACGGACTACGTCGTCGACGGCACCAAGACGTGGATCACGAACTCCCGTCGCTCGCAGTTGATCGCGTTGCTGTGCAAGACCGATCCCGACGCGACGCCCCGGCACGCGGGCATCAGCATCCTGCTCGTCGAGCACGGCGACGGCCTCACGGTCTCCCGCGACCTGCCCAAGCTCGGCTACAAGGGTGTCGAGAGCTGCGAACTGTCCTTCGTGGACTATCGGGCGCCGGCCACCGCGCTGCTCGGCGAGAACGAGGGCGAGGGGTTCGCCCAGATGATGACCGGCCTCGAGACCGGCCGCATCCAGGTCGCCGCCCGTGCGCTCGGCGTGGCACGGGCCGCACTCGACGACGCCCTGCGCTACGCCAAGGAACGGGAGACCTTCGGCAAACCCATCTGGCGCCACCAGTCGATCGGCAACTATCTCGCCGACATGGCGACGAAGTACACGGCCGCGCGTCAGCTCGTCCTGCTGGCGGCGCGCAAGCACGACGCCGGCGAGCGCTGCGACATGGAGGCCGGCATGGCGAAGCTGTTCGCGTCCGAGGCGGCTATGGAGATCGCGCTCGACGCGGTCCGCATCCACGGCGGCTACGGCTACTCCACCGAGTTCGATGTCGAGCGCTACTTCCGGGACGCGCCACTGATGATCGTCGGCGAGGGCACCAACGAGATCCAGCGCAACATCATCGCCGCGCAGCTCGTCGCCCGCGGCGTGCCGAGCTGATGGCGGCGGCCTATCAGAGGCTGGCCAGCATGCTGCGGGACGCGATCCTGCGTGGTCGCTACCCCGACGGCGTGCGGCTGCCGACCGAGGCGGAGCTGGCGGCCGAGCACGCGGTCAGCCGGCAGACCGTGCGGCGCGCGTTCCACGACCTCGTCGCCGACGGCATGGTGCACAGGGTGCCCGGCAGGGGTACGTTCGCCGCGCCGCGCGACGGCCGGTACCTGCGCCAGTTCGGCTCGATCGACGACCTGATGGGCCTGTCGATCGGCACGCGGCTCGAGATCGTGACACCGCTGCGGCGGCGGGTCGACATCGACGCGGCGAGCCGGCTGCGCCAGGACGGCGACGTCGTGCACACGGTGGAGTTCCGGCGGCTGCACAACGACGTGCCGTTCTGCGTCACGACCGTGCACCTGCCGCAGGAGCTCGGCGCGCGGCTCGCTGACGTGCCGGAGCTGACCACGACGGGTGCGGTCAGCGCGACGACCGTCATCGCCATGGTCGACGCCCGCGAGCCGATCGCGGAGGCCGAGCAGAGCATCACGGCGGTGCTCGCCACGGCGCCGCTCACCGCACGGCTCGGGTGCGCGGCGGGTGACCCGCTGCTGCGCGTGGACCGGATCTACCACTCTGTGCAGTGCGCGCCGGTCGAGCTGGCGATCAGCTACTTCCTGCCGGAGCACTACTCCTACCGCGTCCGGCTTCGCCGTACGGCTACTCGCGGATCGTCATCCGGCTGACCCGCTCGTCGCTTATCCGGAACGAGAAGTGGCTCGGCCCGTTGAACCCGTTGCCGCCGACCTGCGCGGTGACCACCGTCTGCCCGTCCCGCTCGACCACCTGGGTCACGTCGAGGCTGACCTGCTTGCCGATGAACTCGTCGTCGCTCCACGCCCGGATGCGGTCCGCGCCGCGGAACTCGCGCCCCCAGTCGTCGACGACCCCGTCGTCGGTGAGCGCCAGCAGGAAGGCGTCGACGTCGCCTGCGTTGGCGGCGTCGAGCAGCCGCTGAACAGGTGCGGGCACTCCGGTCATGTCACGCCTCCCGATGCTGCGTCAGGTCGGCGCGATCGTGCCACGTGTCCGGATCCCTCGCAGCGCACGGGCGGGTGCGCCCCGCCTCTGTCAGCATGGGGACATGGACGACAAGGAGATCTCGGCCCGCATCGGCGCGCTCATCGACGAGGAGCACAAGCTCGAGCGGGACACGCACGAGACACCGGACCCGCAGCGCCTGCGGGCCATCGAGGTGGAGCTGGACACCTGCTGGGACCTGCTCCGCCAGCGCCGCGCCCGCAGGGCCGCCGGCGAGAACCCCGACGAGGTCACAGCCCGTCCGGAGGGCGTTGTGGAGGGCTACCTGCAGTAGACCGGCGGTTGTCGGTGGTCGGGGCTAGTGTCCCGCGATATGGACATGAGAGAGATCAACCGCAAGGTCATCGAGCAGTTCCGTGCCGGCGGCGAGGTCGACGGGATGCATCGTGAGCGGCTGCTGCTGCTCACGACGACGGGCGCGCGCACCGGTGCGCAGCGCACGACGCCGATGATGTTCCACCGCCACGACGACCGGCTGCTGGTCATGGCGTCGAACAACGGCGCGCCCGCGGCGCCCGACTGGTTCCACAACCTGGTGGCCAACCCGGACGTCACGGTCGAGATCGGCGCGGAGCGGTACTCGGCGGTGGCCAAGCCCCTCGCGGGTGACGAGTTAGCTGGGTCGTGGGCGGACATCACGGCGGCCAACCCGTTCTTCCTCGATCATGAGAAGCAGGCGGGCCGGACGATCCCGGTGGTGGCGCTGGACCGCACCGCGTAGCCGTGCTGCCGTGGATCAACGGCCCGTTCTGCGGCGGCAAGACACAGACGGCGCACAAGCTCGCGAGGCGGCTGCCGGCCGGGACCTTGACTACCGGTTCTCGACGACTTCGCGTGGCTTTCTGTGCGGCACCTCCGGGGTGGCGGTGTCGAGTGGCACCTCCGCCGACCGGACCAGGCCGAGCTGCACGGTCTGGCGCCCGAGCACGGCGTCGAGCAGCCAGTCGGTGGCCGTGCGGACACGGTTCCCCGGCATGGCCATCAGGTGGTACGCCCGCGTGACGATCTTCGCCGGGAAGCCGGACAGCGGGATCCGCAACGGGTTGGCCGCCGCCTGCCAGCCGCCGAGGTCGACGACGAAGCCGAGGTCGTGGTGCTTGTACCTGCGCAGCCGCCCGCCGACGAGCGACGCGGCGACGTTGCGGCCCGCGAGCTTGCCCTGCCGGGTCGCGTGCTGTGCGGTCATGGCCGTGACCTCACCCGGTCGGGTGAGGTCGGGCACGGCGGCGGCGTCACCGCACGCGAACACCTCGGGGTGGCCGGGCACGGCGAGCGTCGGCTCGGTGATGAGCCGGCCCTCCTGCGTCGGCAGCCCGGCGCCCGCGACGAGCGGATCCGGCCGGACACCGACGCACCACACGAGCGACCGCGTCGACACGAACCCGCCGCTCTTGAGCCGCACGCCCTCCTTCGTCGCCTCCGCGACGGAGTCACCCATCCGCACCTCGACGTCCCTGGCGCGCAGCACCCGGTCGGCCGCACGCGACAGCCGGGGCGACAGCTCGGGCAGCACGTTCTTCGCGACGTCGAGCAGCAGCCAGCGCATCTTCTGGTCGGCGAGCTCGGGGTGGCGTGCGGCGATGGCCTTGGTGAACAGCGGCCCCTGCGCGGCGACCTCGGTGCCCGTGTACCCGGCGCCCACCACGACGAACGTGCAGCGAGCGGCGCGCTCGGCCGGGTCGTCGGTCGCGGCGGCCAGCTCGACCTGGCGGATGATGTGGTCACGCAGGTAGAGCGCCTCCGGCACGCCGCGGAAGCCGTGCGCGTGCTCGACGACGCCGGGGATCGGCAGCAGCTTGTTGACGCTGCCGGCCGCGAGGACGAGCCGGTCGTAGCCGAGGGTGTGCTCGCCGCCTTCCGGGTCGGTGTAGCCGACGGTCCGGCGGTCGAGGTCGATGGCGTGGGCCTCGCCGAGCGCGAGCCGGACGCCGGGCAGCGCCGCCGGCAGTGACACGGTCACCCGACGCGGGTCGACGACAGCGGCCGCGACCTCGGGAAGCAGTGGGAGGTAGAGGAAGTAGTCGGTCGGGTTGACCAGGACGAGCTCGGTGTCGGCGTCTTTGGGCAGGGCCTTACGCAGTGTGCGGCCCGTCTCGAAACCGGCGAACCCGCCTCCGACGATCACGACACGCGTGGGTGCAGCCATGCCCCCATCGTCACCCGTCGCGCTCAGGAGCGAAACTCGACGACGGCGCGGCCCACCTCACAGTGTGAGCTAACATTGTCTCTCTCGTGGACAACGTTGGAGGCGCCGTGACCGTGCAGTACGTCGGAGTAGTGGGCATCGCGGAGGCGCTGGACGTCTCCCGGCACGCGGTGCACAAGTGGCGTTCCCGTTACCCGGCGGACTCGGCCCACCCGTTCCCGTCACCGGATGTCGAGGTCGACGGCGCACCGGGGTGGCGGCCCGCGAGGCTGGCGGAGGTGACCTTCTGGCGCGACGGGCTTCCCGGCCGCGGCTCCCGCCCGACGGCGGTGCGTCAGGAATACCTGCGAGCGGCGCTGCGACACGGCCTCGACCGTGACGAGGCCATGCGTGCGCTCACCACCTTCACCGACGAGTTCCCGGAGATGACTGAGCCAGAGGTCTGCGCTTGGCTCATCGACAAGTGGGCCGCTTAGTGGTCAGCTTCGGGGTCGGTCTGGCCGGGCGTAGACGTCCGCTGTGAAAGGCGCTTTCACGGCACTGGGTGCCCCGAACGCGCCTTTCACAGCACAACAACCCCACCAGGCCCGGCCACAACGAGCGGTGGGGAGATGGCAACGGAGTTGCTTTCAACCAGATGCTGTGAAAGGCGCGTTCAGGGCGGCCAGCGCCGTCAACGCGCCTTTCACAGCCGGCAATGCCGCCGTCCCCAATTCGCTCAGTAGACCTGCCACGGGCCGCGTGGGTCGCGCTCACCGACGCCCTTGCGGGAGTAGTCGCACACGCCCTTCGGGAAAGCCTTGCGCAGCAACGCCTTCTCGTCGTTCGTGAACTTCACCCGGTAGTCGTGGAAGTCGAGCGGCTCGAGCCGGCACTTCAGCGTGTTCATCGACAGGTCGCTGCCCGCCACCAGCCTCGGGTTCGCGGCGATCGGGTACAGCGCGCCGCACCTGCCGGACGCGGGATAGGTGAGCGGCTCGACGATCCGTTCGGTCGCCGACGTGTAGCAGCCGTCGCCGAGGTCGGTCGGCTTGTTGGCGACCACCTTCGTCGCGCGGTCGCGGTGGGAGGTGTCGTCGCCGACGGCGGTCAGCCAGCGATCCATGGCCGACAGCTCGTACACCGCGGCGGGACCGGCCTGCGCCGGGTCCGGCGACGACTCGATGATCACCTGGTTGGCGGCCGTCCCGTTGGCCTCGATCAGCCGGTTGCGCATGATGTAGGACATCTCCGCCGTATGGATGTCCGCCAGCGGGCTGACCCGGTCGAGATAGGTGCGCTGGTCGATGATCGGCGTCGTGCGCAGGCCCTGCCGGGCGCTGTTGACCAGGTCGGCGCCGTACGCGGCGTTCAACGCGCGCGGGTCGGCGACCGTGCGGGTCGGAATGGCCGTGCCGGTGTAGTCGTAGCCGCCGACACCCGCGTTGAGTGCCGCGAACTGCGCCGGCGTGATCTGCCCGGACGTCAACGCGGCCAGCCCGTACTGGACGCCCGTGTTGTCGAGCATGGACCGGACGAAACCGGTGCGCGGATCCCGGCCGAGCTGGTTCACCCACTGCTCGGCGGCGCCGCACCTGATGCCGTCCGGGTTCGTCGCCGGGTCCCAGATCCACTCCCGGGGCAGCGCCGCGTCACAGCTACCGGTGGCGGTCGCGCGGTTCAGGAACGTCGCTCCCCACGAGACACACGTGCTGTAGGCGATGTACCCCGACACGGCCAGCCGCTGCGCCGGCGTGAACGACGCGCCCGGCCCGGCGAAGTACGCGTTGAGCAGGCCGCAGTCGGTGACCGGACCGAGGACCGTCATCGGGTCCGGGTAGGAGACCCCGGGGATGATGCCGTCGAGGATGCCCGGGTACGCGTCCGCGATCTCGTACTGCTGGATCGCACCGCCGGACCCGCCCCAGCCGATCGTGTGCCGCACCGGACCGTACGTCTCGGCGAAGTGCTCCTTGACCATCATCGCGGCCTCGGCCGAGATGATCGGGCTGCAGTTGTTGTCCAGCACGTTGAGCGTGGACGACGCGACCGCGTACCCCTGCGACAGGAACAGGTTGTCCAGCACGCCCGCGGTGCCAGCGCCCTGGCGGTAGCCGCCGTTGCAGCCGCCGCCGAAGTTGTAGACCAGCCGGCCGTTCCACCCGGTCTCCGGCCGCACCGGCGATGGCTCCGCGTCGTACAGCGCGGCCAGCTCGTACACCGCTCGGTCGATGACCCCGGTCTCGACACGCACGACGTAGGGCACCTGCCGGCCCTCGACGGAAGCGTTCGCGAGGTCGGCCGGCCGGGTCGCCGGGTCGGCCAGCGGCTTGAACACGCCACCGGTCGTCCGGTACTGGTAGCGGACCACGGTCGGGGCCTCGCACAGCGGCTGCTGCGCGGGCGCGAGGCCGAACACCTCGGTCTGGCAGAGGAACGGGACCTGTTGCGGACCGGAGAACACCGGGCCGGACCGCGCGTGGTCACGCACCCGCAGCGTGGCGTGCCGGCCCCTGGACTCCGCCGTGATCGTGTTGCCGCCCTGGCGGAGACCGGTCACCACGCCGAGCAGCGAGCCGTCCGGCTGGGCCGTGAAACTGCTGGTGACGTCCCTGCCGTTGCTGCGTACCCGCACGCGGTCGCCGTTCGCGACGCGGACGAGCACGTCACCGCCGCTCACGAACTCCGGCTTCGGGTTGGACACCGAGGTGATCGTCAACCCCGGCCTCGTCTCGGCCGCCGTGGCGGACGTCAGACCGGCCACGGCCAGCGCGGTGGTGAGCAGAACCATGGCGACGCGTGCAGGGGAGCGAGTCACCCACCGATACTAGTCCGCTGGTCCGCCTCTCCGGGATTCAAAGTGTTGGTCGCGTTCCAGCGAGCGATGCGGACTGGTGGTGGTTAGTGGCTGGGTGTCGTCACTAGTCCGCCTCCCCGGGATTCAAAGTG
>Ga0193717_1001903_pt1 | contig 12415 bp, 14 predicted proteins | sample U2c2metaG_FD_145900 | JGI IMG/M metagenome (GOLD analysis project Ga0193717, IMG submission 145900) | Soil microbial communities from a riparian zone of the East river system, Colorado, United States - U2c2 | ecosystem: Environmental > Terrestrial > Soil > Riparian zone | place: USA: East River...
CATGGCGGCGGGCCTTCCGCGAGCTGGAGCGCCGGCCCGCCAATTCGATCAGCACGCGGCGGCGGCTCCCCGACCGCGCCGAACGCCGCGTCCAGGTCTTCGAAGCACTGGACCCACCGGCGGACCGCGCTCTGCCGCAAGGTTTCCCGATGCGACTCCTGCCGGGCGACCAGCATGATCTCGTGTATTGGGTGGCGTCTGCAGTGCGACCACCTCTCCCGGTTTCCCGGTCTCCGTCGGTACACCGTTGGGGTTACCCGATGTGCCTTATTTCCAATCACAAAAGAAACCGGACCGCGAAACGCGGGTGTGGGTGACCTCTTTCCTGGGTATCAGGCCGGTGAAAGCGACGGCCGGTTATTCGCGACCCAGTGGAGCTCTGATGATCCAAGTCGATTCCGCCGGCACGACCCGGACGAGTGCGGAAAACCCGGATCTCGACGCGGTGGCGGACATCAAGCTGGCCGTCGACGAAGCCAGCGCCTGCCCGATCAGCCGGGCCACGCTGGGCGCCCGGTTGGAAGGACGGGCTGGGCGTGAGTGACCAGGCCGATTCCGAACCGGTGGACGGTTACCTCGAAGTCGGGCCGCTGTTCCGGCGTCTGGCGAAGCTGGCGGCGGACGACCCCGGACGCACCGCGGCGCGCGACGAACTCGTCACGCGATGCCTCCCGCTCGCCGAGCACATCGCCCGCCGCTTCAGCGGCCGTGGCGAATCCCGCGAGGACCTTCTCCAGGTGGCCAGGCTCGGGCTCGTCAACGCCGTCGACCGCTTCGACGTCGACCGCGAAACGGAGTTCATCTCCTTCGCGGTACCGACGATCATGGGCGAGATCCGCCGCTATTTCCGGGATTCCGGCTGGGCGGTCCGTGTTCCCCGCAGGCTCAAGGAACTCCACCTCTCGATCAGCAAGGCGACCGGCGTGCTCGCGCAACGGCTCGGGCGCGCGCCCACCACGAGTGAGCTCGCGGCGGAACTCGGTATCGACATCGACGAACTTTCCGACGGCCTGGTGGCGGGCAACGCCTATCACACGATTTCGGTGGAGAGCACGATCAGCGACAAGTCCGACGAGCTTTCCCTGCTCGACACCGTCGGTGACTACGACGGCGAGCTGGAAAAGGTGGAGAACCACGAAACCCTGAAACCGTTGCTGGCCCAGCTACCCGAACGCGAGCGGACCATCGTGATGCTGCGGTTCTTCGGCAACCAGACACAGACCCAGATAGCAGATCGGGGTGTCACAAATGCACGTGTCGCGGCTGTTGTCACGCACTCTCGGATACCTGCGGGAGAAACTGAGCGAATGACCGGCGCCGGTTTACCGCCGCGGATGACCGGGTACCACCCAGTCGAAGCCGGAGAACGGAGGCCGAAGATGCCTGAGCAGTCGTGGAGCGGCAAGCGCGAACGCCAGTACGAGCACATCAAGTCCTCGCAGAAGAGCCGTGGCACCAGCGAAGAACGGGCCGAAGAGATCGCCGCGCGGACGGTGAACAAGAACCGCGCGCAGGCCGGGGAATCGCGTCAGGCCAGCAAGAGCTCGATCAACGACATGTCGCCGCAGAAACGCGGTGGCATGCGCTCCGGAAACCGCCAGGGACCCGGCGGGCCGACGCGGGACCAGCTGTACAACGAGGCCAAGAAGCGGAACATCAAGGGCCGGTCCACCATGACCAAGAAACAGTTGCAAGACGCACTCGGCCGGTGAGCGAGGAAAGCCCTACCGCGGCTGTCAGCGAAGACGAACTGAGCGCAGGCGAGATCGAGGTCCGGATGCGGGTCGCGGACGCACGCGTCGCGACGGTGCGCGCGATGGCCGCCGACATCGCCATCCACGAGAACTTCGACCTCGACGCGCTCGCCGACCTCAAACTCGCGGTCGACGAGGCGTGCGCGACGGTACTGGCCAAAGCCCGGCCCGACGGCCTGCTCGTCTGCCGTCTCCTGGTGACTCCCGAACGCGTCGAAATGCGGGCGACGGCGTTGTCCGACAACGGTCAGCCGCCCGGTAACGAAGCGCTCGGCTGGCACATGCTCCAGGTGCTGACCGATTCCGCCCGCTGCTGGGTCACCGGCGACGGCGACGAAGACCGCCACCTGCACGTCCTGTTCACCATCGACCGGCAGGCGCGCCGGACCTAGGCGGCCAGTGGGCGCAGCCAGGTCGGGATGTCGTACCCGATCTCCTCGCAGATGTCGAGCAGCTCGAGCGTCCAGCACAGGGTGTGCACGAACACCAGGCCCAGCTCGGACGGCCCGGCGGAGGCGGCGACGATGTCGAGCTGGAGTTCCGCGTCGTCCGGCCGGTCGTTGGCCAGCGCGAGCATGATCCGGGTCGCGGCCCGCTGTGAAGGTTCGAACTCGTCGATGGGCACCGGCTGGCCGTCGTCGTCCTGGCCGTCCACGGCGAACTCCACCGCGTCGGTCGCGACCCCGGCGACCGAGGCGTGCAGCATTTCGACGTTCGCGCCCACCAGCTCGAGCACGCTTTCCCGCATGACCGGCTCGTCGGCTTCGGTCAGCTTCGCCAGGCGCGTCACCGCGTGCTCCTGGTCTCCGCCACGCACGGTGGCGACGGCGCGGGCGATCTCGTTCCTGAGTGCTTGCCTGTCCGTCATCGGGCCACTCCCCCGTTAGTCGGGCGTTCTCACGCAGGCGAGGTGCCCATTACGAGCCCAAGGCAAACGCGATTGGCGACGACGTCGAGCGGGTACCTCGATCGAATGAGCATCGAGTGGGAGCGCAAGTTCGAGGTGACCGCGGACTCCCCAGTCCCCTGGCTGGCCAAAGTGGGCACGGTGGCCGAGCAGAGCGAGCCGACGGAGTCGCAGCTCGACGCCACTTATTTCGACACGCGCGACTTCCGCCTGGCGCGGGCGGGCATCACCCTGCGGCGCCGCACCGGCGGGCACGACGAGGGCTGGCACCTGAAGCTCCCGGTCGCCCCGGAACAGCGTGAAGAGATCCACGTCCCCCTCGGCGAGAATCGCACGAAGGTGCCGTCGAAACTCGCCCGGCTGGTGACGGCGTGGAGCCTCGGCGAGAAGCTCGTGCCGATCGCGCACATCGCCACTGTCCGGTTCTCTTCGGACCTGCTCGACGCCGAAGGCAAGGTGCTCGCGACCCTGGCCGACGACCGGGTGACCGCCGAGGCGGGCGGTGACACCGCGCGGCTGGACGCCTGGCGTGAACTGGAGATCGAACTCGTCAACGGTTCCGATCCGCGGCTGCTGGACGGCGCCGAATCGGCGTTGCGCAAACTCGGTGCCCGCCCGGCCAAGAGCTCGTCGAAGCTGGCGCGGGTACTGGGCGACCGGCTGCCCGTACCGGAGCAGCACGGGAAGAAGAAGTCCGCCGGGTTCGTGGTCGGTGAGCACCTGCGCGCCCAGGCCGAACTGCTGCGGACCCACGACGTCGGCGTCCGCACCGGCAAGGACGACGCCGTGCACCAGATGCGGGTCGCGAGCCGGCGCCTGCGCAGCGCGTTGAGCAGCTTCCGCCGGGTGCTGGACCGCGACGCCACCGCGGAGCTGGCCGGCGAACTGCGGTGGCTGGGCCGGAAACTGGCCCCCGCCCGCGACACCGAGGTACTCGAACAACTGCTGAACGAGCAAGTCGACGCCCAGCCGGGTGAACTCGTCATGGGCCCGGTGAAGGCGTCGCTCACGGCGTACTTCGCGCGGGAGGAAACGAACGCGGGCAAGAAGGCACTGTCGACTTTGGACGGTCCGCGCTATCTCGCCCTGCTGCGGTCCCTGGACCGGCTGCTCGCGGATCCGCCGTTGACCGGCAAGGCCTCCCGGCGCGCCGCACCCGAACTCGAGAAAGCACTCAGGCGCGCGAGCAAACGCTTGCGGCGCGCGGAAAAAGCGCTCGCGAGTGCGACCGACCGGGATGCCGCGCTCCACGAGGTCCGCAAGAAGGCCAAGCAGGCGCGCTACACCGGTGAGGCCGCCGCGCCCGCGTTCGGCAAGCGGGTCGAGGCGTGGACGAAGAAGGTCAAGGAGATCCAGAGCACTCTTGGCGACCACCACGACCGGATCGTCGCGCGCGAGCTCGTCCGGCAGCTCGGCGTCCAGGAGCATCTGCTGACGCACAACGCCTTCACCTACGGCCTGCTCCACCGGCACAACACCGCGGAAGCCGACCGACTCGACGCCGCTTACCGCGCCCAATGGACCCGCCTCGCGTCAACGTCCCGGCCCCGCTGGCTCACCGAATAAATACCCACCGCTTTCGCGGCCGTTCCGGCCGACGCACTTTCACGAGAAAGTGCCACTGCCCACCACCAGCCCGCCCATGACCCGTACACAGAACGCCAACACACGTACAGGAACGGGAAACACACGTACAGGAACGGCGGACACGCGTGCACAGGCGGGAAACACCACGACCGCCGTGTCCCCCACCCCTGCACGCGTGTCCGCCTCCTGTGCACGCGTGTTCCCCGCCTGTGCACGCATGTCCCCCGCCTGTGCACATTTGCCTTACCCATCAATAACACTTATTGCCACTCACGACCCCTGACCAGCGGAAACATCCAGCAAGACCGTCATCTGCCCAGGACCGCGCTCGTTCATAAATACCCGCCGCTTTCGCGGCCTTTCCCCTAGGGTGCCCGAACGCGCTCTGTGCACGCGTAAGTGCAATTCACGCGCACGCGAGTGCAGTGTGTGTCCGCCTACGAAGGGGAAACCGTTGGAATCGTTGAAAACCGATCGCCTCAGCCTGATGCTCGACCAGCTCGACCGCGCCCGGGAGATGTGCGAAACGCGGCTGACCGGCCTCACCGACGACGAGTACCTCTGGGAGCCGGCACCGGGTGCCTGGTCGATCCATCGCCGGAAAGACGCGACGTCGCCCAAGCCGTACGGGCCCGGCGAGTGGGTCATCGACGACGCCTCGGAGGATCCGGATCCGGCGCCGGTCACCACGATCGCCTGGCGGCTCGGGCATCTGCACTGGAGTTTCGCCGGCCGCTGGGAGTGGACTTTCGGCGAGCGGAAGCAGTCGCCGAAGGTCCTGGTCGACTTCGCCCCCACCGCGGCGCTGGGCCAAGAACGGTTCTGGGCGCTGATGGACCGCTGGCGCGAAAGCATCGCGACCCTGACGGAAGAACAGCTCGACACCACCGGTTTCGGGCAGTTCCCGAACGGCTCCGACCCCGATTGGCCGTTCGCCTCGGTGCTCTGGTGGACCAATCTCGAATTCGTCCACCACGCCGCCGAAATGGGCCTCCTGCGGGATCTGTACCGCGCACAATAGAAAAATGGGGCCCTCACCGCGGCGAGGGCCCCATTTCCAGCAGTTACTCGTTACGGGAAGTTGGCCAGGTTCGAGACCTGATGTCCCGTGTTCGCCACTTCACCGGTGTTGTTGACTACGCGGGCGATCGTGCCCTGTCCACCGAGCGAAACCGTCACCATGGAATGGAGCTTCACCCCCGGAGTCGCCGGGACTTCGAAAGCGCGGTCAGCCACGACGGCCGGGTTGGTGTTGAAGAAGCAATAGCTCCCCAACCCCCACGCTTCATGACTGGTGACCGAGTTCCCGACCTTGTAGGCCGCGTATCCCCGCGTCGACCCGTTCATCCACGCCGCCTGATTCGGCGGGTCGTACGGCATTTCGTTCTGGTAGAAGTACGTCCGGCCGCCGTTGCCGTTCCAGACCGTCTGGTACTTCTGATAATGCTCGACGAACAGGCCGTACATCGTCACATTGGCACCGTTGACGATCAACCCCGTATCAGCGGTGTTGACGTTCCAGCCGACCCCGTCGGTGTGGTCGGCACGCCAGATCCACAGGTGGTCACCGATCACGTTCGGGCTGTTGACCACCACACTCGTGGTCGCCTTGCCCACCGCGCCGCCACCGATCCGGACGAACACGTCGCTCAGCGAGGTCGGGTTGGCCGCGTGGTTGGCCGAGGAACCGTTCGGGCCGACCTCCATGAGCAGCGGCGAGTTCGTCGCGCCGGCGTCGATCATCAGACCGGCCAGCTTGACGCCGTCGACGTCGGCGACCGAAAGGGCCATCGCGCCGTTGGTCGGGGCCAGCGTGGCCAGCCCGAGACCGAGGACGACGGTGTTCGGGCGGGTGACCCGGATCGGCTCGTTGACGCTGTAGACGCCCGGCGTGAACAGGAGGTCCTTGCCCTGCGCCAGCGCGGTGTTGATGGTGGCCGCCGACATACCCGGCTTCGCGACGAAGAACTGGCTGATGGGGAGCGATTCCCCGGCCTGCGCGCCGTGGCCCCACGTGGTGCCCTGCGAGTTGTTCCGCAACGCCGGCACGAAGACCTTATAGGCGCCGGCCTGGTCGATGTAGAGGAACGGCTTCTCCCGGACGACCGGGGTCTGGTTCACCGCGGTGTAGGGCGGGGACGGGAAGGTGGTCTGCGGCGCGCCGGTGTTGCCGACGAAGACCATGTTCCAGTTGGACCCGTTCCAGCTGCCCATCTCGCTGTTCCTGGTCAGGAACTGCTGCTGCGAACCGGACCGGATCTGGCCGTCGATCTTCGAGTCGGAGATGAACCCGCCGGAGGACCAGCCGCCGTCGTCGAGCTGAAGGTTGCCGCGGACGTGCATGCGGCGGTACGGCGCGGCCTGCGAGACGGCCCACTTGTCGGTGCCGCCGGTCGGGTTGACCGACATGTTCTCGGCCGACCGCCAGAAGTTCTGGGTGGCGTTCTGGTCGCCGAGCCAGTCGGCTTCGACGTGCACGGAACCGTTGATGGTCACGTCGTCCGGCGAGAGACCGAGGCCCGCGACCTGGGTGAAGAAGCCGACGTTGGCGTTGACGTTGTACGAGCCCGGCTTGAACAGCAGCGCGTACCGCTGCGGGCCGAACTGGTTGCGCTCCTGCTGGGTGAACACCGTGTTCAGCCGGTTCTGGATCGTCGAGGCCGACATCGACGGGTCGAAGATCGACACGTTCGGGCCGAGATCCGGGTTGCCCGGCGCCGGCGGGGTGGTCGGGTCGCCGCCCACCGGGGTCAGCGAGAACGACTGCGCGGTGGTGCCGTTGCAGGTGTACTGGGTCAGCTGGGTGCTGTCGGCCGTGGACGCGCTCGGCACGTCCAGGCACTTCCCGCTGTTACGGCTCACGAAATGGAACCGGCCACCGGCCTCTTCCACGGGCAGCCATTGCTGGTTGTTCCCGCCGCCGTAGGTCCACAAGTGAATCAGTCCTCCGTCCGCGGCGGAAACGTCGGCGACATCCCACACCTGGGCGGGATTGTTACGGGTGTTGACCCGAAAGTACCCGTTGGACGTGGCTTCGAACTGCCATTCCTGCGACGTTGTTCCGTTGCACGCGTATTGCTGCACGACCGTACCGTTGACAGAGGCCGCGGCGCGCGCGTCGACGCATTTCCCGCTGTTCTGACCAGCCACCGTGTACCACCCGCCGGGGGTGACCGCGGCGCTCGCGGCGGGCGCGACGGCGGCGAGGTAACCGGCGACGATGGTCATGGCCGCCAGCGCCAGCGCGGCGGGTCGGCGACGTCTCCGGCGACCGGGACCGCCCGGCGTTTCCTGTGCTGCAATCACGAGAACTCTCCTCTGCCGCAGCATTGCGGCGTCGCCAGCCGACGTGTCCATAGCCGGCTCGACCCCGCGTGATGGGGACCTGAGGAGGAGCGGACGACACGTCTGGTTATCCGTCGAACGGGTCGTCGAAATGTTAGGGCGGTCACAGCCGGGCGTCAATACACGTCTAAAAATAAGTCCTGAATCCAGGACGGCGACGGTCGGCTCGTTAACAGGCTTTGACCAGGGAATTCACTAGTCCGAAGCGATCTTCGGCGGGGCTCGTGACGGGCTTGATCCTGGCGACGAAAGGTCTAGACCGCTGCCATCCTGGCCCCCTGGCGGGCGATCTTGGGAGCGGCCGCGCGGCGGGCCCGGACCGGGAACCGGTCGTTGAGCGCGACGAGCAGCGGGGTGAGTGCCATCAGCGCCAGCAGGAGCAGGCCCAGCGCGGTCCCGATGGTTTCGACGATCGACATGACTTCCTCCTGAGCTGCGTGGCCACCTCGTGCGACCCTCTGACTCGAGTCTCGTCGCCGGTGGTTTTCCGCAGATCAGCCGAATGGCCGGGGCAGATCGGCCGGGAGGCTGGTTTCGTCCCGCCGGATGGCGCTGCCTACGGTAGGGGCCATGGTGATCGACTTGACGCAGCGCGAGCCCGGGTTCGCCGAATTCTGGACCGAACGTCACCTCTGCACACTGAGCTCGGTGCGCGAGGACGGCACGCCGCATGTCATCCCGGTGGGAGTCACGCTGGACGTGGCGACGGCGACCGCACGGGTGATCACGTTCGGCACCTCGTACAAGGCCGGGCTCGTGCGCGCCGGTGGCCCACACGGCGTGCGCGTGGCCGTCTGCCAGGTCGACGGCGGTCGCTGGTCCACTTTGGAGGGTCTCGCGGTGCTGCGGGACGACCCCGAAGCCGTGCGGGACGCCGAACAGCGCTACGCCCTGCGCTACCGGACTCCGAAACCGAACCCGCTGCGGGTGGTACTCGAGATCGCCGTCACCCGAGTACTCGGGAACGTTTAGCGCTCCGGCGTCGAGTAGGGCGCCTGATAGTCGAGGGCGGGGCTGACAATCGGGCCGCTGGTCTGGTTCGGCTGGCCAGGGGCCGGGTTGGCGGTCGGACGTGCCTGGTCGTTCGCCGCGGCACGGCTGGTCACGATCGTCTCGTCGACCTGCGCGTCACGGATCCTCGACAGGATGCCGATGGTGAGAGCGTGCGCGATGGCGAGCACGAGCAGCATCACCCCGAGCCTGCCGACCACCCCCTGGATCGAACCGCCCCCGAGGTTGATCGTGGACAGCAGTGCGAGCAGGCCCAGCACCGCCAGGTGGAACAGCACGGTGACCATCCGGGCCATCGACGCGCCCGCCGACGGGTCGCCGTAGGACCCTTCGAGGTACCTCTTGCCACTGCGGTAGATGACCTGGCCGTCGGCGACGACCAGCAGCACCCCGATGAGCAGGAAGACCAGGTAGGCGTTCGTTTCCATGAGGAGCGTCCTTTCAGCGGCGTCTCACGATGGGTACCCGGGCGTCAGCGGGGCGAAACGCCGCCATCCGGACGAACCCGGCCCACCCGGCGCCCGGCCGATTCAGGGAGATGAACACCCATTCCCATTCACCGGTAATACCCGCGCCAATGACCGAACAATTCACAACCATGAACACCGACGATCGCGGGTGTACAAGGAGTTGCCGTTGTGTAAAAATTCCCGAGGCTTTGCAGTATTTATCCCGTGAGGATGGCGGACACACCTTGAGTCTCACTCGACGCACTTTGCTGACCACCGCTGCCGGAGCGGCCGTCGCCGCCGGAACACTGGGCGCGACCAACGCTTCCGCGGCCGGAATTTCCACTCCCGCCGGCACAATGGGAACCAAGGCAACGTTTCAGGCGACCCTGGATTACGCGCTCGCGAAATTGCGCGTGGTCGGCCCGGCGATCACGCAATTCCCGGTGATCACGAAGTTCGAAAAGTGGACCTTTTCCGCCGACGGCGACTGGGTCGGCGGTTTCTGGCCCGGCACCCTCTGGCTTTCCTATGTCGCGGGCGGCGGTGAACAATTCAAGACCCTCGCCGCCGCGTCCTCACAGAAACTCGCGCCACGGCAGACCGACACCGGCACCCACGACCTCGGGTTCCTGTTCTACCCGTCCTGGGTCACCGCGTGGCGGCTCACCGGCGAGGAGAAGTGGCGCGCCGGTGCGATCAAGGCGGCGGACTCGCTGATCCAGCGGTACAACCCGAAGGGCCGGTTCATCCGCGCCTGGGGCGCGCTGAACAACCCGAAGGACGCGGGCCGGGTCATCATGGACACGATGATGAACCTCGACCTGCTCGCGTTCGCCACGCAGCAGACGGGCGACCCGAAGTACCTGAACATCGCGATCGAGCACGCGAAGACCACGCAGAAGAACTTCCTGCGCCCGGACGGCTCCACCCCGCACGTCTTCGACTTCAATCCCACCACAGGCGCGCCGATCGGGCCGAACACCGTGCAGGGCTACAGCCCGACGTCGGCCTGGTCCCGCGGCCAGGCGTGGGCGATCTACGGGTTCACCACGATGTACCGCAGGACCGGTGACCCGCAGTTCCTCACCACCGCGCGGAAACTGGCGGACTACGCGCTGAGCAAGCTCACCCCGGACAACGTGCCGGTGTGGGACTACCTCGCGCCGCAGGCACCCAACGACGTCAAAGACGCTTCGGCGGGCGCGATCATGGCCTGCGGGCTGATGGACCTGGCCAAGGCGTCGAAGCAGAATTCGTACCACGACAGCGCGCTCAGGATCCTGACGGCGTTGTCGGACACGTGCCTGACGACGAAGTCGACACGCGCGGAAGCGATTCTCGCGCGGAGCACCCGGAACCGGCCCGCCGAGGACGGGATCGAGGTTTCGGTGCCCTACGGCGATTACTACTTGATAGAAGCCCTGCTTCGGGTGCTGAAGCCGCAGGAACTCGCGAAGGCCATCGGCCTGTAGCTGGGCTGCCTCCCGGTAAGTCTTGATTCCCAACCCTCAGTGTGACACCGTGAGTCCGATATTCAAACTCTGGGAGTCGGGCGAGGGGAAGCAGTAGTGACTGAGGTCGTCATCACCGGACTTGGCGCGACGACGCCGTTGGGCGGCACCGCCGCGGACACCTGGACGGGCCTGCTGGCCGGGCGCTCCGGCATCGTCACGCTGGACGACGACTGGGCCCGGCGGCTTCCGGCGCGACTCGCCGCGCGGATGGCCGTCGACCCGGCGAGCCGGCTGGACCGCGTCGAGGCACGGCGTCTCGACCGCTCGACCCAAGCCGCCGTGGTCGCTGCCCGGGAGGCTTGGCGTGACGCGGGTTTGGAAGGCGGCGTGGTCGATCCGGAACGGGTCGCGGTGGCGATGGGCACCGGCATCGGCGGGGTGACCACCCTGCTCGCGAACGGCGACAAGCTCAACGACTCCGGCTACCGGCACGTGTCGCCGCGGATGATCCAGATGAACATGCCCAACGGCGCCGCCGCGGCGATCAGCATCGACCTCGGCGCGCTCGGCGGCGCCAACACCTCGGTCAGCGCCTGCGCGTCCGGCGCCGAAGCGCTCGCGCACGCCCTCGACATGATCCGCTTCGACCGCGCCGACGTCGTCATCGCCGGGGGCACCGAAGCCTGCATCCACCCGCTGACGATGGCCGGTTTCGCCCAGGCGCGGGCGATGTCGTCCCGCAACGACGAGCCGCATCGCGCGTCGCGGCCGTTCGACAAGAGCCGCGACGGGTTCGTGCTCGGCGAGGGCGCGGCCGTCCTCATCGTCGAACGCGCCACCACGGCCGCGGCCCGCGGACGTCGTCCGTACGCCGTACTTGCCGGGGCTCGAATCACCTCCGACGCCTACGACATGGTCGCCCCGGATCCCGGCGGCCTCGGCCAGATCCGCGCGATGCGGGGCGCGCTCGCCGACGCCGGACTGGCCGCGCGCGACATCGACTACGTCAACGCGCACGCCACCTCGACACCCGGCGGCGACATGATCGAGGCGCAAGCCGTCCATTCCGTCGTCGGTGACTCGCCCGTGGTGTCGGCGACCAAGTCGATGACCGGGCACCTGCTCGGCGCGTCCGGCGCCCTCGAAGCGCTCACCACGGTCCTGTCGATCCGGCACGACATCGCCCCGCCGACGATCAACCTCGACGATCCCGACAACGCGCTCACCCTCGACGTCACGGGCGCCGAACCGCGCGAGACGAGCATCGACGCGGCGCTGAGCAACTCGTTCGGCTTCGGCGGGCACAACGCGGCGCTGGTCTTCCGGAAGGCCTGAAACGGCGCGGCCCGATGGTAGGTTGGAAAGGCGAATGGAGGTATCCCGGATGCCGGCGACGCCGAGAAAATGCTCGATTGCCAACGCTTTGGGCGTGATCGGCGAGAGATGGAGCCTGCTCGCGCTGCGCGAGGTGTTCTTCGGGGCACGGAGATTCGACCAGATTGTCCAGAACACCGGGGCCAGCCGGGACATCCTCGCCGCCCGCCTCCGCAAGCTCGTCGATGCCGGCGTCCTGGAGAAGCAGCAGTACGAGGTGCATCCGCCGCGCTACGAGTATGTGCTGACCGAGTCGGGCCGCGCGCTGCAGCCGGTGCTGCTGAGCCTGATGGAGTGGGGCGACAAGTACGTCACCGAAGGCGAGCCGCCGTCGGTGTGGGAACACTCCTGCGGCGCGGTGCTCGAACCTCGCCTGGACTGCGCGGCCTGTGGTGAGCCGGTCAAGAGCGGGCAACTGCAGGCGTTGCGCATCGGCTAGCAGGTTTCGATGGTCGAGCCGGTCGAACGGGACAGCCGCGGGATCCTGCATCCGCGCGCCGGTCTCGAACGCTTCACGCTGGAACGCTTCAC
>Ga0193717_1001904_pt1 | contig 12407 bp, 15 predicted proteins | sample U2c2metaG_FD_145900 | JGI IMG/M metagenome (GOLD analysis project Ga0193717, IMG submission 145900) | Soil microbial communities from a riparian zone of the East river system, Colorado, United States - U2c2 | ecosystem: Environmental > Terrestrial > Soil > Riparian zone | place: USA: East River...
CACGACACGTACTTCGTGGTGGCGCACTTCCATTACGTGCTGGTGACCGGCGCGGCATTCGCGATCATCGCCGCCGCCTACTACTGGATACCGAAGTGGTCGGGCAACATGTACAACGAGACCTGGGGCAAGATCCACTTCTGGTCCAGCGTGATCTCGGTGAACGTGCTGTTCTTCCCGCAGCACTTCCTGGGCCTGGCCGGCATGCCGCGCCGCATCCCCGATTACAACGTCGCCTTCGCCAACTTCAACATGATCAGCTCCATCGGCGGCTTCTGGTTCGGCGCCTCGCAGCTGATCTTCCTGGGCGTGGTGATCCACACCGTGTTCTTCGCCAAGAAGAAGTCGCCGGACCGTTCGTGGGAAGGCGCCAAGGGCCTGGAGTGGACGGTGCCTTCGCCGGCTCCCTTCCATACCTTCGCCGTGCCGCCGGTGATCAACGACGACGAGCTGGCCCATGGCCACGTCGACCATTGATGCCTTGAACACCGATACAGCCAATCAGGAAGCGGAAGTCCAGGCGCGCCGCAAACGCGCCCGGCGGACCGCCTGGATCGTCGGCGGCATTGCCTTCGCGATCTTCCTGCTGTCGATTTTGCAGATGCTCAACGTTTGACGGGAACACACCATGGGTCACCAGCAAGACGCCTACTACGTACCGAAGAACAGCTACTGGCCGATCGTCGCGGCCATCGCGATGTTCACCACCGTCTACGGTGCCGCCCACTGGCTCAATGCACAGCCTGGTGAAGCCGGCTTCGGCAAGGGCATGTTCTGGACCGGCGTCGTGCTGGTGCTGGGCATGTTCTTCGGCTGGTTCCGCTCGGTGATCCACGAATCCCGCGCCGGCAGCTACAACGCCCAAGTGGACCGCTCCTTCCGCATGGGCATGTTGTGGTTCATCTTCTCCGAAGTGATGTTCTTCGGTGCGTTCTTCGGCGCGCTGTTCTACGCCCGCATCTTCTCGGTGCCCTGGCTGGGCGGCGAAGGCCATGGCGTGCTCACCCACCAGTTCCTGTGGTCGACCTACTCGGCCGCCTGGGGTGCCAGTGGCGGCGGCGGTCCGGCAGCCGTCGGCGGCGCCTTCCAGACCATCCCGGCCTGGGGCCTGCCCCTGGTGAACACGCTGATCCTGCTGTCCTCGGGCGTCACCATCACCATCGCCCACCATGCGCTGCGCGGCGGCCGCCGCGGCCAGTTGCTGCTGTTCCTGGGCCTCACGGTATTGCTGGGCAGCCTGTTCCTGTTCTGCCAGTCGCACGAGTACATGGAGGCCTACCAGAACTTCAACCTCACGCTGCACAGCGGCGTATACGGTGCGACGTTCTTCATGCTCACCGGCTTCCACGGCATGCACGTGACCCTGGGCACGATCATGCTGGCCATCATCTGGCTACGCTGCGCCAAGGGCCATTTCACCCGCGACCACCACTTCGGCTTCGAAGCCGTCGCCTGGTACTGGCACTTCGTCGACGTGGTCTGGCTCGCCCTCTTCATGTTCGTCTACGTTCTCTAGCATGCGGTGAGGGGTGGGAGCCGTCGGGCGTCACCCCGGTCACTAAGTCCTCGTCGGGCTTTGCCCTCCTGCGGAAGCGTTCCCAGGGTGACGCCCGACGGCTCCCTCCGACCCCATGAGGCGGCCGGGAGCAGAGCAAAAGAGCTGGTCGCATGGGCCTTCGCTCGTGTTGAGGACAGCATCAGCTTGAAATGGCCGCCCATCATTCGCGGTGAGCTACGCGCCCCGCTTTCCCCACGGTCCGCCACCACGTCCGGGGGAAGGCTTCGGGTGTCGTTTTCGGAACGATTCCGCAGGAGGGCGAAGCCCGACGAGGACTTAGTGACGAAAATGACACCCGAAGCCTTCCTCCCCCGGGCGCTTGCGTTTTTGCTTATGCTTCTGGCTGGCGATGCCGTGGCCGGTCCGATGAAACTTGATGACTACATGGTGCTTGATGGGCCTGCGCCTACTGCCCACGTGGCTTATGGCAGGGCGCCGTCGCAGTATGCGGAGCTTTTCCTGCCGGCTGGGCGGGGGCCTTTTCCGGTGGTTGTGCTGGTGCATGGTGGGTGCTGGAACTCGAAATTTGGGGGCATCGTGCAGATGCGGCATATGGCCGGCGAGCTGCAGAAGCGCGGGGTGGCCGTGTGGAACGTGGAGTATCGGCGGCTGGATGAGGTCGGGGGCGGTTATCCGGGCACGTTTCGTGACATGAATGCGGCGATGAATGAGCTGCGGGCCGTCGCTGCCGCGCGGGGCCTGGACCTTACGCGGCTGGTGGCGGTGGGGCATTCGGCGGGTGGGCAGCTGGTGCAGTGGCTGGCGGGGCGGGCCCGCATTCCAGCGCAGAGCCTGCTGCATGAGGCCCGGCCGGTGCCGGTGCGGCATGTGGTGAGCCTGGGTGGGCTGGCCGATCTGCGGCATGAGCGCGCGCTGATCCGGCAGACGTGCGCCACCAATGTGGACGATCTGACCGGGAAGCCGTCAACGGGGCGGGCGGATGTCTTCAGCGATACCAATGCCGCGGCGCTCACGCCCAATGGCAGCAGCACGGTGTTGATCACCGGCGAACTGGACGATGTTTCCCCGCCGCGGGTGGCCCGGGACTATGCCCGCATGGCGCAGGGCAAGGGCGACGATGCCCGGGTGGTGATCGTGCCGGGCGCCTCGCATTACGACGAGGTGTCGACGAAGTCGGCGGTGTGGCCGGAGGTGTGGAAGGCCGTGGCCTCGGGCCTGGGCATCCACCCAAATTGACGCAGCCTTAGGGTGGCGCCCCGGGCAAGGGGTTAGAATTGCCCCACCCCGTGCGGGTGCAGCCAGCCCATGAAGATCCCCAGGGCAATCATGGCGATCAACAGCAGCGACAACCCTATGCGGCGCGTCAGGGCCCAGACGGTGCGGCTGCCCTGGCCCTTGTCGGTCATCATGAAGTACAGGGCCTGGCCGAGATTGAACAACACCACCAGCAGCAATATCACCAGCGCGTATTTGTAGATGGTTTCCACGTGATCGGCCCGAACCCTTTTGACCACCGCAGTATAGCCCCCGCCATGCGGCGCCCCGCGTGATGGGGTTGCGCCGTCCATCGTGGTTCGCGGTGCTGCTGACCGTTGCCGGAACCTTGCTTTTCATACGCTTGGGCGTGTGGCAGCTCGACCGCGCGGCGGAGAAAGACGAACTTCTGCGACGGTATGCCGCATCGGCCACCGCGGCGCAGGAAGACTTCACAGGCGTTGCCTCCAATCCGCCGGGCGACCGCTATCCACGCGTGGCGGTCACCGGGCAATTCCTGCCGGGCCGGGACTACTACCTCGACGACCAGACGCACGCCAGCCAGCAGGGCATCCATGTGTATGCGCCGTTCAAGGTGGACGGCAACACCAGCCTCCTGCTGGTGGACCTGGGCTTCCTGCCGCGCGAGGCGGGGCACATACCGCAGGTGCCGCCGTTGCCGACGGGCGGGCAGTCCCTGCATGGCCTGTACGTGCCCACGCCGGGCATCGGCATGCGCATGGGTGGCAACGCGCTGCCTACGCAGGATGCCTGGCCGAAGACGACGATCTACCTCGACACCACCGAGATCGGCATGGACCTCAGGCAACGCATGTTCCCGCGCGTGTTGCTGCTCGATGCCGATCCGCATGCCGCGTATGTGCGCGACTGGACACCCGGTTTCATGCCGCCGGCGCGGCACCGCGCCTACGCCTTCCAGTGGTTCACCTTCGCACTGGCGGCGGTGGTCATTTTCTTCATCCTGCACCGCAAGCCGCGGCGCAGGGCCAAAGGACGGTCCGAATGAATCCTCCCGTGCAAGACAAGCCGCGGCCGACCGGCCGAGGAAAATTGATCCTGGTGATGCTGGTGTTCGCGGCGCCCTTTGTCGCGGCGGCCCTGCTTACCGTCAGCGGCTGGCAGCCGACGGCCAAGGGCAATGGCTTGCCGATCGAGCCGCAGCGGAGTTTCTCCGACGTGCGCATCGACCTGGCCAAGGGTGGCAGTTACGTGTGGCGCGATCCGTCCGAGCCGCGCCTCACATTGATTGCCCTGCCGGGTCCCGGCTGCGCCGCACGCTGCTTGGATACGCTGCTGAAGATGCGCAACGCGCGCATCACGCTCAATCGCAACAGCGACCGCCTGCGCCTGCTTTACCTGGGCGAACCCCCGACGGATAAAGCCGCCGATGCCTTCATGGGCGACTACATCATCGGCAAGGACGTGGACGGCAAGCTGGAGTCGTTCCGGCCGACCGAGCCCGACTCCGTGTCGGCTGTTTTCGTGGAGTCCAATACCACGGCGCTCGCCCAGTATCCCGCCGGCTTCGATCCGTCGGGCTTGCGGAAGGATCTGCAGAAGGTGATCAAATAATGGTGTCGCGTCGCCTGCGCATCCTGCGCGCCATCGCCGTGGTCGCGGCCGTCTTTGCTTTTTGCGTGGTGATGTTCGGTGCCTTCGTGCGCCTGTCCAACGCGGGCTTGTCCTGCCCTGATTGGCCCACCTGCTATGGCGAGGCGACGTGGCCTGGCCATGCGCACGAGATCGCCCAGGCCAACGAAGCCTTTCCCGACCGTCCCTATGAAACCCACAAGGCATGGCGCGAGCAGGTGCACCGTTTCCTGGCGGGGTCGCTGGGCGTGATGGTGCTGGCGATCGCGCTGATGTCGGTGTGGCGGCGCAGGTTCGCCATCGCTGCCCTGCTGGGGTCGGCGGCGTTCGCGGCGGTGGGCGTGGGCATGTACATGCACGGCGAGCACGTGGTGTCGTCGGTGCTGTCGGGGCTGGCCATCGCCTTGCCCTTGCTGGTGGCCTGGCGGCTGGATCGCCCAGGCGCGTGGCAGGTGGGGGTGATGGTGCTGGGCGTGATCATCTTCCAGGCGATGCTTGGGATGTGGACGGTTACGCTGTTGCTCAAGCCCATCGTGGTCATGGGGCACCTGCTGGGCGGCATCGCCACCTTCGGTTTGCTGGCCTATGCGGCGTTGCGTTTCTGCGGCGTGGGCTCGGAAGACGACCGCTACGCGGCACTGCGCAAGCTCGTGGTGCTGGGCATGGTGTTGCTGGTGTGCCAGATCGCCCTGGGCGGCTGGACCAGTTCCAACTATGCGGCGCTGGCATGCGGCACCGACTTCCCGACCTGCCAGGGCCAGTGGTGGCCGGCGACGGATTTCCGCGAAGGGTTCGTGCTGTGGCGCGGCGTTGGCGTGAACTACGAAGGCGGCGTGCTGGACATGGCCGCGCGCAGCGCGATCCAGATCGCGCACCGCATCGGCGCACTGGTGGTGTTCTGTTACCTTGGCTGGCTGTCGCACAGGCTGGCCCGCGCCGGGTTGCGCGGCGCTGGCATCGCGGTGGGCGTGGTGCTGCTGGCGCAGGTGGCGCTGGGCATCGGCAATGTGCACCTGGGACTGCCGCTCCCCGTCGCAACCGCGCACAATGGCGTGGCGGCGCTGCTGCTTTTCACCCTGTTGGTGTCGCTGGCGCGCACGCAGCGGCGATCGATTGAACCGGGAACCTGACGTGGCCAAGTCGACCTTCGGCGAATACCTCGAGCTCACCAAGCCGCGCGTCGTGGCATTGCTGGTGTTCTGCGCCGTCATTGGCATGTTCCTGGTACCGGGCATCGCGCCGGGTTTCCCCATGGGCCTTCCGCCCTGGCGCGCGCTGGTGTTCGGCACGCTTGGCATCTGGCTGGCCTCGGCATCGGCGGCGGCCTTCAACCACCTGATCGACCAGCGCATCGACAAGGTGATGGTGCGCACCGCGCACCGGCCGCTGGCCACGGGGCATCTTTCCCCGCGCCAGGTGTTTGTCTTCGCCATGGGGCTGGGCGTGTTGTCGATGCTGGTGCTGGTGTTGCTGGTGAACACGCTCACCGCGGTACTCACCTTCGGCGGCCTGATCGGCTACGCCGTGGTCTACACCGCCTACCTGAAACGCGCCACGCCGCAGAACATCGTGATCGGCGGGCTGGCCGGCGCGATTCCGCCGGTGCTGGGCTGGACGTCGGTTACCGGCGAACTGCATCCGTTCGCGCTGCAGCTGTGCCTGATCATCTTCGTGTGGACGCCGCCGCATTTCTGGGCGCTGGCGATTTTCCGCCGCGAGGATTATTCCCGGGCCCAGGTGCCGATGCTGCCGGTGACGCACGGGGTGGTGTACACGCGCTGGCACGTGCTTTTCTACACCGTCCTGCTGTTCCTGGTGACGATGCTGCCGTTCCTGATGCACTACAGCGGCCTGTTGTACCTCGGCGGCGCGGTGGTGCTGGGAGCGGGGTTCCTGTATTACGCGGTGCGTCTGTTGAACCCGCCGGATGAATTGTTCTCGATGAAGGTGTTCAACTACTCCATCGTCTACCTGATGGCGTTGTTCGCCTTCCTGCTGGTGGACCACTACCTGGTGGCACCGCGGACCGTGATGGAGATTACCGTCGGGTCCTGAACGAGGCTGATTGGGGGATTGAAGGATTAGGGGTCAGAGTCATGACTCTGACCCCGGCCAAGGCGGACCCCGACCAAGGCGCGGGCTAATTCTTTTGCAGGAAGAACGCCGCCACTTCGGCGGGCTTCTCCAGGTGCAAGTGGTGGCCTCCGGGCATTCGCTCCACGGTGATATCCGCCACGCAATCGATGCGGGCCTGGATGGTCTCCGTTTCCATGTAGGGCATGGCGGGGTCGGCCAGCAGCAGGCGGGTGCTGGCCTCGATACCCAGCAGCAGGGACATCACCTGGGTTTCCGCCAGGCGGATCGGCGTGGACGAAGCAAGGCGCGGGTCGCTGCGCCAGCTGTAGCCGCCGGCGACCCTGGCCAGGCTCCGGGCCACCATCGGCTGCACCAGTTCCGCCGGCATCTTGCTCACGGCCACCCGTGCGGCGATGGCGTCGTCCATGTCGCCGAAGACGCGCAAGCTGCGCGGGCGTTCCTGCAGCGCAGCCAGGCCCTCGCGGAAACGCTCCAGCGTACGCGAGCCGTCGTCGGCCATCGCCCCCAGGCCTTCCACCAGCAACAGTTCCCGTACACGCGTGGGTACGGCCGCGGCGGCGAGGCTGGCGATGCCCGCACCCAACGAGTGGCCGAGCAGGCTGAAGCGATCCAGGCGCAGCGCATCGGCAGCGGCGATGGCGGCGCGGACATAATCCACATAGTGGTAGGGCAGGCCCGCTGGCAGGTGGGCCGAGGCGCCATGGCCGGGAAGGTCCAGCGCGATCACGCGGTAGCGTTGCGACAGGAACGGCGCTAACCGCTCGAAGCTGGCGCTGTTGTCCAGCCAGCCATGCAGGGCCAGGAGGGGCGGAAGGCTTTCGTCGCCCCAGGCCTGCGCTGCAAGCTGCAATCCCGTGATGTCGATGGTCAGTTCGCTCATGTACCCGCTTCCGGCCAGCCTTGCAGCTGCTGCACGATGAGCCCGGAAAGCATCGTGGCGTGCGCATCGCCGTCATTGAGGCAGGGGATGTAGCTGAGTGTGCCGCCGCCGGCCTCGCGGAAGAACTCCGCGTTCTGCATGGCGATTTCTTCCAGAGTTTCCAGGCAATCCACGGCAAAGCCCGGGCTGATCACATCCACGCGCTTGAGCCCCCGGCGGCCGAGTTCGCGCACGGTTTCGTCGGTGTAGGGATGCAACCAGCGCTCACGGCCCACGCGTGACTGGAAGCTGGTGATGGCTTCGCCATCGGCCAGGCCCAGCGCCTGGCGAAGAAGGCGCGCCGTGGCCATGCACTGGTCGTAGTAGGGATCGCCCGCGTTGACATAACGTTCGGGAATGCCGTGGAAACTCAGTAACAGGATTTCGCCGCGACCGTGCTGGGCCCAGTGCGCACGCACGCTGTCCGCCAGTGCAGCGATGTAGCCTGGACGGTCGTGATAATCGTTGATCGTTCGGAGTTCCGGCGGCCAGCGCAGGCGTTTGACGCTGTCGGCGATGGCATCGAGCACGGAACCTGTGGACGTGGCCGAGTACTGCGGGTACAGCGGCAGCACCAGCAATCGGCGCACACCCTCGCGCTGCATCCGCACAATGGTCTGGAAAATTTCGGGCGTACCGTAGCGCATGGCCAATTCCACCCGGATCGGACCGGGCCGCAGGCTGGGCAGCGTGGCCGCCAGGCGCTCGGCCAGGGCTTCGCTCAGCACGCGCAGGGGCGAGCCCTGCGCCGTCCAGATGCGGCCGTAGGCGCGCGCTGCGCGGCTGGGGCGGATGCGGAGGATCACCCCGTGCAGGATGGCCAGCCAAAGCAGCCGGGGGTATTCGATGACCCGCCGATCGCTGAGGAACTGCGCCAGGTAAGGACGCACCGCCGCCGCCGTGGGCGCGGCAGGTGTACCAAGATTAACCAGCAGCACGCCAATGGCCGGCGCGGTGGCGTGGGAATGGCCGGCAAGGCCGGTATAGTTGCTGCTGCCTGGCATGAGGCTGGGGCCTGATTTGGACAGTGCAGTCTGCCATAGCGACTGGCGTGCAGACCGTGCAGACCGATGCCGCACCCGCCTCACGCCGCCCCGAAAAGGAGTCTCGTCCCCATGGTCAAGCCGTTCGCCCGTTTCCTTGTCGTCCTTGCCCTCGTCGCCGCCCCCTTCGCCGCCGTACATGCCGAAGATCCGCCCGACGTCCGCGCGCGCAACGCCGTGCGCGTGCTGAAGGAGATCATGGAGGCGCCCGACAAGGGCATACCTACCGACCTTCTGCGCGACGCCCACGCGATTGCCGTCATTCCCGACATGGTCAAGGCGGGCCTGGTATTCGGTGGCCGCCGCGGCGAAGGCCTGATCTCGGTCAAGGGCCCGGATGGCGCCTGGTCGAACCCCAGCTTCGTTACCCTCACCGGCGGCAGCGTGGGTTTCCAGGCGGGCATTTCATCCACCGACGTGATCCTGGTCTTCCGCACCCAGCGCGGGGTGGATTCCATCGTCAACGGCAAGTTCACCCTGGGCGCGGACGCCTCGGCGGCGGCGGGGCCAGTCGGCCGTACGGCCACCGCGGCCACCGACAGCCAGATGAAGGCCGAGATATATTCGTACTCGCGTTCGCGCGGCCTGTTCGCCGGCGTCGCCCTGGATGGCTCCGCGATGCGCATCGATTACGATGCAAATACAGCCATTTACGGCAGCGGCGTGACGCCACGTAGGATTTTTGAAGGCGGTGTCAGCAATGTGCCTACACCGATTGTCGATTTTCGTGACAGGCTGGAAGAGTACACTCAGCACTAGTCATCTTACTTTCGCGCGTCGCCCGCGCCGCTTCGCGGGCACGCTGTCATCGAGGTTTGTCCCATGAGCACCATCCATATTGTCCTGCTCGTCGTGGTCGTCGTGCTGATCTTCGGCACCAAGAAGCTGCGCAACATCGGCTCGGACCTCGGCGGCGCCGTCCGCGACTTCAAGAAAGGCCTGGATGGCGATGAAGAAGCCAAGCGCCAGGCTGCCGAGCAGCTGCGCGCCGATCCGCCGGCCGAGCAGGTGCCGCCGTCAGCCGACGCCGCCAAGGCCGCCGCCGATGCAGCGCGCGCCGAGCGCGACCGCTCGAACTAACCGCGTCAACCCGTCATGATCGAGATCAGCTTCGGCAAGCTGCTCCTGCTGGCCATCATCGCGCTGATCGTGCTGGGCCCGGAAAAGCTTCCCCATGCCGCCCGTACGGCGGGCGCCTTGTTGCGTCGCGTGCGTACCGGCTGGGACAGTGTGCGTGCCGAGGTGGAGCGCGAAATCCAGGCGGAGGAAATCAAGCGCAACCTGCGCGAGGCCGCCGAGCGCGCCCGCCAGCCGCACGACGACCTGCGCAGTACGGTCAGCGAGGTCAATCAGCAGGTGCGCGGCACCTTTGCCGAGGCTGGCGACGTGATGCGTGGCAAACCGCTCAGCGGTGGCAGGGAAGACGCGGCCCAGGCGGCGGACACCCCTGTCGCCGAAGCGCCACATGGCAGCCTGCCTGCAGCACCCATGGATTCGGAAGGCCCCGATGTCAGCAAGTGAACCCGGACCGTCGTCCGACGATCCTGTCGAGGAAGGCCTGTTTTCCCATCTGGTGGAACTGCGTGCCCGACTGCTCCGGGCCGTCGTCACCCTGTTCCTGGTGTTGATGGCGCTGATCCCGATCGCCAACCGCCTCTATACCGAGCTCGCCGCGCCCCTGGTGGCACGCCTGCCCGCCGGCGCGCACCTGATCGCCACGGAAGTGGCAAGCTCATTCTTCACGCCGCTGAAGCTGGCGCTATGGGCCGCGCTGTTCATCTCGATGCCGATGATCCTGTACCAACTGTGGGCGTTCGTAAGCCCCGGCCTGTACCGGCACGAGAAACGCCTGGCCCGGCCGCTGCTGGTGGCCGCGCTATTCCTGTTCTATGCCGGCTGCGCGTTTGCTTATTTCATCGTGTTGCCGGCGGCGTTCAAGTTCCTCACCGCCGTTACGCCTGACGGCGTGGAAATGATGACGGACATCACGCATTACCTCGATTTCGTCATGCTGATGTTCCTGGCCTTCGGACTGTGCTTCGAGGTGCCCGTGGCGGTGGTGATCCTGGCGGCGGTGGGCGTGGTCGACGCGGAGAAGCTCAGCCGCTTCCGCAGCTATGCCATCGTCGGTGCGTTTGCGATCGCGGCGTTCATTACCCCACCGGACCTGTTGTCGATGGTGATGCTGGCCGTGCCCATGTGCCTGCTGTACGAAGTGGGCCTGCTGGCGGTGCGCTTCCTGATCAAGCCACCGACCGACCTGGAGGCAAGGTAGGGCTCGGGGTCAGAGTAAAAACTCTGACCCCGCCTAGTGTGCTGACTCCGCAACGTGTGAGCGACCGAGCGAGAGCCCGCGCACCACGTTCAGCGCCTGCGACAGGGCGAAGTCGGCGATGGCGAGCTTGCCGTCGTCTTCGTCGGCGGCGCCCTTGGCCGCCACCGATTCATTGGCCAGGTGGTTGGGCAGGTCCGCTTCCGAGCCGATCAGCTGCGGCGGCGATTCGCTCTTGTTGACGGCAAGGTCCGCCAGGGTGATGTCCGGATTGATGCCCTCGGCCTGGATCGAGGTGCCATTGGGCGTGTAGTAGCGGGCCGTGGTGATCTTCACCGCGTGCTCGTCGTCAAGGGGCAGTACCGTCTGCACGACACCCTTGCCAAAGGTGCGCCGGCCCATGATCAGCGCACGATGGTGATCCTTCAGGGCACCGGAGACGATCTCCGCCGCCGACGCCGTGCCGTTGTCCACGAGCACCACCATCGGAGCACCGTTCAGGAGGTCGCCCGGATGCGCGTCGAAATGCAGGTTCGCATCGGGGACGCGGCCGCGGGTGGTGACGATCACGCCAGAATCCAGGAAGGCGTCGCTCACGCCCACGGCCGAGGTAAGCAGGCCGCCCGGGTTTGAACGCAGATCCAGCACCGCACCCTTCTGCGGCCCGTTCTTCTTGATCAGGTCGCCAAGCTTCCGTTCGACGTCGGTCGCCGTGTCTTCCTGGAACTGCGAGACGCGGATGTAGGCATAACCCGGCGCGAGTTCGCGCACCTTGACACTGGTGACGGCGATGCGCTCGCGCACCAGCGGCATGTCGATCGGCTTATCGGATTTCTCATGAAGGATGGTGAGCACGATCTTGCTGCCCGGCGGGCCACGAAGCTTCTTGTAGGCTTCGTCGATGTTCTGCGGATCCACCGGCACGCCATCGACCTTGACGATCAGGTCGCCCGGCTTGATGCCGGCGCGCGAGGCAGGCGTGTCGTCGATCGGCGCCACGATGCGCAGCTCGCCGTCGCCCTGCAGTACCTCTATCCCCAGGCCGCTGTACTGGCCGGTGGTGTCCTCGGAGAGCTCATCCAGGCCGTCCTTGTCCAGGTACTCGGCGTGGGGATCAAGGCCGGTGACCATGCCGCCGATGGCGGCCTTCATGATGGTCTTGTCGTCCACTTTCTCGACATAGGCCTGTTTGACGATCTGGTAGACGCGAGTGAAGTTGCGGATGTCGTCCAGCGAAGCCTCGCCGGACGTGGACGCTGACGCCGGTCCGCCCTTCATCGACGGCGGAGGCAGCACACTGGCGCCCGCGGCCGGGGCATCGGGCTGGGGCACCTGGGCCAGCGCGGGGACGGCGATCAGCAACAGCACAGGCGCGGCCAGGCGCAGGAACTTGCGGGCGGGCTGGCCGGGCGGGGAAAGACGCATGCGGATCTCCAGGTTCAAGGCCCTGATGGTAATGGGGGCGCGTGCACGGCGCGTTACCTGCGCCTGGACAGCCAGCTGGCCGGGTCCACCGGCTTGCCGCCCTGGCGCAGCTCGAAGTAAACGCCGCCGTCACTCAACGAAGGTGACGCCGCCGTGCCCACCGGTTGGCCGGCCTCCACGGTATCGCCCACGCCATGCAGCAGGGTTTCGTTGTTGCCATACAGGGACATCCAGCCGTCGCCATGGTTCAGGATCACCAGCATGCCG
>Ga0193717_1001905_pt1 | contig 12406 bp, 9 predicted proteins | sample U2c2metaG_FD_145900 | JGI IMG/M metagenome (GOLD analysis project Ga0193717, IMG submission 145900) | Soil microbial communities from a riparian zone of the East river system, Colorado, United States - U2c2 | ecosystem: Environmental > Terrestrial > Soil > Riparian zone | place: USA: East River...
CCGAGATTGAGCGATATCGCGCGCAGGGTCCGGACCAGACCGTCGATCAACAGCGGGCAAAAATCTTCGCAGCTATAATAGACGAAGTTGAGCACCACCGGCCGCGTGCCGAAGTAGTCGCCGAAGCGAACCGCCTTGCCGCTCTCGTCGACAAAGCGCAGATCCAGGGGCGCTTGCTCGCCGAGCCGCTGTTCAAATGCGACGCCTTGAAGCACGGTCGGGAGATCTGCGTCATGAGCCTGGGCCCGCGCCGCCAGCAGCAGCGCGAACAAAATGCCGGCGACGGCGAACGCACCCGGGCGAGCTCTGCGGCGTTTTCTCGACAGCTTATTTTGCGGCGGCATGCTTCCCTTCCCTGCTCTTCTTCTGACCTGGGTCGGCGGGAGCTGCCTGCGCTCGTACCGGTAAGCCGCGCTGCGCCAGCACCTCGATGGCGCGATCGATCGGGATGCGGATCATTGCTCGATCTTTGTCGATCCAAGCATAGCCATGCAAAGCCGCCTCTTCGGCGGCGCGCAACTCGCGCAACTCGCGGGGTGCGTCGATTTGCAAGCGCGGCTCCGGAGTGGACTCGCGTGTATACGCGAGCGGCGACACGGCCGGATAGCGCGCCGCCTGACGTGACGTAGTGAACTCGTAAATCCAATAAGTCGTGGCCATGAGCACAAGGATTACCGTCGCCAACACCGCGCCAAACAGTCCGGCGACCCGGCTGTCCAGATCGCTGGTCTCATGGCCGGTAGCTGGTTGTCCGGCCAAAGGGTCGCTGTGTGGCGTTGTTTCCATGATTACACTCTCTGCGCCTCATGAGCCGGCGCGGCAAAGCGGGGATCGCGTAGCGGGACCAAAGAATGGGCGTCGATGTAACGCAGAAATAGCGCCGCCCAGACGCCGCCGACGCCGGCCAGCGCGCCCAGGTCGTGCGATGGAGATACCAGTGAATTTCCTCCTTCAGATTCTCGATCCAGATGATCATGAATTGGGAAAAACCGAGATAGGCCCACAGCATCACGAAGGCGAGCAAGAGATTGCCGAGGTCATGAAAATGATCGGCGCCGGCGATCCGCGCCAGCCGGCCTTGCTCGAACAAAGCCGCGGCGACACAAATGACCAACGCCAGGGCCGCGAGAGCGTCGCTAAGAATGAACGCCATGCCGTAGATCGTCGAATTCCAATGCGGCTCCAGCGACATCACCCAGTCGATCATCGCAAACGTTACCGTCAGTCCGTAAACCACCAAGCCCGGACCGCTCAGATTTTGTAAGCGGTGCGTAAGGTCCGCATCGCCGCTGTGGTCTTGTTCGACGGACCAGTTGCTCAGCAATCGACCGAGAACGATCCACACCGCAAAATAGAAAACCGCGCGCCCGTAGAAAAACGGCAGATTCAGATACAGGCTCTTCTGCTGCAACAGCGGATCGGCGGCCACCGCCTCAGGGCGCGCCCAGAGATAGAGCTCATGCGCGCCGACGGCGATCGGCACAAACAACAGCGCCATGAGCGGAAGCGTTCTAGCTCCGGCTTCGAGCAAACGCTGAATCACGAAACCCCAGTTGCCGCCGACCAAGTGATGCAGCATCAGCAGCGACAGACAGCCCAGTGGAAACCCGATGGCGAACAAATAGGCGACCAGGTAGGAACGAAAAAATTGCGGCGCATCGAAAACCGCGCCGGCGAGACAGACAAGCAAGCCGGCGGCGCCGACGACGAGGCAACGCTGCGGCGGCGACTCGAAACCAAACCAGGAAGAACGGATTCCGTTCATGGTTCGCTCTCGCGCAGCCGGCGCTGCTCGTTTTCTGGCGCGTCGGTGAGCGCCGCCTGCTGGCTCAGCTGCAAAGCGCGGATGTAGGCGACGATCGCCCAGCGATCCTCCGGCGGGATCTGCTCGGCGTAGTCCGGCATGGTGCCGAAGCCGCGCGAAATCACGTCGAAGAAATAGCCCGGGCGCGAATCGCGCAACCGGTCGATGTGCAATGACGGCGGCGCACGAAAGCCGCGGCGCACGATCATGCCCTGGCCGTTACCGACGCGGTCGTGGCAGGGCGAACAAAAAATATCGAAGCGTTGCTGGCCACGGTACAAGGTCTCCCTGGTCACTGAAAAAGGAAACGTTGCCGCCGCTTCGCCGCCGAGCCTGCCGGTATAGAATTGCTCGTCCTCGCGCAACTGGCCGCGCGCCACCGTGCCCGGGATCGCCGGGCGGGCGGACCGGCCGTCGGCGAAGAAATCACTCTTGACCAGCGGGCGGTAGTTCGGCTGATCGGCCATCTCCTGCCGGCATGACAACGAAGACAGGGCGAGCAGCGCCACGAAATAGAGCGGACGCTTAGAAGTCAACGTCGTACACTCCTTGGGCGTTCTGTTGTTCCAAGAACTGCTGGGTTGCGCCACGCTCGAATTTCGCATCGGCAGCCTCGATGCAGAGAAAAAATCGGTTGCGGCTGGCGAGTTGGAAGCGCTCGACGTTGAACACCGGATGATACGGCATCGGCAAGCCATTGAGCGCAATCATGCCGAAAACCGCCGACAACGCGGCGACGAGAATGGTCAATTCAAAGGTGACCGGAATGAAAGCCGGCCAGCTGTTAAAAGGCCGGCCGCCGACGTTGATCGGGTAATCGACGGCGGCAACCCAGTACTGCAAATAAAACCCGCCGACGCAGCCGAGGATGCCGCCGATCAAAACGATCAAAGGCAGGCGGTTCCTGTGAAAACCGATCGCATCGCTCAGACCCTCGACGGGAAACGGGCTGTAGCCGTCCATCTTGCGATAACCTTCGGCGTAACAACGGCGTGCCGCTTCGACCAACGCCTCCGGCGTCGAGAATTCCGCCATCAAACCGTAAATGGGAACATCCGCCATAACCAGATTATGAATCCTTGTGGTGATTTCCTTGGCCGCCGACTTCGTGCAAGAGCTCGCGCATTTCGAAGATCGAGATCATCGGCAACACCCGCACGAAAAGAAACAGCAGCGCGAAAAACAGCCCGATGGACCCGGCAAACATAGAGTAGTCCCAAATCGTGCCGGAATACCTGCCCCACGCCGAGGGCATGAAGTCGCGTGACAAACTGACGACGATGATGACGTAGCGTTCGAGCCACATGCCGATGTTGACGCCAATCGAAATCACGAACAGCGCGCCGATATGGGTGCGCACCCGCGCCGACCAGAGCACCTGGGGCATGATCACGTTAAATAGAATCAACGCCCAGTACATCAACGCGTAGGGACCGAACATGCGGTTGAGCAGCAAGGCTCTTTCATAGATATTGCCGCTGTACCAGGCCATGAAGGTTTCAATTAAATAGCCGTAAGCGACGATCAAACCGGTCACAAGCATGACAGCGGCCATGTTGTGCAAATGACGCAGGGTGATGAAGTCTTCGAGGCCGTAAAGTTTTCTGAGGGGAATCGCCAAGGTCAACACCATCGCAAAACCGGAATAAATCGCCCCGGCGACGAAATACGGCGGAAATATCGTCGCGTGCCAGCCCGGCACCAGTCCGGCGGCGAAATCGAAACTCACCACCGTGTGCACCGACACCACGAGCGGCGTGGCTAATCCAGCCAAAAGCAAATACGCAGTCTCGTAGCGCTGCCAGTGCATCGCCGAACCGCGCCAGCCCATGGCGAGCATACCGTAGACAAACCGCGACACCCGTTTGGTCGAGCGATCACGCAAGGTGGCCAGATCGGGGATCAAGCCGACGTACCAGAACAACAGCGACACGGTGAAATAAGTCGACACCGCGAACACATCCCAAATCAGCGGACTGCGAAACTGCGGCTGGATTCCCATCGTGTTCGGATAAGGAAACATCCAGTAAGCAAACCACGGCCGCCCCAGATGGACCAACGGAAAGAGCCCGGCGCTAGCCACCGCGAACAGGGTCATCGCCTCGGCAAAACGGTTGATCGATTGGCGCCATTTCTGGCGCAACAGCAACAAGATCGCCGAGATCAAAGTTCCCGCGTGGCCGATGCCGACCCACCAGACGAAATTGACGATATCGAACCCCCACGCCACCGGGATCATGATACCGAACAGACCGACCCCGATGGTGATCAGTGAGGCGATGGTAAAGAGCAACACCATCACGAGCGCGAAGGCGAGCCCGAAGCCGACGTACCACAAGCGCGGCGTCGGCTGGGTGAGCGCGATGGCGCTGATCTTGTCGGTGAGCGTCGCGTAGGAATGGCCCGGCTCGATGAGCGGGGCTTCGCCCGGCAACTCGCGCGGTGAGACGGTTTCTTCGGCCATGGCTATTCCGAGCCTAACTCCGGATTGGGATTTTTGAGCTTCGCCAGATACGTCGTGCGCGGGCGGGTATTCAGTTCGGTCAAGAGGCCGTAGTTCAGCGGACCCGCTTTGAGCCGTGCCACCCGGCTATCGCGATCGTTGATATTGCCGAAGACGATCGCCTGGGTGGGACAGGCGCCCTGGCAAGCCGTGGTAATCTCCCCGTCGCGCACCGGGCGGTCTTCTTTCTCGGCGGTGATTTTCGCCGCGTTGATACGCTGCACGCAGTAGGTGCACTTTTCCATGACGCCCCGGCTGCGCACCGTGACGTTGGGATTGCGCAGCGGTTTCAGGCTTGGCGTGGTGAAATCGGCATACTGAAAGAAATTAAAGCGGCGCACTTTGTAAGGGCAATTGTTCGAACAATAACGCGTGCCGACGCAGCGGTTGTAGACCATATCATTGAGCCCCTCACTACTGTGGTTGGTGGCATTGACCGGACACACCAATTCGCAGGGCGCATTCTCGCACTGCATGCACGGCACCGGTTGATGCACGGTTTCCGGACTGTCGACACCGCCTTTGTAATAGCGGTCGATGCGAATCCAGTGCATTTCGCGGCCGTGGGTGACTTCGGTCTTGCCCACCACCGGAATATTGTTCTCCGCCTGGCAGGCGACCACGCAAGCATTACAGCCGATGCACGCGTTGGTATCGATGGTCATGCCCCAGGCATAGCCCTCATAAGGATGCGGCGGATAGAGCGAGGCTTCGGATTCGGGGCCATGTTCTTTGCCGGCGGCAAAATGGGGCTCGCGGCGGTATTCTTCGAGGGTCGCGGCGCGCACCAACTCGCGCCCCTCCATGTTGTGATGAAACTGCGTGCAGGCCAGCGCGTGGGCCGCGCCGGTTTTGCGCAATTCAAGGCCCGTGCCCTGCCACACCGCCGTCGAAGTTCGAATCGCATAAGCATTGAAGCCCGTGCCCGTGCCGACTTTTCCCGCGCGCGTGCGACCGTAGCCAAAATAGACCGTGGCGCAACCATCAGCATGACCCGGCGCGACCCAGACCGGTGCCGTCATCGTCTTTCCGGCATAACGTAGCTCGACCATATCCGCGGACACATTGCCGTGCTCGCCGCCTCTTCCGGCGACCCGATGGCCGAGACCGAAGCGCTGCGCCGTCGCCGGACTGACCAGCACGGCATTGTCCCAGGTAATTTTCGTCAACGGCTTGGGGAGTTCTTGCAGCCAACCGTTATTGGCGAAGCGCCCATCGTGGATCGTCGGATCCGGTTGAAAAATAATTTCCAACGCGCCGGCCGCGTCCGCCGGCGATTTTGTTTCAGCACTTTTACTCGGGGCCTCGGCAGAAATACTTTTTAGCCCCACCGTCTTCGCCGCGAAGGCGCTGTCGGCGACCACGCCGTCGTGCAGCGCCCTGCGCCAGAATCGTTCGAAGTCGGGCGCGCGATTTTGTTTTGTCCAATACTCGCGGACGATTTCGTAGCCCGACAAACCGGATCTGCCAGCGACTGCGGCGAGCAGTTCGTGCGCCGATTTGCCGCCGTAGAGCGGATCGATCAGCGGCTGGAGAATCGTCACCGTTCCGTCGTAGGCACGCGCATCGCTCCAGGTTTCCAAATAGTGGGCCTCGGGCACGTGCCAGTGACAACGCGCCGAGGTTTCATCCTCAGAAAGACCCAAGTGCACGGAAAAACCGACGCGCGCCATAAGCTCACTGAACTGCAAATCCGCCGGTGCGTTAAACACCGGATTGCCGCCAATAATCAGCAGCACGGCCACCTGGCCGGATTCCATATCGGCGGCCAGATCGCGCAGAGATGCATTTTGGTCGACGGCGTAGGGCTCGACCGGTTCGGTATAGATAACGGTCTTGCCGGTGTTGCCGAGGCTTTGATTGATCGCGTGAACGAGCGCGTGAATCGGCGCCGGTTGGCGCTCGCCGGCGATCATTAAGGCAGCGCCACGATGCTGTTGGAGATCGCGCGTAACCACGTCGAGCCATTTGGCAGAGCTGCCAGCAGGCGCTGCCGCGCTCTTTAATGCGGTGGTTACACCGAGCCGCCCGGCGAGAGCTTGCGCAAATGCTGCCAACTCGGTGGGGCGAAGCGCGAGGCGATGATCAGCCATGGCGCCGGTAAGCGACGGCGTGCTCTCGACCGCGTATAGACGATTCATCGCGGCGTTGCCGTCACGCACGCCGCGCCGTTCGATGAAATCCCGCGCGTAACGAATTCGCCCGGGACCTTGAAAAAGAAAGTCCGCGTCCAAGGATAAAATCGTCTCGCAGCGCTCGAAATGATACTGCGGTTCAACCACTTCGCCGAAGGCGAGGCGCGCGCCGAGATGAACGTTATCTCGATTGGCCGGCTCGTACTGGTGCCATTTGGCCTTGGGAAAGCGCTTGAGCAATGCTTGCAGCTGGTCCGCTAAAGTCGGCGATAAAACCGTCTCGGTCAATATTCTGAGACCGGCGCCATCGTTAAGCCGCTGTCCTTCCAGTTCGCCGTTCAAAGCGGCAAAAAATCCATTCCAAGTGACGACAGAGCCGACGTTGGTCACGGCTTGGGAACGGTCCGGATCGTAGAGCGTGAGAATCGAAGCCTGCGCGAACGCGTCGGTTGCACCAAGACTGCCGGGGTGAGACGGGTTGCCTTCGATTTTGGTCGGCCGTCCCTCATGGCTCTCCACCAGCAAGCCGGTTGCGGCGCCGTCGTGAACGAAGGCAGTCGCAAAGAACTGGGGTTTGCCGGGCACCAAACTCTCCGGCTGTTTAACATAGGGTACAATTTTTTCGTTGGTCGCCGCCGATCTGCCGCAAGCCGTGAGCCCCGCGAGCGCAAGCGAAGCACCCATTAATTTTAAGAATTCCCGCCGTCCCAACGGGTCTGTCCAACCGGAAGCCTGCCGGGGAAACTCTCGATGCAAGAGTTCGTGAAAAGTTTCGTTGTCGGCGAGTTCTTCGAGGCTGCGCCAGTAGCGCTCGCCGCGCAGCCCGCTCAGCCGCGTTCGTAGCGAAGCGAGATCGAGGGGAGCGGAATCTTGATCGTCGGTCTTCATGGTCGGATTTGCTTCTCCCCCTACCGGAGTAATGGAGTGTTGGGAAGAATAGGATGCTTCATCGCCGTCTTACCCAACACTCCAATATTCCATTACTCCAACTCTCCAGTTCCCCTCACCGATGACACACCGAACAACTGGTCAGTCGTTGAATTTTGTATTCTTCGATTAACTCGCGCCCGAGCTTCACTTGGTCCGGCGGCGGCTGCCAACTGACGCTAAAAACAAATTGACGCGGCCGCACGAACCGCTCGGGCTCGCGGTGGCACTCCAAGCACCATTCCATATACAGAGAGTTCTCCCGCCACATGAGCGGCATGCGGTCCACGGCGCCGTGGCAGGTGGTGCAGCCGACGCCTTTCTTTACGTGAATGCTGTGATCGAAATAAACGAACTTCGGCAGGTTGTGCACGCGCGTCCATTCGATGGATTGACCCGTGCGGAAACTTTCGCGAACCGGCGCCAGGGTCGGGCTCTCGGACCAAATTTGGCTGTGGCAGTTCATGCAGATCTTGGTCGACGGGATCCCCGCGAACGCCGCTCCCTCCACTGAGGTATGACAGTAGCGGCAGTCGATTCCATCGTCGCCGACGTGGTGCTTATGGCTAAAAGGCACCGGTTGAGCGCGCGCAACTCCCACCTCGGTGATGTAAGATGAGCGATTGATTGCCGCGAAAAATAGCGCCAGCACGACCACCAGAAAGATGCCGCCAAAAATCGTGACCTTGGAGATCGTGTTCGTGCTGGGATGAAATATCTGGGCCATCAGCCCCTACGACCTCAACAGCCGATGCTATCTACAATGTTTCGAGATTTGTTTTTCTATACCAATCTATAAAATAAAACCGCACTGCGCTGCAAGACATTGCGACGCATATTGATGTGAAGTTTATGCTCACCGCAGGAAACGCTCACGAAACACCAAGCTCACAGGATCACCAGCAAGACATCCGTTGCGGCGCGACTGCGTCGCTATTTCGACAATCGTCGATTCTTCGTCGCGGAAAGCGAGCTCCGAGCGATGAGAGCGATTATCTATTCCACAACCAGGGCCTAATGCTTTAACGGCGCGCAAAAAACAGGCCAGCAATGACTCAAGCCAATTCTCGGTAGTGGTTCATTTTCAATCCGCCGTAGGCTCGACATAGAGAAAGATTCCTCGCTCCGCTCGGAATGACAACTGACAAGCAACTGTCATCTCGAACGAAGTGAGAGATCTTTCCCAAACTGAACCACAACCCAATTCTCGGAAATTGACGACGACGCGGGATGCATGAAGGATTTTTTGATCGAAGATTGCTTAACGCCACATTAAATAACTTTGCGCTGGATCGCGGCGATGGATTCTGGACCGTGCTGAGGAGCTTGCGCCAACACCCCAGTCGGCGGTTTGCCGGTGATCAATCGGGCGCCGACAATGCCCACGTGAGGAGTCGCTTTCGTATCGACGCTTTGCACTGAGATCACTCCAGGAGTTGGCAAGTAGTAACTCAATTTCAAAATCAGATCCTTCACTTCGTTCAGGATGCCAACTGCAAAGTGTCATTCTGAGCGGCAGACTGTGTGAAAACTCTCTCGGAGCCCTTCGACGCTGCTCAGGGCGAACGGATAAGTACTCAATTTTTAATGAGACCACAGCGTTCGTGGCGAGACTTAGTCGAACCATGAACGCTGTTTTCACACAGTCTGGCGGAGCGAAGAATCTTACCCAACCCAAAATGAGTCACTACCAATTGGCAGCCAGGATCGCGCTCCGACTGTATAGCGCTAATATCGGGTGAATCTATTCGCAGACGCGGCTTAAACAATCTCACGCACTTTGTCGGACAACACGGTCCAAGCAATCTTAGTCCGGTTGGGCTCGCCGCGAGCAAGAGATTGGGCGAAATGCGCCGCTTGTTCGAGGGTGATTTTCGCGGGCATGGGCGGGACGAACGGATCCACGACTGCTTCAACGATAACCGGACCTTTGGCAGCCAAGGCACGATCGATTACCATCCCGCACTGTTCCGGATCTTCGACGGTCATGCCGATTCCGCCGCACGCCTGCGCGAATGCCGCGAAGTCGATTGGCTGCAGCTCGCAGCCATATTCGGGATTGCCGAGAAAAACCATTTGCTCCCACTTGATCATGCCGAGACTGTTGTTCTTGATGATGAATACTTTGATCGGCAATTGGTATTTTACCGCCGTGGCGAATTCCGCCATCAGCATAGAGAAGCCGCCGTCGCCGACAAAAGCGATGCATTGACGCTGTGGATAAGCGATTTGCGCGGCAATCGCATAGGGTAGGCCATTGGCCATCGAGGCAAGGGTTCCCGATAGAGAATACATTTGACCGCGCCGGACCGGCATTTGCCGCGCGAACCAAGTCGCGATGGTGCCGGAGTCCGAAGATACGATGGCATCGCTGGCGATGCGCCGGCCGAGTTCCCAGGCGACCACCTGCGGCTTCATCGGTTGGTCTTTTCGGGTGCCGAGTTCTTCCATCAAGCTCGACCATTTTTTCATGCCGGTCTGAGCTTTTTCGAGAAAACTGCAATCTTCTTTGCGCTCGAGAAATGGCAACAGCGCCGTGAGCGTCGCGCCACTGTCGCCGACCAGGCCCACCTCCGCTGGATAACGCAAGCCGATGCGCGCCGGATCGAGATCGATCTGGACCCCCCGCGCCTGTCCCGGCTTGGGAAGAAATTCGATGTAAGGAAACGAGGTGCCGACCATAAGGATCGTATCGCAATCTTCCATGGCTTCCTGCGAAGGCCTGGTGCCGAGCAAACCGATGCCGCCGGTAGTGTAGGGGCTGTCGTCCGGCACCGCGGCTTTGCCGAGCAGCGCTTTGATGATCGGTGCACCGAGTATTGCCGCAACTTTTTCAAGTTGATCCGTGGCGTGCAAGGCGCCCTGGCCGCACAGGATCGCCACCCGCTTGCCAGCGTTTAAAACATCCGCCGCGCGCGCTACGTCGGCATCAGCCGGCATGCGCGCTGACCTGCCCTGGGTATGCGAGGTATGCGCCGGGATGTTTCGCTTCGAACGCTCGCCGCCGGTCTGCTCTTGCAGGTCTACGGGGAAATTAATATGCGCCACGCCGCGATAGCCAAGGGCAGTGCGACAGGCAAGATCGGCGACGTTTTCGACATGGCTCGCGCTCATGACGCGGGTGTTGTAAACCGCCACGTCGGCAAATAATCGGTCGAGACTCACGTCTTGTTGAGCATGAGTATCGATCAAATCATGAAAATGATGTCCGGTGATCGCTAATACCGGTTGACCATCCAGTTTGGCGTCGTACAAACCATTTAAGAGATGAATACCGCCCGGACCGGAAGTGGCCAGACAAACTCCCAGCTTACCGGTGTACTTCGCGTAGGCGCAGGCCATGAACGCCGCGGATTCCTCGTGGCGCACCTGGATAAAACGGATCTGCTTCTCGCGCTGGCGCAAAGATTCGATGATGCCGTTGATGCCGTCGCCCGGAAGACCAAAGATAACCTCTACACCCCAGTCGTGAAGCGTATCGAGAAGGATATCCGCTGCAGTATTCGCCATGGCTAATTTTTTCTTTGTTGGTTGATCGGCGCCAGACCCAGACTGCGGCAATAACTTTGGCCGCGTTCATAGCCACGGCGAAAGGCGTCTTTTTGATAAATATTCGGATAAAGATTTTTCAGATAGCTTTCGGCTTGCTCATAGGATCTTTCGCGCGCGGGCAAATGCAGCGCCGACTCGAAACCGAGTCGATAGTCCTTCTCGTCTTGAGCGAAGTCGTGCCCCTCCTCCGAGTAATGCTCTTGTTCCGCGTCGCGCAGACCGACCCACCATTGCTCGCGCGCCGCGTCGATGCTTTCCGCGCCGTTTCTCTGCAGAATCTGCCGCGACACCTCGGCTTGATCGTCGCCGTCGGCCATGACGAACAATACAGACTTCCCCTGCCGCAGCGCGTCCTCGTAAATGAAGACCTCATCCTTCGGCAGTCCTTCGGTGAGCGAATTCTCTAAACTTCCACCGGCAGCAGCGCCACCGACGGCTCCGCCGATACCGAGTAGCGCCGATGCCGCAAGGCCTATCGCGATGGCCGGTCCGACACCGGGAAGCACCGCTGCGGCGAGTACCATCCCTAACGGTGCGCCCGCCGCTGTTCCCATCGCGGCGCCGACAACGCCGCCCAAAGCCTTGCCCATGCCCGGCTGTTCGCCTTCGGTGGATGAAACGTTCTCGATTTCGGCAGCTGAGGAGCCGGGAGCCAGCAGATTAATCTGGTCTTTGGAAAAACCTCGGGCGCCCAACTCCTCGGCGCTGCGTCTGCCTTGATCGAATGAAGTAAAAATGCCGGTGACTGCTTGCATAAATTATTTCCTTTAGCGGCTTTTGGGTTGGTTGGAAGCGGTTGACGACACGCGACTAACGGACAAAAACGCAAATCTAATGCCATGATCTAAACCCAAACATTATCCAGCTGGCAAAGGTTTTTCGCAATCAATTTGGAGGAATTTCTGCGACCCCTGTCGGGCACGGCGGATGAAAAACACTTTTTGCGGAGCGAAATTTGGTGCGCCCACCGAAGCAACGAGGCACCCGATTTACAACTACGATCGCCGCGAGGCCAGTCTAACGGGGCAGGATTCACTTGAGACCTAAGTGTTTACGAATCTTCGCCGTAATCGGCCGGCGCGCGGATTCATAGTCCTCCCATGGGTCTTTGCGCAAACGATTTAGCCGTGCCGGCACATTGCGGATATTGAAGCGATCCTCGCGGGGATCCGAATTAAGCTCATCCCAGCGCAGCGGCAGCGCCACCGGCGCTCCCGCGCGCGCCCGGGTGGAATAGGCGCAAATTGCCGTGGCGGTCCGTCCATTGCGCAAGTAATCGATAAAAATTTTGCCCGCGCGTTTGGCCTTCGACATCGTCGCGATATAAAGATCCGGCGTATCGGCGACCATACTTTCCGCGACGGCTTTGGAAAAAGCTTTCGCATCGTCCCAATCCAACGTCGGCTTGATCGGCACGACGATGTGCAATCCCTTGCCGCCGGTGGTCTTGACGAACCCGTTCAGTCCGAGATCGCCAAGCCGTGC
>Ga0193717_1001906_pt1 | contig 12405 bp, 7 predicted proteins | sample U2c2metaG_FD_145900 | JGI IMG/M metagenome (GOLD analysis project Ga0193717, IMG submission 145900) | Soil microbial communities from a riparian zone of the East river system, Colorado, United States - U2c2 | ecosystem: Environmental > Terrestrial > Soil > Riparian zone | place: USA: East River...
ATCTTCTTTTCTATCTCTCGGTTCGCATTCCGCGGCTGGGTTACCGCACTTGCGAGGTGCCGGTGACCCGGCGATACCCTGCCACCACAACGCCAACCAAGATCGCTGGTGTCCGTGGCCGCCTGGCGATGATGCGAGAACTGATCGACGCGGTGCGAGGCCGCTTCAATCCGTGACCCATTCATTGCGGTGAGGGCTTCAATGTTGCGTCGCTTTGCGACAGCAAATAAACTCTGCCGATGACTCCGGCTGCCTCACACACGTCCGCAGCCTTGCGACCCGCCCATCTTTTTGCGGCCCCGCGCGATCCTCCGCCTGACACGTGCTTCTGGTATCACGTGATGGACGTTCCGGGCATCGGAGTCACCGATGGCCTGTGGGACTTGCGCGGCAAGTTCGCGGAGTACATCGGAAACGTTCCGGTGGAGGGCCGCAGCGTCCTCGATATTGGGACGGCCTCAGGCTTCTTGTCATTCGAAGCCGAGCAGGCCGGTGCCAGCGAGGTCGTTTCGGTCGATCTCGCCGGCGGCCAAAATCAATCGTTATTGCCGTTCAAAGACAAACTTTATTATCGGGATCGCGCTGCTTGGATCGTCGAGCAGACCGCTCATTTTGAACAATGGAAGAACGCCTATTGGATCGCTCATCGCGCATTCAAATCCCGAGCGAAGGCCTACTACGGCGACGCCCGGGATCTGCCTGACGAGCTTGGAACATTCGATGTCGCTATCGTCGGGGCGGTACTGGAGCACTTGCCCGACTCTATCGCAGCGCTCCACTCCGTCGCGCGGCGTGTTGACAACACAATCGTCATCCACTGCGAGTTCCTTCCGACAGAAGACCCGATTGCGCGGTTCCTCGGCGACGCATCGCGCCCCGAATACGACTATTCGTTCTGGACCTATTCGCTCGGAGTCTACCGGCAAATTTTTCGAATGCTCGGCTTCGAGATCGTCAGGACCGTGCCGGGTCAATTTCTTTATCAGCATCACCAAATTCTCGCGACGCGCACTGCGATCGTCGCTGAGCGCGTCAAGAGCTAGGATTAAGCGCTCCGAGCGCCGCGGCAATCGTCGAGCACCGCGGCAAGCGTGTCGGAGATGCTCAAGCGCGGTGCCCAACCCAGCAGGCCACGCGCGCGGCCGGCGTCTCCGACGACGACCGGCGTGTCATTGCTGCGCATCAGGGCGGGATCCTCCACGATCTCGATCTTCTTCGATGAGAGCGAAACAAGGATGTCGAGCACGTCCCGGATCGAGATCGCTCGGCCGGATGCGATATTAATGGGCTCGCCCGGCGGCAGATCGTCGAAACGCAGGACTGCGCGGACATAAGCATCGACGACATCGCGCACGTCGAGAAAATCGCGGCGTGCGGTCAAGTTTCCGACCCGCATCACCGGTTCCTGCGTGCCGTGCTCGATCGCGGCAATCTGCGAGGCAAAATCAGGAACGACGAAGTGCCGCCGTTGGCCCGGGCCGATGTGATTGAACGGCCGCAGCCGGATCGCGCGCAGACCCTGCCTGGACATCTGGCCGATCATCAGGTCCGCTGCCGCCTTGCTTGCCCCATACGGATTGATAGGATCGAGCGGCGCATTCTCGCTGAGAGCAAGGCCGCTGCGGAAATTGGCTCCGTAGACCTCGGCGCTGCTGCAGTAGAGTACGCGGCAAGCCGGGGCGGCCTCGGAGACCGCGATCGCGATGTTCAGCGTGCCGCCGAAATTGACCGCCCACGTTTGACGCACGTTGCGCTGAGCGGTGGACACCGCGGCGATCGCCGCCAGATGGAACAGATGCGTCGGCTGCTCGGCCGCGATGACCGCGCGCACTTCGTCTGCGTCGGTGATGTCGAGAGCGACCTGACGCGCGGGTCCGGTGTCGGGCGAAGCATCGCGCGCAAGACTGCCGACGATGACCTCCGACCGGTCAGGTAACGCCGCCGCGAGCGCGCGCACAAGGTGGCGGCCGACGAATCCGTCGCCGCCCGTCACGAGAACGCGAAACCGACCGGTTTGGGCAGACACGCCCAGTCCTATGTCATTCGGTGGCGGACGCGAACGAGGTCCGCATCGACCATCTCACGGATCATGTCTTCGAGCGTGATCTCTGCCTGCCAGCCCAGCTTGGCCTTCGCCTTGGACGGATTTCCCAACAAGACATTGACCTCCGCCGGCCGAAAATACTCCGGCTTGATGACGACGTGATCTTCCGCCTTGAGCCCTACGTGCTCGAACGCGATCCTGCACATGTCGCGTACCGTCATGGTGCGGCCGGTCGCCACCACGTAGTCGTCCGGCTCGTCCTGCTGCAGCATCAGCCACATCGCCTTGACATAGTCCTTGGCGTGCCCCCAGTCGCGTTTGGCATCGATGTTGCCGAGCGCGAGTTCGTTCGTCAGGCCAAGCTTGATGCGCGCCACTCCGTCGGTGACTTTGCGTGTTACGAATTCGATCCCGCGCAGGGGAGACTCGTGATTGAACAGAATTCCGTTGGTTGCGTGTGCTTGATAACTCTCGCGATAGTTCACCGTCATCCAGTGCGCAAAGACCTTCGCGATCGCGTAGGGCGAACGCGGATAGAACGGGGTCGTTTCGTTCTGCATCGGCTCCTGGATGAGCCCGTACATCTCCGATGACGAGGCCTGATAAAAACGAGCGTGCGGCGCATCGAGCCGCATGGCCTCCAACACATTGACCGCGCCAAGACCTGTCACCTGTCCAGTTAGCAGCGGCTGATTCCAGGATGATTTTACAAAGGATTGAGCGCCAAGATTGTAGATTTCATCCGGCTTGACCTCGCGCATGACGCGGATGAGGGACGACAGATCAGTCAGGTTGCCGTCGACAAATCGCACGTCCTTTTCGACACCAAGCCAACGCAACTTGGCATCGATGACGTCACTGGCGCTGCTGCGCCGGACCAAACCGTAAACCGCGTAGCCCTTGCCGAGTAGGAACTGCGATAAATACGCGCCGTCCTGGCCCGTCACCCCCGTTATCAACGCGCGCTTCACCAGTACCCCCTTCCCCAAGAACCGTACGCCGATCGAGATCGTTGCGGCGGCGCCGTTAAAGACATCATTTCGGAACTATTGGCAATGCAGACGACCCGACCGGCTGACTATCTCAGAGATGAGCCTAAAGATAAGAAATGCACAGGCGACATCCCGCTCCAAGCATCATGTCAATCACTTCGCAGAGCGGCGTCTAGCTGGGGGCCGCGATGTCGAGGGTCGGACGCCCCACCGCGCCGCTTGTTCCCCGATACGATGGTTGTAGCCATCTTGCGAACCTCATCCACGAAACGATCCACCGAGAAGGCCGCTGCTCTGCGCCCCGCAGATCTACCGAGCGCCACTCTCCTCGGCTTGTTCTCCGGGTCGAGCAATGTCCGGGTCATTTCAACAAGCTCGTCGACGGAAGAATAGAGCAACCCGTCAACCGAGTGCTGGATTATTTCCCGCGGACCACCTGCGTTAAACGCCAACGGCGCACATTCAGCCGACATCGCCTCGACGAGACTAATGCCAAAATGCTCCGCCTTTTCGGGATAGCGATCGAGGTCGGCCCCAAGACCGGTTGCATGCCAGTAGACCGCGGCGTCACGATAGAGCTGATGCAGTTGAGGTGACGGAACATTGACATGGAAGAAGACCTTGAGCCCGTCTGCCATCGCTTTGAGTCCGTTAAGATAAGCCATCTGCTCGGGATTCGGGACCGAGGAGCCTGCCAGATGCAATTCGATGTCGCCCAACGAGCCGTCATTAGACAAGGATCGGAACGCCTCAATCATCAAGTCATGACGCTTGCTGTGCGCGCCGACAAAAAACCGCCCCACGGCAAGAATAGAATTTTTCTTCTTGCGTGCATCGCCCCCGAGTTGCGGAACCGGCGGGTACACGATTTGAATGGGTAACGCCGGCATCTGATGCACGCTTAAAGCGTTGTACGCGCATGCCTTGGTATACTCCGAGTTTACGATGATCGTGGCGTAGTCACCAAGAGATGCCTTTTCCGCAGCAGTGATCTCGGACGACAGGCGAAACGGAAACTGGCACATATACGCCCCGCGTCCTGCAAGGAGCTGCGTGGATGGAACGATGTGGTTGCCCATCGCAACCATGAAATCAAACTGAGGCAGCAATTGAAATTCGTGTGTCGTCATCACGTCGCAAACAGAGAGGTCGATATCGAATTCGATTCCGATTTGGCGCAGCCGGAGACGGCTGTACGGGTACGGCGTCACCACGGTTACGGAAAACTCTTTTGTAAGTGCCCAGGCAAGAGTCAAAATGTAGCGTTCGCCACCACCTGGTGTTATCACGAATGGAGTAAAGATGGCTGCGGTTGGCTTCGTCCGGGAGCGCACTGTCGTCGCCGGGAGTTCGCGGTCGCGAATAAAATTTGACGCGACCTTCCGCGCCGCCTCCGGCGCTCGCGTTCGGAGATATTCGCACCAACGCGCTACAAATTTCTCCCGGTTCACATCGTACAATCCTTGCTTGCGCTGATCCTCTTTCGGATCGTCGAGCGCCGCGTCCGGCCCACGAACGACGACAGCGGCCGGGCACAGCAACACCTTCTTCCCAATTGCCTGCAACTTGAAACAAAGATCCATATCTTCGTAGGAAGCCGGTTCGTAGGCAAAATCGAACCCGCCGACGTCCGTGTACGTTTCCCGGTTCAGCAGCAGCGCGTCCGCCGGGATGTAGTCGACACTTTTGCCAGTCCGGTATTCGTTGCGGTTGCTGCTTTCGCCATGACCGAGAGGCACGCAAAAGCCATGTTGATCGACCGACCTACCGGCTTCTTGAATTGATTTGTCCGGACGCAGGAACAGCGGTCCCACCGCACCTGCTTCCTGGGTTTCTTCGAAGCAGTCAACCAGTGACCGAAGCCAGTTTGGCTGAGCGAACGTGTCGCTGCTCAACAAACACACGTAGCGGCCGGCAGCACGTTCGACCGCGATGTTATTGGCCTCTCCGAAAAATCGATTGCATCCCAGTTCAAGCAGACGGACTCCCTCGCTTTGTCCGAGGATCCTCAGCGTCGCAAGATTATTTGGATCGCTGCCGTTGTCGACGATGACAATTTCGTAGCTTATTCCCTCCGTATTCGCCCAGATCTGCCTAACGCACTCCAGGGTCATCGCACTCGTGTTCAAATTGGTGATTACGATCGAAACATCGGGGCTGTTCGATGTGCACCACGTCTGAATTCTCCGCAGGGCCGTCGCGGGCGAGATCGGTTCCAGAAACTCGGGCGCAGGGACGCCGGTCGGAATCGCCGTGCCATTTGATCTTTCGCGATTGCTCGACCGAATGGCGGCGGCAATCGTTTGCAACGTGGAGCTCCACGATGTGGCCTTGTATTGTTTCCGGATTCGCTTCTCGGCCTCTGCGCGCTTGTCGGGAGATTCGATGGCGGTTCGCAGCAGGGCGAAGGCAGCCTCCGCGTCGGTCGAGTCAAAATACCATGCGAGATCGCGGGCGTGCGTTCGAATGACGGGCAGATCGGCCGAGATACAAAGCTTTCCGGACAGGAGGCTCTCCGCAACCGGCAATCCGTATCCCTCGCTAAGCGAGGGCAGAACCGTAAAGAGACAAGCTTGATAAAGCGCGAACAGTTGCGCGTCCGCAATACCTTCCAGAATGACGATCTTGCCGTCTTTGAATGGCTCCGAAAACTCAGCGAGGTTTCGGATGCCAAGGTCGTCCCGGCCGGCCAGAACGAGTTGCGGAACGTTGTCCCGCCCTAACTCGGAAACAAGCCTGGACCAGAGACGGCACAGAAAGAGCTGGTTCTTTCGCCTGTCGATCGTGCCGACCGAAAGTACGAACCCGCGAAGATCGACCGAGGAGGTCTGTGGGTCGGCGCGCAACTCATCGCCGCTGACCAGCGCCGTAACATCGCTGCTGCCAAACTCCAAAACTACGATCTCGGCGTCAAGTTCGCGTCCCTCCAGGACCGCCCAACGCACAATTTCATCTTTGATGATGGAGCTGCAAACATAGATAACTCTCGCAAGAGCGATCGTCGCTCGGAGCCACTCCGAGAACATTATCCGATAGTCTTCTGTTACGAGGTCCGGCCGGTTAATGGGGATTATGTCATAAACCAGAACGCTCAGACTCACACCGTTCTTCGTCAGCCGAACGAATAGATCGATGTAGTCTTGATTCCAAATGACCCCTGTGAAGAGGACGTGATCGCCTTTCCTGGGGTAGGTCGCTTTGACTGGCGCCGGCAGAGCGCCGCTATTTGGTTTAATCCCAGCACCGCCAGCACCCAGGCGATCCGTAAGGTATGCGGCGGTGTCCGAATACGGAATCGATACCAGGCCAGATCGAGCGGCACCGCGGACACAAGGGATGAAACGGCTTTCGTCCCCGGCCCTCAGGGATGCAAAAAATAGCTCGCACGTCACGCGCCCAACGCCGCTGACGCGATCATACGCCTGCAGCCAATCAATCGTATCGCCTAGAAAGAACCATGATCTCGCCTCCCCTTGCGAACCGTCGTGGTCGGCGGCGGCGTTCTCCAATGCGTCGATCTGCGCATCCCGCGATTCGAGGTCACGGTCGCGCGCTCCTAACATGCCTTCGAGAGCGGATATCCGTTCGCCGTAGAATCTTTCCAGCGCTGCCACCCGAGCGTCGTGCGTTACGCGCTCACTTTCGAGGGCCATCAGTCGCTCGTCACGACTTCCCAGCATGGCTTCCAAGGCGGATAGCCGTTCGGTGTTGAGACGTTCGAGCGCCGCGATCCGCTCGCGGCCGCTTGTTATCATGCCTTCCAACGCTGTGATCTGAGCGTCGCGCCGCACATGCTCACTCTCAAGCGCCACAATCCGCTCGTCGCGCCGTGCGACGGCTCCTTCGAGAATAGAAATCCGATCGCTGCGGTCCACACTTGCGTCGTTCGCCGCTTGGGGCTCTGCGTCTTTCGCCGCGGACGTGATCGGCGGCGTCCCCCTTGCAGAAGCCGGCGTCAGCGTCCGCTCCAACGCATCCCGATTGCGTGCGCGAATGAAGCGCACGCGACCTGGAATCCGGTGCGGAGTGACGATCCAGTACCCAAGTTTGGCAATTCGCCGAAGCGTGTTTCGCTGCGAGACCGTCAATGCGCTCGCGGCGCTCCGCAACGGCGCAGTCAGTCGCCAACTGGTCGACGCATAAAGCGTGTTGAGGAGCTGTCGGAGACGGTGGAACTCTGTTTCTCGCCGCTTCAACCCCTCAGTAAGGGCCTCGATCCGCGCAGCGCGGATCGCTAGTTCCCGTTCGAGTGTCGCTGCCCGCTCATTATTGCTCCTTAGCGTGCCTTCGAGGACCAGCATGCGACTTTGGCGTTCGGCACTGGCGCGCTCCAATGCTTCGAAGAGAATCTCGCGCGCGGCCACCTCATTCTCCTTCATGGGATAAGCCGGGTTGTCGCGATGTCCGGACGGGCGCACACCAGCACGTTGAGGCGCCAAGTGTCGGTACCATAATACCTTTTTTCAAGTCTCATGTCCGCCATTTATCGAACTCGCTACGAGGTCTTCCCAAAACGGCTCAGCCCAGCCGCGATTGACCAGAAGCCGGAGGATTCCGCAACCCGCTAGCCCGGGTGAGCGCTATGGCAGGCGCCGTGCAGCCGCATCAAGGCGGCCCTCAGCCTGTGGGAGAGCCGCCACAAGGGGACGCTACTTTCCGCGGCATCAAAACTCCAGCGGCGCCGGACGATCCAATCGTCATCAATGGGCACGTCCGGCTCGCCACTTGGCCGGTCAATCGACTTGGAGGCTCATGCTACCGGCCGCCGACTTGTGCGCGTGGTCTAGAAGCCGATCTCATCGCGTCGATACGAGCGCCCATTTCCATACCGGCATAATGCCAGATGACGGGATCAGCGAGCGTGCAGACATTCGGTATCGAGTTCCAGGTGAGGTTGAGCCGAGCGATGGGGTGCTTCGAAACATCTTCGCGGTTCCGGCCCATGTCCAAGACCTCGTGGAAGCCCAGCGCGTGATGGATTGTCGCCTGATCATTCCACCGGTGCTCTAAAGGTCCAACCTCCCACACCTGTGTGAAGAAAGCTCGGCTCCAATTGGAAGCGCGAATGAGCATGACACCGGTGTTGAAGTGAGGCGGGTCCCCATTTGGCCTCGGAGCCGGGTTGTGCCAGGTCATATGCAGATCGACGCTTCCGTGCGTCACGTTCCGGATATCAATATCGGTCCGGGCTACAACGGTGTCAGCATCGAGCCACAGGACGTAGTCGAAACCATCCTCCAGGAGCGCCAGTAGGGGTTCGATCTTGATCCACCCGCCGCGCCGACCGCAATCGCGCTCAACGACCCGGATTGCATAGTCGTGAGCGTCTGCAAAGCGATGCATGCTCGGAAGAGAGATCGCAGCAACTTCCTGGAAGCGGCTATCATATGCTGTGAGAACGCAAAGCGACGGGGTCAACAGTTGTTTCCAGTCTTTCTAGGGCCGCCCTCGTTGGCGGCCTCGTCATTCCATTCTTGTTCGCGGGCGATCGACTTGCCTTGCATACTGCCGTCGACCGCTCGGGCCACTGGGCGAGCCGCTCACAGATAGGGAGCCAGAAACTCGTCCAGATTGCCTCCCCGATACAAGAGGCCGCGCAGCCCGGCCGCCTCTCCTGCGAGAACATCGTCTTCCTTGTCGCCGACCATCACGCTGGCCTGGCGCATGACCGGCCAGGTGCGCATCAAGTCGAGCAGCATCCCGGGAGCGGGCTTGCGCCAATCGGAAGCACGGGTGTAGCGCGCGACTGTGCCCCCAGGGTGATCTGGACAGTAGCGAATGTCATCGAAATGAGCGCCTTCGGTGCGCAGGCGGCGTTGCAGATTGTCGTGAAACGCGTGCACATCCGCTTCGTCAAAATATCCCTTGGCGACGCCCGCTTGGTTGGTCACCAGGAAGGCAAAACGTCCGAGATCATTGACGCGCTTCACCGCCGCGACCGCTCCCGGCAGGAAGGCGAGATCGGCCGCCCGGTGGGTGTAGCCCCGATCGACATTCAGCGTACCATCGCGGTCGAAGAACACCGCCGCGCGATGCCGTCTCTGCGGCAACTCGATTTGGGCCCGCGCGAGAGCTTCGGGTACGCCGATGTCGAGGAAGAAGCCGTCATGAACGCGTCCGCGCACCAGGCCCCGCGCGCAGAGAGCGGGCAAAACCTCGCGCAAGGGAGCCCCGCTCCGGCAGCATGGGGAGAGGATACGGCGATCGATCAGATAAACGCCGCCGTTGATCAGGCCGCTGCCGCCATCCCCGCGCTCCGCAAAATCGACGACCCGATCGCCGTCCATCGTGACCACGCCGTATCGCGACGTGTCGGGGACGCGACGCAGTGTCATCACGGCGACCGGATATGTCGGCCCGACTGCCACCATCAGGTCGAGCCAGTTGGTGTCGAAGAAGCTGTCGCCGTTCAGCAAGAGAAATCGCTGATCAAGACGATCGGCCGCAAAGCGAATGGCGCCAGCCGTCCCACGCGGCGCCGGCTCCACGACGAGACTGAGCGCAATACCCGTGGGGAGGCGTGCACGCACCTCCTCAACATAAGCGGCGACACGCTCTCCGCGATATCCGGCCAGCAGCACGATATCGCGGAAGCCAAAACGAACGCAGTTCTCGATCATGTAGTCGAGAAACGGGCGCCCACCCACTTCAAGCAGGGGCTTCGGCACATCCTTGGTTAGGGAGCCGAGCCGTGTTCCAAGTCCCCCGACCAGGATAACAGCCTGGTCCGGAGCTTCGACGTTCGGCACCGTCAAGTCGTGCCCCTGGATGTGCCGAAAATCGTCTGCTCGACGATCTGGCACACGATATGCCCGACCGTGATGTGCACCTGTTGAATGAGCGGCGTGGACGACGAGGGGGCGCGCAACAGCAAGTCGCAGTATTCGCCCATCGGACCATTGCCGTTACCGGTAAAGCCGATGGTCACGAGGCCGTTCGCGCGCGCCTCCTTTAGCGCCGCAATGATGTTAGGTGAGCGACCCGATGTCGAAATCCCGACCAGCACGTCTCCGGCCCGGCCGAGACCCGTTACTTGGCGCGAGAACGTGTGCTCGTAGCCGTAGTCGTTGCCTATCGCGGTCAGGACCGAGGTATCGACCGTCAACGCGATCGCCGCGAGCGGCGCGCGGTCGAACAGAAAACGCGAAATCAATTCTCCGGCGATGTGCTGGGCATCGGCGGCGCTGCCCCCGTTGCCGCACAGCAGAATCTTACCGCCGGCGTGCAGGGCGTTGGTCCAAGCTCCCGCGATCGCGACCACGGTCGACTGAAAGGTTGCGTCGCCGAGCGCGAGATCGAGCACATCGCGGGACGCGGTGAGAACTTCGCGGACAGTGCTTGTCTCTGAGCTAGCCATGACTCGACGCCCGTATGCGTGAAGACGATTTGGTCGCGGACACCGCCGGCGGCCGCCGTAACTTACTGTCCGGATCAGTGATGAACATCATCAACCGGCCGCCACCGCACCCGAGACTTGTTGCCGCGCGCGCAGCTCCCGCGTGCCACTGAGTATAGCGCGTCGATACACGATTTCGAGACCGATTCCGCATGTGCCCGGTTGTTCATCCATTCCTGTTTGCGACCGTCGGGCGCAAGATCGATGCCCTCAATCTCAAAGCGAGATGGGCCATGTGGGCCGATCTAATGATCAATCGCCTCTTGGTTCGCATGACGAAGTTCGGGCATATCGAGAGCAAGCGCGTCAATGGCCGCTCTCGCGGTGTAGTGCTTCTCGATATAGTCGCGTCCATGCTTGATAAGGTGCGTTCTTAATTCCGGATCCTTCATTAGCCGAACGACCGCCTGGGCGAACGCCTCCGCATCGTCGGCCAATACCAGACACTCCTCGGCGCCGATGAGGCCCTGGAGGCCGACGCTGGTGGACACGACCGGGATGCCTTGGGCAAATGCCTCGATGACCTTTCCTTTGATGCCTCCGCCGTAGCGCAAGGGAACGACGGCAATTGACGAAGACTGGTACATGAGGTCGAGCATCCGATCCGACAGATACCCCGTGACGGCTACGTTTTCCGCGGCGAGCTCCACAATTTCGGGCGGCGGGTGGGATCCTACTATTTGAAGTACAATATTCGGTATCAATGCACGGATGAGCGGCAGGACCTCATTGTGAAACCACAACACCGCATCGATATTGGGGCGATGACGAAATCCACCTACATACAACAGATTTGGTGGAGGGTTGCGCTGTTCCGTTTCCAGCCTCGGCAGTTGACTTGACTGATAGATATAGGCCGGGATTTGACGAACTATCTTTTCGGGATAGCGTTCACGCACATACTCGCATTCGAACTCAGCGGGATAATAAATGACGTCTGATGCCGACCAAAGAAGAGTTTCCATCTCGCGCCATTCGCCGATCTCTTCAACGATTCGCGAATCTTTTGATACCTTCCCCTCCTGCTCAAGCCTCAGAATCGCGATATCATGACCGTAGAACAGCATCCGTGCATTTGAATAATTTCTAACAAACGCAATATAGTTTTTCGCAATATGCGCGCGCGACAGAAATGCATACTTGAAATAATGACCGTTCTTCTTGAACCACTCTTCATAATCTACCGATGAAGACGAGGTGTTGTATAACACCTCAATACCCAAGTCTTGCAGGAGCCGCCCGTACGGGCGATCATGGAATTTGTTGTCGGGCAGAAATGTAACCTGGAAGCCGGCATTCACCAGCAGCCTCAAATACTGAAACATCGTTCTGGAGCCGGCGTCCTTGTCGGGCTGAGGAATGTAGTGGTCGATCACCACGATATGCGGCCGTCTGGCCGAGCGGTCGCGCGCAAGAAGTACGTCCTCTGCGTTCGGAAGATGTTCAGTTTCCAGAACGTTGCGCCATTTGTCTCGAAACTTCCTGGTGTTCTCCAGTTGATAGCTCTTGATTCCAGCACCGACATCGGTTCCGTGCGAAACTCCCTCGTGGTGGATAACGGCTGAAAATGGTTGAAAGACTGTCCGATACCCCTTCGACCGCAACGTAAATGCGAGATCGGCGTCCTCGCAATATGCGGGCGAATAGCGCTCATCAAATCCGCCGACCTCCCGCCACAAAACGATGGGCACAGCGATAGAAGCGCCGGATACGTAATCCGTATCCTTGAGATAGTTGAACTCGGGCAAGCGAGGGTCCTGACCGCGTCCAAAATTCCATGCGCTGCCGTCCCTCCAGAGGATACCACCTGCTTCCTGCAGCGACCCGTCGGGCATCAGGAGCTTCGACCCGACGAGGCCGATCGAAGGTAGCTTCTCAAATGGGGCGACTAGAGAGTCGAGCCAACCGTCGAGAACAAAGGTGTCGTTGTTGAGAAAGACAACATAATGACCGGCAGCCTGTTCGGCGCACCG
>Ga0193717_1001907_pt1 | contig 12405 bp, 10 predicted proteins | sample U2c2metaG_FD_145900 | JGI IMG/M metagenome (GOLD analysis project Ga0193717, IMG submission 145900) | Soil microbial communities from a riparian zone of the East river system, Colorado, United States - U2c2 | ecosystem: Environmental > Terrestrial > Soil > Riparian zone | place: USA: East River...
TCGGACGGCTGCGCGTCCGGCGAGGAACTGAGCACCTCGGTCGACAAGGCGTTGGCCGCGCTCCTGCCCGCGGACGCGCAGCCGTCCGAGCGGACCACCGCCTGGGCGGAACGGGCCGCGACCGACAGGGAGCTGCGCCGCGTCGAAGACCTCGCCGCGATCGCCGGGGTCGCCGTCCGCGCCCTGCAACGCGCGTTCAACGACCATGTCGGCATCGGCCCGAAGTGGCTGCTGCGCCGCTACCGCCTCTACGAAGCCGCCGAACAGGCCGCCCGCACCGCGGACGTCGACTGGTCAGCGCTCGCCGCCGACCTCGGATACGCCGATCAGGCGCACCTGACTCGCGAGTTCACCGCCGCCGTCGGCCAGCCACCGGGACGCTACAGCCGCTCGTGAGCCATGATTTCATCATCTGTGCATCTGATCAGACGTTAAGGCTTGCCCTCCCGTCCCACTCGGGCGTTCACTGTTCTCGGGTCTTGGCTGATGAGGAGTACGCATGCATATTCCGGACGGATACCTGAGCCCCCAAACTTGCGGGGTCGCGTTCGCGATCGCGGTCCCGACGCTCGCCGTCGCCGCCCGCAAGGTGAAGCGGGTGGTCAAGACGCGGCACGTGCCGACGCTCGCGCTGTTCTCGGCGGTGTCGTTCCTCGTGATGATGTTCAACATCCCGATTCCCGACGGCACCACGGCACACGCCGTCGGCGGGGCGGTGGTGGCGATCGTCCTCGGGCCCTGGGCGGCGATGATCTCCGTCTCGGTGGCGTTGCTGTTCCAGGCGCTGCTCTTCGGCGACGGCGGTGTGCTCGCGTACGGCGCCAACGTGCTGAACATCGCCATCGTGATGCCGCTGGTGGCGTACGGCGTCTACAAGCTGATCTCCGGTCGTGCGGAGCTGACCAGCGCGCGCCGGGTCGTCGCGGGCGCCGTCGCGGGATACGTCTCGCTGACCGCCGCGGCGGTGCTGACCGGGATCGAGCTCGGCATCCAGCCGGACCTCTTCCACGACGCGTCCGGAACGCCGCTGTACTCGCCGTACCATCTGGCCCAGACCATCCCGGCCATGCTGCTCGCGCACCTGCTCGTCGCCGGGGTCGCCGAAGCCGCGCTGACCGCCGGGGTGATCCTCTACCTGCAGCGCGCGAACCTCCCGCTGTTCCAGGTCAACCACCCCGGCATCGGCGTCGAAGCCACCACCGAGCGTCGGCGGTTCCGACCGATTGTGGTCGCCGGGATCGCGGTCGGGATCATGACCCTGTTGACGCCCTTGGGTTTGCTGGCGCCCGGTGGCGCGTTCGGTGAGGACGCTCCAGAGGATCTGAACCTCGGCTCGTTGGGGTTGTCCGCGGTGCCGGAGGGGCTCAACCGGTACGCCGGTTTCTGGCAGCACGCCATCTTCAGCGGCTACGAACTCGGCGGGGAGACCCATCCTTGGGTGGGCTACGTGCTTTCCGCGGTGATCGGCATCGTGGTGGTGGGCGTGGTCGTGTTCCTCATCGGAAAAGCCGTCGAGGCCTTCAGCCGGCGTGACACGCTGGAGAAGGTGTGACCACTCCCGCGTGGCTTCTGGAACGAGAGGCCGGGCTCTGTCCGTGTGGCTGTATCGGCAAGCGCCGCAAGGGTTCCTTCGTCGAGAAAACGCTGAGCGGCAGCGCGGGCTTGTTGCGGCAGGTGATGTTCAGCGACGATCTCGCGCACCGGCCCGGTTTGTTGCAACGCATCGATCCGCGCGCCAAGGTGATCGGGTTTCTCGCGTTGCTGGTGGCGGTGTCCTTTGTGCACAGTCCGTGGATGCTGCTCGCCTGCTATCTCGCGACCCTTGTCCTGGCCGGGATCTCCGGCCTGCCGGTGGTGTTCTTCATCAAACGGGTCTGGCTGTTCATCCCGATCTTCACCGGGATCGTCGTCCTTCCCGCGGCACTTTCCCTGGTGACGCCGGGAGAAGTCGTTCTCACCCTGTGGCACTGGAACGGCCACGCGCAGGGCTTCACCGCCCAAGGACTCAGAGCCGCGGCCTTGCTCATCCTGCGGGTCGCCGGTTCGGTGTCGCTCGTCGTGCTGCTGACGCTGACGACACCGTGGTCACGGCTGCTCGCCGGGCTGCGCGGGCTCGGTGTGCCGAAGATGTTCATCCTGGTGATCGGGATGGCGTACCGGTACCTGTTCCACCTGCTGACCTCGGTGATGGACATGTACGAAGCCCGCAAGGCCCGCACGATCGGCAAACAGGCCCACGACCGGACAGCGCGCCGGTTCGTCGCCGCGACGGCCGGCGCACTGATCGGCAAGTCGCATCATCTGGCCGAGGAAGTCCACCAGGCCATGACCGCACGAGGTTTCCGGGGAGACAGCAAGGTGCTCAACAGTTTCAGGTTCGGCGCCGTCGAAGTGGCGTGGTTCGCCGGTGTCGCCGTCGCGGCGGCGCTCGCGCTGGGAGGTGACTCGCTCCTTGTCCGCTGACCCGCTGCTCGTGTGCGAGAACCTGAGTTTCTCGTACCTCGACAAGTTTCCCGCGCTCGACGACGTCTCACTGGAGGTGCGTAGCGGCGAGCGGCTCGCGCTGCTCGGCGCGAACGGCTGTGGGAAATCGACGTTGCTGAAAGTGCTCGACGGGCTCGTTTTCCCCGGCGCCGGCCGGTATTTCGCGTTCGGTCAGGAGATCACCGAGGACGCGCTCGAAGACGAGCAGATGAACGAGGCGTTCCGCGGCCGGGTGGGGTTCGTCTTCCAGAACTCCGACGCGCAGGTCTTCTCGCCCAACGTCGCCGAGGAGATCGCTTTCGGCCCGCTGCAGCTTGGGCTCTCCCGGGAAGAGACCGCTCAGCGCGTCACCGATGTGCTGGCGATGCTCGGGATCTCCGATCTCGCCGACCGCACGCCGTTCCAGCTTTCGGGCGGGCAGAAGAAAAAGGTCGCCATCGCGAGCGTGCTCGCGATGAACCCCGAGGTCCTGCTGTTCGACGAACCCACCGCCGCGCTCGACCCGCGGACACAGATGTGGCTCATCGAACTCATGGCACAGCTTGCCGAAGCGGGCAAAACCATCGTGCACGCGACACACGACCTGGACGCGCTGGACCGGATCGCCGACCGTTGCCTGGTCTTCGGTGAGGACCACCGCATCGCCGGCGTTGGCACGCCGAGCCAGATCCTCGCGTCGCGGGACCTGCTACTCGAGGTCAACCTGGTGCACGAACACACTCCGCTGCCGTCGTTCTGACGGCACTTGTCGACAGATGCCAACATCTCGGTTTCTAAGAGATCACTCGACATCCTCGTGTCTCATCAGGCCACCGCCAATTCGCCGCACAGGACACCGGCGACTGGCTTGCCGTCGACGAGGATTTCGTGGTCGTGCGTCCTGGTCCACACCGAACACCTCGGGCACCTTCGCTCGCCGAGGGCAGGCAGGTCTGCGGAGCTGACTGCTCGACGCTGATGAGGAAACGCGCGCTCCCACGGGGCGCACACCGGTTCGGCGTCGACCCAATCACCCGTGAGGTCGTCCGCGGGATAGACATGCTCTTGGGTGTCCTCGGCGTACCGGCGGATCGAGATCCGGACGGTCATGGTGACTCCTCATCCGAGGACTGCTGCCCATCATTCGGCTCTTCAGGGGTGGATCCGCGTCATCGCGTTCCGCGGGCGACATGGGTTTGATGCTCAGCTCCGTGCGCCCGTCGTCGAGCACGGTCACCGTCGCGGATCTTGGAGCGCCGTCGTGGTCGACGCAGTTCGTGACGAATGCGGTAGGAGCTTGATCACCCATAGTGAGTGACCCTAGGAAAGAGCAGGTCACAAACGTTTCCTACGAGGAAACCCAGTTGCTACGCTGAAGAGCATGGACTCGATCGGCATCACGATCCGCAGACTCCGACGCTGGCGCGGCCTCTCCCTCGATCAGCTCGCAGGCCTGTCCGGGCTGTCCAAGGGGTACCTCTCGAAGATCGAAAACGAGCGGACCGCCATCGACCGGCGAAGTACCCTGATCAAGATCGCGGGTGCCCTCCGCGTCAGCCTCACCGACATCACCGGCGACGGCCTCGAGATCCGCGATCCGCAGGCCGACGCGACCATCCCCGGCATCCGCAACGCCTTGCTGAGCACCGACCTTGAGGGCATGGACCCGCCGTACGGCGACCTGGCCGACCTCACATCCGAGACGCAGTTGCTCGCCGCGCTCCGGCAGGCCAACCAGGACGCGGAGGTCGGCGCTCGACTGCCGGAACTGCTCGCGTCGCTCCACACGCATGTCCACCAGCCGGAGGCGCTGCGCTCCCTCGTCACGGCCACGCACACCACGGCCCTGCTGACCAAGGGCCTCGGCGCGTTCGAGCTCGCGTGGATCGCGGCCGACCGCGGCCACGACGCAGCAGCGAAGCTCGGCGAACCAAAGTGGATCGCGATCGCCGAGTTCACCCGGACGCAGGCGCTCTCCGGGCTGGGGGTGCACCGCCGCGCGAACAAGCTCGCGCAGCGCGCGCTGGAGGCCGTGCCCGCGGACGCCTACGACATCCGGGGCGCGCTCACCCTGACGACCGGCTTCACCGCTTCCGTCGTCGGCGATAGTGACGGAAGCGACGCACTCGACGAGGCCGCGGGCCTCGCCGAACACGTCGAGTACGGCAACCAGAACTTCCTGCTTTTCAACCCCGCCAACGTGGTGCTGTGGCGGGTCGCGTCGGCGCTGGAGTGTGGTGACCACGCGGAGGCCGCGCGCCTCGCGGAGACGATCGACCCTGCGCAGCTCGTGATCCAGTCCCGCCGGACCACCTACCTGATCGAGTACGCGCGGGCATTGCACGGGTTGCGGCGGCCGGATGAGGACGTGATTGCTCTCTTGGTCCAGGCCGAGAAGCTTGGTGCGATCCGGACACGGACTAATCCGTTCGCCCGGGACATCGTGTCCACGATGCTCGCCCGTGCTCGCCGTGAAGCTGTCGCCCGCGAGGCACGCGGCCTCGCCAGCCGGATGGGCTTGGTCAAGGCGAGCTGAAGCACACGGCAGAGTTCTCAGTCGACAGATGGCGGCAGTTCCGGGATCACAAGATGTCGACATCTTGTGGCACCTAGGTACGGGCGAGTGCGTCGACGACGACGTAGGCGAAGTTGTCCGGTGCTCCTGCCTCCTCGACGAGTTCGGCGAACCGGTCCACGGCCTGCTGCGGAGTGCTCGTGGTGCCGAGGACCTCGCGCAACTGTTGTTCCGGGACCACCGCGTGCAGTCCGTCCGAGCACAGCAGGTACCTGTCCCCGGAACGTGCCTCGCGCAGGTGAAGGTCGGGTTCCGTCACGTCGTCGCGGTGCAGCGCGCGAAGCAGTGCGGTGCGCTTCGGGTGTGACGCCGCTTCCTCCGGCGTCAATTTACCCTCGTCCACCAGCGATTGCACGAAGGTGTGGTCGTAGGTGATCTGCGTTAGCTCACCGTCCCGCAGGACGTACGCCCGCGAGTCACCGACGTGCGCCAGCGCGAACTGGGCGCCTGACCAGAGCATCGCCGTCAACGTCGTCCCGGTGTCCTGGCGTGCCGGATCGGACGCGATGAACTCGTGCACGGCCCTGCGCGCCCCGCCCGCGGCCGCACCGAGCGCCTTCAGCAGGTTTCCGGCGGGCACTTCGGTGTCCAACGGTTCCAATACGTCAACCGCGGCGGCGCTCGCCGTCTTTTCCTTGCCCTGCGCGCCGAATCCGTCGGCTACCGCGAACAGGTGCCGTCCCCGATAGGTCACGTCTTCGTTGCTCTCCCGCACCAGCCCTCGATCATCGCGAGCGGCGGAGCGGAGTTCCCATTGCGTGAGTACGTCGGCCATTTCAGTGTCCTTTCTGGACAGATGGTCGACGAGGAAGGTGGCCAGTTCCTTACGCGCCAAGGTGTCGGCCTCGACCTGATGCCAGTACGACGCGACCTCGGCGGCCGCCGCCAGTGGCGGGAGATCGCAGACCACCCGGATCCGGGCCAGCGGCATGCCGAGCCCGCGCAGCCACGCGACCAGCTGGGCGCGCGCCAGCTGACCCCGTTCGTAGGACCGGTACCCCGACCTCGGATCGACGTCGGCCGGGGGCAACAGCCCGAGTTCGTCGTAGAGCCGCAGGGCCTTGGGTGTCAGGCCCGACGCCTTCGCGAACTCACCGATGCCCAGCCTGGCCATATCCCCTCCTCGTCCCGGGCTCCCTGCCCGGTGCTCCGACCCTGCGCTCTGTCCTTGGGTGAAGGTCAAACTCCGATGTTCGTGGCCGCCCACTGGCCGAGGTCGTCGCGGCGCATCGCGGCGGCCATCAGCTCGGGGAACAGGTCCGGTGTGCAGGCGAAGGCGGGGACACCGAGCTCGGCCAGCGCGGCGGCGTTCTCATGGTCATACGACGGTGTGCCCGAGTCGGACAGCGCGAGCAACGCCACCATCTGCACCCCCGAACCGACCAGGCTGCGCGCGCGTCGCAGCAGCTCGTCCCGTACGCCTCCTTCATACAGGTCGCTGATCAGGACGAAGAGCGTGTCCGTCGGACGGGTGATCAGGCTCTGGCAGTACGCCACCGCGCGGTTGATGTCGGTGCCGCCGCCGAGCTGGGTGCCGAACAGCACGTCGACCGGGTCGTCCAGCTCCTCGGTGAGGTCCACGACGGCGGTGTCGAACGCGACGAGTTGCGTGCGCAACGACCGCATCGACGCGAGCACGGCGCCGAAAACGCTGGAGTAGACCACGGATTCCGCCATCGAGCCGGATTGGTCGATGGCGAGGATGACGTCGCGCTGGACGCTGTGCTGCTTGCGGCCGTAGCCGACCAGCCTGTCCGGGATGATCGTCCCCAGCTCCGGCGAGTAGTTCTTGAGGTTCGCGCGGATCGTGCGCTGCCAGTCAATGTCCGCGTGCTTTGGCCGGTGCGTGCGGGCGGCCCTGTCGAGCGCGCCTTTGACCGCGGCGCGGGTCTTGTCGGCGAGCCTGCGCTCCAGGTCTTCGACCACCTTGCGGACGACCTGGCGGGCCGTTTCCTTGGTGCGTTCCGGCATCACGCCGTTGAGCGCGAGCAGAGTGCCGACCAGGTGCACGTCCGGCTCGACGGCCCTGAGTAGTTCAGGCTCCAGCAGCAGCCTGGTCAGCCCGAGCCGCTCGACGGCGTCGCGTTGCATGACCTGTACGACCGTGCTCGGGAAGTACTGGCGGATGTCACCGAGCCAGCGCGCCACCCGCGGCGCGGACGCGCCCAGGCCCGAGGTGCGGCGACCGGTGCCCTCGGCCTCGCGTTTACCGTCGTACAGCGAGGAAAGCGCGGCGTCGATCTCCTGATCCTGTCCCGCCAGGCCGTGGCCGGTGCCATCGTCGTCCCCGCCGAGGACCAGCCGCCATCGCCGCAGCCGCTCGGTTTCCGTGTCAGGCATGCCCCACCCCCAGGAGAGTCGCCAGCACGGGAAGCACGGCTTCCGCGCGGCGCTCGTCGAAGTCCTCAGCTGTCTTCACGACCGGCGCCGCACGACCCGAGAGACTCGCCGCGCGCTCGCCGATCGTCCGGCGCTCCGGTCCGGCGAACGCGCCGAAAGTGCGGCGCAGCAAAGGAAGTACCTCGACGAACAGCGACGACGGCACGCCCGCGAGCCAGGCGTCGAGCACGCGCAGCAGCCTGTCGTCGTGCACCAGCAGCAACGCGCCGCCCGCGAAGAACCCCTCGACGTACGCCGCACCTTTGGCCGATTCGATCCCCGGCGTGAGCACCCGCCCGAGGCGAAGTTCCACCTCGGCGGAGTCGACGCGCTCGGCGTCGTGCAGGATCCGGGTCAGCCTGCCGCCGAGCAGCGGCGCGACGGTTTCCCGCCGTGCCAAGGCTTCCAGCGCGACGAGCCAGCGTTCCCTGATCTTGTCGTCGAGCAGGCTCGTGGCTTCGTGAACGCCATCGACGAGCCCGCAGAGCTTCACGGCGGCGTCTTCGTCGACACCGTGGGCCGCGGACGGCAGCCCCGCGCAGACGCGCGCGACCATCCGCTCCCCCACTTCCCGCAACGAGCTCGTGTCGGTGTCGCGAACCGTTCCGTAGCGCGCGGCCCTGGCCAGCGCGGGCAACGCGGCCATCAGGTTGGCGACGTCGGAATCCGTGGCGGCGCGGGCATCCAACGCGGAAAGCACGTCCGGCAATGCGGTGTCGAGCTCGGCGAGCAGGCAGTCCTCGACCGCGCCGGTGATCTCCGCCAGTGTCGCCTCAGCCGAGACTCTGTCCCGGATGACCGAGACGGCCGCCGCGAGCACCGTCGTGCCGTGTACCCCGGCCGCCACGAGGTCGACTTCGAACTCGGGCTTCCAGCACAACGTCCACGTCTCCCGGAACGTCCCCTTGGACCGCCGCGCGGCCGTCGCGGGCTTGGCCCAGCCGACACCGAGGATCCGCAACCGGTGCAGCAGCTGCGAACGCTCCGTGCCGGTCGGGTTCCGCAGGTCGATGTCCAGCTCACGTTCCAATGGATCGCGTTTGAGGCGCAACCGCTTCGCCGCGGCTGTGAGGTCCGCAGCCACCGGAGCCTGCGGAGTTTCCAGCGGGACCTCGCCGAGGCGTTCGCCGACGACCAGCCGCCGGGTGACCAGGTCGAGCTGCACATCGTCGCCGCCGCACAGTACTGAACGAGTCGCCTCGGTGACTTCTTCCAGCCCGGCCAGCGGCCGGCTCCGCAACGCGGCCAGCGTGTCGGCGAGCCGCACCGCCTCGATCACGTGCGCGCTCGACACCGGCAGGTCCTCCGCGCGCAGCACCCCGGCGACGTCGGTCAGCCAACGCGTGGTCACGTGGTCGGTCGCGGTGAACAGGTGGTGGTACCAGCCGGGCGACGTCACGCCCGCGCCGTAGCCGCTCGCCGTCGCCAGCCTGCTGTGCGTCCACGGCACCCAGGTGCAGGCGACCTTCCGTTTCGGCAGTCCTTTGAGGACGATCTGGTCCCGCGACGCCGGCGGAAGCGGCTCGGTGAGCGCCGGAACGTGCCAAGCCCCGCACACGACGGCGATCCGCCGGAAACCGTCCTTTTTGGCTTTGCGTAAGGAAGTTCGCATGTACGCCTCGCGTTGCCGCTCACGCAGCGCGCCCGCTGTTTCCTGCGGCTCCTCGCCTTCCCGCAGCGCGATCATCGCCTCGGCGATCACCGGGAACGGCGCCGCGCCGTCGCGGCGATGCTCGATGACGTCGTCCCACCAGCGTTCCGGATCTTCGTAGCCACCGGCTGAGGCCAGCTCGGCGAGCGGATCGGCCGACAGCCCACCGCCGCTGACCGGCTCGGCGGCGAACTGGTGCGCGACGGGCAGGTCGCAGAACCGCACCGGTACGCCCGCGTCGAGCGCGTACCGGATCGCCTGCCACTCGGGGCTGAACACCGCGAACGGCCAGAACGCCGCGCGCGTGGCGTCGTCGACGGCGTACGCCAGCAACGCCACCGGCGGCACCATGTCCTTGCCCGCGGCCAATTCCACGAGGGAATCGGCCTCCGGCGGCCCCTCGATGAGCACGATGTCCGGCTCGAGCTCGGTGAGGGTGGCCGCGACGGCGCGGGCCGAGCCGGGTCCGTGGTGGCGGATGCCCAGCAGATGCGTGGACGCTTCGGTCATCCGGCGAACTCCCGGCACGCGCGGTAGAAGTCGGCCCAGCCGTCGCGCTCGCGGACCACTGTCTCGAGGTACTCGCTCCACACCGCGGCGTCGGCTGTCGGGTCCTTGACCACCGCACCCATGATCCCGGCGGCGACGTCGTGCGGGCGCAGGACGCCGTCACCGAAATGCGCGGCCAGCGCGACGCCACCGGTCAGCACACTGATGGCTTCCGCGGTGGACAACGTGCCGGACGGGGACTTCACCGCTGTCCTGCCGTCCTCGGTCCGACCCGACCGCAACTCGCGGAACACCGTGACCACCCGGCGGATCTCCGCGAGCTCGACATCCTGTGCGGGCAGGGAAAGCGACGTCCCCAGCTGCTCGACGCGGCGCGTGACGATCTCCACCTCGGCCTCGGCGGAATCGGGCAGTGGCAGGATCACGGTGTTGAACCGGCGGCGCAACGCGCTCGACAGCTCGTTGACGCCCTTGTCCCGGTTGTTCGCCGTGGCGATCACGGTGAACCCGCGGCGGGCCTGGACCTCGGTGCCCAGCTCAGGTACCGGCAGCGTCTTCTCGGACAGGATGGTGATCAGCGAATCCTGGACGTCGGCCGGGATCCGGGTCAGCTCCTCGATGCGCGCGACCTTCCCGTCCCGCATCGCGCGGAGCACCGGGCTGGCGACCAGTGCCTTCTCGCTCGGGCCTTCCGCGATCAGCCGCGCGTAGTTCCAGCCGTAGCGGATCGCCTCTTCGGCTGTCCCGGCCGTGCCCTGCACCAGCAGCGTCGAGTCACCGCTGACCGCGGCCGCGAGGTGCTCGGAAACCCACGTCTTCGCCGTGCCGGGCACGCCGAGCAGCAGCAATGCCCGGTCCGCGGGCCGACGTACTTGGGACTGATCACCGTGCCGTCGGGAAGCGTGCCACCCAGCAGATATGTCACGACGGACCACGGCGACAGCAACCAGGACGGCGGCTTCTCCCGCTCGTCCTGCGCCGCGAGTGCGGCCAGCTCGCCGGCGTAGGTCTGCTCGGCATGTGGCCGCAGAATGGTCTCGGTGGTCATCGAAGCTCCTCATGCATCTCACGGCGAAAATTCAAGGTCTCGGCCAGCTGGCGGCGCCATGGCGACACGTCCTCGGGCAGCGGGCCGGTGGTCAGCGGATGGTCCAGGCACACCGGCGGTACCGCACGGGCGATCACGCGGGCCGCCGCGGCGACGGCCCGCTCATCCGGCCGGACGACCAGCCAGTCGAGCAGCGCCGTTCCGAGTTCGGCGGGCCACGGCCGCGGCAGTGCCACCACCACCTCCGACAGATGCGCCGAGCTGGCCAGCGTCGCCAGCCTGCCAACGGCTTCGGCCCATTGCTCACGCGGGAGCGCCGCGACCAGCCCGGCCCGCTGCGGGCCGTCCGGATCGGCGTCCAGCAGGGCGCGGGCCCAGCTCACGTCGCGTTGCCGGGCGGCCGCCACCGCCCAGCTCTCGCGCAACAACGCTTCGTCACAGCCCTCGACCTGCATCCGCAGCAAGGCTTCCGGATTCGGCGCGAACCCGGCCCAGGCCGACATCGGTGCCGCCGCGACGATCTGCCGCAGCCACCACGCCCGCGGCCCGCCCTTCGGCGGTGTGGCGACCACGCCGTCCCGGCGCAACTCCTCGTCACATTCTTCGGGCAGCGTCACGACCAGGACGTCCCGGCGCAGCGCCCGTTGCTGTACCGACACCAGTGCCCGGACGCGATCCGCCATGCGCGTCGCCAGCCCAGAGGCGGGCAGCCCTTGCAGAAGCTCGGCGGCGAGCTTGCGGACCTGCTGCGCCCGATCGTCGAGCACGGTTTCCAGGAACAGATCGTCCTCAGGGGTGAGCGCGGAACCCAGCGCCGTCAGGAACTCGACCCGCACCTGCGCCGGTTCACTCCGCCACGCCGACGCCAGCTCGGCGCGGGCCCGTTCGGGATCGGCAGCCAACGCCGACGTCAGCCACCGGGTGCGCTGCGGTGTGGTGCCGTAGCGCCACACGTCGTCCTCGCCGGTCGCCTTCGCGTGTGCCGCGAGGAACTCCCACTCGGGATTCACTTCGGCCAGCCACTCGCTCAACGGCCCCGCGACCGACGCCGTCAGCGAGCGCGAAGCCACCCTGTCCCTGGCCGCGGAAACCAAGGCGGGCAAGCGCTCCGGCGGCACCCGAAGCCCGCGGCGCTCCACCAGCAGCAGCCACTCGTCAAGCAGATCCGGATCACGGGCCGTCAAAAGTCCGGCCAGCCGCTGCCGCGCGGCCGACGGAACCAGCGGCCGCTCGTCCACCGCCGCCACCGGCACCGGATCCGCGTCCCGCGCCGCCATCCGCCCGGCCCGGCGATACCCCGTCATCAACGCGGCCGCCGTGAGTAACTCGCCGGTGGCGTCCCCACCTGGCAGCAACGTCCGAATCTTCGGCGGCAACGCCGCCGTGTCCACCGGCCGCCGCTGGGTGCCCAGCAACGCCGTCGCGACCAGCTCGTCCCAGCCCTTCACAACAGCACCGGCCGCTCGCCGTCCCAACAGGACAGTGGCCGCAGTCCCGCGCCCGACCATTCGGCCGCCACCGTCAGTGGCTGTCCAGCGGAGACAGCCAGCAACGGCAACGGGTCGAACCCCGGAACCAGCGGCAACGCGTCACCGTCCATATCGGACAACAGCCAGGTCTCCGGAGTGCTCGCCGGAACCACGTCGCTCAGCACCACCGGCCACCGCTCCACCCACGGATCCAACGCCAATGCCGCCGCGTAACTCCCCAGCGCGACCGCGACGGAATCCCCATACGGACGAGCCGCCACAACGGGTTCCTCGCGCTCGACCACCAACG